>Ga0316622_100000333_pt1 | contig 26484 bp, 18 predicted proteins | sample OWC_Aug_OW2_C1_D_FD_207646 | JGI IMG/M metagenome (GOLD analysis project Ga0316622, IMG submission 207646) | Wetland soil microbial communities from Old Woman Creek delta, Ohio, United States - OWC_Aug_OW2_C1_D5_C | ecosystem: Environmental > Terrestrial > Soil > Wetlands | place: USA: Ohio... | reverse complement strand
GAATCCACGAGCTCGGTTAGTGACGGATCGGGAGCGAGGCGATTGCTCGTCTCGCGCCTCGGTTGTCCCGGTCCGCGAGTCGATCCCTCCACTCGCAACCCGGCGTTCGACGTCTCCGCGTCGCCTGTCTTGCACGCCTTTCCGCCCCTCAATACTCCGGCGGCTGCGCGCCGAACTTGGCCCACTCCTCCTTGGCGGGACCGAAGATGCCGGGAACGATGAGCCCGGCGTGACGCATGAGCACGGTCAGCTGGCCGCGATGGTGGATCTCGTGATCGAGGAGAATGCGGAGCGTGAGCCCGCGCGGCCACTGATTGCCGTACATGTCGTCGGTGACCGCAAGCGTTTCGTCGGTCCACTGGCTGCGGATCGACTCGAGCAGCTCCCCCGTCACCCGGCGATAGGCGGAAACGATCTCCGCGGCCTTCTTGGGCGGCGGCGCGGTGTGATCGAACGGGCTCAGCTCGAGACCGGTGTGCGACATCATCTCGGGGACCGACGTCACGATGTGCCAGGCCACCTGGCCGGCGCCACGATGCCCGGAGGCGGCCCCGCGGGGCAGCGATTCGTCGGTGAGCGACTCGAGCAGCTTCAGCGTGCAGGCGGTGAATTGCTCGTAGGATGTGGTGAACTCTTGGAGCGAATGGAACATTTCCCTCTCCTTTCGTCGGGCCCGGATCCCGGGTCCTGATCCGCATGTCGATCCCAGACCGGATCCCCTAGCGGGTCCCGAGCCCCAGCTATCCCGCGCGTCGAACCGGTCGCGAGACCGGCGGCTTCCCGCCGATCAGGCCGGCCCGTTCTCCGCGCGCCTCTTGATGACGACGAGCGTGACGTCGTCGGATTGCGGGGTCTCGCCGACGAAGTCCTTGACCGCCGTCAGGATCGCCTCCTTGATCTCGACCGCCGTCCGATGAGCGTTCGCGCGAAGAGCCTCGATCAGGCGCTCTTCGCCGAACATGGGCGCAGCCTCGTCGATTTCGCCCGGCCCCGGGCCGGTCATCCCGAGCCGGTCGCTCGCCCCCGCCTGCTCGCCTGAAGCCGTGGTGGAGCTGGCCGGCGTTCTGCCTTCGCGCGCGGCGGCGCCCCTGGCCAGCTCTCCACTGGAGCCCGCGCCGTGCGCGTCGGCGGCCGGGATCGTCTCGGTACTCGCGGCGTTCGCGCCCAGGTCCGAGGGCATCGCGCCCGCCGGCCCGCGAGGCCCCTCGGCCTCGGTCACGCCGTCGGTATAGAGCACGACGACATCGCCCGGATCGATGGCGGTCGTCTCCTGCTCGTAGTCGTACGTGGACAGCATCCCGAGCAGCAACCCGCCGCAGCGCAGGAACTCGATCCCGCCGTTCGCGCGGAGCACGACCGGGGGATTGTGGCCGGCGTTCGTCGACGTCAGCGTGCCCCGCGCGCAATCGAGCACGCCGTAGAAGAACGTCGCGAACATCTGCGCGTCGGTCGAGCGGGCGAGGAGCGTGTTCACCCGGCCGACCACCTCGGCGATCGTGCTCGGGTGGATCACCTGTCCTTGCAGGCTCGCCTGCAGGTTCGCCATCAGCAGCGCGGCCGGCATGCCCTTGCCCGACACGTCGGCGATCGCGATGCCCAGGCGCCCGTCGCCGTACGAGAGGAAATCGAAATAGTCGCCGCCCACCTGGAGGCTCGGCACGCTGACGCCGGTGATCTCGAAGCCGGGCGCCTCGGGCACCTTTGCGGGCAGCAGGCGCTGCTGGATCGAGCGGGCCGTCTCCAACTCGCGCGCAAGCCGCTCGTGCTCGACCGCGGCCTCGCGGCCCCGTTGCACGGCGACCGTCATCTGGTTGAACGACGCGGCGAGATCGCCGAACTCGTCCTCGTTCGGAATGGTGATGCGCGTCTCCAAGTCGCCGCTCGCGAGCCGCTCCGTTCCTTGGTGCAATGCCCGCACCGCGGAGAGGATGCCGGCCGTGATGCGCACGCCGAGCGTCAGGGCGAGGATCTCGATCAGGACGAAGAGGCCCGCGATCGCGCCGAGGGTGATGAGCACCGCCTGGTTGAAGCGATGCTCGGGTCGCACGAACTCGCCGGCGAGAGTCGTCAGGCGAGTGTCGAGGTGGAAGAGCAGATCGCCCCGTGAGAGGCGGTTGCCCGCGAGGTAGACGAGATCGACGATGCCCGCCCCGAAGCTGAGGCGACGATTCCACAGCTGGCGCGAGACGCTCGCGGTGTCGGCGCGATCGAGATAGCCGCGCGGGTGGATGCTCACGCGCAGCGAGTCGTAGCGCGCGGCGAGGCGGGTGCTGTCCTCGCCGGAGATCATGATGTTGCCCGGGCTGATGATCCCGACGTCGCAACCGAGCAATCGCGAGAGGTGATCGAGCACCGCCTCGTCGATGCGATAGCCGTCGATCCGCGGCTGCGGAGTGCCGACGGCGCGCAAGCGAAGCAGCCACAGCTCCCGGTCGAGCTGGAAGATCGCGGTCGTGTCGCGCGGGGCCCAGGACGCCAGCTCGGCCAGCTCTTGGAGCTCCTCGCGAGCGACTTCCTCCTCCACGCTGCGGGTCACGCGCAGGCCTTCCGGCACCGTGCCCGCGTCGCGTGCGCCGCCCGGCCTCGTGCCCGCGTCGGACGCGGCGCCCGGCACCGCCCGCGCGTCGAGCGAGGCGCCCGGATCGATCGGCTCGCCTTCCCCGCCGGGCGGTGGCGGCATGAGCGCCGCGACGAAGCGATCGAGCCACTCGGGCGCGCCCTCCGGAGGCAACCGCGGAGGCGCGTCGGGCGAGAGGTGGAGCGAGACCTCGAAGGGGACCGGCTCGAGATCCACGCCGGCGGCCGTCTGGGCGACCCATTCGTCGAAGATTGCCTTCCCGCGCGCGGCGCGCCCGCCCCCGACCACGCCGTAGGTGAAGACGACCGCGAAAACGGCGACGAGCACCAGCGGCACGAGAGCGATGAAGAGCCCGCTCACGGCGAGCTTCGGCTTCAAGCGCAGGAAGTGGAGGCGCATGCGCAGGAAGAGCTGGAGCAGCGAGAAGAACCAGAAGAAGCGCAGCGAGAAGAGCGCCCACTGCGCGAGATGCACGCCCGTGCCGTGCAGGCGGGACAGCTCCTCGGTCTCCGCGTTCGGCAGGTGCCAGTCGAGCACGAGGAGGATGAGCGTGAGCAAACCGAGGAAGAAGATGCGCGCGCGCTGCGGCCCGCTGAACAGGCGATACGGCCGGTACTTGCGCAGGAGCAGAAAGAAGCCGCTGATCACGGCGGCCAGGTACAGGCCGACCGGGTTCGCTCCGAAAGCGACGACGACGGCGGCGGAAACGCCGAGCAGGGCACTCCAGATGCGGCGCGCCCGGGTGTCGCTGAGCAGGAAGCGGATCGCGCTCCACCAGGCGCCGCCCAACAGGAGCGCGGGGGCCCAGGTCGCGAGCGGCGCGCTTCCGCCGATCAGGAGGTGCAGGATCCACGCGGCGAGGGAGCCGTACGCGGCGAGGAGCACGCGCTGCCAGACTCTCCGGCCCGGAGTCGCGACGATGTCGATTTCGCCGAACGGCATGGGGCGACTATACGCCAGGCGGGCCGGGAGGAGGAACCCGCTCCTCGGCCTCTTCCATCAGGCGCACCGACCCGAGTGTGCAGAAGCCGTCCCCGCGCAAAGGGAAGAAGCCGAGCGTGTCGAAGCCCGTGCGCGCCGCGGCGGGCGGAATCTCGATGGTCGCCTGGATGAGCGTCGGCGCATCCAGCACCCGCGGGGCGAGCGGCTGCGCGGAGACGATCTCGCCGCGGCGATAGTAGACGATCAGGTAGTTGTCCTTTCCGTCGAGACTCACATCCAGAGCGGTCGCGTGGCTCGGTCCCGGCAACGCGACCTGGATGCCGTTGAAGGAGAAACGCAAGGCCCGCGGACCGCGTGAGAGCGGATCGCCCTGGGCGGGCGGCGCGAGATCGGCGAGGGAGAAGCGCGCGGGCGCGGCGTACCCGCTCGGGTCGAGCTCGTCCGCGTACCCCCGCGTGTTGAGCCTCCAGATCGCGGCCAGCCGCTCGCCCGCGAGGAGCGGTCCGCGCGTGATCAGCCGCAACCGTTCGCAGAGCGCACGCAGGCGAGGATCGCGCAGCGTGTTTTCTCCGGTGTTGACGAAGTCGAGATAGCCCTCGGGGATCGCGCGCAGAAAGTGCCCGATGCGCCAGTTCGACGGGTAGGGGCGGTGCATCGCGGCCGACGGATCGAAGCGCAGCGCCGGGAGGCGCGCGAGGAGCGGGTCGGCGAGACCGAAGAAGTCGACGATCCTCGCCTGCGGCCCCGCGTAGAAACCGAGCATGCCCACCGCGCCCTCGAGCACGAGCACGTCTCCGCGGGCGCGCAGCTCCTCGCCGGCCTGGCGGCCGAAGATGCGCGGCTTGCGGGGAGGGGTTTTCGGCTTGAAGAGCGCTCGCCCCTCGATCGCGTAGAAGGTCCGCTCGTCGGCGATGCCGCTCGCCTGGATGGGCGAGGAGTCGGCCGAGGAATCCTCTCCGTCCCCCCCCGCGCCGACGCCCCTCGCGCCCAGCACGGGGATGAGCCCGAGAAGCAGGATCACGATCGCCGCGGCGTGCGTGCGGCGCAGCCTGCCGGCGAGCGGGGGGCCGGCCATAAGCCCATCGCCGAGGACGAAGCCGAGCATGACCGCGGCGAAGAGCGGCGGCGTGAAGAAGCGCCCGCCCATGAAGTCGCCGCCGATCTTGAGGATGTAAAGGAGATAGAGGGCGATCCCGACGACGACCGCGAAAGCGCGGCGCGCGTCGTCGCCGATGAAGCCGGCCGGCTGCCCTCGAGACGGCGGGCGATGGAGCACGCGGCGACGGACCGCGAACGGCAGGGCCAGGGCGGCCAGGATCACGACGAGCGTCAGCGGATCGAAGCGCAGCGTGTGGGTGAAGTAGCGCCAACCCTGCGCCCACAGCTCCCCGGACGGGATGCCGGTCGAGAGTTTGGCGTAGGCCGTGTTGGGCAGCGGGAAGCCGTAGTAGACGAGCGAGAAGATCTCCCAGGCGGCGAGGGGCAGGAGCCCGATCGCGAGCGCGGCGAGCACGCGGCCGGACGCGTAGCCGCCGAGGATCTCGCGGATCAGCGGCTCGCCCGCTTCCTGCGCTCCCTTGCGGAGGCGCTGGGTGAAGAGCGCCGGCTTGGCGCCGCTGTCGACCGGGCGCCGGGCGCGCAGCGCGGCCCACACGTCGTGCGGGCGCGCCCTCCAGGCCGCGTACGCGAGCGGCGGCCCGAAGAGCAGCAGCGTGTCGAGGCGCGTGAGCGCTCCGAGCGAGGCGAGGAGCGCGAGAAGGATGATGCGCCTGCGCGCCTCGCCCCACGGCCGGGCGCGCAGCGGCCCGCGGGAATCGAAGTAGACGACGAAGAAGAGCGCGAGCAGCAGATGGGTGAGCGCGTTCTCCATCCCCGCCGTCGAGTAGTCGATGAACGCCTTGGACAGGATCAGGACGAGGAGGCCGAGCACGGCGGTCCCGGGCAGCGCGCGGCGCTTCTCGTGGCTGCCGCCCCAATCGCGGCCGCCGGCATCGTGCCCGCCCTGGCGCGCGAGCCCGCGCACGGCGATCCCCACGGCCGCGAGCGAGATCGCGAGCCCGAGGAAGATCAGCGTGTAGAAGGCCTCGCCGGTGAGCGCGTAGAAGGGGGCGACGACGAAGAGCCACAGGGGATGCGTGAAGGTCTGCACGCGGTCGGGCGGGTTCCAGGTGAGGCCGAGCCCGTGGACGAAGTTGTCGACCGTGCGCATGGTGATGTAGGCGTCGTCGCAGACCCAGGCGGTGCGCAGCACGAGCGCGGCGTAGACGAGAAGGAGGAGGGCGACCGCGTGCTCCGGACGGATGCGCGCACGGCCGGCGTCCGCTTCGCGGGCCGCCTCCCGGCGCTCGGGCTCGTGGGGCTTGGGGGAGTCGTTCATCGAGTGCTTCGGGGGCGCCTATCCGGCGTCGAATTCGTGGACGCGCAACCGGGCGAGATCGATCTCGCCCACGCCCAGCTCGTGCGCGATCCTGATGTGGCCCACGCGGCCGGGATCCATCGACCAAAAGGCCTGGGTCATATAGGCGTCGGTCGCCACGGGGTCGACCCCGGCGATCACCTGGCGCGCGTGACGCACCTCGCCCGGGCCGACCGGGCCGTTGGTGAGGAGCACGTAGTTCGCGTCGAGCAGGACGAGATCGGCGCGCACCGTCGCCGTCAGCTCGGCGATGCACTGGTGGAGATCGGTGCGATGGAAGCGCATCCGGTCCCAGTTGATGCCCATCAGGTTCTTCATCGCCCCCGTCAGCTCGGAGCCGGCGTGATGCTTGGCGATCGGCATGTTGATGAAGACCTCGGAAGCGAGGATGTCGGCCGCCACCTGTTCGCGCCGCAGGACCTTCCCGCGGGGCACGATCACCTCGCGGTACTCGCTCGCGTCCTCGATCGCCTTCACCCGGCCGCCGTTCTCCTCGATCGCCTGGCGCAGCCCGGTGGCGACGAACGAGCGCAGGCTGTCGTGGCTGATCGCGATCACCTCGCGGGCGCCGACGCGCAGGCACTCGCGCACGACCGCCGCCAGCATGTCGGGATGCGTGTTGATCGCCTGCTCGGGCGGATTGTTCCCGACGGGATTCGGCTTGATGACCACGCGATCGCCTTCGTGGACGAAGCGGCTCATCCCGCCCAGGGCCTCGATCGCCGCGAGGCAGTTGCGCGCCGGCGAATCGCCCTTCGCGATCGCGAGATCGTACGGCATCTCGGGCAGCGGGCGGTCGGCCACGCGCGCGGCGGCATGGCGGAACGCGCTCGAGGCGAGCGCCGCCTGGATGCCGAGCGCGGCCGAACCTTTCAGGAAATCACGGCGGTTCACCCTGCGCACGATCGTCTCCTCCTCATTTGCCCGACGGCTGGGCCATCTCCGCGAGCGCCGCCCGCGCCTGATCGGCTTGATCCCCGATCGGCGTCATCCCGAGGAAGCGCTCGTAGACTTCCTGCGCGCGATCCATCCGGCCGAGCTGCCGGCAGACGCCGCCCAACATGAAGTACGAATTGACGAAGCTCGGGTCGATCTCGATCGCGCGTTCGTACTCGCGCGCGGCGTCCTCCAGGCGGCCGGCGTTCAGGTAGCCCTCGCCGAGGCTGTCGTGCGCGTTCGGATCGTCCGGCTGGATCGCGGCGTAGCGCTCGAAGTAGACGATCGCCGCGGCCGCGTCGCCCGCCCCCAGGCAGCTGTAGCCGATCATGTTGAGGGCGGCCGCGTTGTTCGGATCCTGCTGCAGGTAGGCGTCGTACGCCTGCCGGGCCTCGGCGGTCCGTCCGGCGGCGAGGTAGGCGTTGCCGAGCGAGAACTGCACGTCGGCGTTCTCCGGCGCGAGGGCGCGCGCGCGTTCGAGCGTCGCGACCGCCTTCGCTCCCGCGCGCACGCGCGCGTACCCGTCGCCCAGGGCCCGCAGAGCGCCGATGTCCTCGGGGCTCTCGGCAACCTGCCGCTCCATCTCGGCCATCATCCGGTAGTTCAAGACGACCGGCTCGGTGTTGGGCAGCGCCTCGGGCTGCGGAGCGGCGGCCAGGAGGGCTTCCAGGCGGGCGAGGCCGGTCGTGAAGTCGGCCGCGAGATTCGTCTCGCCGACGATCTTGCGGAACTCCGCGCACTCGCGCAGCACGGGATCGATATCGGCCGCGAGCACGGCTTCCAGCGGCGGGAGCGCGGCCGCGTAGTCGCGCTGGCGGATCGCGGTCCCCGCCGCGGCGTAATCGAGGTACGGCTGCCAGTTCAACTGCGCGTGCGGCTCGATCGCCGCGCGCTTCTCGAGCGCGCGCGCGGCCGCGTCGCTCGCGGGATAGGAACGGATGAGCTGGGCGTAGCGCTGGGCGGCCTTCTCCGGCTGTCCGCCCGTCTCGTAGCGCTCGGCCAGACGGGAAAGGACCATCGCGGCCGCCTCGGACGGCAGCGGATTGTCCAACACCGCCTCGTAGACCGCGATCACCTCGCCCTGATCGCCCGCGCGATCGAAGCAGTCGGCCGCGGCGAGGGAGACTTCGTTCACCCAGGCGGTCTGCGGCCGCTCGCCGCTCCTTGCGGCGAGCGTGAGCGCCTCGCCGAACGCGCGGCCGGCCGCCTGCCAGCGCTCGCCGGCCTGCAGGCACTCGGCCTTGCGGCGCGCGGCCTCGGGCGCCCAGGTGCTCGCGGCGTAATCGCGGAGCACGCGGTCGTACGCGGCGACGGCCGCGTCGGAATCGTTCGCGGCGAGCAGATCGAGATTCGCGATCGTCATCGCGGCGAGCGGGGCGCGCTCATCGGTCGCATGGGCGGACAGGAACGCCTCGTACTCGACCCTCGCGCCCGCGTAGTCCCCGGCCAACTCCCGGCGGGCCGCCCGGTCGAGACATGCTTGCGCGGCTGCGTCGCTCGCCGGGTCGCCGGCCGCGGCAGGCGACGAGAACGGCAATCCCGATCCCCAGCAGAAGGCGAGAGCCGGGAGCCACCATCCGAACTGCGGCGCGCGCATTCCACCTCCCATGAAGCGCGGCGGAAGGCCCGCCGCATGTCGGCAAGACCAAGAACTTGAAAAGCTTAGGGGAATGGGCGGCGATCGTCAAGACGGCGGGTTGCGCCCGGCGGGTCGCCCGCCCACCCGGCCGCGCCGTCGCGCTTGCGGATGTCCCGTCTATTCCGCGTCCATGAAGCCGTAGCGGAACTCCGCCTGCGGCACGAAGGTCTCCTTGATCGTCCGCGGCGTCACCCAACGCAGCAGGTTCAGCATCGAGCCCGACTTGTCGTTCGTGCCGCTCGCCCGCGCGCCGCCGAAGGGCTGCAGGCCGACGACCGCGCCCGTCGGCTTGTCGTTCACGTAGAAGTTGCCGGCGGCATAGCGCAGCCGGCGGTAGGCGAGGTGGATCGCGTAGCGGTCGCGCGCGAAGATCGATCCGGTGAGCGCGTAGGGCGAGGTCGTATCGCACAAGCTCAGGACATCGGCGTAGTCGCCGTGCGGGTAGACGAAGATCGTGAGGAGCGGCCCGAAGATCTCTTCCTCCATCAGGCGCGAATGCGGGTCCTTCGCGACGGCGACCGTCGGCTCGATGAAGTAGCCTCTCGACTTGTCCGCGCCGCCTCCCGCGATGACTTCCACATCCGGCGACTCGTTGGCCAGCCGGATGTACTCGGTGATGCGGTCGAAGGCCGGCTCGTCGATCACCGCGCCCATGAAGTTGCGGAAGTCGCGCGGGTCGCCCTGGCGGATCTCGCTCAGGGCCGCGCGCAGGCGCTCCTTCACCTCCGGCCACAGGGTGTCGGGAATGTAGGCGCGGCTCGCGGCCGAGCACTTCTGGCCTTGATACTCGAAGGCCCCGCGCACGAGCGCGCAGACCAGCGCCGGGACGTCGGCCGAGGCGTGCGCCAGCACGAAGCCCTTGCCGCCCGTCTCGCCCACGATGCGCGGGAACGAATGGTAGCGGCCGATGTGATCGGCGATCGACTTCCACAAGCCGCGGAAGGTACCGGTCGAGCCGGTGAAGTGCAGGCCGCCGAGCGCAGGATGGCCGAGAAGCTCCGCGCCGACCGCGCGGCCCTCGCCGGGCAGGAAGTTGATCACCCCCGGGGGCAGGCCCGCTTCCATCAGGATCTTCATGATCACGTAGCCCGAGTAGACCGCGGTCGTGGCCGGCTTCCAGATGACGGTGTTGCCCATCATCGCGGGAGCCGACGGCAGATTGCCGGCGATCGAGGTGAAGTTGAACGGCGAGACCGCGAAGACGAAGCCCTCGAGCGGCCGCCATTCGAGCCGGTCCCAGATGCCGAGCGTGGAGGCGGGTTGCTCGGAGTAGATGCGGTCGATGAAGTGCGCGTTGAAGCGCCAGAAGTCGATCAGCTCGCAGGCCGCATCGATCTCCGCCTGGTGCACGGTCTTGCCCTGGCCGAGCATCGTCGCCGCGTTCATCTCGGCGCGGCGCGGCCCGGCCAGCAGCTCGGCGGCCTTCAAGAACGCCGAGACGCGCTCGGGCCAGGGCAGGCGCGGCCATTCGTGCCACGCCTCGCAGGCCGCCGCGGCCGCCATGCGCACCTCGTTCGGCCCCGCCAGGTGCACGGTCGCGATCGTGTGGCCATGGTCGTGCGGCATGACCACGCGGGCGGTCTGCGTCGTGCGCACCTCGCGGCCGCCGATGATGATCGGAATCTCGATCTCGGTCGCGGCCATCTCGGCGAGGCGCGCCTTGATCGCGGCCCGTTCGGGGCTTCCGCGCAGGTAGGTCTGGACCGGTTCGTTGGCGGGCATGGTTACGGTGAAGAGGGCTTCGTCCACCGGACACCTCCCTGTCATGGCAGAACGCGGGGGATGTGAGGACGGCCGTCACGCCACGCAAGCGAGGGGAAGAACAACCGTCGTCTCGTGACCCGTCCGGCGAGGATTGTCGCCGGACGGGAAGAGCATTGTCAAGCGGACCCGGAGCGGGTGCACCGGCGCGCGGATGCCGGCAGGAGGCCGCCGGAGCACGGTCACGGGCGCCTAGCCGCTCACTCGGCCGTCACCTGCACGACCTCGATCGGACATTCGATCGCGAGTTCATCGCCGAGCAACGTGCTGCCCGCCTCGAGCAGCTGGTTCCACTTCACGCCGAAGTCCATCCGGTTGATCGTCGTGCGCGCAATGAAGCCTCCGCGCCGGCCCATTCCGGGGACGTCCCCGAACCCCAGCATCTCCACCTCGAGGTCAACGGGGCGGGTGATACCGCGGATGGTGAGATCGCCGCGCACGCGGAAGAGCCGCGGCTGAGCCTGGTCCGCGGGCGGGGTGCCCGGCTGGGGGGCGGAGACGGCGGGCGACCCACCCGCGCTCGCCGCGCCGGCCGCCGCCTGCTTCGCGGGCAGCGGCTCGATCGCGGTGCTTACGAACGTGATCGTGGGAAAGCGTTCGACCGCGAGGAAGTCGTCGCTGCGCACGTGCCGGTCGCGCCGCTCGTTGCCCGTATTGATGCTCGCCGCCTGGATGACGAGATCGAAGCGCGACTTCTCGATGTGCTCGGTGTCCAGCAAGAGCTTTCCCGCGAAGTCGGTGAAGCGCCCCGGAGTGGGGCTGAAGAGATGGCGGACGCGGAAATTGACGCCCGAGTGAACGGCATCGACATCGTAGACCTGGACTTCCGCGCCCGCGTCCGCGGGAGACGCGGCCAGCGCACCGCCGCTCACGACGGCCGCGAGAGCGATGCCGGCCGGGAGGGAGGCTTTCCGGCCATCCTTCGGGCGCTGGCTTTCGGTGGGGGATTGGTCCGTCATGGCAGGGCCCTCCTCTCTTCTCGATGAACGATGTCTTCTCACGTCGCTGCGCAATGGGAAGCTGTCGCTGCGGCCATCATACCGCAGCGCACGCGATCAGGGAGCTTCTTCTCGGAGCGATCTCGACGTCAGGATCGATCCGCTTTCCGGCGATGGAGGCCCTGCGCCTCGAGAGTTCACACCGTTGCATCCGCGCCCATCGCATCTTGGAGAATCCGATCCCGGTCGTCCACGCGCTTCCTGCGCGGCGTGCACCGGATTCGGGAATCGGGTGATTCCCGAGCCGGAGGAATCGAGAAAAGGAGTGGTGCGGGGAACGGGACCCCGGGGTATGTAGGGGGACGCTGCAAGCATCGCTCTCCAAGGAGGAAACGGACGCGCGAGATGCGAGATCGAGAAGCGGACGCCGCGAGGATTCCTCGAGCCCTGCTCGGCTGGTATCGCCGCGCCGGGCGGGACCTCCCCTGGCGGCGAACGAGGGATCCCTACGCCATCTGGGTCTCGGAGGTGATGCTCCAGCAGACGCGCGTCGGATTCGTGCGCGACCGCTATACGGCCTTCCTCGAGCGCTTCCCGACCGTCGAGGCGCTCGCCCGGGCGGAGCTCGAACGCGTGCTCAAGGCCTGGGAGGGCATGGGCTACTACGGCCGCGCGCGCAATCTCCATCGCGCGGCCGGAGCGGCCCTGGCCTCGCACGGGACGCTGCCGCGCGCACACGCCGACTGGCTCGCCTTGCCGGGAGTCGGCCGCTACACGGCCGCGGCCGTCTGTGCGATCGCCTACGGCGAGCGCCATCTGCCTCTGGACGGCAACATCCGCCGCGTGCTCGCCCGGCTCTTCGATCTCGCCGCTGCGGGCGAGAAGGCGGTCGCAGAGCGCGGGCGTCCGCTGCTCGATGGCCTGCGCCGCCCGCAAGTCGGGCGTCTCGTGCAGGCGATGATGGACCTCGGTGCCCTGGTCTGCACGCCGCGCTCGCCCGCGTGCGAGCGCTGCCCGCTGGACGATGCGTGCCTCGCGCGGCGGCGCGGGACGATCGCGCTCCGCCCCGAACGGCGGCCGCGTGGAGCCGTGCCGCATGTCGAGGTCGCGGTGGCCTGGCTGCTCAATCGCCGGAACGAAGTCCTGCTCACCCTCCGCAAGCCCGAGGGTCTGCTCGGCGGGCTGTGGGAGCTTCCCGGCGGCAAGCTCCTGCCCGGGGAGCGCCCCGCCACGGCCTTGCGGCGCGAGCTGCGCGAGGAACTGGGACTGCGGGGTCTCGGGGTGCTTCGCCCGCGCGGCAGCGTGCGGCATGCGTACAGCCACTTCACGGTCACCCTGCACGTCTTCGAGGCGCGGACGAGCCGGGAGCCCGGCCGGCTCGCCGGTCCCGTCGCCGCGCGCTGGGTGCCGCCCGATCGCGTGCGCGACTTCCCCTTGCCGCGCGCCACGCAGAAGGTGCTGGATCTGCTGGAGGGCGGGGCGTAGCGTGATCGCCAGCCGAGAGCCGTCTCCCCCCGTCGCTTCCCGGGGAGCGGTCTCGATCACGACCGCCGGCGGAAGGCGCCTTCGCCGGGCGAAGAGGAGGAACGATCATGGCGGACGAAGTCAGGATCGGAACGGTCACGCACTACTTCGGCAAGATCATGGTCGCGGCGATCGAGCTGACGGATGGAGATCTCAAGATCGGCGAGACGATCCATATCAAGGGCCACACCTCGGACTTCACCCAGAAGATCGAAGCGATGCAGATCGATCGCGTGGACATCCAGTCCGCGGCCAAGGGGCAGTCGATCGGGATCCGGGTGAGCGAGCACGCGCGCGTGGGCGACGAAGTATACAAGGTGAGCGCCTGACCGCAGCCGCGGCGACCCGTTCTGCGAAAGCAGTCCGGCGAGCGCGCTGCATGCGCAATCGCCCGATTGACCGCCGTCATCCCGCCCGTTAGGGTGCCGGTCATGAAACCGCAGCCGACCGTCGCCCGCGACTGGCATCTGCACACGCACCTCTCCGACGGCTTCGCCTCGCCGTCCGAAGTGCTGGGCGAAGCTGCCCGCCTGGGTCTGCGGCAGATCTCGATCACCGATCACGACTGCCTCGACGTCCACCGCGACGTGCGCCTGCGCCATCAGGCGGCCTCGCTCGGCATCGATCTCGTCCCCGGCGTCGAGATCGACTGTTCGTTGGGCGACCTCCAGATCGAGATCCTCGGCTACCGGTTCACTCCCGAGGACCGCGGGCTGATCGAGCGGCTCGAGCGCGTGCAGATCGCGCGGCGCGAGCGGATCCGCGCCCTGGCGGACCGCTTCCAGGCGGCCGGGGAGCCGATCGACGCGGACGAGATCTATCCTCCGGCCACCGTCTCGCCCTTGAAGGTGCATCTCTATCGCGCGCTGGCGAAGGCCGGGCGCGTCTACCCGGGCGGCTATGCGGAGTTCAAGGCGCATCTCGCCACCCTCGGGGCCACGCCGCCGCTGCCCGTTCCGACGGCGGCGGAAGCGGTCGAGCGCGTGCGGGCGGCCGGCGGGTTCGCGGTGATCGCCCATCCCCTCTATTATCTGCGCGACCTGACCGCCGAGGAGCTGATGAGGTCCGCGCGAGCGGTCGGATGCGAAGGCATCGAGCTCGCCTACCCGTATGATTACGGCGCGCAGGGGCTCCCATCCGCGCAGGTGCGCACCGGAGTGCAACGTTTGAAGGCCGGGCTGCGCGTCTCGTTTCCGTCGGGCGGGCGGGTGACGAGGGGCAGCGACATGCACGATCTCGCCGAATGGCCCGCGCGGCTCGCGTGCGTCGCGGGCTGGGAGCGGGACGCGGATTCGGCCGGGCGCTGAAGGGTCGGGAGAGTCGTTGTGGAGGTGCAGGCATGAGAAAGCTCGTCGAATGCGTCCCCAACATCAGCGAGGGGCGCGATCGCCGGGTGATCGACGAGATCGTCCGCCAGGCGGCCGACACCGAGGGCGTCACGCTGCTCGATGTCGATCCGGGGGCCGACACGAACCGCACGGTCATCACCTTCGTCGGTGAGCCGGACGCCGTGGTCGAAGGCGCCTTCCGCCTGATCCGCAAGGCGGCCGAGCTGATCGACATGACGAAGCACACCGGGGAGCACCCGCGCCAGGGCGCGACGGATGTCTGTCCCTTCGTCCCGGTCTCGGGCGTGACGATGGACGACTGCGTCGCGCTCGCGCACCGGCTGGGCAAGCGCGTGGGCGAGGAGCTGGGCATTCCGGCGTTCCTCTACGAGTATGCGGCGACGCGTCCCGAACGCAGGAGCCTGGCCGACATCCGCGTGGGCGAGTACGAGGCGTGGCCCGAGAAGTTCAAACGGCCCGAGTTCGCGCCCGACTACGGCCCGGCGCAGTTCCTCCCGCGGACCGGCGCGGTCGTGATCGGCGCGCGCGAGTTCCTGATCGCCTACAACGTCGACTTGAACACGCGCGACCGCAACAAGGCCCACCAGATCGCCCTCGACATCCGCGAGACCGGACGGCTCGCGCGCGACGGCACGGGCGAAGTGAAGCGCGACGGGGGAGGCGAGAAGCTGCGCCAGGCGGGCCTGCTGCAGGCCTGCCGCGCGGTCGGGTGGTATATCGACACCTACGGCCAGGCCCAGGTGTCGATCAATCTCACGAACTACCACGTAACGCCGATCCACCTCGCCTTCGACACCTGCCGCGAGGTCGCGCGCAAGTACGGGCTGCGCGTGACCGGTAGCGAGATCGTCGGCCTCGTGCCGCTCGAAGCGATGCTCCTCGCCGGGCGCCACTACCTGAAGCAGCAGGGGCGCTGGGCCGGCGTGCCGGAGAAGGAGGTCGTCCACCTCGCGATCCAATCGCTCGGGCTGAACGACGTCGCGCCGTTCAAGCCGGAGGAGAAGATCATCGAGTACGCGGTCAAGGAGCAAGGCCGCTCGCTCGTCGCGATGACCTGCCGGGAATTCGCCGACGAGTTGTCCAGCGATTCGCCCGCGCCGGGGGGCGGCAGCGTGGCCGCGTTCTGCGGGGCGCTGGCGGCGAGCCTCGGCGGGATGGTCGCCGTGCTGACGCGCGGCAAGGACGGCTATCAGGCGCAGCAGGCGGAGTTGGAGGAGGTGGCCCTGAAGGCCCAACGCCTGAAAGACGAGTTCCTCCTCGACGTCGACCGCGATACCGACGCGTTCAACGTGCTCATGGCTGCCTTCCGCCTGAAGAAGAAGACCGACGAGGAGAAGGCCGCCCGGGCGGAGGCCGTGCGGGCAGCCACGGAAGGGGCGACCCGCGTGCCGCTGGAAGTGCTCGAACGGAGCATCGCGGCGCTCGAGCTGGCGGCCATCGCGGCGGAGAAGGGACTGCAGAGCTCGCTCAGCGATGCGGGCGTCGGCGCGCTCGTTGCGCGCGCCTGCGCCGAAGGCGCGTACTACAACGTGATGATCAACCTCCGCGGCCTCGAGCCCTCCGCGTTCACCCGGGCGACGCGCGCGCGCGCCGCCGCCGCCCTCGCGCGGGCGCGCGAGCTGGCCGGGCGCGTCGCCGCGCGGGTCGAGGGCGAGCTGGGTGGCGGGGAAAAGAAGGCCTAGCGCCGCGGCCGGCATGGCCGCCATCTTCTTGACCGGCCCGGGGACCTCGCCTAGTCTACCTGCGGATTCCATCCTGGGGATCACGGCTGCTTGCCTTGAACGCCCGCCCGGCGCATGCCGAAAGGGAGGTGGCATGACCTCGCGCCTGTTGCGCTCCGCGTTGCTCCTGATCCTGACCGCCGTTCTCGCATCCCTGTTGCCCGCGCGCGCCCAGATCGAGGAGAACGTCCTCGGGCTCTCCGACGAGAACCTGGAAGGCTATCTCGCTCCGCTGCGCACCGGGCTGTCGGGGACGATGAACGCGGCGATCTTTCGCACCGGCTACATTCCCACGCACAAGGCGACCTTCTCGATCGGCGCCGCCGCCATGGCGATCGGCTACGACGATGAGGACCGCCTCTACACGCCGGTCGATCCCGCCGGCTTCACGAGCGTCGAGCAGACCGACGTCCCGACCGTGGTTGGCGACCTGGACGGGGTGCTCGTCGAAGGCGAAGGCGGGCTGTCGCAGGTCTATCCCGGGGGCTTCGACCTCGACGGCTTCGAAATCGCCGTGCCGCAGATCTCGCTCGGCGGCCTCTACGGGACGAAGCTCACGGCCCGGTGGATCGCGCTCGATCTGGGCGACAGCGATCTCGGTGATTTCGCCTACTTCGGGATCGGCGGCCAGCACTCGATCAGCCAGTACTTCCCGAACCTGCCGGTCGACCTCGCCGCCGGCGTGTTCGTGCAGAACTTCCGCCTCGGCGACGAGGTCATCCGCGCCCGGGCCGTGCACTTCGACCTCATGGCCAGCCGGCAGTTCCGCGTGCTCCAGCCGTACGTCGGCATCGGCTACGACTCGATGGAGCTGCAGGTGGAAGAGGAGGACGAGGACGATCCCGATCTCTCGGTCGACGTCGACCTCGAGCGGGAATCGAACGCGCACCTGACGCTCGGCATCCAGGCGCGGATTCCCGTTCTCTCCGTGTTCTTCGAGTTCAACGCGGCGGCGGCCTCCGGCTTCGCGCTGGGGGTGGACTTCGGGATGTAGGAGGGCGCGGCGATGCGTAAGACCATGCTGTGGAAGCTCATCCTCTTCGTCGGGCCGCTCCTGATCCTGCAGGGCGCGAAGTGCCCGGGGATCCCCGAGATGGAGGATGTCTCGGTGACCGCGGTCGCCGAGGAGTACGTGGATCTGGAATTCGAGGCTCGCGGCAGCATCAATGCCGAGAGCGACGTCGTCACGATCGACATCGACGACCTGCGCGAGGAGCTGGAGGACAACGACATCGATGTCGGCACGATCGACACGGTCGTCGTCCACTCGATCCTCTACGGCGTGACGGCCTACAACGAGGCCGAGACCGACCGGAGCATCGTGAACGGCCGCCTGGAGCTGACCCGCCTCGACACCGACGAGTCGGCGGTCCTCTTCGACGACGTCGACGTCGCCGTCCATCCGCTCCTGGGCGAGCTCGTCGCTCCGCCGCTCGCTCCGGGCGGGGTGGGCTTCCTGAACGAGCTCATGGGCGACGTGCTGGAAGCGTTGCACACCGGCACTCCGTCGGAGTTCGCCGTGACCGGTGCCGTCAGCGGCCAGTCGGAGCCGACGGAGCGCGAGACGAACTTCGATTGGCGGGTGAGGATCTACTACCAGGTTGCGGGGGAGGTGGAGGTCGAGCGGCCGTCGTTCTAGCGGCCGTCGTTCCAGATGAGGCGGGAAGGACCGCCGATTCGGCGGCGGGCGTCCGGCCGCTCGGAATGGAATGGGATCGAGGGGAAGGGAGCCGGCCGCGGCTCCCTTCGCGTATTGGCGGAGAGCCTCGCGGGGATCGGGCGAAGGAGGGGAGGAGACGATGAGGATCAGCGCGCGCAATATCCTGAAGGGCAAGGTCGTGGGGATCGAGGCGGGGGCGGTCAACATGGAAGTGAGCGTCGCAATCGCTCCCGGCGTCGAGATGACTTCGATCATCACGAAGAAGTCGGCGGCCGATCTCGGGCTGGCGGTCGGGAAGCAGGTCTACGTTCTGGTGAAGGCGTCGAACGTGATGATCGGGGTCGAGTAGCGGGCGGCAGCGTCCCCATCATGTTTCCGCCCGCGGCGCCTTCCGGATCGCGACCAGCGTGATGTCGTCGGCCGCCTCGGTTTCCCCCGTGAAGCGGCGCAACGCGTCCAGAATGCGCCCGATCGCCTCCTGAGACGTGCAATCGGTCAGTCTCGGCAGGACTCCTTCCAGCCGCTCGGTTCCGAACATGCCGCCCGCCGCATCGAAGGCTTCGGTGAGGCCGTCGGTGTAGAGGACGAAGAGATCCCCCGGCTCCAAGCTCAAGCTCGCTTGCTCATAGCCTGCGTGCGGAAAGGCGCCCAGCACCAGGCCGCCTCCGATCAGGCGCTCGAACGACCCGTCCGCGTGAATCAGATACGGCGGGTCCTGGCCGGCATTGACGTAGCGCACCTCTCCGGTCGCGCGATCGAGGATCCCCATGAACAACGTCACGAACTCGCTGATGCGCGTCGAGCGGTGGACGAACTCGTTCAGGCGCGAGGCGATCGCGGGGAGCTCGTCGCGCTCGAGCGGCATGCTGTGCAGCGCCGCGCGCACGCCCGACATGAGGATCGCCGCCGCCGCGCCCTTGCCCGAGACATCGGCGAGAACGAAGAAGAGCTGATCGCCGGCGAGACGCAGGAAATCGAAATAGTCACCGCCGACCTGGCGCGCGGGGCTCGAGAAGCCGGCCACCTGGAAGCCGCGCAGCACGGGGGGTTCGGCCGGTAGAAGCTGGAGCTGGATCTGGCGGGCGAGCTCGAGTTCGCTCTCGAGGCGCTCATTCTCGAGCGCGATGCGCTGCGCCTCCTCGAGACCCTCGGCCATGCCGTTGAACGCCTCGCCGAGGGTGGCCAGCTCGTCGACGCCGTGGATCGGGATCCGGTAGTGCAGGTCGCCCCGGCGAAGATGCTCGGTGCCGACCCGCAGATCGCCGACCGACTGGGCGATCGTCCGCCCGGTGCGCGCGACGAGCACGAGCATCACCGTCTGCACGAGGACGAAGAGGAGGGCGGTCGAGATGAGGATGATGAACGGCAGCACGCCAAGCAGATTCTCCGAGAGGTGGGGAACCGCCGGGACGAGATCGCGAAGCGCCGACATGCCGACGACCGAGAGCCGGATCTCGCGCCAGCCGCCCGCGGCCGCGCTGCCATTCGGCATGTTGGCTGCTATAGCACCCGGCTCGCCACCCACGGCGACCTGCGGGCCGAGCCACTCCTGCGCGACCGGGGAGAGCACGTAGCTCGACGACCGCGAAGACGCCCGCCGCACGGGCGGCCGGCGATCGGCAAGCGAGTCGACCGAGACGTCGTAGCCGCCGGTCAAGCTCTCGAGCGCTTCGGCCGCGCGGCTGCCCCGCATCCATGCGGCCGTCCGCAAGCTGCCCGGCTCGCCGGACGGCTCGCTCGTTTGCCGCCTGGGCGTGAAGCGCAGCGTCTCTTCGATGCGCACCGCCGCGTCCATCCACTTCTCGAAGAGCCGCGCGCGGCCGTAGGGCAGCTGCTCGATCAGCTGCACGCGCAGGCGCCCGTCCCCCCAGGCGACGACCTGGTCGGCGACATGGAAGGTGTTTCCCAGCGCCTTGACGAGACCCGAGCCTTCATCGAGCGAAGGACGCGACGCCCAGGCGGCCGGGGAAGGGATGTGCGCGAAGTGCCCCGCGTCCCTTGCGGGGGCGAGTGCCTGTGCGCCGAGCGCCTGCGATGCAGCGCTCCGGCCGGGCGTCTGCGAGGCCGTCCTCTCGCCGGTGCTCAAGTCCTCGTGCACCCACTGGACCGGGCCGCCGTCCGCCTCCCCCTCGCGCCGGTCGCAATGGATCAGGAGCGATCGTTCAGCGGTGCCGTCGCCGCGGGCGACGCTCAGACAGAGGTACAGCCGGGAACAGGTGAGGTATGCGGCGCCCGGCGAGGGGGTCGCATCCGGAGAAGGATCGGGAGCGTCTCCGGTCGCCTCATCCTCGGGACGCCAAGAGGTCTCGCGCGGCCAACGCCGGGCGATGTCGATCGCAAGGAGGGCGAGCTCTCCGGGGCCCGCGGTCTCGAGAGAAAACTGCGCCCGCGTCTCGGCCGTCTCGTCGAGCGCCTGCTCGGCGCAGCGGCCGAGCACCTGATCCGACACGAGGTGCTGGGCGCGGATGAGGTCCGTCGCCAGCGAGGCGCGCACGTGCGCGATCGCGAGCAGCGCCATGAGCAGCGCGAAGAGACCGGTCAGCGCGACGGGCACGATGCCGGCGACGAGGTGCGAGACGAGCAGCCGCCGGCCGATGCGCCGCGGGCCGAACATCAGCCCGAAGGTGATCTTGATCGCGATCAGACCGAGCTGCGCGGCGAGGAAGACGCGCGCGAAGCGCAGGAGGGGCAGGCCGAGATCGCATCCGGGCGGCCAGCAGAAGCTGCGCAGCGGCAAGGACGGCCAGGCGAGGAGCGCGAGGAAGCCGAGCACGGAGAAGGCGATCGGGGGAAAGCGCCGTCCGATCGGGCGCGCCCAGCCAGTGCGTGCGCCGAGCGGCAGCGCGAGCATCGCCCAGTACGGCGAGGAGATCATGCAGAAGAAGAATGCGAAGAACGCCGCGCTGAGGACCGCGAGACGCGAGCTGCGCCGGGAGGAGTCGGCGAAGATCGAGCTCCAGATGACGCCCAGCGCGATCGCGGTCGCGCCCGCCGCGGCGATTCCGGCGACGGCGGCCGGCGCGGGCAGTCCCCGCTCCATGCGCAAGTACGCGGAAAGCGCGGGCCCGGCGAGAACGAGGAGGACGAGGACGAGCACCGCCAGCGTGGCGAGGAGCGCGAGTCTGCGCTCCTCGGCCCAGGCCCGCATGGCGGGGGCGCAGCCGACTGCCCCGGCCGCCATCACGAGCAAGAGGATCCCGATTCTGGCCGCGGTCTCCACCCATCCTCCAAAGCCGCCTCGCCGCCCATTCCGGCCGGCGGCCGGGCCGGGGATCGATTGTGTGGTGAAAGGCGGGGCGATTCCAAGCCCTTCCCGCCGGTCGCGCTCCGGCCCTTCCCCTGCAATCGACTGCCGGTAACCTGCCCCTGTTCATCGAGGAGGCGATCGACTAGCATCCCCGGACGGCTGGCATGCCATAGGACGCATGCCCGGACGGTTCGGTTGCGAAGGGAGAGGCGATGCTCGAGCGGCCCCATCACGAAGTCATCTACGCGCATCCCCGCTATTACGACATCGGATTCAATTTCCGGGATCTCCCGACGGAGTGCGGTTTCCTCGAGCACCTGAGCCGCCACCTGGGGCGCGGCTCGCTCGAATCCTTCATGGAGGTTTGCTGCGGGCCCGGGTATCACGTGCACGAATTCGCCTCGCGCGGGGTGCGGGCGTACGGCGTCGAGGAGTCGGCCGAGATGACCGCCTACGCGCGGGAGAAGGCCTATCGCCTGGCGACGGCCGCCGGCTTCTCGGGTGTCGTCGGCGTGTCGGGCGAGGGCCGCGCGATTCCGCCGATCGCCCTCGTCCTGCAGAGCGATCCCCGCGAGGTCTCGCTGCCCGAGGCGGTCGACCTCGCGTTCATGCCCTGGTTGAAGCTCGGTTACCTCCTGACCGACGAGGAAGTGGTCGATCACTTCGTCACGATCGCGAAGAACATCGGCCGCGGCGGCCTCTACGTCCTGGAGATCGACCATCCCGCGCATCTCTTCGGCTTCCCCGACCGCTCGGAACATCAGTGGGAGGTCGAGGAGGGCGATACGCACGTCGCCGTCCAGTGGGGCAGCGGCGACGAGTCCGTCGATCCGATCACCCACACGGCCGAAGTCGAGGTGGCTTTCGAGGCGAAGGAGAACGAGCACACCGACGTGATCCGCGACATCGCCGCCATGCGCCGTTTCACGCACCGCGAACTGCGGGCGCTCGTGCGCCTCTCGGGGGTCTTCGACTGGGTCGCGACCTTCGGCGACCTCTCGGTCACCCAGCCCTTCGATCTCTCGCCCGGTGCCCGGCGCATGGTGCCGGTGCTGCGCTGCAATATCTGAGGCCCGTCCGCTCTCGGCCCGCCGGGCGCCCGAAGCGCGCTTCGCCCACGCGCGTCGTCACGCCTCGCTGAACATGACCCGCTCCGACCCGGTCAACGGCCGGACAGCCCCGGTCCGCCTTCCCATGGCCCTCTACTCCCCGGCCGCGTTGCGGTTTCCATCCCACAAAGCGGCGAAATGACAGGCAGTTGAGCATCGGGCCCGGGCTGCCCCCCGGGAGGCGGCAGGTCTGGCACCCAAGATGCAGATCGGTGAATCGCTGCTACCCAATCCCGCTCATGCCCCCCCTCGCGCCTGCCAGACCTGCTAGGGAGGCGCCGGGCCGCAAGAGGTGGTGCGGATGGACCGGGAGCGGAGAGGCTGGTCGAATGGTGCGGGCCGGCCTACTCCGCCCCGGTCTCCCGGCGCTTCAGTCAGCCGCGCCTGCGAGAGGAGCTCGAGCGCGCAGGACGATCGACGTCGCGTCGCGCTCTAAACGGGCGCCGGGAGCGAGACTCTTCGCCTCGCTCCCGGCCTGGGAACGGATGAGCCGCGGCGATCCTACCGGACCAGGGTCACCCGGCGGGTGTGCGTGCCCTCAGGGGTCTGCAGGCGCAGGTAGTACGCCCCCGAGGGAAGCGGGTCCGCGCGCTCCGGTCCCCAGGAGACCGCGTGGTCCCCTGGTGCAAGCACGCGGTCCAGAAGACGCCCCACCAGGCGCCCGTCCACGCCATAGAGGTCGCAGGTGACCCGACCGCCACGGCTGAGCGCGAAGAAGGCCTGCACGCTCGAGAGTGCCGGATTGGGATCGACCAGAAGACCTGTCCGGTCCTCCGGCGCGAGTTCGATCCCGGCGGCCAGGAATCCTGTCCCACCCGCGGCCGCATAGCGCGAGCCGAATTCCTGGAAGTAGCAATTCGCTACTGGGGCGTCGTGGATGATGCAGACGTTCTCGTCGTTCTCTTCTACCGCCGCATTGCTCCAGTTGGCGCTGCCCGTGACGAGCACCGGGTCCGAGCCGGAGCGATTGACGTCGATGATCATGTACTTGTGGTGCAGGGTACCCGTCTCGGCGTCGAGCCAGACGTCGGCGGGAGGGTTCCAGGCGTACTCCAGCTCGCCGTGCATCGGGAAGTACTGGCTGCTCGTGTTGCCCGATTCGGAGCTGTCGAAGACGCCGCGCACCTCCATGCCCGGCACGTTCATCCAGCGCTCTTCCATCTCGTTGCAGAGATCGTAGCGCGTGTAGCTCATCACGCAGAAGTGGATCGAGTAGTCGGCCGCCCGCACTTCGCGGATGACCGCCTGGATCCAGGGGTCCGAAGGAGCGAAGTACATCTCGACGCGGCGGCCGCCGATGTTGAAGACGTGGGGAGTGTCGTCGAGCTTGCGCACGCCGAAGCGCGAGTAGGTGGGATTGGGCACCGCCGTGGTCGACCCCCACATCTCGTCGAACTCGGCCGTGCAGACCCGCGCCAGCGCCTGGTCCTGGATGAAGACCACGTTCTGCGCGTCCGTGTAGGTGCCCTGGCTGGAGAGGTTCCACGATCCGCTGACCACGACCGGAACCGCCGGGTCGGGGCTGTTCGCGTCGAAGACCCACAGCTTGTGGTGCATGATCTCGGTGCCGTCGTTCGGGCCGAGAGCGTCGTCGATGACGCGGATGCCGGCGCTCATCAGACGCGTGACCTGCGTCTGGTAGGGCGAGCGGTTGTCGTAGACGAAGCGGATCTGCACGCCCCGTTGATGCGCGGCGATGAGCGCGTCGGCCGGGCCGGCGATGTCGAAACTGTAGATGGCCACGTCGATCGTGAGCTGGGCCGCGTTGATCTGGTCGATGATCCAGCCTTCCAGGGCCTGCCCGCCGAGGGCCGGCTCCCAGGTGGCGAGGTCGTGATCGACGCTCTTGTTGAAGATCGCCGTGATCTCGCCCGTGCAGCCGGGGGCCGACGCGGAGCAGAAGAGCTTGTCGGAGGTGGTCACGCTGCCGAGATCGCTCGTCACCGTCACCCGGTAATGATGGATCGTCGCGGCGTCGAGGCCCGCCAACTCGATCGCGTGCACCGTCGTGGCGACGCCGTCGCTGGCGACGCCCAGCTCGTAGGCGATTGTCTCGCCGTACTCGATGCTCGCCGTGGTCACGGTGTCGGTCTCGAAGCGGATGGTGACGCGATCGCTCTGGATGTCGGTCTCGGCCGGCCCGCTCAGGATCTGCGGCCCGGGCAGCAGGTAGAAATCCGCCTCGCTGCGCGGCATGAGCTCGTAGCCGCTCGTATAGGGAGGGCTGTAGCCCGCGTACTGCTTGATGACGCCGACCACGTCGAAGGGGCCGGTCGGCGGCGCCATCTCCTGGATCCCGGTCGTGCCGTCGATGTAGAGCGTGCAGGTGCCGCTGGCATCGGTGAGCGTGATCCCGCCGCTGAAGCTCGGCCAGGCGCCGCTCCAGGTGACGTCGTTCAGGCGCACGAGGCGCGCTTCGTTCGGCTCGGTGTAGTTGGCGAGGAAGGCGTGCTCGACGTCGTAGCACGTGATGACCAGCGGCTCCGGCACGGCGGCCCCGCTCGCGTGCACGGTGTAGCCGGTCATCGCGAGCTCGGTCATGCCGCGATACTGCGCGATCGTCCCCGAGACGGTCGCGCTGTCGCCGATCTGGAACGCGTACGGCGGCGCGCCCGCCTGGTAGACCATGATCCCGGCGGTCGCGTCCTGCAGGTAGACCTCGGTGTACTCCCAGGTGAATGTGCCCACGCCGGCGGTCACGACGCCGCAGACGGTCACGGGAGTCCCGACTGCGTACGGCGCGGCCGGTACACCCGTCGAGGTGTTGTGATGGAGATCTATGATCGGCACTTGGGCGAAAGCCGCAGGCACGGCCAGCGTGGCAGCCAGGACCAAGAACCACCACTTGGCGACCCGGGGCACCCTCGAGACCATGACGATGTCCTCCAGGAAGTGATCCGACTTTCTGAATACGGATGCGACCCTTTCGGCCAAGCTCGGGGACCTCTTCTTGGTGTGGACACAAGCATACACGAAATCGCGCGCCCGATCTCGTAGAATGTCGCCTGGAGCGAACTTCTCTGGTTCGAGCAGTTCCCGGGCCGGCCGGTGGGGAACAACGAGGTGGAGGGAAGGGCGATTGGCCGGGCGCCCGGGTTCCTGGTAGGCTGCGCCTTCCTTTCGTCGTCCACCGGCGGCTTGCGATCCCGGAGGCCCCATGGTCGTTCTCGCCATCGAGACTTCCTGCGACGACACCTGCGCCGCCGTCCTCACCGACGGTGCGCAGGGAGTCGTCCTGCTGAGCAATGTCGTTTCTTCCCAATTGGTTCACGCCGAGTACGCCGGCATCGTCCCGGAGCTTGCCTCGCGTGAGCACATGCGCCTCCTCGGCCCGGTCGTCCGTGAGGCGCTCGGCCGGGCGGGGATCGCCCAGGACCGGCTGGATGCCGTCGCGGTCACGAATGGACCGGGGCTCATCGGATCGCTTCTGGTCGGGGTCTCCTTCGCGAAGGCGCTCGCCTTCGCCCTGCGGATCCCCGTGGTCGGGATCAGCCACATCGAGGGCCATCTGGCATCGGTCGTGCTGGAATACGGCGAGGAGCGGGTGCGGCCTCCCTTCGTCGGGCTCGTGGCCTCCGGAGGCCACACCGAGATCGTCGAAGTGACGGCGTGGGGAAGCTGGCGGCTTCTCGGGGCGACCCGGGACGACGCCGCCGGAGAGGCGTTCGACAAGGTGGCCAAGATCCTGGGCCTGGGCTTTCCGGGAGGCCCCGAGATCACCCGCGCGGCTGCCGCGGGACGGCCCGACGCCTACGACTTCCCGCGTGCCTGGCTGGACATCGAGTGCGGCGGCCTCGAGATGAGTTTCAGCGGGCTGAAGACCGCGGTGAAGCTCTTCCTCGACCGCAAGGGATGGCCCGAGCGGCCGGCCGACCCGGCCGGGCGCGAGCACCTGGTCGCCGACGCGGCGGCGAGCTTCGAGGAGGCGGTCGTCGAGGTGCTCGTCGCGAAGCTGCTCAAGGCGGCCGAGACGGCGCGCCTCGAGACGATCGCCGTCGCCGGCGGCGTGGCCGCGAATCCGCACCTGCGCGCGCGGCTGACCGCAGCCGCCGACGCAGCCGGCCTCACGCTCTGGCTCCCGTCTCCCGCGATGTGCGGCGACAACGCCGCCATGGTCGGGATGGCGGCGCTCCACCACCTGCGCCGCGGCGAGCATTCGCGTTACGACCTGGCCGCGCTCCCCAATCTCGACGACTGGGACGGGTTCTACACGACCGGTTGATCGAGCGGGCGGGCGCGATCCGCGCCGCGGGTTTCGCCCGCCGGGTCCGGTTGGGAAGCCGGCCGGCGTGGCATCCCGCACGAACCGCGCGGCGATCGATGCATTGCGCAATGCCGCGGTGCGCGCCCCCTGCCCGCCGGCCTGGCGGCGGCCCGCTAACGCCGCCCGATTCCGCCCAATTCCGCCCGATCCCGCCCACTCGGTCACAGCTCGCGAATCCGGCACCGAACTTGCTGATCCAGTCCGTGGCGGGGCGCATTCGTCATCCGCGCATCTACGCGTGCGATCTCGCCGCTCGGGGCGGGTGACGAATGGTCGAATGCGCGCACGGATCGCATGGTTCGCAGGCGCGCAGGCGAAGGGCGCGCGCGGCTCGTAAACAAGCCTTGCGGCCGCGCCGATCCGGTGGGACAGACACCGGCGGGAATGACAACCGACGAGG
>Ga0316622_100000332_pt1 | contig 26491 bp, 30 predicted proteins | sample OWC_Aug_OW2_C1_D_FD_207646 | JGI IMG/M metagenome (GOLD analysis project Ga0316622, IMG submission 207646) | Wetland soil microbial communities from Old Woman Creek delta, Ohio, United States - OWC_Aug_OW2_C1_D5_C | ecosystem: Environmental > Terrestrial > Soil > Wetlands | place: USA: Ohio... | reverse complement strand
GTTGGTCGCGGGAGCGGCTCCGACAACCCCGCCATTTTTCCTTTCTAACAACTTTTTCCGCATTCTCTCGCGGAATTCGGAAATAGTCTCGGTTCTAATGGGTTCGTTAAGCATTATTCCCTAGAATCTTCTACGAACTCTCTCCAGTCGGGGGGTCTTCCATTTATGGATTCATACTCTTCTTTGTATGCATTCCAAGCTTCTTTAATCTTATCGGCCCGAGTAGTAATGCTACCGCCAGTCATCATGCTGGCCTTCTGTCGCTCTAACAATCCCTCGTTATATTGTTCGTCCAAGAATTCACGCCCCCAGTCATATAATCTACCCCAACGAGTAATCTCGGGAACGGTTCCTCGCTTAACAGTGGTCTTAGTTCCACGTATGGTCTTCTTAATCCCGCTAGCACCAAAATTACGCGCCGTCTTGTGGAACCACGAAGGATAACTCTCAACCACCTCTTCTTCTTTTACAAACGGGGGAATCTGATAGGCGAGCGAGTCTACGTTTTCCCCGAATTCTTCTCCAATTTTGTAGGCCGCCTCCTCGGGTGCTACGTTACCCAACCTTACTTGCCTACCTAGAAGTTTAAGTTGATTGGCTAACTTAGTATCTTCGGTAGACAAAAAGGCTCCCGCCCCCACCTTAGAAGAAGTTTCTTCGCCTAGACCACCCTTATATCCACCAGAAGTAGACTTAATGGTAGTCTCACCCCACAACTCCTTTACCTTTTCATCTACAGTCTTAGGAACTCCGGAGAGCCCTTTCTGTTGTTCGCCCCATAGGTCAGCAAAATCCTTTATCGTTGGGCCCTTATCACCCTTAGCACTAACGCGAGCCCTCTCCAAGTCAGCCGCCCGGTCTAACTTGGCCTCGCCCGACTTCCAACTGCGCTCGCGCCCCTCGCGCCCACCCGCTAGCTTGCTCTCCAGCTCCAGCTTCCGCAATTCAAACGCCTGCCGGTTGGCTTCGTCGGCTTGTTTCTGGGCCGCTTCTACCGCAGCCGCCCGAATCTTGGCCTTAAGCTCGGTCTCCTTGCCCACCGCCTCGTCGATACCCTCACCGATACGACCAATAAGGTTAAGCGGAGGCGGACCCTTTGGAGGCTCGGGGCTAAGACGACTTATAAGTTGGTCGTAGTTAAACATGAACCCTCCCTAATAGTTGTAGCCAAGTCCGCGCAACCACTCGTCGTCTAGTTCGTGTTGGTTGGTTAACTTCTGCCAAGATTCCCACTTGGGCGGAGCCGCTCGGTTCTGGATATAAGCATTCAGCCAATCCTGAGTCTTGTTGGAATTACCTAGAGTAGCAGGACTTACTGGAGATGGTGTGCCGCCCGCGTTAGCGCCTTGGTCCGCAGCCCGGTTAATAAACCCGGAAGAATCCCAGCCACCTAACGCCTTACCAGCCCCAGCAGCCGCTAGCCCAGCCCCACTTCCAAGAGCGGTTCCGATACCGGGAGCAGCAACAGACAAGGCAAGCCCGACCCCTTTAACGCCCAAATCTATTAATTCGCTTCCAGCGGACTCGTGAGCCCTAGTAGCATAGTTCTTTTGTTTTCTCCGCATTTCGGCCCTAGCCAACTCAATTTCAGCATCTACCTCGTTCATGGTGCTAGAAAAATCACGGTTTTGTTCGGTAACCATATTCCCTACGGAAATAGAATTAGCCATGTTATACTTGGCCAAAGTATTAAGACCTTCCTTAAACTGGAGTCGTTGACGTTCTCGCATCTGTTTTTCAAGTCTTTTCTTATACTCGTCCAATTCACCAAGAGAAGTATCTATCATCCCCGCTTCGGTGCGATAGGCTGATGCTTGCGGGGTAAACAATTTTTCCAACCAATTAGATGAATAATCAGCCATTATCGGCCTCCTTAATACAATTCTATTTTCCAGTAGCTACTGGTGCCCCCACCGGGAACCTTAAAGTAAACCAGATTTTTGGTCCAAGTCCCCGTGGCGTAAATAGTTCCACTATTATTCGCATAGGTTATACGAAAATTCATGGGAATTCGTCCAAGAGTGTGCCTAATCGTTACGGTTCCGCTCGTGGAATCAGTGACCGTGGTTGAGAAAGAAGAAACCGACCGTATAATATTGCGTATTTGTCTTTTAGTTCTAGGAGATAATTCTGGATTAGGTCTATAAATAGGATTAGTCACTTACATCGCTCCCAGTATTCCAAACATTTTCCCTAGCTTCACTCCACAAATCGGCTTCGACTGACAATGCGTGCAATATAAAGCCACCTTTACCAGAATAACTAAGTTGGAACTTAAAGCGATGTCCGGCATTTTTGTATACCGTAGGAGCCGAAGGAAGTTCTATGGAAATTCCACCAGATTCGGGACCGTCCCCACCGCTCCAAGGAGGAATACTAATTACCTGTTCCTGTTGCGATTCCCAGTTGTGTTCCCCTTTGCTCTCGTTGCACCACTTAACCGTAACATCTTTGGCATCTCGCGTTGGGTTACTAGCCACCAACGAAATCCGTCGTAATACCTTTTTAGCCAGAGCCGCCCCCGGATTAGAACCATCAGCGAAGTCTACCCAACCAGTTTCTATAACTTGGTTTTCGTCATCGCCCCATATACCATTATATTCATTGTCGCGCAACGACCACATGAATTGGCATTGAGTTGATGGTTCATCTATCTTACGACCAATCATCAAAACCCTTCCATAATTGGCCATGTGGGTAACCCTACCCAATTTTTGCACCACCACACTATCCCCGCCCAACACTACGGTTCTACCGTCAAACGCCCCAACTTCCGGTAGAACATCAAAATTGGCATATAGTTTTTCTTCATAAGAAGCCAGCGAAGGAGTGGTGTAATCATCAAAACCTGTTTTATCAAAGGTTTTAATACAAACTCTATTTACACTAGCAACTTCTGGATATAGGTCTTTGCGTCCAGCGATTCTCCATTGCATCCAACGCCACGTCTCCCATGTCCAACCATTAACCCCCAAAACACTTGGAGTTAATTTATATGTATCTCTCCATGTTCCAGTTAAACCAACTGGTTCTGGACGATGACCCTTGGGAGACATCCAATCGGTCCAATTGCCGGGAGTTAAAGAATCTGTAAATCTTACCTGTATCTCTATCGAAGTTGTTCCCTGTTGTATAGCTTCGATAGACAACAACCCCCATCTTTCGGTATTACCTGAAAGATAGATACCACTATAATCGTCTGCTTTAACCTTTCCGTCTTCGCCGAGAATGTGGTGTGAGTATATATAAAACGATGTGTCAGGACTTATCTTTTGAAGTTCCATTATACCGTTTGAGTTTTTCCACTCATCGGTATTCCAACCAATTCCACCCTCTACCCCACTCCAGTCTTGTTCGGTGTCCCACTGGTATACTATGGTTTTTGGATAAGTTTCCCAAAGACCGTCGTTAAAGACCTTCTGGGTTGATTTGCTAATTATTACTGGGTCATTAGAACTACCGTCCCAAAGATAAACACCCGGAATACCCTTGAATCTTCCTAGTAAAGCATATCCTCGTTCAAATGTTTGGATGCAATTATTTCCAAACAACTCAAAATCATTAACCAAAGGTTCTAATGAGGTAAATCCACTATCTATCGTATATATTCCTCGATTAGAAAATACAAACAGCATTGCGTCGTTTGCTAGAAGTCCTCTAACTACTTCGTTGGTTCCCAGCATCATATTACCAACAAAAAAACTACTGTTGTTAGAAACTGGTATACTAACCAACGCATCAGTCCACGCTATTTCGTTTGGATAACAGGGGGTATTAGCCACTACCATTCTGCCAGCAAACTCCACGAACAAAGAAAAGGGAAAATCTCCAAATTCAAAGTTTCGGGCTCCACTTTCGCACGTCCATTTTTCTCCGTTAAATGTGGCTGTTCGGTCCACTCCATTGGTAACGTAAGCATTGCCATGATAAGTATTTATACAAACCGGCAATCCAAAACCAAGTAAAGATTCTCTACATCTTATTGTAGAATTAATCGTTAGGTCTGGTATAACAATATACCTCTCTTCGATATCAATCGCTGTTAAAGTAGTTTTTCTTGGATATCCACTCTGGCCACCAAGTTCCGACGTTGCTACAATAAGCCATTTTTTACCGTCTTGAGACGTAAAATCCTTCATTCCTACAATTATATTGTATTGGTCGTAAGCGCCGGTTAGATTAATTCCCTTCTTTTCGTTACGCGGGAATATACCCCTTCCAAAAACCAGACAGTCTTCCAATAATGCAAATTCGTTGTTAGATAACTTATCAGTTAGACTTCGTTGATTCATGGTGGCCTTGCTACAATCCCAGACGTGTGATAGCACTTAAAACCTCCTATCTCACCACGACCCGCTTCTGCCTGTTGTCGAATATCACGCGCCCCTCTACCCTACGCCCGGTCAGGCCGAGGTAGTCCTTGAGCTTGGTCACTTCGCCGGACTCGCCATGCACGCGACCATCGAGCCTACGGTCACGACCGCCATGCCGATTATCACGCCATCCCATACCCGCTGCGCCTTGATGCTCTTGTGTATGCAGGCGTTCAGCGCCACGGTCCCCCAACCACAAGGTCGTTCCCAGTTCATGGAAACAGCATGAAGAACGCCTTGGTGTCTATGGCCGATACATACGGCTTCAGCGCAATCAGCACCGACACCCACGGGTCGGTCGCGCTGGTCGCCGACGTACCCGCGCCGCTGGCGGCTAAGGAAATCGCCCGGTCGTAGAGGTTGACCATCGCGTCGTCGCCTTCGTTCGTGCCGCAATCCCACCGCTCCGTAGCGACTATGCCGCCGATGGACTCGTTGGCGCACGCCTCGTTGTCGCCGCGCCCGCACAGTCCAAGCGCCCAGGAGTTCGCGCTGCCCATGTTGATGCTCAGCGCCGTCATGGGCGTGCCGGTACCAATCGAGCCACTGCCGATGACCTCCACTGGAGTCGTGGGGTCCACACCGGAATAGACAGCAACCGCCCCGGCGCTGGCCGACCCGGCAGCCGTACCGCCGATGGTGATGACGCAAGTGTCGAGCGCGGCGGTCAGCACCTTATAGAACAGGGCCAATCGCGGCAGGGCTCCGAGTCCCCACGGCGACCCCGTGGCCTGCGTCCAGTCTACAGACCCCGCGATTGTACCGGAGTCGCTGTAGCAGATGGCTATGGCCGTCTGCCCGGCCGCGCACCCGGCCGGGACGATGATGTCGAACGTCCCGTTGCCGCTGCGTCCCGGCGCGACGGTCAGCGAGGCCGTCGTCCCCGCAACATAGGCGATGGCTGCCCATGATGTTGACGCGAGCAGCAGCGCGAGTAGAAGTCGCCTCACGGCTCCACCTGAGACGCCAGGGCGTCCCACTTCGTGTCGGTCACGTTGTAGACGAATCCCCAGTACATTGTCTTGCCGAGGGTTGTTGCCGTCGAAAGCGTGACGCCAGTGTATGCCTTATAGATGGCGTTCCACGCCAGCGTCCGCGAAGTGCCATCATCCTTGACGCGGATGATGAGTTTCTGCCCGCCCACAGGCGTCCCGGTCGGCGCGTTGATGGTGAGCGTCTGCGCCTGGCCGGTGACGCAGTATTGGTCGAACACATCGGCGTCCGGCGTGATGGACGCCGGGTTGGCGATGGTCGTACAGCGCGGCATGACGTGGCTGCGGACGCGAGGAAGCTGAACGACCATACCAGTGATTGAGTCGGGAATGGCTATCGCACTATCGGCGGTTCCCGCTGTCGCCGCCTTGCCCTCCAGAACGTGAGCCTTGAATGTAGTCGTATCCAGACTGCCAAAGCGTCCGGTCCCGAGGGCGCTGTCGGCCGTCCCGGTCAGGTTCCCCGTCACGTTCCCCGTCAGCGCCCCCCGCAAGCGCGTCGCCTGCACAACGAGCAGATTGCCGAGCGAGTCGGACCCGTCCCCGAGGAAGTGGCCGGATAGAGACGCACCGTAGATAGTCCCCGCCCTTAATCGAGTGGGGACCACGACCAACGGATTCAGCGAATCGGTCGCATGGTCGTGAGCCGCAGCGTGAGAAGCGGTAACGGCTGCCGCCACTGCCGCGTCCGTGTTGGTCGCGTCTACCGGCAGGCCGTTCGCATCGGCCTTGAGCATCTGGCCGGACGTGGCAGTGCTCGTGTGGTCGGAAGTCGAAGTGATGCTGTGACTTCTATCGTGCGCGAGCGCGTAGGCCGCATTGGCCGTATCCTGGGCCTTCAATGCCTTCTCCGAATCCCGCTCGGCAAACCGCAGCGCCGCCGTCGCAGTATCGCGGGCCTGCTGGTCCACCGCCGCTCCGCCCGCGTCCGCCCACGTCCCATCGTCCTTGAGGAACAGTCCGCTCGGCGTCCCGGTCGCCGGTACGCCGCCCTTCTTGCTCACACTCATCGCAGGCAAGTCAGCGCCGTCAATCAGCCCGCGAATCGAATCATCGCTGGTTATCTTCCCGCTCGCCGCAATGTCGCCCTTAACGAACAGTTCCTTGCCTGACCTGACCCCACCCGTATCTATCCCGACGCCGCCGGAACCTGTCAGGAATACCGTGTTGGCTTGCGCCCCGGCCTTAACCGTTAAGGCGTCTCCAGCAGAGGACCATCCAACATTGTTTCCCGCCGCACGGAACACCAAGTCCCAAGTTGTTCCCGCGCTCGCGTCATTGCTCGCCGCGATGACGTGCTTTGCTATTGCCTTCTGTCCGACTATCACCAAATCCCGCTTTCCGGTTACGCTATCAGAACAGAACTGGAATGCGTATGGGACAGCCCCGGCCGTGCTTTGCGGCAGATAGATGGTAGCTATCCCATCCCCTGCCGTTTTCGCTCGCGTGGCGATGTAGTCCAAGTCGTAGTTGTTTCCCCAAGAGGTCATGTCAATACCGTTGCCCGCAGTCCCGCCCATTTTATTCCCGCCAACTAACGTGGTTCCAATCCACGACGAATCGAGCGACACAGTGGCCGTATCAGCCTTGCGGACGTGATAGGTCAGTGAATCAGACTGGTGCATGAAATAGCTGCTGTCCTTGGTCTGAAGCTGCGACGAATTGGCGGCGAGCGTTGCTCTAGTAGCCCCGCCCGTAGACGAGTCTGCCGTCGTCGCGTTGCCGGTCACGTCGCCGGTCAGCGCACCGATGAACTTGGCGGACTGCACCGAATCGGTCACAACCATCGCGCCCTTGATGGTCGAGGACGCCATCTTGACCGCGCCCGTGCTGCCCGCGTAGCCGCCCGTCGCGTCAATCTTGTCGAACGTCGAGCGCCAAGTATCGCCCGCGTCCACGTAGGCCGAGCGGTTCGCGGCCCCGGTGATGTAGAACTCGTTGTGCAGGGTGTTCACAATGGCCCCGCCCGCGTTGGAGTTGATATAGAGGCCGAAGCTGGTCGGCGCGTCCACGGTGATGCGGTTCTTGGCAATCGTGGCCCCGGTCGCCGTGCCGTAGAGGTAGAAGCCCGCCGCCGTGTTCGTCGCCGTTACCGAGATGATGTTGTCCTGTAAGAGATACGACCCGACACTACCCGCGACGGTGGTGAAGGCATCCACCTGGTCGTTGTTGTCGTCGCAGGTCATCGTGTATTCGTTGTTGTGCTGGAGAAAGATGGTCGCCGCCCCGGATTGCAGGACTGCTGCCTGTTCCAGCGCCGTGCCGGTTGTCGCACCCGTAATGGTGTAGGTGAAGTAGCACTCCAGCATGCGGAACCCGCCGCCCGTCACTTCTAGGGCGTGCATTACGAAGTCGCCATCGCTCTTGGTCACGCCGATGTCGCAGCGAATCAAGCTCCCCGCCGCGCAGCTTGACGTGATGGCTGTAGAAGCCACCGTCAGCGAGTCGTAGTTAACGTAGATTCCCATGTCTAGCACGGTACAGAGCGTGTCGGGAAAGGTTAAAACCGTACCTGTCGTGCCGGTGATGCGCGAGTTGGTGCGGCCAGAACCAAGAATGTCTACCCGGTTCGCTAGTGTGATTGCCTCGGCATAGTCGCCGGACTGCACCTTCACGCAGTAACGGTTGGAGTTACCGATGGCCAACACGGCGGCCGAATCAATCGCAGGTTGAATCGAGTCGAAATCTCCGCCCGACTTGGCAACAACCAACGTCTGTGCGTAGTGAACCCCACCGTTAATGGCGTAAGTCGCAGTTTCAGCGTTTACTGCATAGTCCACCGTATCATAGAGTGAGCGCAAGGTCCCGGTATCTTGGCCCTGTAATTTTGAGGCATTGGGCCACGGCCGAGTCGTATCAACTTTGATAGTATCGCCGGTCTTGAGCCACGCCGGGGCCCCAAACGTACCTACATACGTGCCGGTGTAGAGAGAACAAACTGAACCGGGAGTACCGGAACCTACGTCACCAGTATCTAGCCCCTTCCACGTACCTTGCCAGTCTCCATAACCAAAATCCATTGTCGCATTACCACATATATCTAAATCTACGTGGTTGGAATCCGACCGCGCCGTAACTGTAAAGGCCGATTCTCCCTTAAGTCCTGCTTTAAATAGGTCGAGAGCTACGAGTGACAGCCCGGCTCCCGCTTCAACCTGTCGGAACTCTCCGGTCGTAGCTCGAATTAATCCACCCCCGTTAAACGAATCGGTCGTAGAAGCATAAAGCCAAGTAGAATCACCAATCGCCCCGCCACGCACGGCCTTGGCGGATTCGGCCATCGCTACATAGCCAGCCGTATCGGCATAGATAGCCGAATCGGACGGCTCTGGAACAATCCCAGTTAAATTACTACCATCTCCGTAATGAGTTCCAGTTATCTTATTGTTAGTATAGATGCCCGTGGAATCTATGCGAACTGTATCGTTGGTTCCACCCACCAATCGCCATGCTATAGACTTTCCAGTAGATTCGTTTAGAAACATTCTAATACTATGAGTGGTATCATTACCAAACATAGCAAAATAGGGGGCAAATGGATAGTGTAAAGTATCTTGTAGAAATCCGGTAACCGCCGTAGGCATTGAATCTACTGAAGGAGAAAGCCAAAGACGAATATGATACCCGGGCCAAGGCGTAAACTTAGCTGCTACGACCGCCACCATCAACACCATCAAGAAAAGTAGTTTCTTCAAGTTTCCGCCTTAAGGTTGATACTGAGTTAAAAGTCTAAAAGTAACATCGGTAGGTGGATAAACGGCATTATCGGTAGTGGCTTCAATACTGACTATATTGTATTCGTCTATGTCCATATTCACGCCAATATCGTAGTGAGCCGTCTGGTCGTTGGCCGGAACTACCAACGTATAGACTTTACTGGCTACGCCGATACCAGCGAAAGTAATCGTAAAAGTAACGGCCTTGGAGCAAATGCCCCCAATAAAAGCCTCTATCATTATAGCCTTAAAAGTAGCGTCTGAGGCTAGGTATCCATAGGCATTACTCATAGAGAATTCGTCTATTAAATAAGTAGAAGGGGAAGAAACTGGAATCGTATAAACATGACTGGTGTGTAGTAAGGGTTGATAGGTATTAATGCTGATATTGGAGGCGTTCATAAAAGCCAACGACCGCCAAGTGGTTACTCCGTCACCCATCTTCCATTTTTTAGTGTCGGTCTCTAATCCCGCCTCGCCGTCGGCTAGAACTGGATTGGCCAACGTCCAGTTGGCGGACGTATCTCTACGCCATAATATACGAGTAATCACTAGGCTCTTCCTCCGTCCGTAGTCCCGGTCGTAAAAGTTTCGTCAGCATCTCCGCCGTCGGTCTTCCACGTCCGTCCCGGGGCCGCTTCGCCCAACGGCTTACCAACCGTATACCAGTTATTATGGTCGCCCTCCACCGTGCTCCAACCCGAGGATTCGTCTTCCGCCACCGCCTCGCCCTCGTATACATCAAAAGCCGCCCACGCCTTAGTCCCCTGAACTATAATGGTGGTTCCCACCGCCACTTCCATGATGGTATTCATCACGGTTCCGTGAGTCACCGTCCGCAGAACCGTTCCGCTGAACACCATCATTTCGGTTCCGACAACCGTACCGTGGACGATGGGCGCTAATTCACTGGTCCATACCTCAAACGTGGTGGCAACTCGACTGCCCCCGTCGCTAGGGCTATGTTCGAGCCAAACGGTAGTAATAACTTCACTTACCCCTACCGTTTCGTCAATCGGTTTAAGGACCGCAGGCATAGAGGGTTTCTATCCAGCTAGTCGAGCGTAATTCGTAATCTCAACGTAAATGTATCAGTGGTAGTCTTAGCCCCTACGGCGCTAGTAGCGCGGTTAAAACATATTGCATTCGAGTCATTGAATAATACAAATTCCTGCCAACTAAAGTTAGCATCATCGGTGTGGAACGTCTTGAAATATTGAATATAGTCGGCCCCGTAAGTAATGGAGTCTACGTTCTGCAAACAAGTAGAATCACCCTGAAGACCCGTCATGGAGGTATCAGAAGTCGTAGTCGAATTACCCACGCCCAGATACGCAGCTGTATCGAATACGGAAGTTGACTCCGCCTTCGAGATAAGCTGTAATGTATGACGAATACCCTCGGCTACCATGATATTGGGGGACTGGGCAATCTGCCTTACGTTCTCGCCCGATACCTTATAAACCGTAAACTGTCCCGTCATAGACGGGCGTTCTCCACCTCCGCCTCGACCCGCTAAATAGCTACCGCCAATCGCTGCGGCTATAGCCGTTGCTAGTCCGGCGTTCTTGAGAGTTTTCTTTATCTTCATCTTTTTCTCCTTATTCGGTCACAACCGCACCGCTTGAATCGGTAACCTGAACAGTGTCGGTAGCGGTAACATCTTCCATAACCGCCCCAGATTCGGCCCAAGTAACGGTAATCTTACAAGTATTAACAACCCCCTTGTCCCAATCTACTGAGGGAGATATGGTACTAATGGCTCCGTAGGTTTCTACATCAGCAGCCGTATCCAATAGGGTTTTGAGTTGATTAACTACGTGGTCGGTATCGTCCTCGTTTTCGGCGGTAGCCCGGAATTCTACCGAGTAATCCGACGTAGAACCACCCGAAGAAATGGTTAGGAAAACCATGTGAGAATAGGTATTGCCACCCGTAGTATCCTTGAATTGAACCCGGTCCCACGGCTCCGAGGTAGTTTGGGCCCCAGTAAACATATCTCGTATCATTTCGAGAGTGGCGTCCTGCGTATAGGTGTCCTTGGTAAAGTTATGAGTCCACGTAATCGTCAGAACCGCATACCTAGGAACCGATATGGCCAAACCTTCATCGGAAGCAAACTCTATCGGGGTGGTTTCCCCGGACTTGTGAACCTGATTCAACTCGTTAACTGTCTGGTCCCCGGTAGATTCGTTGGTCCACTCGGCGGTCCAAGTAGCGCCCACCCCCGTAGCGGTGTCTTCATAAGCAGTAGCCGCATATTCGGTAGTAGCCCCCGAGTCGTAGGATACCGCGATATAATCTATGGGTTTACCCGAAATCTTGTGGGCCGTATAAGCCACTTCATAACCTATCATGATGTCCTTAACGGAATTATGATAGGTCTGTGACCTAGAAAGAGGAACGTCTTTGATGCAGCGACCGTTTTCGTCCCTCAGAAGTTCGCCGCCGGGGCCCCGTTTGACCGTCCAAACCTCGTGGACCACCATCGCCCGGTTGCCACATCGCATTTTCATGTTATTACCCTCCAGAATTCTCTACACCAGCGGCAGTCCTTCCGTTGGAGTTTCTTGTATGGGTACGAAGTCGTTCGTCAATTACAATTAAAAGGCTCTCGTTTTTGGCGGCCTGCTCTTGTAGTTTGGCAATAAGCGGCAACACCTTGGCGTCATCCGATTGTAGACGTTCTATGCACAAATCTTGTTTGGTTTCTCGCGCTTCGTTCCCCTTAAAACTAAACTGACCCGCTATAGCCAAAGTAGTTGCTATAATAGAAGTAACGATGGCAACGGTAGGTAGGATATTTTTGATAGGTGGCATATTACCTTACTTTCTAATCCCAATTTTCATAGGTTAGCAGTCTCATGGAGTCTACCCAAACCGAATCGCTGTTACCTGTCACCCCCCAGTAAATAAATCTAAGATACCTACTAACGTCCGCATCAAACTGACCACCAAACCTTACGGCTCCGTCTCGATTAGTATCGGGAACGAAAGTAACGCAGGAAGAGAATATGGTATCTAGAGTTTTACCAAAGTGTTTAGTATCGCTAAATTGAACTCCCACCGAAATTATCGAGGAGTCCGCAGTCCCACCCTTGGTATACTGGTTCCAATACAGGGCCTTAAAACCCTTGGTTGTTAATATTGCTACGGTGGTACAAGCCCCGGTAGCCGGAATATTTTTAGTGGCCGAAGAGTCATTCATTACCACTGGAAGCCAATATTGCGCTAACGATATGCTAGTTATAAAGGCCGCCGCCAGCGCCAAAACTTTAATCTTCATTTATACCTCCGCGTATACGGGTTCTTCCCGGTAGGAAATACCCGTGGTTCCGCCAGTCGCCCTGATATAACTGGCGACGGCCTCTTTAAAATCATACAAAAACTGCTGGTAGTGCGTTGCAAGATAGCAAGCATAATGTAACCCTGCTTCTGCCAACGAATCGGGTAGTTGGGGAACGTCCGTGGCGGTCCCGATAAAGTTGGTCGTCCGTCGAACTTCGGCGTATAGTCCGTTGGTAACTGCCTCGGAAGGAGCCGGATATATTCGTAGGGTCTTGGTTACTTCCATCGGTTGCGACTCGGGATAGGTTGGGTAGTTTCCACGAAGACCCCAAGCCCAGTATTGAGTAGTGGAACTATTTTCAATAGGTTTGTTAACCTTCTTAGACAACCAAGCATAGTCTATCTTGCGCGGACGCGCTACTATGTCTCCCGAAGAGTTAAGAATCATAACTCGGCTAACCCGCAACACGTAATCAGGTAGGGCATATTCCTCTTGGTTCTTCACTAGATTACAAAACTCTAGTGTCCCAAACCCACCCACCGCCTCCGCAGCCCTAGACCAACCAATATTCAACTTAGCTGTAGCGTCATCGGGCGGAAACAACTCTTCCAACTCCGCCGGGGAACACCGCAGGGTAACCCGTACTAAGGAATAAAACTGCGTGCGCCAAGAAGCTAAATCCATATTTTATACCTGTTTAGGAATCTGGACATAAGGCGGAATAGGTCTTCCAGTCCAAATAGCAACCAGTTTTTCTATTTTCTGGTCGTTACGGTTCTTCCACTCAACAGCCGCCTGTCCCTTGTTAATCTGGAGAAGCGCATTTTCTAGGGCCCGATTAACCACTATTTCAAATAGATAGTCCGGCACCGCGAAGTCTTGAGTGGTAGACAGGGCTGGAGGAACCTTAACGTAGTGCCAAACGTAAGTTTCTCCCTTCGTAGCAGGCCAGATATGGATATAGTTTTGTTCTTGGGCGTAAAACAAACCGGCTGCGGTAGAGTTGGGATAATTGGAAATGGAAGCTTTTCTACGAATATCATTTCCGCTTGGTAATAGTTCTATGTGAGTCTTTACTCCAGTAACCAAACGATATAAACCAACCGTTCTAAGGAGGTCCCCCGGTTTAACCCACGGATATATCTTATCTGCCGGAACACTCCCCGGGGTAACGGTAGCCCCACCATATAAATCTGAACCAAGCATACTATCAGGCAGGCTGGCTACCACATCAATCTGAGCTTCGTCGAGATAACTGGTAAGTTCATCTCCGAACACTCCGCCAGCCGAAGCTGTGTCTAGTTTGTTTCGCAGTAAGTTCAAGCCCTGCGTTAGTGTTTTAGCCATCGTGCCTCTTAATCTTATTTAGGCGAGGGGCGGGGCTTAATCCGCCCCTCGCGTTTTACCTAGACCTTACGCCGGCACCGCATCCGAGGGTTTAACACCCGTCAGACGAGCATGCTTAATCGGGATGCCCATAAGGGTCTGGTTGACCACATAGGACGCCACACTGGTATCAGTCGCGGCCCCGAAGTCATTAAGCTGCCGGTGGAAGATTGAGCCGTTGTCACCCTTAACGAACTCCGGCGGGTGAGTCCAGCGCAACTCAAGGTCGTTTTCGTTGATGAAGTCTATCGTATACCGACGATAGTTCGGGTAAGGCAGAAGTTCAATCTTGCCTCCGGTGACTGCCGGGTGCTTGATATAAACCTTACCCTGACCAACGGTGATTACGTTACTGGCTTCGTCCATCGTGATGGTATTAGCACGATAGGCGTCCGCGATGGTCATCACGGTAATCCAGTCTGCGATTGCGACGGTAAATCCGCCCAGAGCCACACCCTGCCTGCGAAGGCTTTCGCCGATGCAGTAAGTAATATGGATGGGGTCGAATTCCGTCAAGACACCCGCATTGGGCTGGTAGACCGTGGCCTTCCACAGACTATTACCCGCCGTAGCGCGGCTGATGTTCGCATAAGTCGTCTTGGCCAGAGAAACGATGTAGTCACCGAACTTAATTTCGGAGTTATCGTTAATCAGGTCGTTGAGACCCTGCATAAAGTAACTATAACTATCGACCGGAACGATGACAGAACCGTTGGTCCATGTCTCGACCGCAGCCAAAGTTACAGTATTCCCCGAGATGGCCGTAATCTGCTGGGCCGTAATTTCGTCCGCATAGCCCGAAGCGGCCTGCGAATCAATATACATACCCTCCCGCAGAGCGGTTCCATCGGTTACGATGAGTTCCGTCGCGCCCGTACCCGCGCCTACGGCCGTGGTAATCAGGCCCACGTCGTTGCCCATGAAGGACAGCGAGTTATGGTAAGAGAAGGAATTGAGGAATTGCTGCATCTCAAACCCTTCAATGTTAACCTGACCATCGGGACCAATCAACTGGCCCATTTCCAGAGCTTCTTGCGAAAACTCCAGAACACCCCACGTCTTAGCGCACTCATATCGAGCCACTCCCGGCACGCCGTAGCGTGCGGTTGGCCTAGTGCCGGTTCCCTGAACAGACTGTTGGAACGGATAACCGTTCTTGAGTCCTACAGTTCTCTCGGCGTAATACTTCCCACCATGAGGAATCAAATCTTTCTTCGCTTTGTTCATCAACCGAGTAACGAACTGGTTATCTTCCATTGCGAGGAAGGCCAAGTCCCTACTTGCGTCGAAGAGAAGCGCAGAACTGAATCCAGTGGTAGAAGTAAGAACTGCGTTGGCAGCCATTATTTACTCCTCCTAATTACCCGGAGTTACCTCCACTCAGAACCGTAAGCATGTATTCGCCTCTGGCCTTCATACGCGCTCTCGGGTCCTTAATAGCTTCAATTTCTGCCGGGTAAGACACTTCAGTAACAGAGCCGGGCCCCGCCGTTACGGCTCCAGCCCTCCGCTTTTTAGCGGCCTCTTGCTGCGCGTTAAACGAAGCCTCGCCCATTTTGGTAATGTGCTTCTGGATTCCTTGGGCCACTTCCGCAAAGGTCATGGTCGCTGGAACTTTATTTTCCAGCATCGGATTTGGCTTGTCGGCGTCCTTGCCCAAAAAGGCTTGGTGTGCCAGATGCCACAATGCCGGATTCTTTTCAGCACTAAACTCAGGAATTACCGCTTGGACCGAGGCCACGTCTCGGGCGTAGCTGTCGGAAGCCCTGCTATTCTTGATGTCATTCTTAATCGTTTCTACTTCTTGCTTCAAGCGGGTATCGAATTCTTTCTTGGTCCGAGCTTGTTCCGCAGCCAGAGCACGAGCATAGTTAACGGGGTCGTTAACAATCTGCTCTTCACCCCACTTGGCTGCCAAGTCCGGGTCCGAAAAAGGGCTGACCGGCTCTGCGGGTTTGCCACCCAAATTCAGAGCAGCCATAACCTCATCTCGCGTAAGCGGCGGACGACTTCCCGCAAGGGTTTCGCGCTCCTTCGCCAAAGCCTGCATCTTACGGGTATAGTCCGACTGTCGGAGACCCTTGTCAATGCCCTCAGCAAAAGACACTTCTTCCTCACCCTTCTTAACCTTGATGTCACCCCATTCGTTAGGGTGGGTCTGTAAATACTGCGTTACAGCCTCTTTGTTAAGCTTAACCGCCGCCCCGTTAGTCTCTGTTCCGGGTGTCGAAGTCTGATTTTCATCAGTTGTTTCGGCTTGTCCGTTACTCGACGTTGACATACAAAACTCCTCTTACCGAGTTCCCCGAGGGGATTGTTCGGTTACAATTATTGCAAGGGTTCGGAGAGTAACCGATTGTCCTTGCGTTTGAATCACTTTACTACCTAGTTAATCGGCGGGGCCGGAACATACACTACGTTCATAATGTTCGCGCTGGCCGTATCCGCAGCCGGTCGTTCAATTATAATACGATTGAACGTAACCGGAGCGTAAAAACACGCCGAGTCGGGGAGGGTAAGGGTAATACTACCGGGAGTAGAATTCCTCACCGACATTGAACTATACACCTTGATGCCGAATGACTCCGCCTCGTCGTTCGACCAAACAAACGGGAAAAATCCCGGCTTGGTCAAAGTCAGAGTATCGTAGATTCGGCCCTGCGGGATTGACAAAGTATCCAGTAGAATTTCGGGATTGCCGTTGGCCTTCCCGCCACTCCATCCGTAAACTCGTTCAGAAAGCTGACCGAGATACGTACTGAACTCCGTCAGTTGTCCCGCTGCCAGCGTACCCGACGCGACCGCTCCGGCCATAGCCGTGCCGACCAACATCAGGAGCGCAAGCATAAGACCTACTGCTTTGCTCATTTGTCCTCCTTAGCGGACCTTTTGTTACTACATCCCAAGGGAACCGCCTTGACTACCCGTTTTATTTGCTCCGGGCAATTCTACGCGAGTTCCCGGTGGGGCTCCGGTTCCCGGTGGAAGAACTTCCATCGGGTTTCCCGGAGTTCCGCCCTGTTGGGCGAAATCTTGTTCGGTTAATTGCGACCCCGAAGCTGACGCCGCCATAGCAGCGGGCATCCCCGTCGCCTGACGAGATTGCCATTCCTCTTCGGCGTGTTGGTCGCAATGGAATAATATTAGCGCCTCTACGGCCTGTTGCTTGTTAGGTTCTAAGTTATAGAACTCGGGCGTATTAAGGAATCGCATGTGTTCTGAGATGTGCATAATAGCCGGTTCCCCGCGATGAACCCGGATGTTCTTGCCTTGTAGAACTTCCTGATTCTCCGCTCGCGCCCGGTTACAGGCCAGCTCCTCAATCGAGGCTTCCAGCGGCATCTCCATATTCATAATGCGTAGAGCCGAACGTCGTAGTTCTCGATTAATCTTGGGGTCCGGGTCTTGGAAGAAACCCTTGACTATTAAATCCATCAGTTCCATCTTTTGCAAATGCTTAGAAGCGGGCATGGAACTAGACGGAACGATACGAACGTCCTTAAAGGATAGGTCTTCACCCTTGAACTTGATAACTTCTACTGCATTACGGTCACCCACGAACTCAATAATGCGCTCTTCCAAATAACCCCATCGAACCAATTGAGCACACGCCTTCATGAAAGGTCCATAGGCCGACTCTTCGGCTCGGATGACATCGTTCCCCTCTAACGAGGTAAGGTCTTCGTTCTTCTGCATCCGAAGTTCCCCAAGGGTAGCCTCGGCGTTAGGGTAGTAACGGACGTTATGAATACCCATCTTATCTTCGGACTGACGTATACAAAACAGTAGGGCGTTCTCGATAAGATTAGAGGTCATCGAGGCCCCGTGCGGTATCACTACTTGCGGAGGTTGGCCCCCACTACGAGAATCCCAACGCAGCACTCGGGCCGCCAGTGAATCCATTACGGCTTCCTCGGCTATCCCGCAAGCTTCGTCGTATTGGAAATACGGAGTGAGTTTCTTTAACTCCTCGGAATACCGAGACATAAGTTGATTAATAATATCTTGGATTTCACGGGCTTCGCTCATGCGAGCCCGACCAAGCAACATCCCGGGAACTATCACATCTACGAGTTGGGTAACCGGGAAGATACCTTTTGGATTCTGGGCCGTAGCATACATCATTTCGTTGCGGCACTCTAACGGCCAGAAATCGTTGTCAGGTAGAAACGCGGCGAATCGTCCGTTGGGTCGTTCGGTAGAAGGTTGTTCTATGTAATAAACCACTCGGACCTTACCGTTCTTTTTCTTGGGGTCCCGATTATCGTAACGATGGGCGGCGGCGAATCGACTTTCTTCCTCGGGATTACGTCCGGTGTGAACCATAAGTTCCGATTCCTCGTCACTTATGGAACTCTTAGACATCAATACTATTTCTTGTTCTTCGGGCATCCCGCCATAGAATATCGGGCATCCCGTCTCTTCGTTTACCTCGCTCCTCATGGTCATCCACTTGTCGGCCTGTAGGAGTTTAGTAATCGGCCAATCCATAACCACGTAAACCCACTTGGCGTCCGTAGGACGGGTTGGCTCGGGGACTACTCGTTCGGCGGTAGGGTCGGCGTATACCCGTGTCGGGGGCAGAATAATACAAGCTATATCCCCCGAGGGCCGACCGTTAATTGAAGGCCCCGCCTCCGCGTCCCAATAAGCCATTTGAAAAGACGTTCCATATATGCCCTTGTAGAGATGGGCGTCATACCAGAAAGAACGCATTTCCAAGTGGGCCCATAAGGCTTCAAGGATTCGGTCCGTCACCTTGGCCTTGATGATGTCCGAATCTTGGGCGCTCGCGGCGATGGCCTCCATACGCGGGGGAACTCCAACAATCTGTCCAACCGCGTCGGTTAGTTGCCTTCGTAGAATATTATTAGTAACCCTCTTCGGGATAGACCGTAACTCGTCTTCAGTCTCGGGAATCGGAACTACCTTGCCTCGAATCTCGTCGTATTCAACCCACTGTTTACCAACGAAATACGCAAGATTGAGACGCATTTCCCCCTGACGAGCATCAACCTTTTTCTTGGCCGAAGCCATTTGTTCCCGGGCATAACGACAGAACTGCTCCATCTCCGCGCCGACAGCCCCGAAGGTCCCGAGTGTAGTTAAGTCACTGGCCATTTATTATCCCCTTACCAGCCTTCCAACACGTCTTTAGTATCTACGGGTTTGGGGGCGTGTTCTTCTGCCTTACGTTTAGAGATGTTAATTGATGTTCTCAACCCAGCCACTTCTTTTTCTAGATTCATCGTCGAATCCCGAGTCGTCGAGGCTAGGTCCAAGGCTTCGTTTACGGTGGTTCCCAGCGAACGGAACTTTACGCCTTCCACCTCTAATTTCTGAATTAATGAGTTAAGCCTTGTGTTTTCTGTTTCCAGTTCCTGAATTTTCTTATTAATCAGTCGAGTCTGATTTCTACCCACGATTACCAATATCATCCAAGAAACCATGACCAAAGAACTAATAACGATTACCGCTACCACCCTGCCGCCCTTAGTCGAAGTCTACGAAGTCGGTTCCGGCTTTCGCGTTGGATAGACTTCATGGATTCCTCTTCGTATTTCGCCACTCGCATAGTCTCGGGGTCTTCGTATCTCATCTTGTCTTCTAGAACTATCTTGCGCGGGTAAAATCGCGTTCCCCCGACGAACTGAGTAATATACGACCCGATATCCAAAAGGTCCCAAGAAGCATCTCGCGCCGGGAACGACTCGAACTCCACCGCCAGAGAAGGATTGTTCTTACGAATGTGCATCCGTCCCTGCGAGATAACCGAACCCAGCGCGTTCTCTACATTCAAAATGCGGTCCACCTTGGACCGCGAACGCGGCGAATCGGTCACGAGACGGACCTTAAGATTGGAACGGTCTATCTCGTTCTTGAGAACCGCGTCTATAAAGGTCTTGGAGATGATAGTGCGTTCTACGAGTAGGGTATCGGCCTTCCACTTCATACAAATTCGTATGATTTCCTTTACTACTTCAGAAGCCTTCTTCTTGGCTTTAACCGTTTCTAGGTCCCAGTAGTGTCGGTCTCCATCTACGCCCATAGCCCAAATAGCCCAGTAGGAGTCCCCGGAAGCATCCGGGTCCGCCGGGTCTACCCCCACCACCACAAACATCGAATCTCGTTTTGGGTGCTCCCCGTCAGTGTAGAGGTCTACCTTGTCTATTTCGAGGTGTTGCTCGCCCTGCGGGATGGGTTTCATAAGATATTGAGAAGCAAAGATATAGGAAGTTCGGCATTGAGCCTTAATCTTGGCTATCTCTTCTTCGTTGAACTTCTCGGGAAACCAAAGGGAACCATCAGGATTATAAACCGACCGAATATATCGGTCGAAGACTGGAGATTCCTTCCATCCCACCTTATACCGCATCTGCATTAACTTGTAGTAGATATCCATTAAACCCCATCGGGTTCCTACTACGTAACGCAGTCTAGGTTTGTCGAGGATGGGTACCACCGAGTCCATGAAAGAATCTACCTTAGTAGTCAACTCGTCCGACGTAACGGTTTTGTCGTCTATCGGGTCGTCGATTATAATGGCGTTGAAGTGATAGGACGGGGCGAAACTACCCACCGAAGAAGCCCAAAGTGACGGGGCTCGTTCACCCACCTTGGTTCGACCCCCGATAAACTTCTCCCGTAGATTCCACCTAGTATTCTTGTCCTTGTTTTGCGACAATACCGAACCAAAATATCTCTTAAGAATCGCGTTGTTGTTGATATGGTCGTCAATGGCATTCAGGGTGGCGATAGACTTATCATCAGACTTACCAACGATAGCAATAGTCCAATCGGGATTCCTGCACAAGAGCCATAAGGGTAGTCCAATGCCTATGATGGTAGTCTTGAAAGAAGACCGGGGCAATAGAAGCAATTGGTCAGTCACGTTCTTGCGCGACACCGTTTCACGAACGAAGGAACCCTCTTCGGGACCCTCGTAATCATTTCCGTAAAGTTCATTCGGTCCTTTAACTATACCATCTAAGGCCAGAACCGGATGTTCTATAAAGTTGCACAAGGGCCCGTGAACTCGGGGAATAAGCAGGTGATTACCGAGAAACTCGTAGCAAAACGTATAAAGGTCGTTACGAGCGGCGGCGAACTTAAGGTCCCACTCCTGTTTTATTCGGAGTGCTTCTTCTTCAGTTAGTTTCGGTTTCGCCATCCGGTATTTCCGTAGCCTCGGCATCTATGATTTGTTCGCCAGTCTCGGGTATAGCCTTACGTCGAGCTTCGTGGAGTTTCAACAAGGCCTCGCGGGACTGGTCATCTCGCTTCCACATCTCGATGATAATACGTTTCTCGTCTTCCTTGCGGTCCTCGTCTTCGGGATTCTCCTTCGCCTTGGGTGGGATAAAGTTAATCTTGTCCGCGCACAAGTCTAGAGCCTTAACCAACGCCGAATCTCGAATCAACTTCCCGTTCTCTCTCTTCGTTAGAATCTCTATCAGAACGTCAAAAAAGATAGGGGCTAGTTCGTGGTCTATATGCCATCGAGCCAGTAAGTTAGATAGATAGGCAAATTCTTTAGAGTGAACCCACTTATCCAAGGTTTGCTTTTCTATCCGCGCCATCGTGGCCGCGTCTTCTAGTGTTACTCGTTGCATAGGGTTGGACATCAAATCCAATACCAGCAACTTTCGCGTAGAGATGGTAGCCAACATAGCATCCAAGTCCGTAGACTTGATGATGGGGGCCACCTCTAACAACCTAGAACGTATATCGGCCTTGAATTTGTTGACCGCTTCCGTATCTCGCAGACGCACGAAACGTCCACTACCCCGGTCTCGCTTTTGGGTCGCTTCCGGGGTGGTAGTTTCGGTCTGCGGTTCGGTTTCGGCCATCTTCCTTCTAAGTTTAGGGCGCTTAAGGGTTTAAGTTATGGAGTCACTGGTTAGCCAGTTGGTTTACCCAGCGCCCATTTAATCACGTAAGTAGATAATAGCAAAGCATTTACAAAAGTCAAGGATTTTTGGCACGAATCTTGCACATTTAATTCACGCAAGAATGGTTATGTAACTCCATGAATATCAATAACTTAGAAGAAGCAGTTAACTTACTGATGTGTAACGACTTAGGTTTGACATTCTTTTGGATTCGGAAGGGGGTGCCCCGCCGAGGTTGATGAAGTTCCTCCGAGTGTGAAAGATTTCGGGGCCGGGTCGGGTCAAAACCGGGGTCGATTTTCCCGAAAAGTTTCCAAACTCGGACCAATTTTATGTCTCGAAATCTCGGGCACTTACGGGGTCTCCCGCCTCAAACGACCCGAAAAACGCTCCGAAAACGGTGCAAAATTCCCAGAAATTTTCGACCCCCAAAGATTCTCGTAAACCTCGCAGGTGCGCTGGTTATCTCTCGAATTTGAACCACTTTGGAAATTGTTTAACTTGACTTTTGCCAAAAACCCTGTAGACTATCGTCGTAGGCGAACAAAGGGGCCCGTATATATAAGTAAAATATAGTATTCTATACACGCGTTTTCTGCGAAAACGCGGCGACGCGAGCTAACGCTCGGTCGCACCGAGAGTTATGAGAACAGACCCGTTCAACGCTTTTTGACAAACCTACTAGATTTAGGTGCTGGGCGACGGGCGGCGGCGGGAGCCCAATCGACAGCGGCGGGCGCGGCCCGCCCGAAAATACCTGAAAATAAAGCTTGACTTTTCCAAAAATCTGTGGTATAATGACGGCGATGAAAGGAATTAGATGCGGGATTTGCGGAGACTACTTCTCCGATGGCAAGCTCAAAACCTGCCGTAAATGTCGGGCTTTGATTCGTAACGAGCGACGAACTCGTAAACTCGTTCTGAGGGGCGATGCGGCCCGCCCTCGGTTGGTTCGTGAGGTCCCGAAATGGGTAGCCCAAGCCGCGAATTTTTTGTCCGCTAGGCAGTCTTAAGAAAGGAATCCAATGGCCACTAGAAATGAAGTCTACGCCGCAATTGACAGTGAGCGGGAATATCAGGATAGGAAGGGAGTCCATGCAAGCAAAGCTCCGCACGAACACGGTATTGAGTCGTTTATCGTTTACATGGAGGATTACTTAGCAGAGGCTCGGAAACAAGCATCCCGTATCTGGACAGAAGACGGAAGGGCTGCGCCGGTAGTTTTGGATACCATCCGTAAAGTAACGGCACTCGGTGTCGCCTGTATGGAACAACATGGAGCGCCTTCTAGATGAAGAGAGACGAACTTCTACAACTTCAGCAACAGTTATGTGCTGAGGCTTACACGTTGATGGAGCGCAAGAACCACGACTACGCGGGAGCCGGAACCGATAACCCGCTGGCCAACTTCGAGGTGGTCGAAGCGCTCGGCATTACCGATACGGCTCGGGGTATTCTGACCCGAATGGCCGATAAGTTTATGCGTATGACGAACTTTACCGTCTCCGGTAAGTTCGAGGTTCAGAGCGAGTCCGCCGCTGATACCACCCGCGACCTCATCAACTATGCAGTGATTTGGTATGCCTTTATGAAGAAGTCGGGGCGCGTCTAATGGATACTGGCGACCGGGTTAATGACTGGTATATCTACGGATGCCTACGTGGGTTTAATGGTCCCATGTCTTATCGAGACCGAGACCGAGCAGTTATAGCTTTGATTAAATACGGAACTAAATGGATTGCATATTGCGTAATTCAAGACTGCGTGTTAAGGGACGAACTCAAGGCGGCCTTGATTCAGTTCGTCTCGGGGGCGAGCCCTCGGGCTATCCTTTCACCGAGTCCGCTCGCCCCATCAATTAGAGAGGAGTTGTAATGAGTGATGATTGCGGAAGCGGTTGGGATGAAAAAGAAGAAACCCGGGTTGCGTGGAAAAACTTCTTCTTTGGGTTTGCTTGTTGTATATTTCTTATACTGATTGGGTGGGGCGTAGTAGCGCTCGGAAAGAGCATCCAAAATAGACGAGAAAAAATTACGCGACAAAACGAATATCGAGAATGCCGACTTCGGAAAATCGAAAATCGTATTAGTAGTGCCGAGTCCAATATATACTACCTAGACGAACGAGTTCAAAAACTAGAACCTAAACCAAAAGTTAACTTTAAGTTCTCGTGGAAAGATAGACCACCGATTGTGAGATATTATATTGGCGGTCAAAAATGTTCGTTAGTGCTTCCGGCAGAAACCGATAGTTGGTGCTTTCGCAGGGCAGAACCAGACGCGGATTTTAAGTTGGTGGAGTAGTAATGCGATTTTACTGGGAAGACAAACCCGGCGAGAATCCTAACGGGGCCGTGTGCTACCCCGATTGTTCTAGGCCATGGCCTAACGACCCGATACTACGGACCTTAAAGGCCCCGACGGTCGAGGAATCTAATCCTCATGCCGTCTTAATCCATGACGCTAGAACGATGATTCCCATTACGTTCGAGGGCTTAATCTTAGGGGAACCGGGAACCCCATCAATAATCTGGCGGGAGATAAAAAGAGAAACATAATGCGATATAGATTCACTATGGATTTTAATGTGGACCAACTTAGTTGGGAAGAAAAGTTCGATTTACTACAGCATCTCCGAAGAGAACTAAATCTCTTTCTAGATTTCCGTCCTACATCTTCGACGGGCCTACCCGACGATTACGTGGCCGTGGATTATACGGAACCTTGGTGGAAACATCGACCAATAGTTCCGCGTTCCGGCGATTTCCTAAATCGTCCACGCAGATTTCGGGACTGGTCGGAACTCAGCTAAATGAAACCTATTCTTCGTCTAGTCCCTGCGTTTTTGTTGTTTATGGCGCTAGGGGCGGCGATGCTTTATCCATCGTGGGGCAGCATGACCCTTACCACCGACGGGGTTAACTACCTAACTACCGCCGAAAACCTAGCCAAATTTAAAGGAGCCTACAACTACAGCGGAAAAGCTGAACTGGCCCACCCCTACGGATATTCCGTAGCGCTGGTTCCATTTGTTTGGATGGGGTGGACCTCGCAGCAGGCGGCGTTTATTGTAGCCCTTTTAAGTCTAGCTATTCTGGGGTTGTTTTCTTGGTTGTTGATTAGTCATGTCTCGGGAAAATCAAGCTGGTTGGAAATAGCGGGGGCCCTAATGGTAGAATCAACCCCGGCTATCTTCAAATTTTCCAACCAGATATTAAGCGAAACGTTATGCGCTGCGTTGGTAGTTTTGTTCCTATGGCTTTGTATCAAACGGGTTAATCCGTGGATAATGGCGTTAACCGCGCTAGCGTTATGTTTTACCCGTTATCCGGGCGGGGCGATAGTGGTGGGGGCGGGTCTTTTCTTAAAGACATGGCGCGAACGATGGATAGTGGTGGGAATTCCGCTATTGGTAGTGGGAATGTTCGCGTTAGGTAGCGGTCAAGTTCTTCCTAATTTTAACCCCCCAATTCATCAAACCATTCCGGGCAAACCAGAGCATGTATTGGTGGGAACCTTGGCCCTACTAACCGGATGGATAGCGATAGCCTTCATGCTGGACCTTATTTTCAGCAATTGGAAAAAGGTAAACCTATTAATCGGAGCTACGGTAGTATATCTAGTAGGTTTGGCCCTATCAACCGCCGGAACTCACATAGACCCTACGATAGACGAAAGACTTTTCATCCCGGTAGTGGGTTTGTTCGTGATTATACTACTAGGAACGGCCCTAAAGCAAAGCCGCCGGCTAGGGGTTTTTCTATTAGGGGCCTTGGCCTGCATAAACATAAGCGCGGCAGCCAAACTGGGACCCGCGATGGCTAACTATCGAAACAAAGGACTAAATAATCCGGCGCTTAAAACCGAACCAGTGATATCTTTTCTATCATCGCTTCCATCCGATATTCCCCTATACTCTTCCAGTCCCGCTTTTATCTATCACTGCACCAAAGACCATAAAGTTGCTAAGTTTTTGCCACACTTACTACTGAACGACTCTACATCCAAACAAGCCATGTATAATGAAATAGCTTGTTCCAACGGATTTCTGGTGTGGTTCCGAAGGTTTTCTAACGGTTACGTCTCGGAGTCGTTTTTCAAGGATATCTTGTATAAGGATTCTACGGGTCGAATCCTATTTCTGGCCGATTCTACGGCAGTAGTATTCGCTACGAAAGGAGCTATACGTCGATGATAGTCGTTCCATTTTATTACAACCCCGAATCGCCGCCCGATTACCGTGAATGGGAATGTCGGCGATGCCGGCAGTGGTGCGAAACAATAGGTCCGGCGGTATATTGTCCCAAGTGTGGAAAAGATACGCTAGACGAAATTGAACTGGGCCAACCGTGGTCGCTACGCAAAAAGATAATCGTATGGTCGTGCGTAGCGGCGGGTGTCGTCGGGTTTTATCTGCTGTTAGCATGGTTTGTGGGACCAATAGGACTGGGTGGATGGGAGCCGTGGGGCAACAACCCAAACTATCATTGGTGGCCGTTTAAGAGTGTGGTGGAGAGGTGGTAATCCATGTTGAGGCTAATTAATGCCTAAATATCGTTTTTTTTCCGACGTTCACGCGAATACGTCGGTAAAGACCAGCGAGGCTGATATATTTCAAAGCACGGCTCGGTGGGCGTTTATAGATTTCTGTAGGTCGTCGGCAGCGGACCCGGACACGACCGGAATAGTCTCGGTAGGCGACCTGTGGGATTGTTCGCTGGAACATACGGTAGACGACGTTATGAAGGACGAGCGTTGCATCACCCTTCGGGGTTGGTTACAGGTGGTCGCCCTTACCAAGAAAGTCTTTCTCGTGGCCGGTAACCACGATAACTACGTAGACC
>Ga0316622_100000331_pt1 | contig 26588 bp, 23 predicted proteins | sample OWC_Aug_OW2_C1_D_FD_207646 | JGI IMG/M metagenome (GOLD analysis project Ga0316622, IMG submission 207646) | Wetland soil microbial communities from Old Woman Creek delta, Ohio, United States - OWC_Aug_OW2_C1_D5_C | ecosystem: Environmental > Terrestrial > Soil > Wetlands | place: USA: Ohio... | reverse complement strand
GGAAGTCACGTTTCTCGCGCACTGCAGTGAGCCGGCCCGCGAGGTCGTAGGTCCAGCCGTGATAGCGGCAGAAGAAGCCCTTGGCCTCACCCTGCTCCTTCTCGACCAGGGGCGCACCACGATGCCGGCAGGTGTTGTAGTAGGCGCGAATGCGATTCTCTTTGTCGCGCACGATGATGATCGGCGCGCCGGTCTTGCGCCATAGACGGTAGCTGCCGGGACGGGGCAGTTCGTCGACGTGCAACGCATAGAGCCATGAGCGCTTCCAGAGGTACCGCTGCTCGAGTTCGAGGAACGCGGGGTCGGTGTAGCGCCCACCAGGGATCAGTGGAAGTTCCGGGAAGCCGGGCGGCGGAGCTTCGCGGCTCTGCTCGTGCTTCATCCCGTCGTACAGGCTGTGTTCGATTTCGGCTCGCATGGGACCGATTTCTAGGGCATGCAAATCCCACCGACCATGCGTAAACACCGCAAGTCGGTGCGCCTGGACTTTCCCCAGCGTGCCAACGGCTGCCGACGATGGCGGCCTCGGCAGACGCGCCGTCGACCATCACGTATTCGAGCGAAACGATGGCAGTCGCAGGGAAGCAGGCGCAGTCCAACCGGACGCCCGGTTCGTAGAGCGTCTGGCCCGCAACGATAAACACCGGCTGGAGGTTGCGCTGGACGCGCTGCCGCCCAACGAGTGTCAGGCGCGACGGCCCTGGATGACGTTGAGCAGCACGACCACGAGCGCAATGACCAGCAGAATGTGGATCAGGCCGCCCATCGTATAGGACGTCACCAGGCCCAGGAGCCAGAGGATGATCAGGACAACTGCAACGGTCCACAGCATTTGTGCATCTCCCATCTTTCGACCAGGCGAGATTCGCGCAGCATCCGACTGCAACAGGCCAAGGGGTAGGGGACGCCAGTCAGCCCATGCGCGGCCGCCGTGTCGGATTCCTTCCCCGCCTCTTTCATTCTGCCCTCCGATCGACCACAAATGACTAGGTAGAAATTGGATGCGCTCGAGCCAGCGGATCCGCACCGTTTCAGGCGCGAACGCTGTCCCCGGCGGAGCCGAACAGGACATAGCCACATGCGCCGTTCTTGGCGCGGTACATCGCCGTGTCGGCGTTCCGGACGAGCTGATCGACCGTCGTGCCGTCATCCGGATACAGGGCCATCCCGATGCTCGCGCGGATGACGAGGCCACGCCCCCCCACCTCGATCGCCTGGGCAATGTCGCCCAGCACGGCGATGGCCTTGCGTTCCACATCAGCCATGCTCTTCGGATTGACCAACAGGTAAAGAAACTCGTCGCCGCTGCGGCAAACCGTGTCTTCGTCGCGCGCATGTTGCGAGAGACGGTTAGCGACCTCCCGGAGGACCAGGTCTCCCGCGCACGCCTCCACCTTGGCCTTCACGTCATGGCTTTGCTCGAGCGCCTGCTCCAGTGCCGCGGGTGGATCAGGGTTCATGCAGCGGCCACGACCGGGCGGCCGAACCGGCGGGAGGCCTCTTGCCAGTTGGCAACCTGCCACCAGCAGTCCACGTAGTCCGCACGCTTCTGTTGGTGCTTCAGGTAATACGCGTGCTCCCAGACGTCGCAGACGAGCAGCACCGTCTGGTGCGTGCCCAGCACGCAATGATGATCGGGCAGTGCCAGCACCTCCAGCGCATTCTTCCTGGCGTCGGCAACCAGGAACACCCAGCCGGAAGCGAAATGCCCGATCGCTGCTTCACGGAACTTCACGCGGAAGGATTCGAGGGAACCGAAGCTGTCCGTCAATGCGTCGAGCAGCGGGCCCGCGGGCGCAGTCTTGACGGGCGGCCCGGTGAGGCTCCAGAACAATGAGTGATTGAGATGCCCACCGCCGTTGTTTCGCACCGCGGGCCGGATGTCCGACGGAATGCGATTCAGGTTTCGCAGCAGGTTCTCGATGGTCCTGCCGTGGAGGCCCGGATGGTCCTTCAATGCAGCGTTCAGCCGTTCGACATAGATGCGATGGTGCTCGTCGTGGTGAATGCTCATCGTGCGCGCATCGAAATGCGGCTCGAGAGCATCCGGTGCATAAGGCAGCGCGGGAAGCTCAAAAGGATAGGTCTGGGTTGTCATGCGTGTATTCTCCTGTGGCTGCCGGCGACCGCGGTCGGACGGCGTGGTGTCGCTTTCATCCAAGGACGGCGCGCACACGGTGCGTCACGCCGTCGTCGACCAACGGCACCATCCCTGGCCGCGGGGCCAGTTCGGCGCCGTCGAGTTGCAGCGTAACGAGTCCCTTGTTGACGCCGAGCGGATTTTCGAACGCGATTTCGTAGCGGGTTCTCCGGTAGCGAAGGCTGACGTGGAATTCGGTCCAGGTCCGCGGCACGCATGGATCGAGCAGGAGGTCTGCGCCACGCATGCGGCAACCGAGAATCCATTCCAGGCCCGCGCGATACATCCAGGCAGCTGAGCCCGTGTACCAGGTCCAGCCACCGCGCCCGACGTGCGGCGCCTCCGAATAGACGTCGGCCGCCACGACGTACGGCTCGACCTTGTAACGCAATGCGTCTTCGTGCGTGAGCGCGTGAGTGATCGGGTTCAGCATTGCAAACAGTTCGCCTGCCTTGTCGCCGTCACCAAGCTGCGCGAACGCGATCGCCGCCCATGCGGCAGCGTGCGTGTACTGGCCGCCGTTCTCGCGGATACCCGGCGGGTAGGCCTGGATGTAGCCGGGATCGGGCGCAGAGTGGTTGAAAGGCGGCGTCAGCAGCAGGGCCAACCCGTCGCCTGGGCGGATCAGGTGCTGGTCCAGCGAAGCCATCGCTCGCCCCGCCCGGCCTGGGTCCGCGGCGCCGGAAAGCACGCTCCATGACTGCGCGATCGAGTCGATGCGGCACTCGTCGTTCGCTGCCGATCCCATTGGCGTGCCGTCGTCGAAGTACGCCCGTCGATACCAGTCGCCGTCCCAGCCGTGTTCCTCGAGCGACGAACGCAAGGCGGCCGCGTGTGCACGCCAGGTCGCGGCCCGCGTGTGGTCACCTCGTGCCTCTGCCAACGGCACGAATGCCGACAACACGAAGTGCAGGAACCATCCCAGCCAGATGCTCTCGCCCTGTCCCGCGGCGCCGACGTCGTTCATGCCGTCGTTCCAGTCGCCGGTGCCGATCAGCGGCAGGCCGTGTGAACCGACGGCAAGGCTGCCGTCGAGTCCACGCGCGCAATGCTCGAAGAGCGTTGCCGACTGGTCGCCCGCGGTTGGCAGGAAGAAGTTGTCGGTCTCGCCGGGCTGCAATGCCGGCCCGTCCAGGAACGGGACCCCCTCGTCGAGAACACCCGCGTCGGCCGTCGTCTCGACGTAGTGTGCGACGCAATGGCCGAGCCAGATACGATCGTCGGAGACACGGGTGCGCACGCCGCGTCCCGTTTGTGGCAACCACCAGTGCTGCACATCGCCCTCGAGGAACTGCCGGCCAGCAGCGCGCAACAGGTGCTCGCGTGCGAGGGCGGGCTGCGCCAGCGTGAGCGCCATCGTGTCCTGCAGCTGATCGCGGAATCCGTATGCGCCGCTGGACTGGTAAAACGCGCTGCGGGCCCAGACGCGGCACGCGAGTACCTGATACAACAGCCAGCCGTTCAACATGAGGTCGAACGCGCGATCCGGCGTCCTGACAGTGGCCGTATCGAGCACGGCGCTCCAGTTCGCGCGCACGGACTGCAGGGCGAGGTCCACGTCCTCACTGCGCCAGCGCGCGATCATTGCCTGGGCGGCTTGCGTGGTGCCTGCCTCACCCAGCAGCCACACGAGTTCGACGGAAGAACGCGGGGCAAGCACGACAGAGACCTGCAGTGCGCCGCAGGGGTCGAGACCTGCGCCGGTGCGGCCGGAAAGCTTCGCCCCTGTCGCGAGGGCCGCGGGCCGCTCGAGCGTGCCGTTGCGTCCGATGAACTCCATCCGGTTGCCGGTCCACGCAGTCTGCAGACCGCCCAGGTCGGTGAACGCAACGCGAGTATCGGTGGCACCCCAGAGGTTGCGTGCCAGCATGCCCCCCGTGACCGGATCGATCTCCGTCGCGACGAAGGGCGCAGTGCTGCTGCGTGACGTGCCGAGCACCCACTCCACATAGGACGTGAGCGTCAGGTGGCGGGTACGACCGGAGAGATTGCGAATCCGCAGGCGCGACACCTTGACCGGTTCGTCGCCGGGAACGAACTGCAGCAGGTCGAGCGCGATATCGGCACGTGTGTGTTCGAATCGGCTGTAGCCCCGCCCGTGCCGCGCCAGGTAGTCGCCACTTGCCTTGCGGACCGGCAGGGCCGTCGGCCCGAACAGCAGGCCGGAATCGTCGTCACGAACATAGAGGGCTTCTCCCGATCGATCTCCGACCGGATCGTTCGACCAGGGCGTGAGTCGATGCTCACGACTGTTGCCGGCCCAGGTGCAGGCGCTGCCATCAGCCGACACGTGGAAGCCAAATCCGGCATTGGCAACCACGTTGACCCACGGTGCGGGCGTGCGCCGCCCGTCGCGCAGCACCGTCACGTATTCCTCGCCGTCGGGCGTGAAGCCACCGAAGCCGTTGAAAAACTCGAGCGTCGGCACGTCGGGCGAGGCTTCCGTCGAGTCGCGGCGCGAGCGCACGACGGCAACCGGGGGCGGCCCGGCCGGCGGCTCCTGCTCCAGCCGATCGAGTTGCTCCGCAAGGCTGCCATGACGACTGAGCAGCACGGCGCCCGCCGCGGCCAGCAGGGCCAGGCGCGTTTCGCTCGGGATGATGTCCGCGCGCAGGATGAACACGCCGCCGCGCACCGACTCGCCGTGGATCCTCACCCGTGACAGGCCGGCACGTGCCAGTGACTCCAGCGCCGACTGCAGGTCCTGCACGTAGGACGACGAACGCTCGTTCAGGATCACGACATCGACGTTCAGCTGTTTCAGGCGCCAGTACTCGAACGCGCGCTGCAGTTGCCGCACGATGCCCAGATCGTCCGTGTCGTCGATCCGAATGAGCACGATCGGCAGGTCGCCCGAGATGCCATGGGCCCAGAGCGCCTGCTGTCCGCCGTTGCGGCGCCGAAGCACGTCGGACGACGGTCGCAGCGCCGGATCGTTGTAGAGCAGGTGGCCCGCCAGGCGCTGGAAGAGCATTGCCTCGTCCGGCCCGATCCCCAGGTGGTGCAGTTCCACCTGGCCCTGGGTCCAGGCAAGCGTCACGGCGCGGTCGAAGGCCGGCACGTCCCGGTGCTGGTCGACGAGATCCAGCACCTCCTCACGCGACGGCGCGACCAGCGTCCAGAAAGCGACGCGCGCCGTAGCGCCCGGCGCCAGTCGCACGCAGCGAGTGAGACTAAAAATCGGATCGAGCACCGTCCCTGTCTTGCCTGTCGCGGGGGGATCGCCGGCAAGAGCCACCGGCGCGTGCACTTGCCGGCCGCGGCCCACGAAGCTCGCGCGATCCGTTTCGAAGCGACCGGGCCCGATGGCATCGCCCTCGATGACCGCGAGATGCGCGGCCCAGACGGCTGGCTCCTGCGGTGAGCGACGGCGGCGCGTCGCCAGCAGCGCGCCGATCGCTGGCAGGTGTTCGGTCTGCACAAACAGTTTGGAGAACGCCGGATGCGCCTCGTCGGCAGCGCGCGGGGCCAGCACGACTTCCGCATAGGAAGTGACTTCGATCGTCCGGACGCGATCGCTCATGTTCGAGAGACAGACGCGGCGCACCTCGGCGTCGCACTCGGCCGACACGACCACGTCCAGTGTCGTCGTCAGTTCGCCGTCGCGACGGACAAACTCGGCCCGGTGCTCGCTGAACGTAACTTCGTAGGCGTCAGGTTCAACTCCCGTCGGTTGATATCCAGCGGACCAGACCTTGCCGTCGTCGACGTCGCGCAGGAAGAGGTACGACCCCGAGGCATCACAGGTGACGTCGGCCGCCCAGCGCGTGACCGCCAGGTCATGCCACTGGCTGTAGCCAGACCCAGCGGCCGTGAGCATCACGGCGTAATGACCATTCGACAGCACGCGCGTGTGCGGCGTCACGTGGTGCGGCGTGTCGATCGTCCGAGGCAGCATCGGCATGACGTCGTCGGACCACTCCGAGGTACCGCTCTCCGGGACGTTCGCGACGGGCACCGACACCTCACGCGGCGTCCGTTCCTGCAGCAGCAGCTCGGTTGCCTTGATGCGCGGTTCCGCGTGGAATCGCTTGCGCATCACGCCGTCGAGCAACGTGTTGGCGAGCGCCACGATCGTCATGCCCTGGTGGTGTGCCATGTAGGCACGCACGATGGCGAACGGCTCACCGGCCCGCAGGCGTCGCGCGGTGTAGTCCAACGCCTCGTAGAAGCCATACAGGCCCCTCGCATCGATTTGCTCCAGCCTCGCGAAGTTGCGGACGGCCGCGTGCGGCCTGACCATCGCGGCCAACGCGGTCGCGTATGGAGCGACGACGGTGTTCTCGCTGAGCCCGCGTTTCAGGCCGAGCCCAGGCACGCCGAAACTCGAGTACTGGTAGGTTCGCTCGAGGTCGCGCGCGTTGTAGGCCGACTCCGAGATTCCCCAGGGCACGCCAAGTTTCCCGCCGTACGCCTGCTGGCGATCGACCACGAGGTGACTGGTCTGCTCGAGCAGGCTGCCGGCAGGCGCGCGCATGACGAGCGACGGCATCAGGTATTCGAACATCGAGCCGGACCAGGAGACGAGCGCTGCGCCATGACGGACGCGGACCACGGCACGCCCGAGGCGGAACCAGTGCCGCGCCGGGACGTCGCCGTTGGCGATCGCAACGAAGCTCGCCAGTCGCGCCTCGGACGCGAGCAAGTCGTAACAGTTCGAATCGAGGCTGCCCTCGAGGACGCGGTAACCAATCGAGAGCAGCTTGCGTTCGTGGTCGAAGAGAAAGCCGAAGCCCATCGCCGCGGCCATGCGGCGCGAGGTCGCCGCCAGCGCAGCGAGGCGCTGCGACAATGAATCGGCACCCGCCGTGGGCGCAGGCGCGAGGTCGCGCAGGTGACTCTCAATCGTGCGGAGCGTGGCATCGGCCCACACGGCCGTCTCCGCGCTGCCTTCGTCGCCCCCCTCGCGGACCAACTGGGCAACCAGGGCGACGAGCGCGCCGACCCGGGTCGCCAGCGCGTCCAGGCTCGCAACGAGCGGTGCGGACCCCGGCGTCCGGTCCGCGAACCCGGTGCGGATTGCCTCGATCGCTGCGACGAGCCGCGCATCAGCCGTCTTGCCGAGCGAACCGCGGGCCAGCGCCAGCCCGTCGCCGATCCCGGCGAGAATCTGCGCAGCGTCCGCGGTCCCGGCTCGCATTCCGTCGCAGGCATTGGCCAGCGTCAGCAGGTGCGCGGCCAGGTTGCCGCTGTCCACGGACGAAACGTACCGCGGCTCGAGTGGCCGCAGGTCCTGCGTGTCGTACCAGTTGAAGAAGTGCCCGTGGCATAGCTCGAGGCGGCTCATGGTCGCGAGCGTGGACTCGAGCCGCTCGATGGCGTCGACGGTGCCGGCCCAGCCAAGATCGCGCGCCGAGACGATCGAAAGCAGGTACAGGCCCAGGTTTGTAGGTGAAGTGCGGTGGGCCAGCACCGGCCTCGGCTCCTCCTGGAAATTGTCCGGCGGCAGCATGTTGTCCGCGGGCGTCACGAAAGTATCGAAGTAGTGCCAGGCGCGGCGAGCGACCAGGCGCAGCGCATGAGCATCGACTTCGGACACGGGCTGCAATTCAGCGACGCGCGACGGCTGGCTCACCCAGTAAGCCATGAGGGGCGACGACAGCCAGAGCAGCGCGAACGGCACCGCGAACAGCAAGCTGAACTGTCCCACCGCCGCGAGCCCGAGGACCGCCATGCTGATGACGAGTGCGCCGGCCATCAGGCGGTAGTGACCGGCCACGTCCAGGCGCTTGCTGTTCTGCTCCTGCGCCGTGACCCACTCGAGCAGACTGCGCCGGCTGACGAACAGCCGGTACAGCGTCCGTCCGATTGCATCGCACATCAACCATGCCTGGTGTGCCAGCAACGCCAGCGCCAGTGCCGTCCTGCCCGCAGCCAGCCGGACATCGGCCGCGACCGCCAGTACATGGCTGCGTAATGCGATGCCGGTGTGGCGCGGCAGGAGACCGGCCAGCAAGGAAGGCAGGTTCGGAGTCGCAAGCATCACGACGACGAATACCGTCCAGAGGGCGGCGTACGGCAGTGGCAGCGACCACGCGATCACGAGGGTGATCAGGCTTGCCGGCGCCATGAGGGACCGGCGCAGGTTGTCGAACATCTTCCATCGACCGAGCATGGTGATGGAGCGGCGACGCTGAGCGACGCCGGCCGGACCGCAACCGAAGACCCATGGCAGCAACTGCCAGTCCCCGCGCACCCAGCGGTGGGAGCGAGCCGTCGCCGCCGCGTAGCGAGCGGGATACTCGTCCACGAGCTCGATATCCGAAGCGAGTCCAGCCCGCGCAAAGATTCCCTCGAACAGGTCGTGGCTCAGCAACGTGTTCTCTGGCACACGGCCCGCCAGCGCGGCCTCGAACGCGTCGACGTCGTAAATGCCCTTGCCGACGTACGATCCCTCACCGCACAGGTCCTGGTATACGTCGGACACGGCGGAGGCATACGGGTCGATGCCGCCGGCGCCGGAAACGAGGCGCTGGTAGCGCGAGCCGTCGTAGCCGAGCGGCAACGACGACGCGATTCGTGGCTGCAGTATCGCGTAACCCTCGACGACTCGCCCGCGTTGCTCGTCAAGGCGCGGCGCATTCAGGGGATGACACATCTTGCCGACCAGCCGGCGCACGGTGTCTCGCGGCAACCGTGTGTCGGCATCGAGCGTGACCACGTAGCGCACGCCGGCCGGAACGGTCGGCGGCTTGCCGTCGACAGCCAGGTAGCTCGTGTCGGTGGCCCCGCGCAGCAGGCGATTCAGCTCGTGCAGCTTGCCGCGCTTGCGCTCCCAACCCATCCAGGCTCCCTGCGCCTCGTTCCACAACCGTCGCCGATGCAGGAGCAGGAAGCGATCGCCCGCAGCGCCGGGACCGTACTTGAGGTTCAGGCAGCGGATATCCTCGGCCGCACGCTCGAGCAGCGCCTCGTCCCCTGCGACCCGCTCTGATGCGGCATCGGCCCAGTCCGAGAGCAGTGCGAAGCTGACGTCACCGTCGAGACTCGCCAGGTGGTGAATCTCCAGGTGTTCGACGTGCTCGGCGATCGCCTCGTGCGTGGTAAGGATGACGGGCATGACCACGAGCGTTCGCAGGTCAGCGGAGATGCCCTCCGCCAGGTCCATTTCTGGCAGGGGCCTGGCGCCGAAGCGGCTCGTGCTGCTGATGTTGGCGATAGCCATCGCAGCGTCCACCGTGAGCACGAGACCCGACACCGCCAGCACGGCGAGTATCAGCACCCCGACGCCGCCGCTCAGCGATACCGACACTGGCCACGCAAGCGCGACAACGGCGAGCAGCACGACACCCGCGATGTAGCCGCGGATTCCCATGCGGGCGATGAGCCGGGTGGACCCCGCCCGCAGCGACGGCCGATAGTCGAGTCGATCCTCGAATGCCCGGCGTCCCCGCGAGATGAGGTGATACCCGGAATACCGCTCGCGCTGGGACCGACCCGCGCCAGCGGCCTGCATCGCGTGCTCCGCGATCTCCAGCTCGGAGTGCCGCGAACCCCGCGCGAGTTCTTCGATCGCGTGACGACAACGGTTGCGGGTCGCAAAGTCTGACCGCGCGTAATCGGTATCTGCGCGCAGCACGGCGTCGACGAGACTCATCTCTTCGAACAGGTCTGCCCAGTCGACCGCAGAGATGGAGCGCATGCTCGTGATCACGTTGCGGACGGTCACGCTCGATGCGCCCTGGCGCTGGTGCTCGTCGCGGACGACTTCGTCCGCCGTCGTGCCGGCAGTCTCCAGACGCGATTCGATCCACGTCAGTGCGGGAGTCGCTTCTGGATCCTGGTCGCGCAGCCGCTGCAGCAGCTGGACGACGAAGGTCGTCGACAGCTGGACGCTTTGCAGCTCCTGCAGCACCGTCGACAGCGGCTGCGCTTCCCTTCCGCCGACGCCGAGGAGCCGATCCGCCACGCGGTCAGCCTGCTGGCGGACGGCGCGCCGGCTCGCGATCAACTCGGCCGCACGCCGCAGGTTCTCGATGAGCACGATCCGCAAGGTGATCGCGATCGCCCAGAGCTCGCCGATCGTCAGTGGCTGTACGCGCTGATAAGCAGCCACGAACTGGCACAGCAGGTGGGCGTCGAAGCGACTGTCCGTGTGCGCGACGAAGGCCCACGCCAGCCCGAGCACGCGCGGGTAGCCGGCCAGCGGACCGTCGGCCAGCTTCGGCAGTTGCCGGTAGTAGCCGGGTGGCAGGTCGTCGCGGACCTGACGGATCTGCGCTTCGACGACGTGATAGTTGTCGACGAGCCACTCTGCCGCCGGCGTGATGGCGCCGCCCGCGGCGATGGACTTCGCTATGGCACGATGAGCGTCGAGAAGCGCCTTGTGGTTGTCGCGCAGTCGCGCGGTCAGTGGCCGGACCGCAACGGGCCGCGTCGTGACGGTCTGGGCGGCGGCCAGGCTGGCGGCATGCTGCTCCAGTCGCTCGGCGCTGAATATTTCTGCCCGGATTACCTCCGCGAATTCAAAGGCGGATTCGCGGTCGGAACCAACGACGTGACTCAGGATGGACCGCATCAACTCTTCGCATGGGGCAATGGCGTGCCGTTGGTACGGAAAACGATGTCCCAGAGGGCACTGGTCACACCGTAGCGGGCCGCAGCCGCCACCGGGCTATGGTGCAATGCGTGGTGCCGCTTGATCCGCCGCAACCAGGCCGTTTCAGCACGCCAATGGTGTGTCGCGTGATGCACGATCGCGTAGACCATGTAGCCGGTGAGCAGGCCGAACGTCAGCGCGGACGCTCGCCACAGGTCGCTCAGCACCAGGACAGGCAGAAAGACCAGCGCGGCGATCAGCGCAGAGCTCAGGATTGTCGGCGTGCCGATCAACGCCCGTGGCCGGCGGTGATGCTCGGCGTGCCAGGCCTGGAACGGCTGCATGCCGTGCAGTACGAACCGATGCAGCACGTACTCGACCAGCGTCCAGGCCACGAGGCCCAGCAACGCAAATGCCATGAGTTCTGTTCGGCGCTCGTACGGGGCCACGATGGCCAGCAGCACGGCCAACACCGTGGAAGCCATGGCATAGACGACGAAATCGGCGAGATACCCCGCCTTGCCGTGCTCGGTCGTCAATAGTCCCATGCCCTTCCTCGATGCGGCGGTCAGCCGGCCAACGGCCGGATTTTCTCGTCCGGCGTGACAGCAGACAGTAGGAGTCATGGGGCCTTCAGTCTGTGCGTCAGCGTACCGACCACGCCTGCGAAGGAACCCTCTCTTCGCTGACAGCCGTTTCACACAGCACCTACAGCCAGTACTGCCAGAGTCGGGAAAACCATTCCTTGAGGTACAGGTCGAACGAGCGCTGCCGCCACTGCTTGAGGGTGATCTGCTCGGAGTGCGCGACGTCGTCAGCGAAAGCCGCGCGCATACGATCGCCGAATTCGGTGCCCAGCACGACCGCGTTGACCTCCTGGTTGTGCAGGAAGCTGCGCCAGTCGAAGTTGGTGGAACCCACCGTGGACCAGACGCCGTCGATCACGGCAGTCTTCGAGTGCATGAGCGCGTCGCGTCGCTCAAAGATGATCACGCCGTCCTGCAGCATCTGATCGTAGTACGACCGTCCGGCGTGAAAGACGAGGGCCGAGTCCGTGCGACCGGGCAGTACCAGCCTGACGTCGACGCCACGCGCGGCTGCCGCTTTCAGCGCAGCCAGCAGCTGCGGGTCCGGTATGAAATAGGCGTTGGTCAGCCAGACCTCGGTCTCGGCACTGCCGATCGCGGACAGCAGCGTCACGTAGATCAGGCTGAATTCATCGTCGGGAGAGCTGCCGATCGCGCGCACGACCTCCTTGCCCTGCGCCTGCAGCGCTGGATAGAAGTTCCGCGGTGCGAGGGGCTCGCCCTTCTGCGCGAGCCAGGTGGCCAGGAAGAGCTTCTGGAACTCCGCCACCACCGGTCCCTCGATCTGCAGGTCGGTATCGCGCCAGGGTTGCTCGCCATCCGGGCCTGCTTTCGATGAGCGACGGGACGAGCCCCCGGAGTACACGCTGCTGATGTTGATGCCACCGAGGAAGACGATTCGGCCGTCGACGATCAGGAGCTTGCGGTGGTCGCGCTGGTTCAACTCCCAGCCGGCCTTCGCCGTCGCCGGATTGACCGGATTGAACTGCAGCGTGCGGATGCCGCTGTCGCGCAGGCGCTGGAAGAACTCCTCCGGCGTGCCGAGCGTACCCACGCCGTCGTAGATCAGGTTCACCTGCACGCCTTCGCGCTGCTTTGCGATCAGCGCGTCCGCGAAGCGCCGGCCGACCTCGTCGTCCTCGAGGATGTACGTCTCCATGTTGATGTGGTCACTCGCGGCGGCGATGGCCAGGAACATGGCGCGGTACGTGTCCGGCCCGTCCTCGAGCAGCCGGACACGATTGCCGCTGACGAGGGGCGTTCCGGTCACGGCTTGCTCGACTGCGAGGTGGCGATCGAAGATTCCCGTGTCGTCGGCGCCGCGCTCGAGTCCGGCGAGGATCTCGCGACTGCGCGACGCCGGGAGCGGCCCGCGGGGACCTTCGACTTGCGCCGCGGTCGTCGCGGGCGCTGTGTTCGGCGCGACCTGGGGCAGCGAGCTGCAGGCCGTGAGCGGCAGCAGCAGCAGCAATGACGCGGCCAGATGCATGAAGCGCATGTCAAGGATCGTGATCCGCGGCAGCGCAGGTGTCGGTACGGTTGCGCACATACGAGACACCTTACGGGCGCACGCAAGGCGGCACGATCAGTGCGGTAGCGAACAGACCGTTCCGCCAGTCGGCGTAGCCTGCAGGACAGCGACCATGCACTGCCGTTTCGGGAATTCTCCGTGCGACGGACGCCGTCGAAAGAAGAGACCAGATGAACAAATCATTGCTTACCGGGCTCGTCGTTGGCGGCGTGGCGGTGACGGCAGCCGGTGCCTACGCCGGCTACCAGACCATCGACCAGGGAAGGTCTGCCAAGGTGCTCAACGTCGAGCCGATGTCACGCACGGTCAAGACACCGCGGCAGGTCTGTGCCAGTGAAGTCGTCACGCATCAGGCAGCTGTCAAGGACCCCAAGCGCGTCACGGCCTCCATCATCGGCGCGGTGGCGGGCGGAGTGCTGGGCAACCAGATCGGTGGCGGCGATGGCCAGACGGTAGCGACCGTGGCAGGTGCTGCAGCCGGTGGTTACGCCGGCAGCAAGGTCCAGAAACACATGCAGGAAGGCAACACGACCCAGACCGTCGAACAACGCTGCCGCACGGTCTATGACTCGGTCGAGAAGCCCGACGGTTACCAGGTGCGCTACCGCCTTGGCGACCACGAAGGTTCGGTGCGGATGGACCATGACCCGGGCAACAGTATCCCGGTCGAGAATGGCGAACTGGTCCTGAACGATGTCGCGGATCGCCGCTGAACTGCCTGAACGCCACGTGACCTCATGAGGAGATAAGAAATGCTATGGACTATCGCAGTCGTATTGGCCGTGCTGTGGTTGCTGGGGCTCGTCAGCTCCTACACCATGGGCGGATTCATCCACATCCTGCTGGTGCTGGCCATCATCGTCGTGGTGATCAACCTGATCCAGGGTCGGCGAGTCTAGCGGCTGGCTGCAGGATCGCCCGCAAGGTCGACGGCGTGAAGGCCGTCAGGAACGAGATCATCGTGCGAACGTGATTCTGACGCACTGCGTGTGATGCCCCCCACGCACGCAGCGCACCCCCGGGTTCGGCCACGAACCCGGTTTTTTTCGTGGGGCACCGTACAGACCACGAGCCAGCCCCCGCGCACGCTCACCTTTTCGGACGTCCGCAGACGTGATCGAGCATTTCCCATGAAGACTGCCCGCAGCAAGGCCATAGCGACCAACCGGTTGCTGGCACGCCTGCCCGACCCGGACCGGCGACGCCTTCTGGGCAAGTCCTTTTCCGTCCAGCTCGGCACGGCCGACGTGCTGCATGAACGGGGCAGGCGTATCCGTGAAGTCTACTTCCCCACCGGCGGATCCATCTCACTGTTCGCGACACTGCATGGACACGGCCAGCTGCAGGTGGGACTGGTTGGCGACGAAGGGATGCTGGGCACGTCCCTGGTGCTGGGCGTGGCTGTCGCGCCGTCTCTCGCGCTCGTGCAGGATTGCGGAACGGCCTGGCAAATCGACGCCGCCTCCTTTCGCGAGGAGCTCGAATGCAGCGTCGCGCTGCGGAGCTGCCTGCAGCGCTATGTTCATGTCGTCATGTGCCAGTCTGCGCAGACGGTCGCCTGCACCCGGTTCCACGTCGTCGAGGCACGCCTGGCTCGCTGGCTGCTGATGACTCGCGACCGTGCGCACTCGGACCATTTTCATTCGACCCACGAGTCGCTCGCGTCCATCCTCGGAGTGCGCCGTGCAGGAGTGACCCATGCAGCCGGCTCCCTGCAGCACCAGCAACTGATCAGCTACAGCCGCGGCGACATCACGATCCTGGACCATCACGGGCTAGAGGCCCGCGCCTGTGCCTGTTACGTCGCCAACCAGGACACCTACGCGCGCGTGATGAACTGATGCGTGCGCACGAGGCGCGTGACACGCGACGGCTGTGTACGATGCCGTACAGAGGCGCGGGCCTGAAGTATACTGAGACACCGCCAAGCGCTGTATGGCCACCATGACCGACGCGATGGCTTCGCCGCCCAAGCATCTTCCGGAGCACAACCACCTGCTGGCTGCGCTAACAGCCGAGGAGCGTGCACGCGTCTTCCCGCACCTGCGCCTCGTCGCGATGCCGCTCGGCAAGGTGCTGTACGAATCCGGCGATGCACTCGAGTACGTCTACTTCCCGACCGATTCGATCGTGTCCCTGCTGTACGTGCTGGAAAACGGTGCATCGGCGGAAATCTCGGTCGTCGGCAACGAGGGCCTCATCGGCATCGCGCTGTTCATGGGGGGCGGCACCACGCCCAGTCGCGCCATCGTGCAGAGCGCCGGTCACGCTTACCGGCTAGCCGGTCAGTGGCTGAAGGACGAGTTTCACCGCAACGGCGGGCTGCAGCTCCTGTTGCTGCGCTACACGCAGGCGCTGATCACGCAGATGGCGCAGACCGCGGTGTGCAATCGGCACCATTCCGTCGACCAGCAATTGTGTCGCTGGCTGCTGCTGTCATTGGATCGACTCAGATCGAACAAGCTCGTCATGACGCAGGAGCTCATCGCGAACATGCTCGGCGTCCGCCGCGAAGGCGTCACCGATGCCGCCGGCAAGCTGCAGAAGCTAGGCGCCATCAGCTACAGCCGAGGACAGATCACCGTGCTCGACCGGCCGCAGCTCGAACAGCTGTGCTGCGAATGCTATTCGGTCGTCAAGCACGAAACGGATCGCATCGAAGGACTGGCCTCGGTCCGCGGTGCCTGACCCGCGGCGGACGTCGTGTGCGAGTTCGCCGCGTCAGGCGATCTCGACGAACACGCGCAGCGCGACCCCGCGGTCGCTCCACACTTTTTCCGCATCCGCAAGAATCGAGCGGGCCGTATCGAACGCCTCGGGCGAGGTGGCCTGCAGTTCGCCGGCGTGGCGCAGCACGATCACACAACCGCGTGCCCGGCGCGCACTCGCGAGATCGATCAGGCAGTCGAAGAACGCGTCCCAGTTGTGGCCGAACCAGCTTGGAAACCTCAGGACGTCGGCGCACCGCTCGAGCAGCTGCGCTTTGTCCACGCACCCCCTGAGGTCGACGACGTAGCACGGCCAGTCGAGCGACGACGCGAGCAGCTCGAGGCCGCGAACGGTGTCGTCGGTCAGAACGACGTCTCGCATGAGTTCGGTCATGGGTGCGGCACCTCGATCCGGCGAAAGCTGCGGTAGTGATCGTCCGTGTAATAGAACTCGACCGGCGGGTCGCCCCCGCTCACGATCCGGCGGGCGCCGCGGTCGGGCGATCCCGGCGTCCGTACCGTGTACTCGCGATAGTAGCCAGGGGGTTGCGCAGGCAGCCGTCCCTCACGGTTCTGGAAGTACGAACCGTCACGGTCGTAGGGAAACGGTCCGCCGGCTTCGATGAGCCGCAGTGTCTGCCGCGCTTCGACCGGAAGTCCGGCGCTGTCGGGCTGCGGGGCAGCGGAGCCCCAGTCCGACACTACCTGCGGTTCAGTGCTCGACCCGCGCGGGGTCTCGCGCGACAACCAGCCGCTGGCCGCCGCAACGGCGAGACCGGCCAACAGGGCGATGCGAATCCAGCGCATGATACGAAACTGCCGCTCGCTGCATTTGGAATGCGCAGATTACCCTGCCGTCCGCTGCGTCGAAAGCGCTGCCTGGCAGCCGCGTGCCGGCGCGCGTCACTTGCGCATCAGGGTGCTCTTGCCGAACAGCGACCCGATGAGGTCCACGGCAACCTCGGCCGTGCGATTGCGGATGTCGAACGCGGGATTGAGCTCGACGATGTCGAGCGAGGCAAGCCGGCCCGTGTCGGCCACCATCTCCATGCAGAGCTGCGCCTCACGGTAAGTCGGCCCGCCGGAAACCGTCGTGCCGACGCCGGGCGCAATGTCGGGATCGAGAAAATCCACGTCGAGACTGACGTGGACGTGGGTGTCGTCATCGACGCCGAGCAGGGCCTGCTCCAGCGTGTTCCGCATCCCCATCTCGTCAATGTAACGCATGTCGAAGACTTCGATGCCCACCTCGTGCACGAAGCGCTTCTCGCCGGCGTCGACGCTGCGGATGCCGATCTGGCGCAGCTGCGCAGGATCGATCGCAGGCACCTGGCCACCGATCGACACGAGTTCCGGCGGGCCGTGCCCGCACAGGCAGGCGACCGGCATGCCGTGCACGTTGCCGCTTGGCGTGAGGACGTGCGTGTTGAAGTCGGCGTGCGCATCGAACCAGAGCACGCGCAACTTGCGTCCCGTGTCGCGGCAGTGCTTCGCGGCGGCGCTGATCGAGCCGATCGCGAGACTGTGATCGCCACCGAGCAGCATCGGCAGTCGCCCCGCGGCGAGCTCTTCGAGCACGGCTTCGTGCACGAGTCGATTCCACTCGGCCACCTCAGGCAGGTGACGGTAGCCACTGACCGGCGGTTGCCAGGGATTCGGCGGACCACCCAGGTTGCCGCGGTCGATCACTTCGAGCCCCTGCGCTTCGAGCACAGCCTGCAGTTGCGCAACGCGCAGCGCTTCCGGGCCCATCGATGCGCCGCGCGCACCCGCGCCGACGTCGGTGGGCGCGCCGATCAGCGCGATGATTCCGGTCATTGCCGCACCTCAAGCCGTCTTGCGCTTGCGCGGACGTGCGATGCCGCGCTGACCGGCCAGCGTCCCGCCGAACAGGTCCTTCGGGTCGTCGAGCACCGGCACCAGGTCGAGATCACGGCGGCCGAGCCGCTGCTGCGAGATGGTTGCATGCAGGAACCGCAACGCCGAGTAGTCTTCCAGCGCGAAGCCGACGGAATCGAACAGCGTGATATCGCTCGCCGAGCGTCGCGCCACCGCTTCGCCGCGCAGCACCTGCGCGAGCTCGATCACGGGATAGTCCGCGGGCATCTGCTGGATTTCGCCCTCGATCCGCGATTGCGGCTCGAACTCGACCACGACGCGCATGTCCGGCAGCCGCAGAATGTCCGGATGCAACTCCGTCTTGCCCGGGCAGTCGCCGCCGACGCCGTTGATGTGCATGCCCGGCGCGATCATTGGCGGCGTCAGGATCACCGCGTTGCGCTTGTCGGCCGTGACGGTGGTGACGATGTCGGCGCCCTTGCAGGCCTCGGCCGCAGAGTTCGTCCGCACCACAAGCAGGTCGGCCAGCTCCGTCATCGCGGCGAGGTTGCGCACGAGCTTGGCCGTGGCCTGCGGGTCGACGTCGTAGACGCGCAGTTCGCGGATACCGCACAGGCGATGGAACGCGATGGCCTGGAACTCGCTCTGCGCACCGTTGCCGATCAACGCCATCACGCGGCTGTCGGGACGAGCCAGTTGTTGCGCCGCCAGGGCCGACGTCGCGGCCGTCCGCAACGCAGTCGTCACCGTGAGTTCCGAGAGCAGCAACGGATACCCCGTGTCGACGTCGGCCAGCACGCCGAACGCGGTCACGGTCAGCAGGCCCGCGGCGGTGTTCTTGGGATGACCGTTGACGTACTTGAAGGAGTACAGCTTGCCGTCGGTCGCCGGCATCAACTCGATGACGCCGACGGGCGAATGGCTCGCGAGTCGCGGCGCCTTTTCGAACTCCGGCCAGCGCCGGTAGTCCGCCTCGATTTCACCGGCTAGCCGGGCAATGAACTCCGCCGGTCCGAGCGCATTCACGATGCGCTCGATGTCACTGACGCCAATGTAGTCGACCATCGCTGCTCCCCTGCCCGGGCCGTCAAAGAACGAGGATCCACCGGCCCGTCGCAACATCATCGGCCCGGCAAGGGCCAACAGGAAGCCAGCAAATCTATCGATCTGGTCTATAATTTGATCGTTTCGTCAGCCACATTGAACTATTAGCCAGAACGGCAGGTGCTGCATGGACGACCTCGACCGCCAGCTCGTCGGCCTCCTGCGAGGCAACGCCCGCCTGCCCGCGGCCACCATCGCGCGCACCCTGCGCGTGGCTCGCGGCACCGTGCAGAACCGCATCGCCAGGCTCGAGCAGGAAGGCGTGATCGCGGGCTACACCGTCCGCCTGGCAGCACCCGACGAAGGCCGCCGCATCACGGCGCTGATGCTGATCGCGGTCGAGGGCAACAACGTCGAGAAAGTGCTGCGCTCGCTGCGAGGCGACGCGTCGGTGTCCACGCTGCACACGACGAACGGCCGCTGGGACATCATCGCCGAGTTGCGCGCCGACACGCTCGAAGAGTTCGACCGCGTGCTGAGCCGCATCCGCCGCATCGAAGGCGTGGCCAACTCCGAGACCAACCTGCTGCTCTCGACGCACAAGTACTGACCGCGGGCGGCTGTATCATGCGGCCCCGTGCCGAGCGCGCGGACGACCCAGGAGGACTCATGTACGAGATCTACATCGGCAACAAGAACTATTCCTCGTGGTCGCTGCGGCCATGGGTCCTGCTGCGTGCCCGCGGCATTCCTTTCGTCGAGCACGTCAAGCCGTTCGCACGCGGCTCGAACTTCGATGCGTTCCGTGCCTTCTCGCCCTCGGGCAAGGTGCCCTGCCTGCGCGCTGGCGCCACCGTGGTGTGGGACTCCCTTGGCATCAGCGAGTTTCTCGCCGAGCACCACCCGGGCCTCTGGCCGGCCGACGCCGCAGCACGCACATGGGCGCGCTGCGCGGCTGCTGAAATGCACTCGGGCTTCGCCACGCTGCGCAACATCTGCACGATGAACGTCGGCTTGCGCATCAAGCTGCACGCCCAGCCGCCCGCGCTCGTCGCGGACATCCGCCGCATCGACGAACTGTGGAACGAAGGCCTGTCACGCTTCGGCGGCCCGTTCCTCGCCGGCCCCGAGTTCACGGTGGTCGACGCGTTCTACTGCCCGGTGGCTTACCGCGTGCGCACGTATGGCATCGACATGACCGGCAACGCCGCGCAGTACGCGCAGCGGCTGCTGGAACTGCCCGCGATGCGCGAATGGGAGCAGGCATCGCTCGCTGAAACGTGGCGCGAACTCGACCACGAGGCGGAGGCGCTGCAGGTCGGCGTCGTCACGGCCGACTATCGCGTGCCGGCCGCTGCGCCATGAACGAGCGCATCGACGCGCTCGAATTCAAGCTGGCGCACCTCGAACGGGCGCTGCAGGAGTTGAGCGACGTCGTCTATCGGCAGCAGCGCGAGCTCGACTCGCTGCGCGACCGCAACCGGCAACTGCACGAACAGCTGCAGCAACTCGAGGAACGGGGCGGCGATCCGAACCGGGTCGAGATTCCGCCGCACTACTGACGTGGCAGCGCATCCACTGAGCGGAGCCAGGGCCGGCTGGGTCACGTACGCCGTCGTGCTCACGTTCGGCGTGCTCGCGGGCGAAGCCGCCAATCTGTCGCGCGGCGGCGAGGTCACCGCGCTGACGCTCGGCAACTGGACGCTGAGCGCCGCACTCCTCACGGCGCTCTGGGGCTATGCGCTGCAACGACGCATCGGCAGCCAAGCCTACTGGCGCGCCGCCTTCTGGCTGGTGCTGTTCGCCAACTCCGTCATGCTCATACCGGTGCTGCTGGGCGACCGTGCCGTTGCGCTGTTCACCGCAGGGCTCACGCTGCTGATCGTTCCCGCGTACCTGGCTGCTTATTTTTACGCGTATCGCAGCCCGGGGCTCTGGACGGATGGGGGTCATTGAGGGGCAGGATGAAGACAGGTACTGCGATTCGCAAAGGCACCGTATTCATAAACCATGGCTGTCGAAACCAAGCTTGCACCGATCCGCAAGGGACTGCTGGAATTCCTGGTGCTCTAAATCGTGGGCGCGAAGAGCCTGAAAGTATTGCCGCCTGACCGACTCGGGCCATGCCCAACTCACGGCGCTGGATGAGTATTGGAACTTGATCAACCGCACGATCGCGGACAGCGGACACTGAGCCATGCAACGTCTGGCCACCACCGTCCGCCTCAATCGCAGCGTGCTGCAGTACAACGATGCGGCACAGGCGCCGCAGGCGTGCGGACCAGGACGACCGCCTCGGCCGCCCTGGTCCGGGGAAACGACGGCGGCGCAACCTCAGGCCTTCGCGGCGTCCTTCAGCTTCTTCATCGGACGCACTTTGACCTTTACGGTCGCGGGCTTGGCCTTGAAGGTCGTGGGCTCGCCGGTGAAGGGATTGATTCCCTTGCGCGCGGGCTTCGCCGCCACGCTGGTGACCGTGATCTTCAGCAGTCCGGGCAGCATGAAGGTGCGCGGGCCTTTCTTGCTGATCGATACACGGATCGTCTCTTCGAGTGCGGCGAGCAATGCGCGCACGTCCTTGCCGGCGACCTTCGTTGCCTCGGCGAGGTGAGCGACCAGTGCGGACTTGGTCAGCACGCTCTTGATCGATGGCGGGGCCTTCGGAGCGGCCTTGCGGGCGGGCTTGTTCGCCGGCTTCCTCGCGGACTTCTTCACGGACTTCTTCGCTTTGGCCATCGGGAGTGTTCAACCTCGTGAGTAGACGAATGCGCGGCCGGAGGATTCCGGCTGCGATGCGCACGGTAGGCGAATGGTGTGCGAAAGCCAAGCGCTGTGGGTCGTGCGCACTGACGTGCGCGGGCCTGGCGAACCGTTGGTTGGTCCCGCCGGTAGGTACGGTCAGGGCGTCAGATTTTCGACCTGTTGCAGCAGGTAGAGCACGATCGAGCCCAACATCACGAGAGCAACCACTTCCATGACGATCTTCCGTTCGCGCCTGGTTGGCGTGCGCAGAGTATGAGACCGGATTTTTGCAGTGCAACATCGCTGCAATGAATCGTGCGGTCGGTCACAGGAACAGCCCGGACGACCAATCGTGGTCGTCGAGTCGTGACCTTGCGGCGTCGACAGGACCACCGCAATGCATCGCTGCGCACGGCCCTGTCGAGCCTCGTGAAAATTGCCGTTGCGACGCCGCGCCGAGAATTGGTCATGCGGTCCGATGAGGGGTGCGCCTGCGGCGTTTGAGTTTTCGGGCCGCGGGCACTACCTTCAAAGACGACTTACCAGACAAAGCGACAGACCAGGCTTCGGCATGCAGACACCGTCCGACATCGCGGTCATTCCGCGCGATCTCCACTTTCGCGCCGAGTCGGCGCGCGGTGCTGCCTGGCTGGGTGGCGATCCGGTGGCGACGGCGGTGTTCAACGCGCTGTCACTCACCTTTCCCGACGGCGAGCGGCTGTTCATAGATTCGGTGCGTGCGTTTCGCAGTCGAACGCAGGGCAGGCTCGCAGAGGATGTCCGGGCGTTCATCGCGCAGGAAGCGATTCACTCGCGCGAGCACGCGAGCCTGAACGCGCAACTCGATCGCAGCCACTACCCGGTCGAGTGGATCGAGACGTCGGTGCGAAGACGCCTCGCGTTCCTGCGCCGGCTGGGGCCGATGCGGATGCTGGGCGTGACCATCGCACTCGAGCATTTCACGGCCATGCTCGCCGACCTGTTCGATTCCGATCCGCAGCTCTGGGCGGGGACGCCGGAGGAGATCCTGCGGCTGTGGCGCTGGCACGCCATGGAGGAGACCGAGCACAAGGCGGTCGCCTTCGACGTGTTCCAGGAGGCGACGCGCGAGTGGTCGACGCTCCGGCGCTACCAGTTTCGCGCCCACATCATGGGGCTCACCAGCGTGCACTTCACGCTCGACGTCATCCGCTTCGCCGGGGCGCTGCTCGAGGCCGACGGTACGGGGCGGTGGCGGGCGCGCTGGCAGGTGACGCGATTCCTGTTTGGCAGGCCTGGGATTTTCCGCAAGCTCGGGCCCCGCTATCGCGACTGGTATCGCCCGGGGTTTCATCCCTGGGATTACGACAATCGCTCGAAGCTCGAGCAGTGGCGGCAGCAGTTCGGCTGAACGGTGCGCCGCTACGGCGGCAGCGTAACGTCGAACTTGATTGCAGCGAGCTGTTCTGGGGCCATGCCGAGGCGACGCAACATCGGCAGCCAGCGTGGATCCGACTGCAGGTTCTGAAGCATTGTGTGGGAGGCCAAGATGCCGGCGCTGAAATTGCGTCTGTCCGCGTCTTTCAGTCACTCAAATAGGCGATCTGTTTCGCCTCGGTAAGCCATTGCGTACGCGATTTCCGACGCAAGGTTTGGCCATGCTTTCTGATCAACTTCTCGAGGGCGGCGTCCGACTCGGCCCTGCGGCCCAACGCGGGATACGCGACTAGTCGCTCGTCAGCCGCGTGCCCACTTCGAGCAGGCCCGGCCGCTCGACGATCGCGTTCTGGCCGAACGTCACGCCGTGCAGGGCGCCATCCCAGCGATACGTCTTCAGCGTGCGCAGGGGCTCATCGCCCTGCGGCACGGCCGTGGCCTGGTCCGTCGTCGTGATGACGCAGCGGGTGCAGGGCTTCACGATGCGCAGCCGCATCTGCTCGCTTTCGAGCCCGCAGATCGCGTCCTCGGCATAAGGTGCACAGCCATCCAGGTAGACGTTCGGCCGGAAGCGATCGACGGGCAGCGGTGACGGCAGGCGTGCATTGAGGTCATCGAGCGAGGCGCGCGAAAGCACCAGCACCGGGTAGCCGTCGGCAAACGCGCTCGTGCCAGCGAGCCCCTGTGACCACGCAGGATCCGTGGGTCGCGGGCGAGCGTCGTCGAAACGCACGAGCCGCACGTCGCGACGCAGGTGCCCGCCTAACCAGTCCGCGGCGGCCTGGCCTTCGTCGACGGCCAGCACGTGATCGCGCCAGACGGTGACCTCGACGGACCCTGCGCGAGCCGGTCGCCGCAGCGGCAAGGCCAGCCTGGGCAGGTCCGGCGCAGAGAGTTCAAGGTAATCGTCGTGCAGTGCCGTGCCGACCAGCGCCAACCGCGGTGCTTCGCGCTGCGTCAGGAAACGGCCGTCGCGCGACACCACCATCCATTCGCGATCGTACTGCAGCCCGCGCGGCGTCAACCGTGCCTGCGACAACGCAATGCCGCGACAGGACTTGACGGGATAAACGAAGAGCGAGGCGATCGTGATCACGCTCGGCAGGATAACGCACCGGCGAGGAAATTCCTGTCGTGGAGCGCGGCGCCCGGATGCGAGCGAAGCCGCGATAGTCCTGCTGTCAGCTGGCGAGCTGCAACGGCGCCGGGCGTCCCACCTGGTAACCCTGCACGAAGTCGACGCCCATGCGGCGTGCCGAATCGAGCGCGCTCAGGTCCTCGACCTGCTCGGCGATCACCTTGAAATTGAGCGATCGCGCGAGCTTGACCATGGCGGTCACCATCGCCTGGTTCACGTTGTCGGAGGCCAGGTTGCGGATGAACGAGCCGTCGATCTTCAGGTAGTCGAGCGACAGGTGCTTCAGGTTCGCGAACGAGCTCAGGCCGCGGCCGAAGTCGTCGAGCGCGAACTGGCAACCCATGCCATGCAGCACGCCGATGAAGCGGCGCGCGTGCTCGATGTTGGTGATCACCGAGTTTTCGGTGACTTCGAAGCAGATGCGGTGCGGCGCGATGCCGGTGCGATCGAGGCAATCGACCACGAACTCGAGGAAGGCGCCGTCGCCGAGCGTCTGCCCGGACAGGTTGATGCAGAGACTGCGGTCGGACGCGAGACGGATGGCCCCGCGTGCCAGCAAGGTGAGCGAGGTCTGCACGACCCACCGGTCCACGTGCGGCATCAGCCGATAGCGTTCGGCCGCGCGCATGAATTCGGCCGGGGCAATCGACACACCCTTGTCATCCTTGAGTCGCAACAGGATCTCGAGTCCGGGACCACCTCCCTGCGCGTCCGCCGAGGCATGCATGATCGGCTGTGCGTGCAGCTCGAAGCGGTCGTCCTTGAGCGCCGACTGCAGCAGCTGCAGCCACAGGATCTCGCCGCGCTGGCGGGCATCGGCTTCGTCGCGCGCCGAGTACACATGGACGTGGCCGCCCTGGTTCTTCGCGACGTAGCAGGACGAATCCGCGGCGTGCAGCAGGTCTTCGATGGAGGTGCTCTCGACCGTCATCTCGACCAGGCCCACGCTGACGCCGATGCTGAAGATCTTGTCCTTCCAGACGAAGCGGTGATCGTTGACCGCGCGCACGACGTCGTCGGCAATCTGCCGGGCCTTCTCGAGCGGGCAGCCCGCGAGCAGGATGGCGAACTCGTCGCCACCGAGGCGGCCGACGGTGTCCGAATCACGGACCGCATCCTTGATGAGCGCGGCGACCTCTCGCAACATGCTGTCGCCCGCGACGTGGCCGCATTCGTCGTTGACCGCCTTGAAGCGGTCGAGGTCGAGGTAGCACAGCACGTGCCGCGCGCCACCCCGCGTCGCTTCCAGCGCTTCCTCGAGCCGGCGCTCGAACTCGCGGCGGTTCACCAGCCCGGTGAGCGCGTCGTGGCTCGCCTGGTAGGTCATCACCCGCGTGAGGCCACGCAGGTCGCTCACGTCACGCAGCGCGACGACGGCACCGTCGATGCGGCCATTGGCGTCGCGCATGGGCGACACCGTCAATTCGATCGATCGCTCGCCGTCGCTTGCGGCCGAGACGAGCATGCCGCGGCGGCCGAGGCTGACGCGCGTTCCCGTCGTCAGGCACTGCCGCACGGGATCGCTGGCCGCCTTGCGGTCACCTTCTTCCACCAGCTCGATGACGTCGCCGAGCGTGCGGCCGAGGATTTCGCTGGCCGCTTTGCCCATCAGCTGTTCGCCGGCCGAGTTGACGTAGACGATGCGGCCGTCGACGTCGGTCGTGAGCACGCTCTCGGCGAGTGAATCCAGGGCTTCCCACGCGCTGCCGTGGCTGCGCGAGCCGCCCGTTTCGGCGGGCGCGCGCGGCGACATCTCGACGCCAGTCACGATCACGGCGGGGCGGCGATCCAGCATCGTGCGCGAGAAACTGAGCTCGAGACGGTGCGGCTGGCCCGCAGCATCCGGCTGCAGTTCGACTTCGAGCCGCGCAGGCGCTGCTTCGCCCGCCGCATGGCGGCGCAGGTATTCGGCGACGAGTTCGGCGTAGTCGGGGTGGACGAGGTCGGCCAGGCGGCGCCCAAAGAGCTTGCCGGGATTCACCACGCCCGCGAGTTCGGCGAAGCGAGCGTTCGCCAGCTGGATGCCGTCGCGTTCGACCAGCATCGCTTCGGTCATCGTCTCGAGCAGCCGCCGGTAGACGGACTCCCGCTCTTCGCGCGACGAGCTCTCGACCTGCAGTCGTTCGATCAGGCGGTCGACGCCGCCGGCAATTTCGCCAGCGCTGCCCTCGCCCGCATGGGGCGTGAGGCGCTCGGCCAGGTCGCCGCTGTCGGCCACGGCCTGCACCCGCTCGCCGAGTTCGCGCAGGCGATGGATCTCGCGCAAACGCTGCAGCAGCGCCACGGCCAGCACGACCGCTACGGCACCCAGCAGAATCAGCGCGAACATCACGGTGTCATTCTCCGGGCTGGCCATGTCCCTTTTGGCCGCGGGCACCCGCGTCTCAGCAGGGTGTTGTAGTTGTTTTCATGCATGCCCCAGGCGTGCGTCCGCAGCATATAGGAACGTGTCGCGCGCACTCTCTGGATTCACCATAATCCGCAGGCAGTTTCGCTTGTCGCGCCGGTGCCGAGACCTTAACCTTCGCGCCGGCCGCGCTGCCGGATGCCCGTTCCCTCCGCCCTGGAATCACCCGCATGTTCGACGTCCAATTCGCCCGTCGCCAGATGATCGAGCAGCAGGTCCGCGCCTGGGAGGTCCTGGACCTCAAGGTGCTCGATGCCATGAGCCAGGTGCCCCGCGAGGAATACGTCCCGGCCACCTACCGCGAGATCGCGTTCGCCGACACCTGCGTGCCCCTGGCGCATGGCCAGTGCATGCTGCCGCCGAAGGTGGAAGGCCGCATCCTGCAGTCGCTCGAAATCCAGCCGCACGAGCACGCGCTCGAAGTCGGCACCGGCAGCGGCTTCTTCGCGGCCTGCATCGGGCAGCTCGCCCGCAGCGTGCGCACCATCGACCTGTTC
>Ga0316622_100000330_pt1 | contig 26597 bp, 15 predicted proteins | sample OWC_Aug_OW2_C1_D_FD_207646 | JGI IMG/M metagenome (GOLD analysis project Ga0316622, IMG submission 207646) | Wetland soil microbial communities from Old Woman Creek delta, Ohio, United States - OWC_Aug_OW2_C1_D5_C | ecosystem: Environmental > Terrestrial > Soil > Wetlands | place: USA: Ohio... | reverse complement strand
GGAAGCGGTCCACGCCTGCGCCTATGCATTCTAGGCACCGGCGCGCTCGGCGCTGCGACTCCCTCAGCGAAGCGAGTCAAGGCGCTGCCGTGCGTACACGGGCGAACCAGACAGCCACGAACCCATCAGACGCGCGACACCACCCGATCTGCGAGCGAGAGACTCCGGTCGAGAGCCGGCGCCCCCGGCGATCCTTAATCGTCGGACCACAATGAACGGCCTTCGTCCGGGTGGCCCGACGGGCGGGGCAACTTCGTCGCGTGAGCCGCGTGAGTCGGGGGAGCCCCGCTAGTTGGAGGCGCCGGGGGGACCGCGCGGGCCGGGAGGGCCGGGAGGGGCCGCATGAGCTCGGGGAGCGCCCGCGCGGGAACCGGCGAGGGATTCTTGCGGGGACCCCGAGGCGTGTGCGAGGCTAGTTTGATCCGTGGGCGAACCCGGCGGGCGCCTCTTCCCTCACTTGACGCGAGGCGGCCGGACAGGAGGAGATCCCCTTGATGGCGAAGCCGATCTATCTCGACTACAACGCCACGACCCCCCTCGCGCGCGAGGCTGCCGATGCCATGCGCCCCTATCTCGTCGCCGGCTTCGGGAATCCCTCCAGCTCCCATGCCTTCGGCATCGAAGCGCGCCAGGCCGTCGACCGGGCTCGCGAGCAGGTGGCGGCGCTTCTCGGCAGCCACCCGGACGAGATCGTCTTCACGAGCGGCGGCACCGAGTCGAACAACACCGCGCTGAAAGGCTCCGCCCGCGAGCTGCGCGCCCGCGGCCGCCACATCGTGACGACAGCGATCGAGCATCCGGCGATTCTCGAGGTCTGCGCGTTCCTCGAGGAGGAAGGCTTCTCGGTCACCCAGGTGCCGGTCGATGCTACCGGTCTCGTCGATCCCGCGGCCATCGCGCGGGCGTTTCGACCCGACACGATTCTCCTCTCGGTCATGCACGCGAACAACGAGGTGGGCACGATCCAGCCGGTCGCGGCGATCGGCCGCCTCGCCCGCGCGCGCGACATCCGCTTCCATTCCGACGGAGCGCAGGCGGTCGGGAAGATCGCCACCCCGGTGAACGAGCTGGGCGTCGATCTTTATTCGATCGCCGGCCACAAGCTCTACGGCCCGAAGGGCGTCGGCGCGCTCTTCGTGCGCCGCGGAGTCACGTTCGCCAAATTCATGCACGGCGCCGCGCACGAGCGGAACCGGCGCGCGGGCACCGAGAACGTGCTCGGCATCGTCGGCCTGGGCGTCGCGGCCGAGATCGCGCGGCGCGACCTCGAGCGCAACGCGGCCCACATGGCCGCGCTGCGCGACCGGCTGCGCGCGGGGCTTGCCGCGCGCATTCCCGGCCTGCGCGTGAACGGGCATGCCACGGCCTGCCTGCCGAATACCCTGAGCGTTTCGCTGCCCGGCATGAGGTCGAACGTGATCCTGGACGAGCTCGCTTCCATCGCCGCCTCGGCGGGAGCCGCGTGCCACGCGGACCGGATCCAGATCTCGCACGTGCTGTCCGCCATGGGTGTGCCCGAGGAGACGGCCATGGGGACGATCCGCCTCTCCGTCGGCCGCGAGACGCTCGTCGAAGAGATCGATCACGCGGTGGAGGAGATGGCGGCGGTCGTCGCGCGACTGAAGTCCGCCCGCGAACCAGGAGCGGACAGGAGGGAACAATCGGCATGACGCATCGAGCCCTCGCAGCGGCCTGGCTGGCCGCGACCGTCGTCGTCGCGCTTTCCATGGCGGGCGCCGGACAGCCGGAGACCGGGAGCGCGCCCCTTCCTGAGCGCGCGTTCGACAATCCCGCCCGGGCGTGCTTCGCGCACCACGCGATCGAAGCCGCCTTCGATCCCGCGACCGCGGGGCTTCAGGCGACCGACCGCATCGTGCTGCGCCATCTCCCCGGCGTGCCCGCGCGGATACCCGTTCCCTTTCTGCTTCATCGGGACTTGCAGATCACGGAGATCGCGGCGGCCGGGGCGGCGGGGGATTGCGCGCTGGGCTGGGCGGCATCCCCTCGCTGGGATCCGCGCGACTTCTGGGAGCAGCCGCGCTACGACGAGCTCGCCGGCTTCGCCCATGGGCGCGAGATCGCCCTCGTCCTCGACGGCGCGGCTCCGGAAGCGACCTGGCCCGAGTCCCTCCTCGTCGTCGTCCGCTACGAAGGCACCGTGTACGATTCCCTGCGCCCGCCGCCCGAAAACTACCAGCGCGGTTTCGAAACGACCACCGGACTGATCGACCCGCGCGGGGTATTCCTGAACGGCGCCACGCTCTGGTATCCGCAACGCTTCGACGAGCCGTTCCCCTTCACGCTCGCTGTCGCGCTGCCCTCCGGCTGGCAGGCGATCTCGCAGGGAAAGCGCCATGCTCAAGACGGCCGGCCGGACCAGGTCGCCTGGACGTCGCCGGCGCCGATGGACGAGATCTATCTCGTCGCCGGCCCCTACGTCATGCGCGAGGAGGCGCATACGCCGGCGAAAGGCGAGCCGGAAGGTACGCCGCCGGCGAAGGGCGAGCGGCATGGAGCGGCCCCGGCAAGCGCCGCGCCTGCGGTCGACGTTCGGACCTTCACCTACGGCAACGACGACGCGGAGCTCTGCCGGCGCTATCTCGATGCGACGCACGACTACCTCGATCTCTACGGCCGGCTCATCGGCCCCTACCCCTTCCCCTCCTTCGCGCTCGTCGAGAATTTCTGGCAGACGGGCTATGGAATGCCCGGCTTCACCCTGCTGGGCGATCGCGTGATCCGTCTGCCTTTCATCGTGCATACCTCGTACGGTCACGAGATCCTGCACAACTGGTGGGGCAACGGTGTCTTCGTCGATTACGAGAGCGGCAATTGGTGCGAGGGGTTGACCGTCTACGGGGCCGACTACCTGTACAAGGAGCGGGAGAGCGCCGAGGCGGCGCGCGAGTACCGCCGGACGCAACTCATCGAATATCGCAACTACGTCCGCGCCGGACGCGACTTTCCCCTGAGCGAGTTTCGCGAGCGGCACGATGCCTCTTCCGCCGCCGTCGGCTACGGCAAGGCGATGATGCTCTACCACATGCTGCGCGGCAGGCTCGGCGAGGGGCGCTTCTGGCGCGGCCTGTCGGCGTTCTACGAGCGGTTCCTCTTCCGGCGCGCGTCGTGGTCGGATCTTCTCTCCGTTTTCGCAGGCGGAGAGGACGGCGAGGCGCGCATGGAAACCACCGCGTTCTACGAGCAGTGGATCGCCCGGACGGGCGCGCCGCGCCTCCGGCTCGCGACGACCGACCTCCTTCCTCGCGGGGACGACGCGTTCGATTTGACCTACGAAATCGAGCAGGAAGCGCCCTGCTACTCCCTCGAGGTCCCCGTCCGGGTCACCTACGAAAGCCGCCCGCCCGAGACCTGGCGGATCTCGCTGCGCGAAGGGTCCGTTCGCGACACGCGCCGGCTGCCCGCGATGCCCCGTACGCTCGCCGTCGATCCCGATTTCGATCTCTTCCGCGAGCTGCATCCGGCGGAGGTCCCGACCGTGCTGAGCCGCCTCTTCAGCGCCGATTCGCTCACGATCGCGATCGCCGCGGGCGAGCCCGACTCGCTGCGCGAGGCTGCGCGCGCGCTCGACATTCCCCAGACCAGCTCGTCGGCGCCCGTCGAGGCTGAGGCGATCTCGCTGCGCGACCTGGACCGCGGCGGCGCCTGGATCTTCGGCCAGCCGGGCTGGATCGAGGATCTCACGCGCCTGCTGCCCGACAGCGTAGGAATCGGCGCGGACGATTTCCGCATCGGCGAGACGGTCTATCCGCAGGCCACCCACACGCTCGTCCTCGCGGTCGAGAATCCCGCGAACCCCGACGAGGCGATCGGTCTCGTGGCCGGGGGCGCGGCGAGCGACTTGCCCGCGATCTGGCGCAAGCTGCCGCATTACGGCAAGTACAGCTACCTCGTCTTCGCGGGCTCGGGCAACGTAGCCAAGGGCATCTGGGAGCCGGGCCGCTCGCCGCTCACCATGACCTGGGGAGGAGTCGAATGAAGCGCGAGGCGAATCCGGCCCTGCGACGGACCTGGCGGCGGAGGATCCCGCGGCTGGCCGGCCTCACCGGGGGAGTCCTGGCCGCGGCGGCAGTCGTCTCGTCCGCTCTCGCCCAGGCGCGCCTGGAGCATCCGGAGGCCGACGCCGGGCGCATCGAAGCGGACGTGCGCTTTCTCGCCGCCGACGAGCGTGAGGGCCGGGGCCTGGGAACCGCGGGACTCGACCAGGCGCTGCGCATGGTGGCCGAGCGCTTCGCCGCCATCGGGCTCGCCCCCGCCTATCCCGAGCGGTCGTCGCCCGAAGATCCTCTGGCAGGGTACTTCCAGCGTTTCACTCCCGCAGGCTTCCCGGCGACGGCGAACGTGATCGGGATCCTCCCCGGCCGGGTGACGACTGCGCCCCGGGCCCTCGTTGTCGGCGCGCATGTCGATCATCTCGGCGTCGAGGCCGAGGGCGCCGCAGGCGGAGAACCGGCCTCGCGAGACCGCATCCACAACGGTGCGGACGACAACGCCTCCGGTGTCGCCGCGCTGCTCGAGATCGCGCGCCTGCTCGCCGCGCAACCGGCGCGCGAGAACGAGCGCACCGTCGTCTTCGCCGTCTTCTCCGCCGAGGAGGAGGGGCTGCTCGGCTCGCGCCACTTCGCCGCCGATCCCATCGTGCCGCTCGCCGAGACGATGGCGATGGTGAACCTGGACAGCGTCGGCAGGCTGCGCAACCGGCAGCTGATCCTCTTCGGCGGCGCGACCGCGCGCGAATTCCCCGATCTGCTCGCCGGGTTGAACCAACGCTTCGCCTTCGATCTCGTCATGCCCAGGGGGGACGCGGGCGCCTCCGATCAGGCGAGCTTCCATGCGGGGGGCGTTCCCGCGGTCCAGCTCTTCACCGGCACGCACGACGACTACAATCGCGTGACCGACGAGGCGGACGGCATCGACTACGCCGGCCTCGCGGAGGTCGCCTCCTTCACCGCCGAATTCGTCCGCAGCCTGCGCTACCGCCTGCGCCCGCTCACCTTCGTCGCCGGCGAGACGCGCGAGTCGGAGCGTGTGGCCCGCATGGCGCGGGAGGGAGAGCGCCGCGTCTCGCTCGGCTTCATGCCCGACTTCGCGCAGCAGACGGGAGGGGTCAAGGTGGGCATGGTCACGCCGGGCGGGCCCGCGGAGGCGGCCGGCCTGAGGGCCGGGGACGTGATCGTGGGGCTGGACGGACAACCGGTGGAGACGCTCGTCGACTACACGGCGACCCTGCGCGAGCATGCGCCGGGCGATCGCGTGCTGGTGAGCATCCGCCGGGGGGCCGAGACGATCCAGCTTGCGGCCACGGTTCAGGAACGGCGTTGACCGGCCCGGCGGTCGCGCTCAGCCCTCGCCCGCGAGCCCGAGCGCATCGGCCGCGCCCGCCATGGCGGCGATCACGCAGGCCACGTGCTCGTCGAAATCGACGCCGAGGAGTTCGCTCCCGGCGCGCAGCTCCTCGCGGCTGACGGCCCGCGCGAAGGCCTTGTCCTTCATCTTCTTCTTGACCGATTGCGGGGTGACATCGGCCACGCGCTTGCCCGGCCGCACGAGCGTGACGGCGGTCACGAAACCCGTCAGCTCATCGACGGCGAACAGTGCCTTCGCCATGGCCGTCTCGCGCGGCACTCCGCTGTGGTCGGCGTGGGAGAGAATCGCCCGGACCATCTCCTCGGGGTAGCCGCGCGCGCGCAGGATCTCGGCTCCCTTCATGGGGTGCTCTTCGAGCGTCGGGTGGCGCTCGTAGTCGAAATCGTGCAGCAGTCCGACGACTCCCCACTCCTCTTCGTTGCCCCCCAGCCGGGGGGCGTACGCGCGCATGGCCGCTTCGACGGCGAGCGCGTGCTTGATCAGACCTTCGCTGCGCGTGTACTCGGTGAGCAGCGCCCAGGCCTCGGCACGTGTCGGGTATCCCATGCGGGTCTCCTCTCGAAAAGCTCCGGCCCTTCGCGCGGGCGGGAACCGGCCAAGGCGGCCGGACGACCGGCTTCGCGCAAGGACGCGGGCGGGAATGCCTGATGCCCGACGATAGCGCCCACATGCGCTGCCGCGCAACCGGGCCCGCTCGACGTGATGGCCCACTGCGCGCGGTCGCCCGCGTCGCGCAGGCCGGCTCCCCAGCTCCCTGCCCGCCCCGCTCCGCACCTTCTGAGGCCGGCCGCGGGCCGCCCGTCGCCCGGCCGGCCCGCCGCGCACACTCTGGACCGGCGCCGCGCGTTCGCACGCCGAGCTTTCTATGGCCGCATGCCCCGGGCGAGGGGTATCATCGCTCGCTCGACCGGCGAGGCCGAGCGCGTAGGTACGTGCCTGCCTCGCGCGTCGTGCTCCTGGGACTCCGGCACGCAATCTCTCGCTCGCTGTCCATCCACGCGAACCGCGAGCGCACTCATAGGAGGGCAGGCATGACGCAGCTCGAAGCCGCCCGCGCGGGAACCGTCACTCCGGCCATGCGCCGGGTCGCCGCTCGGGAAGGCCGCTCGGCCGAGGAGATCCGCGCCGCGGTCGCGGCGGGCCGGATCGTGATCCCGGCCAACCGCCACCATCTCGCCCCGGAATACGGCGGCGAGGCGGGCGGCCGCCTCGATCCGCTCGGCATCGGCCGCCTCCTCACCGTCAAGGTGAACGCGAATCTCGGCACCTCGCCCGATCACTCGTGCAAGGAGGAGGAGCGGGTCAAGATGGACCTCGCGGTGCGCTATGGCGCGGACACCGTGATGGACCTCTCGACCGGCGGCGACCTCGACGACATCCGCACGCACCTCGTCGCGCACGCCACGGTGCCGCTCGGCACCGTCCCCATCTACGAAATGGTCCAGCACCGGCAGGTCGAGAGCCTGACGCCCGAGGAGATGCTGGCGGTGATCGAGAAGCAGGCGCGCCAGGGCGTCGACTTCTTCACCATCCACGCCGGCTTGCTGCGCGAGCACCTGCCGCTCGTGCGCAAACGGCTGGGCGGCATCGTCTCCCGCGGCGGCAGCCTGCTCGCCGCGTGGATGGTTCATCACGACCGGCAGAACCCGCTCTACGAGCATTTCGACGCGATTTGCGACATCCTCCATGCGCACGACGTGAGCTTCAGCCTGGGAGACGGGCTGCGGCCCGGTTGTCTCGCCGATGCCAGTGACGAGGCGCAGTTCGCCGAGCTGCGCACGATCGGGGAGCTGGTCGCGCGCGCGCGCGCCCACGGCTGCCAGGTGATCGTCGAGGGCCCTGGCCACGTCCCCTTCGACCAGATCGAGCACAACATGCGCATCGAGGACGAGATCTGCGACGGGGCGCCCTTCTACGTCCTCGGGCCGGTCGTGACCGACATCGCGCCGGGCTACGATCACATCACCTCCGCCATCGGAGCGACCGCGGCCGCCTTCCACGGCGCCTCGTTCCTCTGCTACGTCACCCCGACCGAGCACCTGGGGCTGCCGGGCGCCACCGACGTCCGCGAAGGCGTGATCGCGCATCGCATCGCGGCGCATGCGGCCGACGTGGCTCGCGGGCTGCCGGGCGCCCGAGAGCGCGACGACGCGATGAGCCGGGCGCGGGTCGCGTTCGATTGGGAGAGCCAGATGACGCTCGCCCTGGACGCCACCCGCGCGCGGGAGATCCGCAAGGAGGCGGGGGCGACCGACGACTACTGCAGCATGTGCGGGCGCGACTGGTGCGCCGTGCGCCGGTCACGCGAGCTCTTCAAGCCGGGGCAGCCGTAGCCGCGACGGCAGGCGTGCCCGCACGCGGGCCGCTTGAACGAACGTCAACGGAGAGAGCGAATGGCCGGGCGCACGACGAGACGGGCGAAGCAGGCAGCCGGGCGAAGGGCGAGCGGGCCCGCGCGGAAGGCGACGCCGCAGGCGAGCATCGCGGACGCCTCGCTGCGCGGCTACTATCGCACCCCCGCGATCCACGGCGAGCGGGTCGTCTTCGCGACCGACGACGATCTCTGGATCGTCGGCATCGAGGGCGGCGTCGCCCGCCGGCTGACGAGCACTCGCGGGACGGCGACCCGTCCGGTGTTCTCGCCTGACGGCCGCTGGATCGCGTTCGCGGCCACCGAAGAGGGCGCCTCCGAGGTCTACCTCATGCCGGCCGACGGCGGCGAGCCGCGGCGGCTCACGTTCTTCGGATCGCAGACCTACCCAGCCGCCTGGATGCCTGACGGATCGGCCGTCGTATGCGCGAGCGACGCCGGCCGTCCTTTCGTCGGCGATCATCATCTGCACGCCGTGGATGTCGTGTCCGGGAGATCGAGGCTCCTCGCCTGGGGGCCCGCGCGGGCCGTCGCCTTCGAGCCGGACGGGCGCGGAGTCGCGCTCGCGCGAAACGGCGGCGACCCGGCGCGCTGGAAGCGCTATCGCGGCGGGACGGTCGGGACCCTGTGGGTGGACACGACGGGACGCGGAGACTTCCGCCAGATCCTGAAGACGCTCCCCGGCAATCTCGCCTCCCCGATGTGGGTCGCCGGGCGGCTCTACTTCCTCTCGGATCACGAAGGCATCGGCAACCTCTACTCCACGCGTCCCGACGGGCGCGGCGGGGTCGCCCGTCACACGCACGGCGAGGAGTTCTACGCGCGCTTCCCCTCGTCCGACGACCGGCGCATCATCTATCATGCGGGCGCAGACCTGCGTCTCTTCGATATCGCCACCCGCCAAGACCGGCTCGTACCGGTCGAGATCCGCGCTTCGCGGCCGCAGCGGCAACGCAAATTCTCGAGCGGCGGAGCGATCGAGGACTACGACCCGCACCCCGCCGGCCATTCCCTGCTCTTGACGGTGCGTGGGCGCCCCGTCGCCATGGGCTTGTGGGAAGGCCCGGCGACCGAGTTCGGCGCTCCCTGGCGCGGCCGTCACCGGCTGGCACGCTGGCTGAACGACGGCCGGCGCATCGTCGCCGTGAGCGACGAGGAGGGCGAGGAAAACATCGAAATCTTCACGCCGGGCAAGGGAGTCGAGCAGATCCTGCTCGCGGAAGATCTCGGCCGGCTCGTCGATCTCGCCGTCGCTCCCGCTCCGCTGGTGAAGAAGCCCGCGCGCGGCCGGCCGCGCAAGAAAGCGCTCCCCCGCCCGCGGCCCGCGCTTCACGATGTGATCGCGGTCACGAATCAACGTCAGGAACTCTTCCTCGTGGATCTGAACCGCCGCCTCGCGCGGCGCGTGGATCGGAGCGCCTGCGACCGCATCGCCGGTCTCAGCTGGTCTCCCGACGGCCGCTGGATCGCCTACGGCTTCGCCGTTGGGCGCCGGCACAAGGCGATCCGCATCGCGAACGCGGCGACCGGCGAGTGGCGGCAGGTGACGTCCGGCGACTTCATCGACTTCGCCCCGTGTTTCGATCCGGAGGGGAAGTACCTCCACTTCCTCTCGCTGCGCACCTTCGATCCGGTCTACGACCTACTGCAGTTCGGGCTCGGCTTTCCGCGCGGCAGCCGTCCCTACCTCGTCACGCTGCGCGCCGACGCGCCCTCGCCCTTCCAACCGGGACTGCGGCCGCTCGGCCCGGCGACGCGGGAGAGCCAGCCGGCGGGCAAGAACCCCTGGGAGGTCGTGCCCGCGGGCCTTGCGCGGCACGAAACCGCCGCGGCGGACGAGAAGCCGGAGGAGAAGAAGTCACCGGCGGTCGAGATCGACTTCGACGGCATCGCGGACCGCATCCTCGCCTTTCCGGTTCCCGAGGGCCGCTATCGCGCGATCGATGCCGTCCCGGGCAAGGTCTATCTCCTCGCCGATCCGGTCGAAGGCAGCCTCAACCAGAGCTGGATCCCGGGACCGCCGGCGCCCAAGGCGAACATCGAGGTCTACGACCTGCGCGAGCTGAAGAGCACGGTCTTTCTCAGCGGCGTCTCGAGTTTCGCGATCGCGCGGGATCGAAGGACGATGATCGTGCAGGCGGGGTCGCGCCTGCGGGCGTTGATCGCCGGAAGCGAGCCCGGGAAGGCTCCGGGCGAGGACCGGCCCGGGCGGGCGAGCGGCTGGCTCGATCTCGGCCGCACCCGCGTGGCGGTCGATCCCGCGCGCGAGTGGCGGCAGATGCTCGCCGAGACGTGGCGGCTGCAGCGCGATCACTTCTGGGTGCCCGACATGTCGCGCGTCGACTGGCGTCGCGTCTACGAACGCTACCTGCCGCTCGTCGAGCGCGTCTCGACGCGCGGCGAGCTGTCCGATCTCATCTGGGAGATGCAGGGCGAGTTGGGCACCTCGCATGCGTACGAAGTGGGCGGCGACTACCGCCAGCCGCCCAACTACCAGGTCGGCTTTCTGGGCGCGGATCTCGCGTTCGACGAAGACGAAGGCGCGTGGAAGGTCGCGCGCATTCCCGCGGGTGATCCCTGGGATCCCCGGCAGAGCTCGCCCCTCGCCGCTCCGGGAGTGAACGTGCGCGCGGGAACGCGCATCCACGCGGTGAACGGGCTCCCGGTGGATGCCGGGCGCTCGCCGATGGAATGTCTCGTGCATCTGGCCGGCCAGGAGGTGTGGCTGTCCGTTTCCGACCCGGAGCGCGCCCGCGGCGCGAGACGCGGGAAGCGGACGGAAACGCAACGGTCGGTCACGGTGAAGACGCTCGCAGCGGAAACGCCGCTGCGCTATCGCGACTGGGTCGAGGGCAATCGCGCCCGCGTGCATGCGCGCAGCAAGGGCCGGGCGGGCTACCTGCACATCCCGAACATGGGCCCGGTCGGCTACGCCGAGTTCCACCGCTACTTCCTCGCCGAGATCGATCGCGAGGCGCTGGTCATCGACGTGCGGCACAACGGGGGCGGCCACGTCTCGTCGCTGCTGCTCGAGAAGCTGATGCGCAAGCGCATCGGTTACGACTACGCGCGCTACATGGGGCTCGCCCCCTACCCGTCCGAAGCCCCGCGCGGCCCGCTGGTCGCGCTCACCGACGAGCTCGCCGGCTCCGACGGAGATATCTTCAGCCATGCCTGGAAGCTCTACGGGCTCGGTCCGCTGATCGGCAAGCGCACCTGGGGCGGGGTGATCGGCATCTGGCCGCGCCATCCGCTCGTCGACGGCACGGTGACGACGCAGCCGGAGTTCTCCTTCTGGTTCGAAGACGTCGGCTGGCGGGTCGAGAACTACGGGACCGATCCGGACATCGACGTCGACTACCGGCCGCAAGACTACGCGGCGGGAGTGGATCCGCAGCTGGAGCGAGCCATTCGCGAGGTGACGCGCCTTCTCGCGAAGTTCGAGGAGAAACGGCCCGACCTGAAAGCACGGCCCAATCTCGCGCTCCCGAAGCTGCCGCGTGAGACGCGGACGGGAAGAACGAAGCGAACTTGAGCGACCGCGTCGCGGTCCGCCCGAAACCCAGCGCGATCGACGACTCCGCCGGGGCCCGCCGCGGGCTCCCGGCCTGCGCCCTCCCGCCTCCGCCCGGCTCGGGCGCCGGCCTTTGTCCGGCTGCCGCGCCGGCCCCCCGCCCGGCGCCTGGCTGTGGTATACTTCTCGTCGGGTGTCTACCAACGCGCGGCCTCCCGAGGGACTTCGGCTGGCCGCCTAATTTGTACTCTGGAAACCACTTGAGGTGATCATGCATTCGTTCGGGCGAATCCTGGGCACGCGCGCGCCGGGCCGGGCCGGCATCCTCCTTCCCGCCGTCCTCCTCGCTTTCCTCGCGCTATCCGCGATGAGCGAGCAGGCCCGCGCGACGACGCTCGTCCCTCTGCGGGCCGACGCCGCGGCCAGTGTGCCGAGGATCGAGCCGAGGACCGAGAGCGCCGGAGAACAGCGGATCGCGTTCGAGCTTCCCGCCCTGGATGTCGATTCCTACACGCTTGGAGAAGACGAGTACCAGACGGTCCTCTTCGGCGGCTGCGAGCTCTTCGGCGAGGAAGGCGAGCCGGCGCTCCCCGCCTTCACCCGCTACCTGACCGTGCCCGAAGGCAAGCGCGTGAACGTGCGCGTCGTCTCCCAGGACGAGGAGATCCTGAGTGGCTATCGCATCCTGCCGATGCAGGCGGACGCGATCGGCGAACGAGCGGAGGGAGCGCGCTCTTCCCAGGCGGATCCGCGCGAACGGCTGAGCCTCTCGCCGAACGCCTATGCGCGCGACGAGTTCCTCGGAGGCCCGGCCGTCGAGCTGGGAGAGCCGGCCGTGCTGCGCGGCCTGCGCGTCGTGCCCCTCACCTGGCGGCCCGTCTCCTACAATCCCGCCCGCGGGGAGCTGCGCGTGCTGCGGCGCATCGAGATCGCGGTCGAGACGTCCGCGGGCGACCCTCCGCTGCGCAGCCGCGCGAGCGCCGTCCCGTCGACGCCGGCCTACGACCGGCTATTTCGCGCCCTCGTCCTCGACTATCCGCGCGAACGCTCGCGTGACGCGGGCGCGTCGAATCTCGGCACGTGGGTGATCATCTCGCGCAACTCCTCCTCGGTGCTGAACGAGCTCGAACCGCTCGTCGCCTGGCGCGAACGGCAAGGCTATCGCGTCGTCCAGGCCACGACCGCGCAGACGGGCACGACTCCCGAGGCGATCAAGGCGTGGATCCAGAACGCCTACGACACGTGGGCAGAGCCTCCCGAGTACATCCTGATCGTCGGCGACTACAACGGCGACTTTCCCATCGGCAGCTTCACCGAATACGGCAGCGGCTACGACGGCGTGGGCGATCATCCCTACGTGCAGCTCGACGGCAACGACAACCTGCCCGATGCCTTCATCGGCCGCCTCTCGGCGCAGACGACGAACCAGCTTCGCCTGATCGTCCACAAGATCATCAGCTACGAAACGCAGCCCTACCTGAGCGGGCGCGACTGGTTCTCGCGCGCCTGCCTGGTCGGCGACATCGAATCGATCTCGGCCCTCACCTGCCGGCAGGTGCAGCAGTGGGTCAAGGAGCGCCTCGTGCGCACCGGCTACACCGAGATCGACACGGTCTGGAACAGCCCGTATTCGGCGCAGATGGAGGAGGCCGTCCGCCGCGGCGTCTCCTACTTCGGCTATCGCGGCTACTACGGGATGAGCGGCTGGGACGTCGGCGACATCTACGCGACGCGCAACGGCCGCGGGATGATGCCCTTCGCCGTCAATCTCACCTGCGACACGGGCACCTGGTATTCGGGCACTTCCCGCAGCGAGGCCTGGCTGCTCGCGGGCACCTATCCCGACAGCCTGAAGGGCGGGATCGGCAGCATCGGCACGGCGACGACGGGAACGGCGACGCGCTTCAACAACTGTTTCTACGCGGGAGTGGCCTACGGTCTCTTCTGGGAGGACGGCTGGCACCTGGGCCAGGCGCATGCGCGCGGGAAGGTCGAGATGATCGTGAACTACGGCTCGATCCTGCCCGCGACCACGACGGCCTACTGCTACTGGAACACGCTGATCGGCGACCCGGCGACCGAGGTCTGGACCGCTCGCCCGCGCCCGCTCACCGTCACCTATCCGGCGCATGTGCCCCTGGGCGCGAACCAGGTGCTCGTCGAAGTGCGCGACGTCGAGGGGCTGCCCGTCGCCGGCGCCTGGGTCCATCTCTTCCGCGACGGCGTCCTCGCGAACGGCGCGCGGACGGATGAGGCCGGCACGGCGCTCGTCGCGATCGAGACCGCCAGCGCGGGCACGGTGCTCGTCACGGTGAGCGGGCACGATCTCTATCCGCATCGCGGCAGCCTGATCGTCGAGCAGGAACCGTTCTTCGTCGGGTTGGATGCGCAGACGCTCGACGACGGGTCCTCCTTCCCCGCCCGCGGCAACGGCGACGGGCTTCTCAATCCCGGCGAGCAGGTGGGCGTGTCCCTCACCCTGCGCAACTTCGGCACCCAGGCGGCCCATGATGTCACCCTCCGGGCGTCGATCGACGATCCCGACGTCGGCCTGATCTCGGCCGGCCCGGTGCCCTACGGCGACATTCCTGCCGGAGCGAGCGCGGACGCCGATTCGGGCGTGATCGCGTTCTGGCTGCAGCCCGCCCGGCCCGCCGGCGAGAGCGTCGTTCTCGATCTCCAAGTCTCGGCCGCCGAGGGAACCTGGCAGTCGCGCTGCGAGATCGCGGTCGATGGACCCGATCTCGTCGCTCGCGGATATGCCCTGGCCGGCTGCGGGGATCTCCTCGATCCGGGAGAGAGCGCCACGCTCACGGTCACGTTCGAGAACGCGGGCACCGTGACGGGAGCCGCGCCCGTGCAGGCGACGCTCCTCTCGGACGCCTACGCCGTCGTCGTGACCGATCCTCACGGCACCCTGGCCGGCCCGTTCCCGCCCGGGGCGAGCGGGACGAATGCCGCCGATCCTTTCGGCGTCGCCTCCCCCGCCGATTGCATTCCGGGGCTGCTCGCTCCGCTGCGCATGGCGCTCGTCTTCGCCGACGGCGTGCGCGACACGGCCGAAGTGCTCATTCCCGTCGGCGCCGCGCAGCCGAGCGATCCCACCGGCCCCGACGCGTACGGGTACGTCATCTATGATCCTCTCGACATCGACTACCCCGAAGCGCCGACCTACAACTGGATCGACATCGCCGGAATCGGCACGCTGGTCGGCCTCACCGACTACGGCCCCGAAGAGGATGACGTCGTCGTCGTCGATCTCCCCTTCCCCTTCACCTACTACGGCGAGACCTTCACGCGCGTCTCGATCTGCTCGAACGGATGGCTGGCCATGGGCTCGACGTATCTGACGAGCTACCGCAACTGGTACCTGCCGAGCGCTGAAGGGCCGGCGAACCTGATCGCCGTCTTCTGGGACGACCTCTATCAGCACAGCGGGGGGAAGGTCTACCACTGGTACGACGCGGTCGGGCATCGCTATGTGATCGCCTGGGACGATCTCTACAACAACGCGTGCTACCAGGCGCGCGAGAGCTGCGAGGCGATCCTCTACGATCCCGCCTACTATCCGACGACGACGGGCGACGGAGTCATGGTCTTCCAGTACGAGAAGGTGAACCCGGTCGACACCGAGCAGATGTACTCGACCACGGGCATCGAGAACGAGGACCACACCGCCGGCCTCACCTACTGCTACTTCAACCGGCGGCCCCCGAGCGCCACCTGGATGCTCGACAATTTCGCCCTCAAGATCACGACCGGCGGACCGGGCGCGGCCGACGCGAACACCTTCCTCGAGACGCCGCCCCGGCTGCTGCTCTCGGGGAACGAGCCGAACCCCTTCCGCGCCGGAACCACGATCCGCTTCGCTCTCGACCGCATGACACCCGTTGTGCTGCGCGTCTTCGATGTCGACGGCCGAGTCGTCACAACGTTGTTGCGCAGCGCCCTGCCGGCGGGCGAGCATGCGGTTGCCTGGCCGGGCCTCGACGCATCCGGCCGCCCGGCGCCAAGCGGCGTCTATTTCTACCGGCTCGAAGCGGGGCACGATTCTGCATCGCGGCGCCTGCTCCTGCTCCGGTAGAATGCCGGCGGGCACCGGCCCGGGAGGCAAGATTCGCGCGTTCGAGAACCGGGCGGAACCATCGGGGATGCTCCCTGGTTTCAGGAGGTGCGATCCCCGATCGCCCGTTCATTCGAGGAAGCGGCCATGAAGTGCGTATCGGCAGCGACCACCCAAGTGGAGACGGGCAAGGCGGCCCTGGAGCTGGTCGCGGAGCTCGAGCGCCAGTTGGGCGGATCGAAGGAAGCACCGGACCTGGTGCTGTTCTTCGCGAGCCCGCTCCATGCGCAGTTCACGGGGGTCATCGTCTCCGCTCTTCAGGAAGCCTGGCGCGATGCGGCGATCCTGGGCACGACGGCGGCCAACGTCCTGCACCCGATGGTCACCCGCCCGGCCCGGGCCGCGATCGCGGCGATGGCCTTCCAGCTTCCCGGGGTCGCGGTCGTTCCCTTTCGCATGAAGCTCGACGATTTCGAGCGCACGCCGATCTGCCTCGACAAGTGGCAGGGTCTCCTCGAGACCGGTCCCGATCCACGCCTGCTCTTCCTCTTCGCCGACCCGTTCACGACTCCGACGGCGGAGATCCTCGAGAGCCTCGAAATGGTCGCCCCAGGATTACCGACCATCGGCGCGCTGGCCGGCGGGGCGAAGCGTCCCGGGGGGCACATCCTCGCGCTCAACGATTCGCTCCATCGCTCGGGACTGGTCGGCGTCTCGCTCGCGGGCAACCTGCGCGCCGACGTCGTCGTCTCGCAGGGCTACAAGCCCGTCGGGCGCTTCTTCCGCGCGACGCGCGTCGAGGGCAACGTCGTCCTCGAGCTGAGCGGGGTCCCCGCGCTGCAGGCGCTCGAGCAGATGGTGTCGGGTTTGACGCGCGAGGAGCAGGCGCTGCTGCGCCGCGGGCTCATGCTCGGCGAGGCGGTCGGCGACGAGAGCGAGGAGCCCGGGCGCGGCGACTTCCTCATCCGCCCGGTCGTCGGGCTCGACCATGAGGAAGGCGCGATCTCAGTTGCGGGCCTCGTCGGCGAGGGGCATCGCATCCGCTTCCAGGTGTGGGACGATACGCTGATCGAGGATCTGAAGCTCATGCTTCTGCCGCAGATCGCCGACATCCCCGCGGTGGGCGGCTTGCTCTTCGGCAGCTGGCCGGGGCGCCGGCCCGTGCCCGAGCTGCGCTTCTCGATCGGTGAAATCCAGACGACGCTCGGCTATCCCCTGCCCATCACCGGCTTCCGGGGCTCGGGCGAGATCGGGCCGATCCGCGGCGTGAACTACCTGCACACGCACACTGCCGTGCTGGCGCTCATTCGTCCGGAAGTGCGCGCGGCCTGACGGTCAGTCCTCGACTCCCAGGGGGGCGACGCGCGCGCGCTTCTCGCCGGCAGGCAGCACGTCTCGCGTGTCGATCACCTTGCGCTTCCACGTTCCCGCGGCAAACCAGATGCCGGCGGCGATCGCGATCAACGTGTTCGAGAGGAACATCCCCCACCACAGGCCCGCCGGTCCCCAGGCGAGCACGACGGCGAGCAGATAGGCCGCGGGGACGCGAATCAGCCAGAGCCGGCTCATGTTGAGCACCATCACCGGGACCGTGTGTCCGGAACCCTGGAACGCGCCGAGCAGCACCATGATGAACCCGAACGCGAAGACCGAGTACGAGGTGATGCGGAAGAGCTCCCGGCCGTAGCGCGTCACCTCGGGATCAGCGATGAAGATCCGCGAGATGGTGTCGCCGAAGAAGAACATGAGCGTCGTGAGCGGCAACAGGATGATGGCGATCAGGATCGCGCTCTGGCGCACCGCGCGCCCGGCCCGGGCCGGCTGATCGGCTCCCAGGTTCTGGCCGACCGCCGTCGCGCTCGCCTGCGACAGGCCGAAGGCGGGGATCATCACCATGGTGATGATGCGGTTGCCGATCCCGAAGGCGGCCGTCACCGCCGAGCCGAAGCTGTTCACGATGCCCATGAGCAGCGTGAAGCCGAGCGCGGTGCCCGATTGGCCGAGGGACATCGGTACGCCAATCTTCAGCAGGCGCGCAATCATCGCCCTGTCCCAGCGCAGATCTTCCGCCTGCAGCCGGAAGCCGAGGCCGCCGCCCAGCAGCCGGCGCAAGCCGAGCGTTCCGGCCAACGCCTGGCTGAAGGCCGTGGCGAGCGCCGCGCCGGCGACTCCCATCGCGGGAACCGGGCCCCAGCCGAAGATGAGCAGCGGATCGAGGGCCGCGTTCAGGACGACGGTGAAGAGCTTGATCCGCAGCGGGCCGATCGTGTCGCCCATCCCGGTCGAGATTCCCTGGAAGACGAAGAAGACGAAGACGAACGGCATGCCGGCAAACGTCCAGCGCAGGTAGGCGAGCGAGCCGGCGAAGGCGTCCCCCGGCGTCTGCAGCGCGTGCAGGATCGGCGCGGCCAGAGCGAGTCCGATCGCCATGAGCGTGAACCCCGCGCCCGTCATGAGGACGAGCGCCTGCCCGCCCGCGCGGCCCATCATGTCCAGGCGCCCGGCACCTCGGTACTGCGAGACGAGAGTCGTCCCCGCCGTCCCGAGTCCCATCGCGAGCGAGAGGGCGAGGAAGAAGACGTTCATCGTCACCGTGGGAGCGACGAGCGCGCTCTTGCCGAGCCTGCCGAGCCAGAAGGCGTCGGCGAGGTTGTAGAACGTCTCGAGCAGGAACGAGAGCATGATCGGCCAGGCGACCGCGAACAGCGAGGCGGTCAGCGGGCCGCGGGTCATGTCCCGGCCGCTCGGGATCCGGTCCATCTGCTCTTCCTGCTCCAAGATGTGCCGGGGCGTCGAGTCGAGGGCGTCCGCCGCCCGCAACTCGAGCGGCGGAGTGGACTTGGGGCGCGGAGTCTAGCAGACCCGCCCGGGCACGAGAAGGGCCAGGCAACCCCGAATCGGAAGGGGCCGTAGGGCTTGAGCACCAGCTCGGCCGTGGTTCCGAGGCCCTGCCGAGCCCATAGCATGAGGGGCACGGCCCGCATATAGTCGGGTGTCCGCTGGGGCGGCGAGGATTGGGCATGCGCGGGCCCACGGTTCCGCTTCCTGACGCGGTCCGGCGGCTGCATTCCGCGGGCACAGGAGGTCGCAGATGAAGTCGTTCTTGAAGATGTTCCTGGCGGTCATTCTCGGGCAGATCGTCCTCATCCTGATCTTCCTCGGCTTGATCGCCAGCCAGGTCCAGGAGAAGGTCGAGGTGCAGAACGGCTCGGTTCTGGTCCAGGAAATCACCGGGGATCTCCCGGAAGCGCCCGCGCAGCCGGGCCTCCCGATCCCCGGCGCGACGCCCGGGCCCAGCCATACGGCGATCCTCGAGAACCTGGAAAAGGCCCAGCATGACGATCGCGTAAAGGCGGTCGTGCTCCGCATCGGCGCGCCGGGCATCGGCTACGCGAAGCAGGGCGAGGTGCGCGAGCGGATCGCCCAGTTGCGCGAAGCGGGGAAGCCCGTCTGGGCCTTCGCCGAGATGCTCGGCCGCACGCAGCTCTATCTCGGCTCCGCCTGCGACAGCCTCTTCCTCCTGCCCGCCGGATACGTCTCGCTGCGCGGCATGGCCGTCAGCCGGCCGTTCATCGCGGGCACGCTCGAGAAGCTGGAGATCAAGGAGCAGATGCATCGCATCGGCGCGTACAAGGCGGCCGCCGAAATGGTGCAGCGCAAGGAGATGAGCCTCGAGGCGCGCGAGAACATCTCCTGGCTCTTCGACGACGTCTATCCGCACATCGTCGGCACGATCGAGCTCGAGCGCGATGTGCCTTCGGGAACTCTGGAAGAGGTGTTCGCCGCAGGGGCCCTGACCCCGCTGCAAGCGGCGGAGAAGCGCCTCGTCGACCGGCTCCTCTACTGGGACGAGGTCGAGGAACGCCTGCTCGCCCTGCCCGGCGTCGAGCGCGACAAGGATGCGGGAGAAGGCTTCGGCGCGCATCCGCGCACGATCTCGAGCGACGATTACGCGAGCATCGAGCGCAAGGCGGTCATCAAGGCGAAGAAGAAGATCGCCGTCGTGCACGCGAACGGGCTGATCGCGGGCGAGGAGAGCGGCTACAGCTTCCCCTTCGGTGCAACGATGGGATCCGCGACCATGGCCGACGCCTTCCGCAGCGCCGCGACCGACGACGACATCGAGGCGATCGTCTACCGCGTCGACAGCGGCGGCGGCGAGAGCTCGACCTCCTGGAAGATCCAGCGCGCCGCGTCGCTGGCCGCACAATCGAAACCGCTCGTCGTCTCCATGGTCGACGTCGCGGGTTCGGGCGGCTACCTGATCTGCTACCCCTTCGAGCCGCTGCTCGCCGCTCCGCTCAGCATCGTCGGCTCGATCGGCTCGATCTCGGGCAAGCTCAACCTGCGCGATTTCTACCGCGACAAGTTGGGCATCACCTGGGACTTCGTGACGCGCGGCCCGAACGCGCTCATGGAGTCCGATGTGACCGATTACACCGCGGAGCAGTGGGAAGCCTTCAAGGAGAACCACTGGGACGGCTACTACGAGTGGGTCGAGGACATCGCCCGCGCCCGCGGCATGACCGTCGCCGAGGTCGACAGCATCGGCCGCGGCCGCACGTTCACGGGCGCTCAGGCGCTCGAGCTGCGCCTGATCGACCAGGTCGGCACCTTCGACGACGCCGTGCGGCTGGCCAAGGAAAAGGCGGGGATCCCCGCGAGCGAGGAGGTCGAGTACGTGCACTTCCCGCGCAAGAAGGGCCTCCTCGAGACCCTGCGCAGCGGCGGGCTGAGCGCGGCGTGGAACCGCCTGCTCGCGGACATCCTGCGGCCGTGGCGCGGGGAGCGCAGCGGGACCTGGGCGGTCGACTGGACGCAGTACTACTAGGAGAACACGCCCGCGATCGGCGAGCCGCAATGCTTGCAGAGCCCGCCTTCCAGACCGGTCGCCCGGCCGGAATTCCAGCCGCGCGCGATCACGACCTCATGGCAGGTCGGGCAGCGAGTCGTGAGGCCTTCGTCGTCCATGATGTTGCCCGTGTAGACGAAGCGCAGTCTGTGGCGCCGGGCGATCGCGCAAGCGCGGTGCAAGCGGTCCGCCGGAGTAGCCGGGCGGTCGCGCATCTGGAAATCGGGGTGGAACGCCGTGAAGTGGACGGGAACGTCGCCCCCGAGCCGGTCCGCGATCCACGCGCATTCCGCCTCCAGCATCTCGTCGGCATCGTTCAAACCCGGAATCAGTAGGGTCGTGATCTCGAGCCAGATCTTCGTCTCCTGGCGGATGTACTCGAGCGTGTCGAGCACGGGCCGCAGGCGCCCGCCGGCCTGCTCGCGATAGAAATCGTCGCTGAATCCCTTCAGGTCGACGTTCGCCGCATCCAGATCCGCAAAGACATTCCGGCGCGCGAGCGGCGTGATGTAGCCGTTCGTCACGGCGACATTGTGGATGCCCCGTTCATGCGCCAGCCGCGCGATGTCCACGAGATATTCCGCGAAGACCGTCGGCTCGTTGTAGGTGTAGGCGATCGCAGGCGTCCCCTGGCGCTCGGCGATCTTGACGACCGCCTCGGGCGGGAAGAACTCACCGCGGAGATCGACCTCGTCCGGATGGCTGTAGGTCCAGTTCTGGCAGAACTTGCAGCCCAGCGTGCAGCCGAGCGTGCCGAAGCTCAGGATCGGCGAGCCGGGCAGGAAGTGGAAGAGCGGCTTCTTCTCGATCGGATCGACCGCGAAACCGGTCGGCCGTCCGTAGCTCAGCGAGCGCAGCTTGCCCCCCACCCGTCGCCGCACGCGACAGGCGCCGTCCTCACCCTCCTCGAGGCGGCAGGCGTGCGGGCAGAGCTGGCACAGGATCCGCTGTTCGTCGAGCGAGCGCCACCAGCGCGCTTCGGGGAGTGCCGGGCCAGACGGATCGTCCGCCGCGCGGCTGCCAGGTTCCTCACGGTCCCTCATGCGATCCTCCGCACGAGAATGGCTCACGTGGCGCGCGGGAGCCGGCGCCACCAGTCGTGGACATCCGCCCGCGCGAGCGCCGCATAGAGCTCCTTCGCCGCCGGGGTCGTCAGGGTATCACGCGTGTTCGTGAACCAATCGCGGCAGGCCGCGCATCCGGCCGCCTCGTACTCGCGCGCCTGGAATGCGCACTCCAGGCGGTCGGCATCCCTGGCGAGACGCGCGTCGAGCGTCTCGCCGCGCTGGAACTCGAGATGCATCTCGGTCAGCTCGCGCCCTTCGGGAAATCCGGCGGCCAGATCGCGGAACGCCCGCGTTTCGGCTTCTCCGTAGGGCAGATACGCTTGTCCGACCTTGTGGAGATCGTTGATGCGCGATTCGTGGAGATCGTTCATCAGGCCCATGAGCGCGACCCGCGCCGGGTCCGCGCCCGCTTCCCGTCGCGCGAGCAGGTAGCCGATCCACGCGCAGCGGAACGAGTGGTCGGCGACCGACTCCGGATCGCGGATACCCGCCAGCCACCAGCCCGAGCGCGCGACGCGCTTCAACTGGCCGAGCTCGAAGAGGAACCGCACGAGATCTTCCACGATCGCCCCCCGTGGTCGTCGCCGGCTGTCGAGGGAGGGCCCGCTCCCTCGGAAAGCAGGGCCTTCGAAAACGCGATCTTTCTGACCGGGTCGGCCGCTTCGCCGGGCCGGCCTCCCGCAAGGAAAGATGCGACGGCGCGGGCGTCGATTTCAAGGCCCACGGGTGCTATCTTGCAGCGATGGCGCTCGTGGACGATCTCCTTTCGTTGGTCCGGGACGACCCCGCGCCCGCGCGCGACGTGCGGGTCTGCTTGCGCGCGACTGCCGTGCGGAGCCGGCGGCTGGGGCTCGCCTACACGTTTCCGCGCGATCCGCACGCTCACGGGCACGGCGACGATCCTGCCCCCCGTCCGTTGCGCGGACGCCCGGCGCGCGAACTGGCCGATTTCCTGCTTTCGCCGGAGCCTGAGCGGGCGTCGGTGGGTCTCGCGGCATTGAACTCGCTCCTCGACCCGCCGCGGCGGCTCGAGGACGCCCACGCGCTGGAAGTGATCGTGCGCCTGGGCGGCGGGCGAGCAATCGCCCTCGTCGGGCACTTCCCCTTCGTCGACCGCCTGCGCCCGCTCACCCGCGTCCTCTGGGTGCTCGAGCTGAATCCTCACGAAGGGGATCTGCCGGCGCACGAGGCGGAGCGCGTGCTGCCCGCCGCCGACCTCGTCGTCATCACCGCCTCGACCCTGGTCAACCGCACGCTTCCAGTTCTCCTCGCTCTCGCACGCGGCAAGCCGGTCGTGCTGCTCGGCCCGAGCGCGCCTCTCACCCCCGTGCTCCTCGATCACGGGGTGAGCGCGGTCTGCGGCTCGGTCGTCGTGGATCCCGAGACGGCGTTGCGGGATGTCAGCGAAGGGGTGAGCTTCCGCCGGATGCGCGGACTGCGCCGCGTGGTGCTGCAATCGGGCGCCGCCAGCCATCCCGCTTGAACGGGGGGGCGCCTGCCGGGTCCGCCCGCCGCCGGGATTCCGGGTCCCCCAGGATCGCGAGCCGATCCGGGCATCTCGGGTATCGGAATTGCGGGCAGCAAGTTGCCCGGCCATGAGAGGCGCGTCCAATTCCCTCGGCGTGGTCCGGGAAGGATTGTGCTAGAATCTTCCGCTTTTGTATCCGGTCCGGACGCCGCGGCCTCGCCCGCTAGCCGGGAACGAGGCCCCGGTGCGCTGCTCGCCCGCCGAGGACGAGCGCCCGGGGCGGCCCCGGAAGTCGGCTTCTCGAGCAAGGGGATGCAGGTCCATGGACATTCGCAATATCGCCATCATCGCCCACGTCGATCATGGCAAGACGACCCTGGTCGACCAGATCCTGCGCCAGTGTGATGTCTTCCGCCAGGGCCAGGAAGTGTGCGAGCGCTTCATGGACTCGAACGACCTTGAGCGGGAGCGCGGCATCACGATCACTGCGAAGAACTTCGCCGTGACGCATCGCGGCGTGCGCGTGAACTTGATCGACACTCCGGGCCATGCCGATTTCGGCGGTGAAGTCGAGCGGGTGCTCAAGATGGCCGACGGCGTCCTGCTGCTCGTCGACGCCTTCGAGGGGCCGATGCCCCAGACGCGCTTCGTGCTCCAGAAGGCGCTCAATCTCCATCTGAAGCCGGTGGTCGTCATCAACAAGGTCGACCGCGATCAGGCCCGCCCGGACGAAGTCCTCGATGAGATCTTCAGCCTCTTCCTCGATTTGCAGGCGGACGACGACCAACTCGCCTTTCCCTGCGTCTACGCCTCGGGGCGGGACGGGTGGGCGGTGACGGAACTGGCGCGCCCGCGCGAAAGCCTTCTTCCCCTGCTGGACATGATGATCGATCGCATTCCTCCGCCCGAGCAGGTCTCCGGTCCCTTGCAGATGCTGGTGACGGCGATGGATCACAGCGACTACGTCGGCCGCATCGGCATCGGGCGCATCTTCCGGGGCACGATCCGGGAGAAGGACCCGGTCGCCTTGCTCAAGCGCGATGGAGCGCGTCTCCGGGTGGTCGTGCAGAACCTGTTCGTCTTCGAGAACCTCGGGCGCCGCCAGGTCGCCGAGGTGGGCTGCGGAGACATCTGCGCCGTCACCGGAGTGGAAGGCGTGGACATCGGCGACACGCTCGCCGATGTCGAGCACCCCGAGATGCTGCCGCTCATCTCCGTGGATGAGCCGACGCTCACGCTGGACTTCAGGCCCAACGACAGCCCGTACTTCGGCCAGGACGGGAAGTACGTGACCAGCCGCCAACTCCGCGAGCGGCTGTTCAAGGAAGCCGAGCGCGACGTGGCCCTGCGGGTGGAGGAAGGCGGGACCACCGACACGTTCAAGGTGTCCGGCCGGGGGATCCTGCATCTCTCGATTCTGATGGAGAACATGCGCCGCGACGGCTACGAGTTCATGGCCGGTCAACCGCAGGTCATCTTCAAGGAGATCAACGGCCGGAAGGCCGAGCCGATCGAGGCGCTGACCGTCGATGTCCCCAATCAACACGTCGGCACGGTCATCGAGTACGCCGGCCAGCGGCGAGGCGAGCTCCTCCAGATGGTGCAGCTGGGAGACCGCACCCGCCTGGAGTTCCACATCCCCAGTCGCGGCCTGATCGGCTTCCGCAGCAAGATGATGACCGCCACCTCGGGCGAGATCGTCGTCAACCATCGCTTCCTGCAGTACGAGTACTTCAAGGGCTCGATCCCCCAGCGGCAGAACGGGAGCATCATTTCGATGGCGAACGGCAACGCGGTGGCCTTCGCGCTCGACGGCATCCAGGACCGGGGGCAGTTCTTCATTGCGCCGGGCGAGAAGCTCTATGCGGGCCAGATCATCGGCGAGCACTGCAAGGACGATGACATCGTGGTCAATGCGCAGAAGGCGAAGAAGCTGACCAACATGCGTTCCTCGAACGCCGACCGGAAGATGAAGATCGCGCCGCCCGTCCGGATGAGCCTCGAGGAAGCGCTCGAATACCTCAATCACGACGAGTACGTCGAGGCGACCCCGAAGACGATCCGCCTGCGCAAGGCCGTCCTGGACGTTCACGATCGCAAGCGTGCCGAGAAGGCCCAGCGGCTGGCCGATGCGGAGACCGTCCCTCTCGGGGAGTAGGCGAGCGGGCGCGCCCGGGGCAGCGCGGCCATCCGTGCGCCACGGCGCTCGAACGGCGCTCCGCCGCGCTCAGAGCTTCTCGCTCAGCACCCTGCGCCGCAGCTTCATGATCGCCGCCGTCGGGTTCAGGTCCTTCGGGCACGCCTCGACGCAGTTGAAGATCGAGTGGCAGCGCCACATGCCGATCTTACTGTCGAGCACGTCCACGCGCTCGGACAGCCCTTCATCGCGCGTGTCGCCGACGTAGCGGAACGCCTTCAGCAGCGCCGCGGGCCCGAGGAAGCTGTCGTTGTCCCAGAACGCGGGGCAGGACGAGGTGCAGGCGCCGCAGAGGATGCACTCCCAGGTGCCGTCGAGAACGGCCCGGTCGCGCGGGGACTGCAGGCGTTCCTTGTCGGTGGGCGGGGCCTGGTGGTTGATCAGCCAGGGCTTGACCAGGCGCACCTTCTCGAAGAAGCCCTCCATGTCGACCATGAGATCGCGCAGGACGGGGAATTCGCGCAGCGGCTCGACGACGATCTCGCCCTTGATCGTGCTGACCTGCTTCTCGCAGGCGAGCTCGTTCTTGCCGTTGATCGTCACCGCGCACGAGCCGCAGATGCCGTGGCGGCAGGAGCGCCGGAAGGTGAGCGTCCCGTCGTGGTGCCATTTGATCGCATTCAAAGCGTCGAGGATGGTCCACGCCGGCTCGACCTCGATCGTGAAGGTGTCGAAGCGCGCCCGGCCCTCAGCGCCCGGGTCACTCCGGGAAATTCGAAACGTCCGTTGCATCGTTTCTCCCCCGCCCTTGCGCCCTCCCGCCCCCCGACCGTGAGGTCCCGGGGACGACGAGCGCGACGACGTGCCCGCGTGCCGCCCGCCCGCCGTGGGCGCGCGGCCCCGCGGCCCGCCTAGTACTTCCTCTCCTCCGGCGGAAACCGGGTGATCACGACCGGCTTGTAGTCGAGCCGGATCTCATCGCCCTCCAGCCAGGCGAGCGTGTGCTTGAGCCATTCCTTGTCGTTGCGCCCCGGATGGTCCGTGCGCCAGTGCGCGCCGCGGCACTCCGTGCGCTCGAGCGCGCAGCGGGCGATCATGTAGGAGTAGTCGAGCATGTGGCCCAGCTCGATCGCCTCGAGCAGATCGGTGTTCGCCCGCACGCCCTGGTCGTCGAGGGTGACGGTGCGGTACTGCTGGCGCAGCTCCTGGCAGATCGCCACCTGCTGCGCGAGCTTCTCGCCCGTCCGGTAGACCGCCACGTTCTCGGACATCGTCTTCTGCATGCGCTCGCGCAGCTCGACCGGCCTCACGCCGCCCTTCGTGCGCGCGGTCGAGAGCAGGTGCTCGATCTCCTCGCGCGCCATGTCGGCCGCGTTCTCCGGCAGATCCACGTGCCCCGGGTGCTTCTCGACGAAGTCGAGCATGCGCAGCCCGCCCCGGCGGCCGTAGACCGCGCATTCGAGCGTGGAATTCGTCCCCAGCCGGTTCGCCCCGTGCACCGAGAGGCAGGCGCACTCCCCCGAGGCGAAGAGCCCCGGCACGATCTCGCCGGCCGCGTTGCGCAGCACCTCCGTTTCAAGGCTGGTGGGAATGCCGCCCATCGAGTAGTGCGCGGTCGGTTGGATGGGGATCGGGTCGGTGATCATGTCGAGGCCGAGGAACTTGATCCCGAGTTCGCGCACCTGGGGCAGCTTGGCGAGGATCTTCTCGGCCCCCAGATGGCGCAGGTCGAGGTGCACC
>Ga0316622_100000329_pt1 | contig 26608 bp, 32 predicted proteins | sample OWC_Aug_OW2_C1_D_FD_207646 | JGI IMG/M metagenome (GOLD analysis project Ga0316622, IMG submission 207646) | Wetland soil microbial communities from Old Woman Creek delta, Ohio, United States - OWC_Aug_OW2_C1_D5_C | ecosystem: Environmental > Terrestrial > Soil > Wetlands | place: USA: Ohio... | reverse complement strand
TTGCCGGCGAGACGCGGGCCTGATGGCGGGCGACGCGGGACGAAGGAGGACGCCGTGATCCAGATGGGGACGATCCTGGAAGTGGCCGACAATTCGGGCGCGCGGCGCCTCGCCTGCATCCGGGTGCAGGGAGGGGCGGTAGGGCGCTACGGCCGCCTCGGTGACGTCATCACCTGCTCGGTCCGCGAGTCGAACCCCGACGCGCCGGACCCCGTCAAGAAGGGGAAGGTCGTGAAGGCCGTCATCGTCCGGACCGTGCGCGAGCAGCGCCGCCGGGACGGGAGCTACATCCGTTTCGACACGAATGCCGCGGTCCTGATCAACAACGAGAAGGAGCCGATCGGCACGCGCGTTTTCGGGCCGGTGGCCCGCGAGCTGCGCGAGAAGAAGTTCATGAAGATCATCTCCCTGGCACCCGAGGTCATCTGACGTGAAAAAGAAGAAGGCCGTATTCACCGGAAAACTGCGGATCCGCCGGGGCGACGTCGTCGTCGTCACGGCCGGCAAGGACCGCGGCGCCTCGGGGAAGGTCCTGCGGGTCCTGCCCGCGAGGGGTCGTCTCATCGTCGAGGGCGTGAACAAGATCAAGCGCGCCACCCGCGCGAATCCCCAGAAGAACATCAAGGGGGGGATCCTCGAGCGCGAGGCGCCGATCGCCGTCGCGAACGTCCAGCTCCGCGACCCGGAGACCGGCAAGGCGACGCGCCTGGGCGTGAGGACCGAGGGGGAGGAGCGGGTGCGCTACGCGAAGAAGAGCGGCGTGACGGTTTCGGCCGTGACGGCCGCGTCGGGGGAGTAACCCATGCCGGCCCGTCTGCTCGAGAAGTACCGGAAAGACGTCGTCCCGGCCCTCCGGAAGGAGTTCGGGATCGAGAACCCGATGGCGATCCCGCGGATCGAAAAGGTCATCCTGAACATGGGCATCGGCGAGGCGATCACGAACGCGAAGATCGTCGATGCCGCCGCCGAGGAGCTCTCGAAGATCGCCGGCCAGCGGGCCGTCGTGACGAAGGCGAAGAAGTCGATCGCGTCGTTCAAGCTGCGCGCGGGGATGCCGATCGGCTGCCGCGTCACGCTCCGGGGCGAGCGGATGTACGAGTTCCTCGACCGGCTCCTGAACGTCGCGCTGCCGCGCGTCCGCGACTTCCGCGGGGTTCCGACCCGCTCCTTCGACGGCCGGGGCAACTACACCCTCGGCGTGAAGGACCACCTCATCTTCCCCGAGATCGATCCCGCGAAGATCGACAAGTCCCGGGGACTCAACGTCACGATCGTCACGACGGCCGGCTCGGATGACCGGGCCCGGGTGCTCCTCCGGGAGCTCGGCATGCCGTTCGGACGCTGACCCAAGGAGCGAGAAGATGGCCCGCCGCGCCGCAATCATCAAAGCCAACTCGAAGCTGAAGTACGCCACCCGCAAGCGGAACCGGTGCAAGCGCTGCGGGCGGCCCCGGGGCTACCTCAGGAAGTTCGGCCTCTGCCGGATCTGCTTCCGCAACCTCTCGCTCGGCGGCTACGTGCCGGGCGTGACGAAGGCGTCGTGGTGAGGAGGGACGCATGAGCATGTCCGATCCGATCGCCGATCTCCTCGCCCGCGTCCGCAACGCTCTGTCCGCCCGGCACGAGAAGACGGACGTCCCGTCCTCGCGCTTCAAGGTGGAGCTCGCCCGGATCCTGAAGGACGAGGGCTATATCAAGAACTTCAAGGTGATGGACGACCGGGGCGGCAGCCTCCTCCGCCTCTACCTGAAATACGACGAGGCGGGCAATCCGGTCATCCACGGACTGTCGCGGACGAGCAAGCCGGGACGCCGCCTCTACCGCCGCAAGGACGAGCTGCCGGAGGTCCTCGGGGGCCTCGGCATCTCCGTCGTCTCCACCTCGCAGGGCCTCCTGACCGGGAACGACGCGAAGAAGCGCGGCCTCGGCGGCGAGGTCGTCTGCACGGTCTGGTAAGGGACGGGGAGCGAACGATGTCTCGAGTCGGAAAGAAGCCCATTTCGATCCCGAAAGGGGTCCAGGTGAACATTGCGCCGGCCTCGGTCGAGGTGAAGGGCCCGAAGGGCGCGATCTCCGCGCCGATCCTGGCCGGCATCTCGGTCGTCGCGAAGGACGGCCAGATCCAGGTCTCCCGGTCGGGGGAAGAGAAGCGGGACAAAGCCCTGCACGGGCTGAACCGCGCCCTCCTCCAGAACGCCGTCCTCGGCGTGACGGAGGGCTACAAGCGGGAGATCGACCTCGTCGGCATCGGCTACAAGGCCGAGAAGAAGGGGAAAGAGGTCGTCTTCTCCGTCGGCTACTCGCATCCGGTCCGGTTCCCCGAGCCGGACGGCATCACGATCAACGTGGCGCCCGACGCGAAGGCGAAGGACATCACCCACATCGTCGTCACGGGGGTCGACAAGCAGCAGGTCGGCCAGACGGCGACGGAGATCCGCGGCATCAAGCCCCCCGACCCGTACAAGCTGAAGGGCTTCCGATTCGTCGGAGAGGTCCTGAAGAAGAAGGCCGGGAAGGCGACGGGCAAGTAAGGACGGCGTATGGACAAGGCTCTCGAACGGCGCGAGGCGCGCGAGCGGATCCATCGGAGGATCCGGGGCAAGGTGAAGGGGACGGCCGCGCGGCCGCGCCTCTGCGTGACGCGCTCGCTGAAGTACATCTCGGTCCAGCTCATCGACGACGAGGCCGGGGCCACCATCGCCTGCGCCTCGTCCCGCGAGGGCGACGTGAGGGGCAAGGGCAAGAGCGCGGCGAACAAGACGGCGGCCGTGAAGGTCGGCGCCCTCATCGCCGAGCGCGCCATCGGCAAGGGAATCTCCGCCGTCGTCTTCGACCGCGGCGGCCACCTCTACCACGGCAACGTGAAGGCGCTCGCGGACGCGGCCCGCGAGAAGGGGTTGAAGTTTTGAGCACCAACGTGACTCCCGGCAGCCGTCCCCCCCGTTTCAACCGTCCGTCGCGCCCGTCCGGCCCCGCGGGGCCGCCGGCGCGGCAGCCCGGCCAGCTCGGTGAGGGGCGCGCCGGGGCCGACCTGATCGACCACGTCGTCCACATCAACCGGGTGACGAAGGTCGTCAAGGGCGGCAAGAACTTCTCCTTCTCGGCGCTCGTCGTGGTCGGGGACGGCCACGGGCGGGTCGGCTACGGCGCCGGAAAGGCCAAGGAGGTCCCTGTCGCGATCAAGAAGGGGATCGAGATGGCCAAGAAGAGGATGATCCACGTCCCGCTGAAGGGGACGACGATTCCGCACGCGGTCATCGGTCACTTCGGCGCGGGACGGGTCATGCTGAAGCCCGCCTCGGATGGCACGGGGGTCATTGCCGGAGGCGCGGTCCGCGCCGTCCTCGAGTCGGCCGGAGTCCAGAACATCCTGACGAAGTCCCTCGGCACGACGAACCCGCACAACGTCGTCAAGGCGACGTTCGATGCCCTCGGCCGGCTCCACCTGGAGGACGCCATCCGGAAGGCGCTCGGCCGGGAGGTCGCCGACGAGGCGAGAGAGGCGAAGGCCGTGAAGGAGGCTCCGGCCGCCGAGGCGGCTCCGGAGACGAAGGGATGACCGCGAAGACACTCCGCATCCGCCAGGTCCGCTCGGGCATCTGCGCCCCGGTCGACCAGAAGCAGACTCTCAAGGGGCTCGGCCTCCGCCGGATCCGGCACGAGGTCGTCCGTCCCGACACCCCGGCCGTCCGGGGTCTCGTCCACAAGGTCCGCCATCTCGTCGAGATCGTCGACGAGAAGGCGTCGGGAGCGAACTGAACATGGCTCACGGACTGCACACACTCGGACCCAGGAAAGGGGCGACCTCCACGCGCAAGCGCCTCGGGCGCGGGCCCGGCTCGGGCCTCGGCAAGACCTCCGGCCGCGGCCACAAGGGACAGAACTCCCGGAGCGGCTACTCGCACCTTCGCGGCCACGAGGGAGGCCAGATGCCCCTCCACCGCCGGATCCCGAAGCGCGGCTTCACGAACATCTTCCGGACCGACTGGGTCACCGTCACGGTGGCCCATCTCGAGGCGCGGTTCGAGGCGGGCGAGGCCGTCACGCCGGAGAGGCTCCGGGAGCTGGGAGCCGTCAAGCGCCGCGGCGACGGCCTGAAGGTCCTCGGAACCGGGACGATCTCGAAGGCGCTCACCGTCTCGGCCCACAAGTTCACGGAGGGGGCCAAGAAGAAGATCGAGGCCGCCGGCGGCCGCTGCGAGGTCCTTCCGGCGTGAACATCTTCGAGTCGATCCGGAACGTCTTTGCGATCCCGGACCTCCGGAAGCGCGTCCTCTTCACGTTCGCGCTGCTCGGGATCTACCGCATCGGGTCGCATCTGCCGACGCCCGGCCTCGACGCGGCGGCCCTCGAGGAGTTCTTCAAGTCGCAGGCGGGGGGCCTGCTCGGCTTCCTGGACATCTTCTCGGGCGGTGCGCTCCGGCGCCTGTCGGTCTTCGCGCTCGGCATCACCCCCTACATCACGTCGTCGATCATCCTGCAGCTCCTGACGGTCGTCTGGCCCTACCTCGAGAAGCTCTCGAAGGAAGGGGAGATGGGCCGTCGGAAGATCACGCAGTACACGCGTTACGGAACGGTCATCCTGTCGGTCGTCCAGGGGGCCGGCATCGCCCTCTGGCTCTGGTCGCAGACGACCCCGACGGGCCGGCATCTCGCCCTGCGCGATCCCTCCTCCGATGTCGGGAAGCTCGGCTTCGTCCTGATGGCGATCCTGACCCTCACGACCGGGACGGCCTTCGTCATGTGGCTGGGCGAGCAGATCACGGAGCGCGGCATCGGGAACGGCATCTCGCTCATCATCTTCGCGGGCATCGTCGCGGGCCTGCCGTCCGCCACTTTCGGCTTCTTCCAGCAGGTTCAGCGCGGCCAGATGGGCCTCTTCACGGCCCTCTTCCTCCTCGTCTTCATGATCGCCGTGGTGGCGGCCATCGTCTTCGTCGAGCGGTCGCAGCGGCGGATCCCGGTCCAGTACGCCAAGCGAGTCATCGGGCGGCGCGTCTACGGCGGCCAGAACACCTACCTGCCCCTTCGCGTCAACACCGGCGGCGTCATCCCGATCATCTTCGCCGTCTCGATCATCCAGTTCCCGCAGTACATCGCGTCGGCCTTCAAGAGCGACCTCATGAAGAAGATCGCCGACCAGCTCTCGATGGGGCAGCCGCTCTACAACCTGTTCTACGGGGCCGGCATCGTCTTCTTCTGCTACTTCTACATCTCGATCATCTTCAACCCGAACGACACTGCCGAGAACATGCGGAAGTACGGCGGGTTCATCCCGGGGATCCGCCCCGGAAAGGCGACCGCCGAGTACATCGACAGCGTCCTGACGCGGATCACGCTCGTGGGCGCCCTCTACCTCGTCGTCGTCGCCCTCATCCCCGAGTTCCTGCTGATGGGCTTCAAGGTCCAGAGCCTTCCCTTCGTGGGGCCCTGGCTCGACGCGCACCTTCCGAATTTCGTGACGCAGGGTCTCGGCGTGCCGTTCTACTTCGGCGGCACCTCGCTCCTGATCGTCGTCGGCGTGGCGATGGACACGGTCCAGCAGATCGAATCGCAGCTCGTGATGCGCAACTACGACGGCTTCCTGAAGAAGGGCCGGATCCGCGGGCGGCGGGGGTAATCGCATGGCGATCTACGTCGTCTTCTTCGGACCCCCGGGCTCGGGCAAGGGGACCCAGGCCTCACGGCTCGCGGCCGACCTCGGGATTCCCCAGATCTCGACGGGCGACCTCCTCCGGTCGCACGTCTCCCGCGGGACCGAGCTCGGGAGGACCGCGAAGCCGATCATGGAGTCGGGAGCGCTCGTCCCCGACGACCTCGTGACGGCCATGCTGAAGGACCGGCTCGCCGAGGCGGACGCCGCGGGGGGCGCCCTGTTCGACGGCTACCCGCGGACCGTCCCGCAGGCGGCCGCGCTGGACGGCATCCTCGCCGAGCGGGGGGGCCGGATCGGCTCCGTCCTGTTCATCGACGTACCGGACGCCCCGATCGTCGACCGGCTCGTGAAGCGCGCGCAGCTCGAGGGGCGGGCGGACGACACGCCCGAGACCATCCGCGAGCGGCTCCGCGTCTACCGCGAGAAGACGGCGCCCCTGGCCGACCGCTACCGGGCGGCCGGCGTTCTCGTCACGATCGACGGGCATCGCGCGATCGACGTCGTCGCGGCGGACGTCCGCGCGGCGGTGGAGGGGGCCCGGACGGGCGGCCGATGATCACGTGCAAGGGGAAGGCGGAGATCCTGAAGATGGAGCGCGCCACGCGCGTCGTCCAGGAGGTTCTCGCCGAGTGCCTGGCCGCCTGCCGGCCGGGCGCGACGACCGAGGAGATCGACCGGATCGCAGATGCGGGCATCCGCGCCCGCGGCGCGACGCCGGCGTTCCTCGGCTACCGGGGATATCCGAAGTCCATCTGCGTCTCGGTGAACGAGGAGGTCGTCCACGGGATACCGTCGCCGAAGCGGGTCCTCAAGGCGGGAGACATCGTCGGCCTCGATCTCGGCGCCGTCGTGGACGGGTATTTCGGCGATGCGGCCCGCACGGCCCTCGTTGAGCCGGTCCCGGCGAAGGTCCGGGAGCTCGTCGCCGCGACGCACGAGGCGCTCCTCGCGGGAATCGGGGCGATCCGGGTCGGCGGACGGATCGGTGACATCGGCGCCGCCGTGGAGGCCGTCGCGAAGGCGAAGGGCTACGGCGTCGTGAGGGAGTTCGTCGGGCACGGCATCGGGACCTCGCTGCACGAGGAGCCCCAGGTCCCCAACTACGGACCGGCGGGCCGGCGCGAGACGATCCGCGAGGGGATGACGCTGGCGATCGAGCCGATGTTCAACCTGGGGCGCCACGAAGTCGCCGTGGACGGCGACGGGTGGACCGTCCGGACGAAGGACGGCAAGCCCTCGGCGCACTTCGAACACACCGTGGTCGCGACGGCCGATGGGCCCGTCGTCCTCGGATTCGGGCGGTACGCATCGGAACGGATCGTTCCGGGCGCCCCGTCCTTCGCCGACTACCCGGAGCCGTCCTCGGGCGGCCTCCGGGCGAACGTGGCTTGAGGGAGACCGGAAGGGACATGTCGAAGGAAGACGCCATCGAAGTCACGGCCACCGTCGTGGAGCCGCTCCCGAACGCGATGTTCCGCGTGCAGCTCGACAACAAGCCGGACCACCAGGTGCTCGCCCACATCTCCGGGAAGATGCGGAAGCACTTCATCCGCATCCTGCCCGGCGACAAGGTGCTCGTCGAGCTGTCGCCCTACGACCTGACTCGCGGGCGGATCATCTACCGGTACAAGTAAGAGGAGTCCCCGTCGTGAAAGTGAGAACGTCCGTCAAGAAGATCTGCACCAAGTGCAAGGTGATCCGCCGCGCAGGCGTCGTGCGCGTCATCTGCGAGAACCCGAAGCACAAGCAGCGCCAGGGCTGAGAGGAACGGAGAAATGGCTCGAATCGCCGGCATCGACCTGCCCCCGAACAAGCGCGTGGAGATCGGCCTGACCCATATCTTCGGGATCGGCCGTCCCACCTCGAACCGCGTCCTCTCGACGGCGGGGGTGAACCCCGACACGCGCGTGAAGGACCTGTCGGAGGACGAGGTCTCGCGCATCCGCAAGGTGATCCAGGACGACGTGAGGGTCGAGGGCGACCTCCGGAAAGAGGTCTCCCAGGACATCAAGCGGCTCATGGAGATCGGCTGCTACCGCGGCCTCCGGCACCGGCGGGGGCTCCCCGTCCGCGGCCAGAGAACGCACACGAACGCCCGGACGAGGAAGGGCCCGCGGAAGGGCGCGATCGCCGGCAAGAAAAAGGCCACGAAGAAGTAAGGGGAGATAAGAGGAATGGCCACCGCGACCGATGCCACCAAGACCCCCGCCAAGGGGAAGAAGAAGGGCCCGAAGAAGGAGAAGAAGAACATCCCGCACGCCCTGGCGACCGTGCAGGCCTCCTTCAACAACACGATCATCTCGATCACGGACGCCCAGGGGAACGTCCTCTCCTGGTCGTCGGCCGGGCGGATCGGCTTCAAGGGCTCCCGGAAGGGGACGCCGTTCGCCGCGCAGCTCGCCGCCGGGAACGCCGCGCAGCTCGCGCAGGAGCACGGCGTGAGGTCGCTGGAGGTCCGCGTGAACGGACCGGGCGCCGGCCGCGAGAGCGCCATCCGCGCCCTCGCGGCGGCCGGGATCGACATCCGCTCCATCAAGGACGTCACCCCCATTCCGCATAACGGCTGCCGGCCGCGCAAGAGGAGAAGGGTCTAATGGCTCGCTATCGTCAGTCCGTCTGCCGGCTCTGCCGGCGCGAAGCGATGAAGCTGTTCCTGAAGGGGGACCGCTGCTTCACGAACAAGTGCGCGATCGAGCGGCGCAACTTCCCGCCGGGACAGCACGGCAAGCGGCGCTCCAAGATCCTGGGGTACGGCATCCAGCTCCGCGAGAAGCAGAAGGTCAAGCGTTTCTACGGCATCCTCGAGAACCAGTTCCGCCTCACCTTCCAGAAGGCGGAGCGGATGCGGGGCGTGACGGGCGAGAACCTCCTCTCGCTGCTCGAGCGCCGCCTCGACAACGTCGTCCACCGGCTCGGGTTCGCCGCGTCGCGGACGCAGGCCCGGCAGCTCGTCCGGCACGGGCACGTCCGGGTCAACGGGCGAAAGGTGAACGTCCCGAGCTTCGTCGTGAACGCCGGCGCCGTCGTCTCCGTCAAGGAGAAGAGCCGCAAGAACCCGCTCATCGTCGGGGCGGTCGAGACGGCCAAGGGGCGCGGGATCCCGGCCTGGCTCGAGCTGAACGCCGCCGAGTTCGAGGGGAAGGTCGTCGCGCTCCCGAAGCGCGAGGACGTCGCCCTCCCCGTCAACGAGAAGCTGATCGTCGAGCTCTACAGCAAGTGACGCAACGGGCCCGCGCGCGCCGCTCAGCGGGTAAGACGCAGGGCCGGGAGAAGAAGACATGATGTGGAAGAACTTCCAGCGCCCCAACCGTCTCGAGGTCGAGGAGGAGAAGGGGAACTACGGCCGGTATACGGCCCAGCCGCTCGAGCGCGGCTGGGGAACGACCGTCGGGAACGCGCTCCGGCGCGTCCTCCTCTCTTCGATCGAAGGGGCGGCCATCACGGCGGTGAAGATCGAAGGGGTCGAGCACGAGTTCACCGCGGTGCCGGGCGTCGTCGAGGACGTCACGGACATCATCCTGAACCTCAAGCAGCTCGCCATCCGGCTTCACGAGGACGGTCCCCGGACCCTCGTCCTCGACGCCAAGACCAAGGGAGCGGTGACCGCGGACGCGTTCGACGACGACGCCCAGATCGAGATCCTGAATGCCGACGCCCCGATCGCGACGCTCGCCGACGGCGGGCGGCTCCGGCTCGAGGCGACGATCGGCCGGGGGCGCGGCTACGTCCCGGCCGACCGGAACTTCGACCCCGAGGCCCCGATCGGCACGATTCCGATCGACTCGGCCCACTCGCCCGTCCGGCGCGTGAACTACCACGTCGAGGCGGCCCGCGTCGGACAGGCGACCGACTACGACAAGCTCGTCATCGAGGTCTGGACGAACGGCACGATCTCGCCGCGCGACTCCATGGGCCTCGCGGCGGTCCTCCTGCGTGACCACCTCGCCATCTTCGTGAACGTCGAGACGGACGAGGCGAAGCCGACGGCCGGGCCCGAGCTTCCTCAGAGCGAGCTGGACGCCCTGCTCGACACGAACGTGGAGGAGCTGGAGCTCTCGGTCCGGAGCGCGAACTGCCTGAAGAACGCCGGCATCCGGACGCTCCGCGAGCTCGTCCAGAAGAGCGAGAAGGACATGCTCGAGACGAAGAACTTCGGCCGGAAGAGCCTGAACGAGATCAAGGAGATCCTGCGCGAGAAGGGGCTCGCCTTCGGCATGAAGCTCGAGGCCCCCGCCGGCGCGGGGCGGTGAGGCGGCGGCCATGCAGCACAATCGCGCGGGCCGCAAGCTGGGCCGGACGACGTCGCACCGGCGCGCCCTCTTCCGGAACCAGCTCGCGTCCCTCTTCACGCACGAGCGGATCCTCACGACCCTTCCGAAGGCCAAGGACCTCCGCCCCCTGGCGGAGAAGATGGTCACTCTCGGAAAACGGGGCGGTCTCCACGCCCGCCGCCTCGCGCTGAAGAACGTCCCGGACGCGGGCGTCATCCGGAAGCTCTTCGACGAGATCGCCCCGAGGTTCAAGGACCGCGTGGGCGGGTACACCCACATCCTGAAGATCGGCCGACGCCCGGGCGACGGCGCGGAAATGGCGATCCTCGAGTTCGTCGACTACGACTTCGCCCAGCGGCAGGCCGAGAAGAAGGTGGCCGCGAAGGCCGCGGCCGAGAAGAAGGAGACCCTCCTCGAGAAGGCCAAGAAGCTCGTCGCCGGCAAGGGTGCGGACGAGAAGGCCGAGAAGGCCGAGAAGGCCGAGTCCGCCGCCGGGGAGGGCGAGGAGAAGGCCGAGAAGAAGGCTCACGTCGAGAAGCCGCACGGCGTCAAGGGACCGCGGGCCCCGAAGGGGTCCGGGAAGAAGGGCGGCGGCACGCACGGCGGGACGCCGCGCAAGGTCGGCGTCTGACCCGTTTTCCCTGAGTTCCCGGACGTTTCGAGGGCGCCGCAACCGCGGCGCCCTTTTTCTTCCCCGGCTATCGGAATGGTGAGACCCCTCGGCGTTCGGTGAGACCAGGCGGGGACATGCCGGGGCCGCCGCAGCTCGTCATGCCGCCGGATCCTCTTTCCTCTCAAAGTCTTGAGAGCTGGTCCGGAACCGGAGTCCGGCCGGTCCGGAAGTTGCACTTCCTTGGGCCGGGTGCAGTCCGGGACCCCTCCGCAGAGTAGGTCGCCGGACAGCCCTAAGGAGGGAGACATGGAGAGAAATGCCGGGACCTTCGTGTTCGCGACCGGGATCCTGCTCGTTCTGATTCTCGCGTGCCCCGCTCCGGCCGAGGACTTCAAGCTCGGAATCGGGGGCGGGGCGACCTTCCCGCTCGGCGACTACGCCGACGCCTACAAGACGGGGTGGCACGGGACGATCCGCGCCCTCTGGCTTCCGAGTTCGTCCGTCGTCGGTTTGCGCGCCTCGGCCTGCTACGGCCAGAACGCTTCCAAGACCGGGGACTTCTTCGGAATCTCCTTCAAGAACAGCGCCCTCTACGGCGGCGACCTGGGCGCCGCTTTCCGGCTGACCGGAAAAGGCGCCGAAGGCCTTTACGCCACCGCAGGGATCGGCGTCCGGGCCCTGCGTCAGGAAGTGGAGGGTCCCGGCTTCAGGGAGACCCAGACGGACACCAAGCTGTCCTACAACGGCGGCTTTGGATACTCGAAGGGCTGGTTCTTTGCCGAGGCCGGCGTCGTCTACTTCAAGCTGAACGACGCGAACATCTGGAGCATCCCCGTCACGGTCGGCTTTCAGTTCTGACCCCGGAGCGGGGGCGGCGCGGACGCGCCGCCCCTTCCCTTCTTCCCGGGCGCCCTACAATCTCGCGTGCCCTTCGGAAGCGGATCGAGGCGGGGGAGGCGGCTGGCGCCGGCGGTCGTCTTCGTGGTCGTCCTCGCCGTGCGGGCGGTCTACTGGTCCGCGCTCGAGGGCTCGCCCCTCTCCGGCTGGCACTTCTGGGCCGAGACGGACGAGTGGGGGTACGTCGACTGGTCGGCGAGCCTCGCCGCGGGGAACTGGATGGACGTGCCGGCGTGGCGGTCGTACTTCTCGTGGCAGGAACCCTACGGAGGGCCGGAGGCCTGGGAGCGCTGGTACCAGAAGAACGCCTACTTCGCCGGACCGCTCTACCCCTATTCGCTCGCCCTGATCCGCCTCGCGGGGCTGCCGCTCCTTCCGTCGGTCCGGCTTCTCCAGCTTCTCCTCGCCTGCGCGGCGGCGGCCGCCCTGGCGGCGGCGGCGCAGGCCGTCGCCGGGAGAATCCTCTCGCAGAGAGGAGAGGGGGAGGGTGACGCGGCGGCGGCCGGTTCCTCCGCGGGACCCGCCGTGGCCGGGATCGTGGCGGGGCTTTCCTACGGCCTCTACGGCCCGCTCGTCTTCCAGGACGGCTTCGCCTATCGCGACGGGCCCGTGGCGCATCTCTCCGCGCTTCTCCTCGCCTGGCCGCTTCTCGGGATCGCGGGAAGGGAAGAGGCCGGGGAAGAGCCTTCGAGTGAATCGACGGGGACCGGGGCGTTCCTGATCGGCCTTCTCGGGGGCCTGGCGACGCTGCTGAAGCAGACCCTGCTTCCCCTCGCGGTCGTTTCCCTCTTCCTCTATTCGAAGAAGACCCCGGGCGGCGCGTCGCGCCGCCCGGCGCTCGCCCTGTCGCTGCTCGGCCTGGGATTCCCGCTCGCGTTCCTCGCCGCCCGGAACCTGGCCGTGGGTGTCCCGCCTTTCACGTTCGACACGCGGCAGGCGATCGGGCTCGCGTGGGGAAACGGACGGGGGGCCGACGGGACGACGGCCCCGCCGCCGACGATGAAGGCGATCCTCGACGCGGCCGGAGGCTCGACCTCGAAGACGGCGCGGCTCGTCCTCGCGGGGTACGCGGGCGCGCCGTGGGAGCTCCCGCTCCTCTGGACGAAGAAGGCGGCGACGTTCGTCCTGGCGTACGAGGTCCCCGACAACTCGAACTGGTACTTCTTCCGTGACCGGTTCGGAATCCTGCGGATCCTGCCCGTCTTCCCGTGCCTCGTCGGCGTCGGAATCGCGGGCCTTTTCGCGGCGCTCCCGCGCCGCGTGCTTCGAAGGGAAGAGGTCTGGCTGCTTGCCGTGTCGGTTGCCACGCCGCTCGCCGCCTGTCTGCTGGTTCAGACGACCGCGCGGTACAGGGTGGGGATGGTTCCGCCGCTCGCCGTTGGCGCGGGGCTCCTGGTCGTTCTCTCGCTCGAAGAATGGCGCGCGCGCCGGCGCGCGCGGGTCTTCGGCCTTTCTCTTGCGGCTCTCCTTCTCAGCGCTCTCTCGGCGCTCCTCCCCTCTCCGATCCCGACGCCGCGTCACCGATGGGCGGACGCGATCGTCGCCGCGACGCTCGCCGAGGCGGCGGACGGGCCCGAGGCGGGGGCCGCGGAGATCCGCCGCTACCTCGTGGAGGCGAACGACGACCCGCAGCGCGAGGCGGGAGAGCGCGCCGCGCGCGTATGGCTCTCGGGAGACCGGGCGTTCACCCGCGTCGCTCCGGGGGGCGTCGCGCCCCCCGGACGAAGGTACGTGGCGAAGAGAGGAGACTAGGGGAGCCGGCGCTCAGGGGCGCGGGCCGCCGTGCCCGCCGGGTCCCCCGTGGCCGCCATGCCCTCCGTGGCCGCCACCGAAGCGGGGGCCGCGGAAGCCGCCCCCGCCGCCGTGACGGGGTCCCCGGTCGCGGTCGAAGCGGCGGGGCGGGCGGTCGTCGCCCTCCCCGGGGCCGCCGGCCGGCACGGCCTGGAGGCCGAGCCGCTCGACGTCGGCTGCACTCTCCTCCGGTGTGAGGGCCTGCTTCCGGGAGAGCTTCACCTTCCCGTTGACCGGGTCGATGGCGATGATCTTGACCTTGACCTTGTCGCCCATCTTGACGACGTCGGTCGTCTCGCGGACGCGTCCCGGGGCGAGCTCGGAGATGTGGACGAGGCCGTCGAGGCCCGGGAGGATCTCGACGAAGCAGCCGTACGGCTCGATCCGCTTGACCGTGCCGAGGTACTCGGTCCCGATCTCCGGAACGGTCGTCAGGGCCCGGATCGCGTCGAGGCACTTCTCGGCGGTCGGCAGGTCGTTGGAGGCGACCGTGACGGTGCCGTCGTCCTGCACGTCGATCTTGCAGCTGAACTCCTTCTGGAGCGCGCGGATCGTCTTGCCGCCGGAGCCGATGACGTCGCGGATCTTCTCCTCGGGGACGGTGATCGTCAGGAGGCGCGGCGCGTAGGCCGACAGCTCCGGGCGCGAGGCGGCGAGGATCCCCTCCATCTTGTCGAGGATGAACATCCGCCCGCGGCGCGCCTGCTCGAGCGCCTGCGCGAAGATCTCGCGCGTGATGCCGGAGATCTTGATGTCCATCTGGAGGGCCGTGATCCCCTTCCGGGTTCCGGCGACCTTGAAGTCCATGTCGCCGTAGTGGTCCTCCTGCCCGGCGATGTCGGTCAGGACGGCGAAGGCGTCCCCCTCCTTCACGAGGCCCATCGCGACGCCGGCGACGGGGGCCGAGACGGGGACCCCCGCGTCCATGAGCGCGAGCGACGCGCCGCAGATCGTCGCCATCGAGGAGGAGCCGTTCGACTCCAGGATGTCGGAGACGACCCGGATCGTGTAGGGGAACTCCTTCTCGTCCGGGAGGACCGCCTGGATGGAGCGCCACGCGAGGCGCCCGTGCCCGATCTCGCGCCGGCCGGGGGAGCCGAAGCGCTTCACCTCGCCGACGGAGAACGGGGGGAAGTTGTAGTGGAGCATGAAGCGCCGCTCGTACTCGCCCTCGATGAGGTCCTCGATGAGCTGCGTGTCCTCGGAAGTGCCGAGCGTGACCGTGACGAGCGCCTGGGTCTCGCCGCGCGTGAAGAGCGCCGAGCCGTGCGTCCGGGGCAGGATCCCGGCCTCGATCGTGATGGGGCGGATCTGGTCGAAGACCCGCCCGTCGAGGCGGCGCCGGCCCTTGAGGATCGTCTCGCGGGTGAGCGTCTCGACGAGCTCGGAGATCGCGCGCTTGGTCGCGGCCCGCTTCTCGCCCTGGTCCTCGGGGACCAGCTCGACCGCGTACTTCTTGACTTCCTTGATCTTCGCGTACGACTCGATCTTTCCCGAATGGGTCAGGGCCTCCATCATCGGGCCCTCCCACTGGCGGCGGACGTCGGCGACGACGTCGGCCGGGAGCGGCGGGCGGGGGGTGAATGGGGCCTTGATGACGTTCTGGCGCCGGGCGAGCTCCTCGATTCCGGCGATGATCTTCTGGATGGCGGCGTGGCCGGCGAGGATCGCCTCGAGCAGGAGCGCCTCGGAGACCTCCTTCGCCCCTGCCTCGACCATGACGACGGCGTCCCGCGAGCCGACGACGACGAGGTCGAGCTCGGAGACCTCGCGCTCCTTCAGCGTGGGGTTGAAGACGTACGCGCCGTTCACCCGCCCGACCCGGACGGCGCCGAGGACGTGCGCGAAGGGGATCGGGTTCAGGGCGAGCGCCGCGGCGGCGCCGTTGATGGCGAGGACGTCGGGGTCGTTCTCGCCGTCGGCCGAGAGGACGAGCCCGACGATCTGCGTCTCGTAGTTGAAGCCCTCGGGGAAGAGGGGCCGGACGGGCCGGTCGATCATCCGCGACGTGAGGATCTCCTTCTCCGTCGGGCGCCCCTCGCGCTTGAAGAAGCCGCCGGGGATCCGGCCCGCCGCGTACTGGTACTCCTTGTACTCGACGGTGAGCGGGAGGAAGTCGATCTCCTTCGGCTCCTTCGCGTAGCAGGCGGTCACGAGGACCCAGGAGTCGCCCATCCGGACGACGGCGGCGCCGTCGGCCTGCTTCGCGAGCTTCCCGGTCTCGATCGTGAGCAGACGTCCCCCCAGGTCGATGGTCACGGAGTCTTGCATGTCGGTTCCTTTCTTCTCTGGCCCGGTGGACGAAACCGGCGCGCGCCATCAGCCCCGGAGGGACGGGGGTCGGAGGGCGCCGGCTTTTCGGGTTCGACGGCGGGCTACTTGCGGAGCCCGAGCGACTCGATCAGGACCTGGTAGCGCTCCACGTCGCGCTTCTTCAGGTAGTCGAGCAGCCGGCGCCGCCGGCCGACCATCTGCAGCAGCCCCCGACGCGAGTGGTGGTCCTTCGCGTGCGACTTGAAGTGTTCGGTCAGCTCCGTAATCCGCTTGGAGAGGAGAGCGACCTGGACCTCGGGGGAGCCGGTGTCGGCATCGTGCCGCCGGTACGACTTGATCGTTTCCGTCTTTTTCGTCCTGGGGTGGGCCAATGTCCTAATCCCTTCTCTTCACTTTCGAACCCCGAATTCTAGCGGGGGGTGGCCGGGCCGTCAACGGACGGGGTTTCTATACTCCGGGACGGGATGCCCCCGGAAAGAACTCGCCCCGTCCTTCGAAGAGCCCTTCCCACCGCCGCCATCGTCGCCGCCGCGGGGACGGTCTCGGCGCTCTACGCGCTTTCGATGCGGGCCCGGACGGGAGGGGTCTTCCTCCTTCCGCTCGACGACGCCTACATCTACCTCCAGTACGCCGTCCGCGTCGCCGACGGACACCCCTTCTCCTACAGTCCCGGGGACTCTCCCAGCTCGGGCGTCACGAGCCTTCTCTACCTCGTCGCGCTCCTTCCGGGCGCGCTCGCGGGGCTCCGGGGCGACGCCCTCGCGGTCTACGCCTTTGTCCTCGGCGGCGGCTTCCTCGCCGCCTCCGCCCTTCTCACCCGGCGGCTCCTCTCCCGCGTCGCGACGGAGGGGGTGGCGCTCGGCGGAAGCGCGCTCCTCCTCCTCTCCGGACCGCTCACGTGGGGCTTCTTCAGCGGCATGGAAATCGGCCTTCTCGTCCTTCTCCTCCTCGCCGCGGCGGACGCCTCGGCCACGGACGAGGAGACGGGGTCCTGGCGAAGGACGCCGGCCGTTCTCGCCCTCCTCGCCCTCGCGCGGCCGGAAGGGGCGATCGTCGCGGCCGTCCTCGCGCTTCGGGGCCTTCTCCGGCGCGGCCCGCCGATGTCGAAGAGGATCCGGCTGCTCCTCCCGTTCGCCGCCCTCGGCGCGTGGCTGCTCCTCAACTTCGCTCTCACAGGCCACCTCTCGACGAGCACCGGGCGTCCGAAGTCGCCGCTCTTCACGCCGTACTTCTCGCCGGAGATCTACGCGTCCGCCGTCGCGGGCTGGCTTCAGCGGACGCTCCTGGTCCTCGTCGCCGGCGTGACGCCGGCGGTCGACCCGGCCGCCGGGGGAGCGGTGGCGTTCGTCCCCCCCCTGACCCTCGTCCTAGCGGCTCTCGGCGCCACGTGGGCGGTGGGAGCGCGCCCGGGCGGCGCGGCCTCCCTCCGCGTCCTCGGGCTGTCGGCGGCGTCAGGGCTCCTCGCGGCCGGCCTCCTCTCCGCGTCGTGGACGCACCACGGCCGATACGTCATTCCCTTCCTCGCGCCACTCCTCGTCCTCGTGGCTCCGGGCGTGGCGCGGGCCGCGGCGCTTCTCCGGCGGGCGGTTCCGCGGATCCCGGAGAGGAGCGTGAAGTGGGGCCTCCTCGCCGCTCTTCTCGCAGCCGAAGGGGCGACTCTTCTCGAGTTCGTGCCGCAGTACGGGGCCGACGCCCGGGGCTTCACCGAGTACCGCGAGGCGGCGCGCTTCCTCCGCGACGGCCTTCCGTCGGGAGCGCGCGTGGCCGTTCTCGACGCGGGGGTGGCGGCCTATTACGGCGGGAAGCCGGTGGTCGACCTCTTCGGCCTGACGACGCCCTGGATGACCGAGTCGACCTTCTTCTCGGTCGACTACGCGGGGAGCAAGTTCGAGGCGATGGCGTCCCGGCCGACGGGCGAGCGTCCCGGCTACTTCCTCGCGCACCGCGTCCGGTACGACGAGCATGGCGACGAGGCCCACCTCGCGCCTTTCCGGACGGAGACCGTCCGGTCGTTCCCGCAGCCCCCGGCCGGCGTGCCGCGGGTGGGCGAGTCCCTCACGGTCTGGCGCCTCGACTGGGACCGGCTCCGCCCCGATCCCCGCCCCTGTCTCGAAGCCGGGAGCGCGACGCTCCTCGACGTCCTGAACGTCGCGGACGTGACGGACGAGAGAAGGCATCGCTGGCGGTTCCGCCCCGACGTGCCGGGCACGTTCACCGCGAACCGCCTGGTCGTGGCCACCTGCGGCGACGCCCGGGTGGCCGACGGGGTCCGGGGAATCCAGGGAGCCGAGGAGTTCTCGCTCGCTTCGGACGGACCGGGTCCGGCGATCCTCCTGATGCGCGCCGACCTGCTCCTCTCGCCGGTCGAGATCCGGGTCAACGGAACGGCCGTCGTGACGCTCGCGCCGCGCGTGGAGCCCGGGAGCTGGCTCGAGCTTCGCGTCCCGATCGCCGCGGGGGTCCTTCGCGAAGGCGAGAACGCCATCCGCGTCCGGGGTCGGTACCGCGTGGCGCGCTACACGCTCTTGCGGCCGATTCCCTCGTCCTGAAGGACGATCTTCGGCCGCGCGAGGGCGACGGCGCCCCGTCCGAGCGGCTCCAGCTCGGCGAGGGCGAGGAGATCTCCCGCGGCTTCCAGCCGGACCCACCCGGAGGCCGCCGTCCCGGACGGAACCCGGACCGGGACTCCGTGTCCGTGCCGGACCTTCGCCGCCTCGGCGGCGGCGAGCGGGATCGACGGGAAGGGGAGCGGGACATTCGCGAGCGGAAGCCAGTGGGGCGGGCGCGTCCGCTCGAGGGCCGGAATCGCGTCGAGCGCCGCGAGCGTCGCGGCGTTCTCCAGGCGGAACGGACCGACGGCCGTCCGCCGGAGCGCGAGAAGGTGGGCGCCCGGACCGATCTCCTTGCCGATGTCGTGGACGAGTGAGCGGATGTACGTCCCCGAGGAGCAGCTGACGCGAAACGAGGCCCGGTCGCCCTGGAGGTCTGTGATCTCGAGCGCAGAGATCCGGACATACTTCGGCGCGTGCGGTACGGGCTCGCCGCGCCGCGCCATGTCGTAGAACTTCCGGCCGGCGAACTTCTTCGCCGAGAAGGGGGGCGGCGCCTGCATCAGGTCGCCGGTGTACCGCGCGGCGACCTCGCGGAGGCGGTCCGGATCGGGAGCGGGGTCGGGGTGCGGCGGACCGACCGGCGTCCCGTCGCGGTCGTACGTGTCGGTCTCGACGCCGAAGAGCATCTCTCCCTCGTACGACTTGTCGAAGCCCGTGAGGAAGGACTGGATCCGGACGGCCCGGCCGACGCAGAGGACGAGGAGCCCGGTCGCCGCGGGGTCGAGCGTCCCGGTGTGCCCGATCCGCCTCGTGTCGAGGAGGCGGCGCGCCTCGTCGACGACGTCGTGGGAGGTCAGCTTCTCCGGCTTGTCGACGAGGAGAAGGCCCGAAGGCCCGTCGGCGGCCGCCTGCTTCACGGCGTCCCTCCGGCGGCCTCGACGGCCGTGGCGAGCCCGGCCACGAGACCGGGCCGGACGGAGTCGATCGTCCCCGGGATCCGGCAGCCGGCCGCGTTCCGGTGACCGCCGCCGCCGTGCGCCGTTGCGACGCTGCGGACGTCGACGGTTCCCTTCGAGCGGAGCGAGCAGCGGACCTCGCCCGCGTCCCCTTCCCGGAGGAGCGCGGCGGCGGAGACGCCCGAGATCCCGCGGGCGCGGTTGACGAGCCCCTCGGTGTCCTCGTCACGCGCCCCGCTCTCCCGGAGGAACCGCTTCGGCAGCTCCACCGTCGCCACCCGTCCGCCGGCGTGGAGGGCGAGCGTCCCGAGGACGAGCGCCTCGAGCTTCAGCGTCGACAGGGGCTGGGCCTCGAAGAGGTACTCGTTCACCGCGGCGGGCGATGCCCCCTCGGCCACGAGGCGGGCCCCGAGGGCGAGCGCCTTCGGCGTCGTGTTCCCGTACCGGAAGGAGCCCGTATCGGAGACGAGAGAGACCCAGAGGTTCGTCGCGATCTCCGGCGTCATCGGCCAGCGGAGAAAGTCGAGGAGGTCGGCGACGATTTCGCCGACGGCCGCGGCCGGCTGGTCGACGAGGTTCAGGGTTCCCCAGAGCGTGTTCCCCGGGTGGTGGTCGACGTTCGCCACACAGCCCGCGAGCTGGTTCGGCCAGCCGGTCCGGTCGGCCGAGGGGCACTCCATGGCGATCAGGGCGTCCCACCCCGACGGCCAGTCGGGAGGAAGCGCCTCCACCACGGAGATCCGGCCGATTCCGGGCATCCCGTCGTAGGCGGCGGACCACCCGTCCCGCATCACCACGCGGGTCTCCCGGCCCCGGGACTCGAGGGAGAGGGCCAGGGCCAAGGCGGAGCCGAGGGCGTCGCCGTCCGGATTCCGGTGCCCTGTGATCAGGTAGCGCCGGCCTCCCTCGAGAAGGTCGGCGACGGCGCGGTACGCGGCGTCGAGGCCGCTCACCGCCCGGTTCCCTCCGGCCCGCCACGGTCCGGCAGCTTGCGGAGAAGCTCGTCGACCCGGGCGCCCCGCTCGATCGTATGGTCCTCGACGAACTGCAGGTCGGGAGCGTGCCGGAGGCTGCAGTTCCGCCCGACCAGCGTCCGGAGAAGGCCGCGCGCGTGGTTGAGCGCCGCGACGGTCGTCTGGAAACTCTCGGCGTTCCCGAAGACCGAGACGAAGACGCGGGCCGAGCGGAGGTCGGGCGCCATCTCCACGTCGGTGATCGTCGCGAAGCCGATGTTCGGGTCGCGAAGCTCCTCGCGGACGAGACGCGCCAGCTCCGCGCGGACCACGTCCGCCACCTGCCGCGGGCGCCGCCCGCCCGCCCGGCTTCCCCTAGCTTTCATCTTCGTCTCCCCCGGCGGCGCCGAAGCCGTTCCCCGGAGCCGCGACGTTTCCGTAGGCCAGGAACTCCCGCCGCGCCGAGGCGATCTCCGCGCCGGTCTCCTCCGCGTAGCTCTCGACGAACCCGGCGGCCTTCTCGAGGAGCGGCTCGAGCGCCTCCCGGTCGGGTCCGACCGCGGCCACGCCGATCACCGCGCGCTGGAGGAGGTCCTGGTGTGCCACCTCGGCGGCGGAGATCCGGAACTCGCCGCGCAGCTTCTCCTTCAGCGGGCGGAGAAACGCCCGTTTCTCCTTCAGCCCGCGGCAGTGCGGGAGGTGGAAGTCGAAGACGGCGACGGCGACGACCATGAGACGGGCGGCATCTTCTTAGGTCAGCGAGGGAGCGAGCTCTTCGACGACGTAGGCCTCGAGAACGTCGCCGACCTTCACGTCCTGGTAGCCGGCGATCCCGATGCCGCACTCGAACCCCTGCTTGACCTCGGAAGCGTCGTCCTTGAAGCGCCGGAGCGATCCGATCTTCCCTTCGTAGATGACGCGATTGTCGCGAACGAGCCGCACGGCGGCGGAGCGCGGGATGACCCCGTCCACGACCATGCAGCCGGCGATCGTGCCGACCTTCGGAACGCGGAACGTCTCGCGGACCTCGGCGTGCCCGCGCACCGTCTCCTTCTTCACGAGGTCGAGCAGCCCCGTCATCGCCTTCTTCATCTCGTCGGTCAGGTTGTAGATGACCGAGTAGAGGCGGATGTCGATCCCCTCCTTGTCGGCCAGTTCCTGCGCCTTCTTCTCCGGCTTGACGTTGAAGCCGATGATGATGGCCTCGGAGGCGGAGGCGAGGAGGACGTCGTTGACCGAGATGGCGCCGACGCCCGAGTGGAGGATCGCGATCTTCACCTTCTCGGTCGAGAGCTTGCCGAGGGTCTGGACGAGGACCTCCTCGGACCCGCCCACGTCGGCCTTGAGGATGATCGGAAGCTCCTTCGTCTCGCCCTGCTTCATCCGGGCGAAGAGCGAGTCGAGCGACATTCGGGAGGACTTGGCCAGCACCTCTTCGCGCTCCTTCTCGCGGCGGAAGCCGGATACCTGGCGCGCCTTCGTCTCGTCCTCGACGACCTGGATCGTGTCGCCCGCGGCCGGGATGTCCTCGAAGCCCATCACCTCGACCGGTATGGCCGGGCCGGCAGCCTCGACGCGCTGCCCGCGGTCGTCGTGCATGGCGCGGACGCGGCCCACGGCCGTCCCGGCGAAGAAGACATCGCCGACGCGGAGCGTTCCCTGCTGGATGAGGATCGTGGCAAGGGTTCCGCGGCCCGCCTCGCGCCGGGCCTCGAGGACGACGCCGCGCGCCGGCCCCTCCGGCATTCCCTTCAGCTCGAGGAGGTCCGCCTGCAGGAGGATCATCTCGAGGAGCTGGTCGATGCCGATCCGCTTCTTCGCGGAGATCTCACACGCCACGACCTGGCCGCCGAACTCCTCGACGATGACGCCCTTGTCGGCCAGCTCCTGCTTGACGCGGCCCGGGTTCGACTCGGGCTTGTCGATCTTGTTGATGGCGACGACGACGGGGACCTTTGCGGCCCGGGCGTGGTCGATCGCCTCGACCGTCTGCGGCATGACGCCGTCGTCGGCGGCGACGACGAGGACGACGATGTCCGTCGCCCTCGCTCCGCGGGCGCGCATCATCGTGAACGCCTCGTGGCCCGGCGTGTCGAGGAAGACGATGGTGCGGCCGCGCGCCTCGACGCGGTAGGCGCCGATGTGCTGCGTGATCCCGCCGGCCTCCCCCTCGGCGACCCGCGTCGAGCGGATCGCGTCGAGGAGCGAGGTCTTGCCGTGGTCGACGTGGCCCATGACGGTGACGACGGGGGAGCGGGGCACCCGGGCTCCGGTCGGCACGCCCTCCGCGGCCTCGGCCTCCCCGGGAGGGGCGGTCAAGGTCTGCTGGCGCGTCAGCTCCAGCTCTTCCTCGAACGAGACGACCGCCGCCTCGACGCCGAACTCGCGCGCCAGCTCGACGGCGGTGTTCGGGGCGATCGGCTGGTTGATCGTGGCGAGGATCCCCCGCGAGAGGAGGGCCTTCATCAGGTCCTTCGCGAGGATGCCGATCTTCTCCGACAGCTCCTTGACGGTGACGCCCTCCGAGAGGAAGACGGGGCCCTGCGGCGTCCCCTTCCGCGTCTCGACGACCTCGCCGCTCTCGCTGGCGACGGTCTTCTTCCCGGCGCGGCGCTGGGCCGACTTCGAGAGAGGCTTCCCGGCGGCGGCCGCCTCGTCGGGGGTCGGAGTCTGGATGTCCTCGTAGGTGTCCTGCTGGTAGGACCCGAGGTACTCGCGGACGTCCTCCTCGAGGGCGGAGACCTCCTTGGTCCGGGGCTTCTTCGAGGGCTGCTTCTTGACGTCGTCCTTCTTGACGGCGGTCTTCGTGGCGTCCTTCCGTCTCTTGTCGGAGGTCTCGGGCAGGGCGACCGGCGGGACCGCCGGTCCGCCGATCCGGCCGAACCCGGGTCGGGTCGGCATGCCGGGACGGAAGGGCATTCCCGGACGCGGCGGCATCCCGGGGCGGGGGGGCATCCCGGGGCGCGGCGGCAGGCCCGGCCGGAGAGGAAGTCCGGGACGTGCCACCGGCGTCGCGATCGACGCCGCCCGGATCGGCCGGAGCGTGGCCGGTGTGGGGGGCGCGATGACGGCGCGGCCGAGGCCGCCGGCGCCGCGGGCGGGCGCGGCGGCGGGCGGCGCACCGGGGGCCGGAGGAGCCGCCGGCGCGGAAGCCTGGGGGGCCGATTCGGAAGGAGGCGTTTCGAGGTGCGACGGGCGCGCCGGCGCGGAAGGGACCGCCGGCCGGGCCGCCGTCGGCGTCTCGGCCTGTCTCTTCAGAATCCGGCCGAGGGCTCCGACCGGGGCGGGAGCTTTCGGAGCGGGCGCGGGAGCGGCTCCCGGGCGCGCCGAACCGGCGCGGTGGACTCCGGCCGCGGCCGGCCGGCGGGGAGGCGCGGCGGTCACGGAGGGCGGGGCCGCGGACGCGCCGGCGCCGGGGACGGTCTCGGCGCCGGCCGTGACCGTCGCCGTCACGACGCGCTGCGCGGCGCGCGGCGCCTGCGGCGCCGGGTGAACGACCGCGTGCGCTGCCGGAGCGGGCGCGGCGGGGGCCGGCGGCGGCGGAGGGGGTGCGAAGGCTTCCGGCGGAGGAGCCGTCTCGGTCTCGGGCGCGGAAACCTCGAGATCGGCCGCCGGAGTCTCCCCGTCGGCGGGCTTCTCGATGATCTTGATCCGTTTCAGGGCGGCGCGCTCGGTCTTCACCTTCGTCGCAGCCACCGCGGCGGCGGGGGTCACCGGCGCCTGCCGGACGATGAGCGACTTCGGAGCCTGAGTCTTCCCCGTGAGGATGGCCTGGGCGGTCGAGCCTTCGATGACGGATTCGACGCTCTTGACATCGACGCCGATCCCTTGAAGGAGGAAGAGGACTTCCTTCGCGGGCTTGCCCATCATCTTCGCGAGCTCGGTGACGGTGAACTTGGCGGCCATCGGGCTCACTTCTCCGGTGTCTCCGCCACGGGGGCGGCTTCCGCGGCTTCCTCGCCGCCTCCGGTCGTTTCGCTTTCGCCGGGTTCCTCTCCGGCCATCTCGAGCTCGTCTTCCTCCTCGGGCTCAGGCTCCGGCTCGGGGGGCGGGGCTTCCTCGAAGGCGCGGGCCGTCTCGAGGACGGTCTCCCGGGCGTCGGCCTCGAGGGCAACGGCCTCGAACGCCTCGGGATTCCCCTCCTCGGCGCCGCTCGTGGCGTCGAGAAGCTCGCCGACCGTCGTCAGCCCCGCGGCGGCGAAGGCCGCGGCGTCGGACTCCTCGATTCCCGGCACCTCGGAGAGCGGCGTGGCGCGGCGCTGGGACGACAGGAGCATCCGCTGGAGCGCCTCGGCGACCTCGGCCTTGACGGCCTGCTCGCTCTTGATCTCGATCTTCGCGCCGATGAGCGCCGCGGCGAGGCGGACGTTCTGCCCGCGCTTGCCGATCGCGAGGGAGAGCTGGTCCTCCTCGACGATGCACTCGAGCGTCGGGAGCGGCTCGAGCGGCTCTCCGTCGGGCCCGACCTCGGCCTCCGGCTCCTCGTCCCCGGGCATCACGGAAACGCGCGTGATCTTGGCGGGCGCGAGCGCGTTCTGGGCGTAGGTCACGAGGTCGTCCGAGAACTGGATGATGTCGATCCGCTCGCCGCGCAGCTCGCGCATGATGGCCTGCACCCGGGCGCCCCGCATGCCGACGCAGGCACCGACCGGGTCGACGTCACGCTCGCGCGAGGAGACGGCCACCTTCGCCCGGTCGCCGGGCTGGCGGACGCAGCCCCGGATCACGACGGTCTCGTCGTAGATCTCGGGGACCTCCATCTTCATCAGCTGCATCAGGAGCTCCGGGGCTGTCCGCGACAGGACGAGCTGGGCCCCCTTCGGATTCTTGTGGACGTCGGCGAGGACGGCGCGCACGCGCTCGCCCTGCGTGTAGCGCTCGGCTCGCGACTGGTGCTCTCGCGGGATGACGGCCTCGGTGCGCCCGAGGTCGACGATCATGTCGCCCCGCTCGAAGCGCTTGACGGTCCCCGTGATCAGCTCTCCGATCTTCGGGGAGTACTCGTTGTAGACGTTCTCGCGCTCGGCCTCGCGGACCTTCTGATAGAGAACCTGCTTGGCGCTCTGGGCCGCGATCCGGCCGAGCCCCTCGGTGGAGCGGTAGAGCCGGATCTCGTCGCCAATGGTCATCTGCTCGGGGGAGATCAGCTCCTCGGCTCCCTCCTCCCCCTCGGGATAGCGGATCACCTGCCAGCTCTGGCCGGCCAGCTCTCCTTCGAGGAGGGCGTGTGCCTCCTCGGGGAGGACCTCCACGTAGGGGAGGCGGATCTCCTTCTCGGGCTCGGACTCGGCCGGTGCCGCCGGCGGGGGCGGGGCCACCTGCCCGAGCGGGATGTCGTCCGGGTCGATCGCGGCCTCTGCGGCGGGCGCCTCGACCTTGGTCTTCTGCTCCACGATCCGGTAGGGGGTCCAGGCGGTCAGCGTCCCGCCCTTCGGGTCGAACCGGGCCGCCATCTCACGGACCTTGTAGACCTTGCGCGCGGCGGTGGCGATCGCCTCCTCGAGGGCCGCCACGAGACGGTCGAAGCCGATCTCCTTGTCGCGCGCGGCGGCGCGAAGCGCCTCGATGATCTCGTCGGCCTTCGTCGTCGGGGGCGCCTTGGCCGCCTTCGCAGGCTTGCCCGCCTTCCCCTTCGCGGTCGCCTTGGGCGCACGGGCGCCCTTGCCGCGCGTCTTGCCGCCCGGGGCGTCGCCCTTCGTCGGAGCCTGGGTCGAATCCATGTCGCTGATCTCTCCGGTGTTGTCGGTTTCGTCCTGGATTGAATCGTCCTCGCGCCGAAGCTCAAAGCTCCGGCACGAGGCGCGCTCTCTTCACGTCGCCAAACTGAATAGTGTACCGGCGCTTCCGGTCCTCATCAAGAACGGTGAGCCGGTCCCCGGCCACCGTTTCGAGCATCCCTTTGACCCGGGAGGTCCCCTCCACGGGCTGCCGCATCCGGACGTCGACGCGGCGGCCGGCGAACCGGACGCAGTCCTCGATCGTCCAGAGAGGCCGGTCCAGCCCCGGAGACGAGACCTCGAGGACGTACGAGGGGAGAGACGCCTCGAGCGGGTCGAGGACCGCCGAGGCGGCCCGCGAGGCCTGCTCACAGTCGTCGAGCGTGACGCCTCCGTCGCGGTCGACGTAAAGAAGGAGCGCCCCGCGCCGCCCGCTCTTCCACTCGATGTGACAGAGCTCCAGCCCGAGCGCCTCGACGGCGCCTCTCACGGCCTCGACCGCCTCGAGAGGGAGCGGATTCGTCGTCTTCATCAGCCGATTCAGGGCTCGCCGGGGGAAAAAAAAGAGGGCCGAAGCCCTCTTTCAAGGTCCTTGAAAGCCAGCCGGCGGGATTATAGGCCGGAGCGCGGCCGGGCGCCAGCGCCGGCGTCCTCTATCCTTGACGGCGCCGGCCTGGCACGCCCTTTCCATCCGGAAGAGCGGCCGGTGCCGCACCGGCCCGTACGAGGAGTGCCCATCAGCGACCTGACGTCCCTCCGCCTCAACGCCCCTCTCATCGAGGGAAAAGAGACGGCGGAGCCTTGGCCCGACGCGCCCCGGCCTGAAAAGGCGCCCCGTCCCGAGGCGATGTTCGAGTTCTCGCCGGAAGTCGCCCGCCTCCGGAAGAAGTCGCGGGTGCTCGTCATCGAGATCCCGCCTGAGGAGCCG
>Ga0316622_100000328_pt1 | contig 26609 bp, 23 predicted proteins | sample OWC_Aug_OW2_C1_D_FD_207646 | JGI IMG/M metagenome (GOLD analysis project Ga0316622, IMG submission 207646) | Wetland soil microbial communities from Old Woman Creek delta, Ohio, United States - OWC_Aug_OW2_C1_D5_C | ecosystem: Environmental > Terrestrial > Soil > Wetlands | place: USA: Ohio... | reverse complement strand
GCAATTCTCGCGCTGGTCGCCGGAGCTGCAGTCATCGGTCTCATGATCATCGGCGCGTCATGGTTCGGACTTCAGATCATCAGGAAATGGGACCTTTCCTCAGGGAGCGAACTGCAGCTCGGGCTTGAGAAGAAGACCTATCTCATCTCGACGGTCATGGCATATGCCTTCGGATTCCAGATCATCTCGCTCTTCCTCTTCATCCATACGGCTGACAGCCTCTGCAGCATGTTTACCGGGGCCATGTGCGCCGCGGGAACGCTCGCGGTCAACAGCTACGGCTATCCGGTCTTTATCCTGAAGATCGTCAACTTCCTGTTTGCAGGACTCTGGCTGATCATGAACTTCGCGGACAACCGCTCCCAGGACTATCCGCTCATCAGGAAGAAATATCTCCTCCTCCTGGTGATCATGCCGTTCGTGCTTGCCGAGGCTTTGCTCCAGGCCGTCTACTTTTTCAGCCTCAAGGCAGACGTCATAACCTCATGCTGCGGAAGCCTCTTCAGCACAGAAGGCAGGGGGACGGTACAGTCATTCCTCAGCATGCCGGTCGGCCCGGTAAGGGTCCTCTTTTTCGCTTCTGCCGCATGTGCTGCCGCAACGGGAAGCTATCTTTATCTGACGGGGCGCGGCGCGTATCTTTTTTCTTCTGTCAGTCTCATAACCTTTGTCGTATCAGCGCTTTCCCTCATGCTCTTCGTCTCGCTGTATATCTACGAGATACCGACACACCACTGCCCGTTCTGCATCCTTAAGAAGGAGTATCATTTCATCGGCTATCTGTTGTATGCTGCGCTGCTTGGCGGGGCAGTTGCCGGCATCGGCGCCGGCATGCTCCAGCCTTTCCGGACGATACATAGTCTGTCCCTCATCATTCCGGATGTGCAGAGGAGGCTTGCCCTTGTTGCGGTCTTAAGCTCTGCGGTCTTCACCTTTACAGCGCTCTATTACATGCTCTTTACTGATTTTATTTTATGAAATATACCATTGAGATGTGGGCTTTTGCCCAACATGTGGAAATCCATGCTCAGGCTTCATGTATTACCAGGCGCGTACAGGGTACACGATAATAAAATGTATGGCTGGCAAAAAGCAGCTTGACATTGCCTTCGCGAGAGGACGTGACTGTGGAGTTACCTTCTTCTGCAGTGGCTTATCGCTGGATGGCCCGGAGATTTCTTCTGAGCGATTCCGGTATCTGAGCTGCCGGTGCTCCTGAGGTTGCTGCGGCGGATCGGGGCGCCTGGGCAGCCGGCGCGGCCTGCTGTTTTTCCGCAGCAGCCGGCGACTGCGCAGTTGTCGTCTCGGCCGGTCCTTTCCGCTTGTGCAGCTTGTCATCCAGGATAACCGCTATCTTTTCCTCGCCCCGTACCATGACGACCTTGTCTTCATGCACTTCGCTCAGGACATAGCCGCTCAGATTTCCTCCCTTTGCGATCATACGCTGTCGTTTTCCGCGGCCCGGTGTCGTATAGGGCGCCTTGAGATCATCCATGAATGCGAGCTTTGTCTCTCCGTCTATGAGTGTGCCGTAGAGAACAAAGTCCGGCTTGGGAAGGGGCTTTTCCTCCTTCTTTTCGACGGGGATGATGCGTTCGGGATGAAAGAGGTTCCGGTCAGAGATTACGATATAATCTGCAGCAGCGCTTGGCTGCTCTTCCGGGACCTGCTGGACAGCAGCCTGCTGCTTCGCCGCAGACTTCACCTGCAGTGCGCTGAAGGTCCCGGCCCTGCTGAGCGGAAGAAGGACGTACCCGGTTATGAGCAGCAGCATTACGGCAAGGAGCAGGTTGAGCGTGTTCACGCTCTTCAGGAGATACCGGATCATGGTCTCAGCGGTCCCCCGGGTTTTTCCTGATGCTGATGTTTTGCTTTGCATATCATTTCGTCGGCGACAGTGCTGCAATGTCCAGCTTTACCGAAAGTTCCTTCGGCTCCCGCATGTTCCGAATCCGAACGTCAAGGTCCCTCACGATGAGATAGGGCGTGCGGGTTTCAATAGCGTACAGAACATCTGCAAGGGATCGTGCGTCAGGCAATACCGTATCGATCGTCACATTGATCACGCTGAACGCCTCCCGTTCTTCGGTCTTGCCTGCGCGTTCGCTGGTGATGGTGCCGCCGTGGCTGGTCACTATGGTCCTGATCATGTCCTGGAGGGATGCCGCCACGATTGCGAGGGTCTGGCCATCCATGAGATTCATATCGTTGGCCTTGCGCTGCTCTTTCAGTTCCGCGGCTTTCTTCTCGTGTTCGGGAAGCTCTGCAATGAGCGCGAGATACTTTCTGAGGGTCTTCTCCTTCAGCGCCTCATCCTCTCTGATTGCAGCGAGGTCCTGCCGGACAGCGGCATACCGCTGATACGTCAGGAGGCATGCAAGAACGACGATCACCGGGATGGCGAGGAGCAGAAGCTTACTTCTTTTCATGCCCGGAACCTCCGGCATTTTCGCCCTTCTTCGCGCCCTCGATATCGGCCTTGATGATGAAGCGGTCCGCATTCATACGCTGGTCCCGGTATGTTGCGGATGCGAGTTCCACCTTGCTCAGGCTCTTCGACGCTTCAAGCTTCGGGATCAGCTCCGTGGCAGAACCTGCGAAACCTTCGATATCGACCTGTGTTTCGGATATTTTGAGGCGTGTAAGCCATGCGTTGTTCGGCAGCACGGCCGTAACTTCCCGGACAAGATTCACCGTCAGCGGCTTGTTCTTGCGAAAGGACTGTATGGTGCTGATCTCGCCGGCAAGCGACGCGACCTGCTTCTTGAGGTCTTCAACCTTCCGGACGTCCTCTCTTTTTGCCGCGATCATCCGGTCGATTTCCACTGACCGTCTCTTCTCCAGCTCAAGCGGCGCATAGAGGAAGACGAGCCCTGCGGCGATCAGCGCACACAAGAGGAGGCCGGTCAGCAGCAGCGGCGGACGCTTCTGCCGTCTGAGACCGGGCGAAAGGAAGTCAAGGCCCTGTGCCTGCGGCCAGAGAAGCTCGATCAGTCCGCTCTGCGCCGACAGCATCGTGTCCGTGTCCAGCCGGTGTGTCGCGCCCTTGCGCAAAAGTTCCTCTGCAGGCGTGACAGGCATGCCGGTCTTCTGCATGAGCAGTTCCCTGACCGAGGGCCCGGAGGTTTCTGATGAAAGAACGATCCGGGGCTTCCTGTCATGCTCCTTCAGCGACGATGCAAGGAGACCGAGTTCCTGAAAAAGGGCCGCGTGCAGCTGCTCCGCAGGCCGTTCAGACTTCACGATCGTGAAGACGCTCCGTACGGTGCCCTCAAGGAACAGAGAGCCCTCATAGGCATCTTCCCGGTCCCTCAGCATGACAAAGTCCCTCAGGCCGCTGCCGAATTCGCAGAATGCGCCGAGCGATGAGATATGGCTGGTGACACGGGATACGGTGATTCCCTTGTTCTTTAGCGCATCGACGTACGGCATCACCACCGATGCTTTTGCCGCAACGAGGAGCACGGAAAGCTTTCCTTCTGATTCGTGGAGTATCCTGAAATCGTACAGTGCTTCATCGTGGCTGAACGGGGTGAGACGGTCAAGCTCATGGCGCATCGCTTCATGGATGTTTTCCTTGATCGTTGACGGGAATTCGGCTGTGGTGACGATGGTCCATGCCTTCGGGATAGAGAGGATCACCTCAGCCTTTTTCATCGGAAACTCTGCAGCGGCCAGGGAAACCGAGGAGGCGCATGCCTCCGGATCAGGATATGCTGCGGTATCGAAGCGGAAATATTTTCCGGCCTTTACTGAGATGCGCGAAAGGAAACGCGTACCGGAAACGACCGCTATGCTCCCTTTTTCAAGAGATATGCAGTGCCCCTTTCGGGCGGAGAGGCGGTCGTCGGCGAGGCTGAAGAAGAGGACCCTTGTCGCGATGGACGCGAACGCTCCAAACCTGCTGTGCAGGGTGCGTGCTGCGGAGGCGCTTTTTGCAGCGATGGTCCCGGTCGTCATTGCATTACCCAAACAGGGTTCTTGTAATAGACATACCGGTAGCGGCCCATGTCCGGCGAGAACATGACGGTTGCCCGTATGCTGTATGCCGCCTGTTCCCGTTCCTTATAGCCGGAAGATTCGATCGTGAAGGTATCGGAATCTCCCGTGGAAACATAGGGTGAAGCCATTGCGTAGGCCCCGCCAAACAGCACCGGCAGATCGGCCTCTGTTAGCAGCGTTTCCCGGCTCCGGCGTTCTGCGACAAAGGTATCTGCGAGCCCGGCGTCCATGCCCGGCAGCGCGGCAAGCAGATCGCGCGGTGCTGCGTTGATGTTGATCTTGTCTGTCTTCGCATGCACCGTGAGGAGGCCTTCAATGCCCTTCCGTTCGCGGTCGCCGAACAGTATATCGGACGTCATCCCTTTCACCAGCAAGAGTTCCTCCACGGTGTCGAAGTTCGCGTTCTTTGCAGCATAGGGGTGCGGAAGGGTCATGTAGTAATCCGTCTCCGCCCCACGCAGCCTGTGGGCATCGCTGTCACCACTGTCCTTCCAGTCGAGCAGGGAATCAACGATCGTATCGGCCTGCTCCTCTGCCACACCCCGCGTAACCAGGAGATTTTTCAGTATTATACCAGATGCATCGCTCAGCATGTTGATGTCGAGCTTTCCTGATTCGTCCGTGATCCCTATTGATGCATTCCCGTCGCCGATGGTCATGCGGTAACGGGTGCCGTCAATACGCCATACCTCCGCGGTCATGTCGTTTGGTTTCCTGCCCCGGTAGATGATCTCCATGATGCCGCGTTCAATGGCCGCCTCGGCAAGGTTCCTCTTTTCAAGCATCTCCCTGAAGCCGAGGGCAGCGTTGGTCTCGGTGCGTGCAAGGGCAGAGAAGGAAAAGACGATGACCATAAGTATGGTTATCACCCAGAGCACCATGAGGAGGGCGATTCCGCGGCTTCCTGCTGAACGGCCAGGAGCGCTCATTGCTGATTCGCCTGCGGTACGGTCTCGAGGAATGTTGTCCAGTCGGCAGCCCCCCGTACCCTGACCGGTATGACAATGCTGATGTCCTTTCCGTTTTTTTTCATCGTGAGACTGATCTTCTCCGGAATCAGGCTCTCATCGGTCCATGCATCCTTCCACGTGCCTTCGCTCTCGGCTGTATCTTTCCCGTAATATGAGAAGCGCATATCTTCGCAGCCGGTCAGGAGCTCAGCCTGGTGAGTGTCTCCCAGGCCTACGGTATGCTCGGAGATGCTCAGGGCCTGTTTGCCATCGGGTCCCGGGGCGATGCGGTAGGCGGCAAGTACATAACCGGCCTGGCCCTTCCACAGGGAGTAGTTTGTGGCAAGGTCCAGCGCGTCGTTCTGGCCGGACAGGGAGTTTTTCGGTTCAATATCCCCTTCAAGCTTCAGTGGGAGGCTCGATTGCACCTGCGCAGCAAGAATACCCACGGTCATCCTTAGCCGTTCAAGCTGGTCAATCCGCTTTTCCCCGGACGATACCGAACGGTATGACAGACGCATTGCACCGCTGACAATGAGCACGATCAGGCCGATCATGGTGATGGAGATAAGAAGTTCAAGGAGAGTAAATCCCTTCTGATGGCAGCGTATGTTCATATGGTCCTGGCTGCTGCCTTGAGGGTCCTGAGGGTGATGGTCCGCTCTTTCGCGCTGCTATCGAAGCGGAGCGAAAGGGTAATCTCATGAAGCTGCACAGGAAGGGATTCCGTGCGTTCTTCAAGCGCGGGTCTGACGGAAATGTTCACCCGGTAGCCTTCGCCGGTCGTCTCCGACCAGTCCCGTTCGCTGTAGTCGCCCGTATCGATTATTTCACGCATCTTTGCCTCCGCGGCCATCGACGCCGCGAGGTAATCGTCTGATGCGGCAATGCCGCGCAGGTTAGCCGAGAAGAGCTGCATGATCACGGCGAGTGCCATGCCGAGGATCGCCACGGCGGCAAGGACCTCGAGGAGGGTAAAGCCTCTCTGCCTCCTCACGGGGCCTTCTCCACCCTTTCGGTCACGGCGGCGACAATAGGATCAGGTCTTACGGCAACGGACCTCTTCGGCGTCGCGAGCATCACCGTGCCTCCCTGGATGCCGCCGACCGGGTCGTACGCAATGAGATGCTTCCCGCTCGTCTGTATGCCTGCAAGAGGGTCAGAGAAGGATACGGCGATGCCTCTGGGGAACGTCCTGCCGACCGTTCCCTCAATACCGTAGGAGCCTGCATCGAGGTCGATGAAGACTGCATGCGGTTCGCCGCTCATGGCAGACTGTCCACGCGCATGCTTCATGGCCGCAACGAGCGAACGGGCAGTAGCATCGAGCGTTCCCGAGGAGAGGGTGCCGGTAAAGAGCACAACCGAGATACCGGCGATCAGGGAAATAAGGAGAAGCACGACAATGAGCTCAAGGAGGGTGAAGCCCGAATCCTTCGCCATCATCCGGTCCCTCATTGCGTGGTCAGAACGGCAGTTCGGTGATGCTGAATATCGCCATGAGCATGGATATGACGATAAAGCCGATCACCGCGCCCATGATCAGGATCATGGCAGGTTCGAGGACTCCCATAAAGCGCCGTATCTCTGTCCTGAGTGACTTTTCGTAGGTCTGGGCAACCTTCAGGAGCATGACGTCAAGCTGGCCGGTCTCTTCGCCCACCTTGATCATCGAAAGCGCCAGCTGCGGGAATGCGTTCGTCTGTGCGAGGGGCACGGCAATACCCCTGCCTTCCCGTGCACCTTTCGTCACTGCATCGATCGACTGCGCAATGACACGGTTGCTGATCACGTCTTTTGCGTTCACAAGGGCCAGGAGCATCGGGACCCCGCTCTTGATGAGCGTGCCGAGGGTACGCGCAAAACGGGCTGTCTCAAACTTCCGTATGATCTCGCCGGTCAGCCGGAGCAGGAGTCTGTCGCGCGCATATCTGCCCTCTTTCGTGCGGATGAAGGACCGGAGTCCGATGACCAGCCCTGCGGCAGCAAGAAGGAAGAGCCACCAGAAGGATGACAGGAACGAGCTGACCGCAAGCAGCATTTTGGTCGCCAGCGGGAGCGAGCCCCCGAGTTCGTCAAAGATGACGCTGAAACGGGGGAGGATGTAGGTCATGAGAACGATGATCGAGATGCCTCCGGTCAGCACCAGGATCGCGGGGTAGATCATCGCGGAAACAACGCTATCCTTCAGTTCCTTTGCTGACTCAAGGAACTCGTTCAGCTGGTCGAGCACGGTATCAAGCACGCCGCCTGCCTCGCCGGCGCGCACCATGTTGACGTAGATGGTGGGAAACAGCGACGGATGCTTCTGGAGTGCGTCGGAAAAGGAGCCCCCTTCCCGGATGGACCTGAGAATCTCGCTGATGACCACCTTCATTTCCCGGTCGACCGATATCTCGCAGAGGATATTCAGGCTCCGGTCAAGCGGGAGCCCTGCACCGAGCAGCGAGGAAAGTTCTGTGGTAAAGGTCAGGACCTGGTCCCTCTGCCGGCCGATGCGCAGAGAGATGTGGAAGGGTTTCTTCTTCCCCTGATCTGTTGAACGCACCTTCAGGGGGATGACGCCGGAATTTTTCAGCCTTTCAGTCGCCGCGTGTTCGTTAGGGGCGTCGACGACCCCTTCGACGATAGCGCCTTCGCGTGTCGTTGCCCGGTAGGTAAAGACAGGCACCTAAGCCTCCTGGGTGACCCTGAGTATCTCGCTCAGGGTCGTGATGCCTTCCTTCACCTTCTCTGAACCATCCCTGAGCAGGGTCCTCATGCCGCGGCTGATTGCGGACTCCCTGAGTTGGTTGGCATCGGCGCTCTTGAGGATAAGTTTGCGGATATCGTCATCGACGGCCATGAGCTCGAAAATGCCGCTCCGGCCGTAGTAACCGGTGTGAGCGCACTTTTCACAGCCTTTGCCCCTATACAGTCTTGCGTCGTGCAGCAAGCCGAGCATGCCGAGTTCTTCCCTGTCGGGAGCGGACAGGTCCTCGGTCTTGCAGGACGGGCATATGACCCGCACGAGTCTCTGGGCAAGCACGCCCCTGATGGTCGATGAAAGCAGGAAATTCTCAACGCCCATCTCGAGCAGCCTCGTGATGGCGCTCGGCGCGTCGTTGGTATGAAGGGTCGAGAAGACAAGATGGCCGGTGAGCGCCGACTGGATTGCGATCTCGGCCGTCTCGAGATCACGGATCTCACCGATCATGATGATGTCAGGGTCCTGGCGTACGATATGCCTGAGGGTGTTCGTAAAGTTCAGGCCGATCTGCGGCTTGACCTGGATCTGGTTGATGCCCTTGAGTTGATACTCGATCGGGTCCTCGACGGTGATGATCTTCTTGTCGGGCGAGTTGATCTTGTCGAGAGCTCCGTAGAGTGTGGTGGTCTTGCCGCTGCCGGTCGGGCCCGTTACCAGGATGATGCCGTTGGGCTTCGTGATGAGCCTGCCGAATTCCCTGAGCACATCCGGAGGAAAGCCGAGGAGATCCAGGTCAATGGTGATGCCCTCCTTGCGCAGTATCCTCATAACGACGCTTTCCCCGAACAGCACGGGGATGGTCGATACCCTGAGGTCAATCTCCTGCTCGCCGATCCGGAGTCTGATGCGGCCGTCCTGGGGGAGCCGCCGCTCCGCGATGTTCAGCTTGGCCATGATCTTGATCCTGGACACGATCGCAGCCTGGAGCCTCTTCGGGGTGGACTCTGCGTCATGCAGAACGCCGTCAATGCGGTACCGTATCTTCAGCTCATCCTGGTACGGTTCAATATGGATGTCGCTTGCCCTTCCTTCGACTGCGCGGGAGATAAGCAGGTTGACGAGCTTGATGATAGGGGCCTCGGATGCAAGGTCGCGGAGGTGGCCGATATCTTCCTCCTCGCCCGTGAGAAATTCGATCCCTTTGTCGCCGATGTCCTCAATGATTTTGTTGATGTTTTGCGATTCCTGACTGTAGAACCGGGAGATGTAGTCATCGATCAGCTTATCGTCGGCAGCATAGACAAGCACCTCGGACGCTGTTGCTACCCTGAGCGCATCGACTGCCATGCTGCTCACGGAATCGGGGGCTGCAACTTTGAGGACATGGTTTTTCTGCTCAAAGGGTATAAGCCGGTGTTCGCGGATGAAGCGCGAAGAGATGCCGTTGATGATGAGCGGCATCTTGGGAAGATTTTCTTCTGTCAGTCTCTCGGGTTCTCTTGTCATGGTCTGCCCTGGTATCGCCTCATGCTTCAATTATAAAGCATCTGCAGCAATTAAGATGCGATCACGATGCCACAGTGCCTATTTTCCAGTAGGGATGTGCAATGTCCTCGAATATGGTCGCTGCCGCGAGGGACCCCTGGCCGACCGCGGTGACGATCTGCTTAAAGCCCCCGGTGATGTCGCCTGCTGCATATACGCCCTTCACGTTCGTGCGGTGGCCCTTATCTACCATGATATATCCTTCGTCGTCGGTCGCCACGCCCAGCTTTGCAGCAAGCTCGTTGCTCGGCACATAGCCGATGGCAACAAAGACGCCGTCGACCGGAAGGGTGCTCGTTGTCTTGTCAGCGACGTTTTCCAGGACCACGCCGGTCACGAACTTCTCGCCCCTGATCTCCTTCAGCTCGGCATTCCAGAGTATCGGGATATGCTGCTCCGTGAGGCTCTCCTGAAGAAAAAGCTCTGCCCGCAGCCTGTCCCTCCGGTGCACGATCGTCACATCAACGCCGATGTTCTTGAGGTACAGGGCCTCGGTTGCCGCGGTGTTGCCGCCGCCGACCACGATCACCTTCTTGCCGTCCTTGAAAAAGTATCCGTCGCAGGACGCACAGTAGCTGACGCCCTTGCCCTGGAACTCCTGTTCGCCGGGTACTCCGAGCTTCCTGCTCTGCGCACCGGTTGTCAGCAGCAGGGCCTTTGCCGTGTAGGATGCCCTGCTCGTCCTGATCGTAAAGAGATCATCCTTCCTTTCTATGTCAACGACCTCCTCGCCCTCATGGATCTCTGTGTACTGGATCGCCTGCTGCGCCATCATGTCCATCAGCGTCTTGCCGCCGATCCGGGTGAAGCCGGGATAGTTCTCGACCACCGGCGTTATCGCCACCTGTCCGCCGATATTGCCCTTTTCGATCACGACGGTTTTCATGCCGCTCCGTTCCGCATAGATAGCAGCAGTGAGACCTGCGGGTCCTGCGCCGACAACGACCAGATCCATTTCGGTCGAACCTGTCCCCTCATATGCCTTGGTTGTGACCGGCGCGGCTGTCAGGATCTCTTCGATAAAGACCTCTTCCGGCTGCAGGCCGAGGCCGACGAGGCTGTCGTTGATAAAGGCCTGGGGCACAGAGAAGGCGTTGTACTGTTTTGCGAGGTCCTTGTTCTCATGGATCTCGATGATCTCGGTGCTGATGAGGTCTTCCATCTCGATCGCCGCACAAACGGCAAGCAGCGCCTGCTGCGGGCAATAAGGGCAGGTGGGACTCACAAAGACCTTGATATTGCGGCTTTCTTTGAGCTCAGAAAGCCTTTGCCGGGATTGCTCTGACAGCCCCGTTGTTCCCGCGGAGGCCATCAGGACCGCAAGCAGGAAGGTTCGCGCCTCTTCACCTGCAGGAGCACCGGTGAACCTGATGGCATAGCGTTCAGGCTCAACGAGGAGGGTGGGGGTCCTGGTTACGCCGTATTTCTTGGCCGCAGCGCTGCCGGGAGCATCGAATACCGGCTTAATCTTGTCCGAGAGCGCTGAAAGTTCGGTCAGGAGCTTCCTGCAGAACTCATTGAACGGCTTGTTCTGTTCCTCGGAGAGCACGACAATGACCGTCACTGCCTTCTTCATCTTGGCCAGCTCCTCCTTGACCACCTTCCTCGTGCCTTCAGAGATAAAGAGTTCCTTTTTTTGTTTCATACACCTTCCTGATGAATCGAATTTGAGCTTATTTTACCTGAAAAAAAGCCAAATTGTACGCCGGCGAATGGCTCGAGAATGGTCCAGGGCATTGTTGACTTGAAATTCATATCTCGGATAATATAAAAATCCATGAAAATTGCAATAGGTTCTGATCATGCAGGTTTCGGGCTTAAGGCGGAGGTGCTGGCGCTCCTGAACAGGACCGGCTCAGAGATCATCGACTGTGGCACGAACAATACGGCCTCTGTAGACTATCCTGACTTCGGCGAAAAGGTATCGCGCATGGTCTCTTCAGGCGAGGTCGACCGCGGCATCCTGATCTGCGGCACAGGCATCGGCATGTCCATGGTAGCCAACAAGTTCCCGAACGTCAGGGCAGCACTCTGCAATGATCTCTTCAGTGCGAAGATGAGCCGTCTGCACAATGACGCCAATGTACTCGTGCTCGGCGGCAGGATCATCGGCACTGACCTTGCTGCCGAGATTGTCAGAACATGGCTTGAGACGCCATTCGAGGGCGACCGGCATATGAGACGTCTGCAGAAGATCAAGAAAATAGAGGACACCGTAAACGGCAATGGAAACTGAAGGCCTGAGAACCTCCGACCCCGAAGTATTCGACGCGATCCAGAGGGAAAAGGACAGGGAGCATGAAAAGATCGTCCTTATAGCTTCCGAGAACTATGCGAGCCAGGCAGTCCTTGAGGCTCAGGGCTCGATCTTCACGAACAAGTATGCGGAGGGATATCCGTCGCGTCGCTATTACGGCGGCTGCGAATACGCAGACATTGTCGAGAACCTGGCGATCGGGCGGGCAAAGGCGATATTCGGAGCAGAGCATGTGAACGTGCAGCCTCACTCCGGGTCTCAGGCGAACATGGCAGTGTTCTTCTCAATGCTGAAGCCGGGGGACACGATCCTCGGCATGAGCCTCAGCCACGGGGGGCACCTTACCCACGGGGCTACGGTGAGCTTCTCCGGCATGCTGTATAAGGGCGTTTCCTACGGCGTCAACAAGGACGGGGTCATCGATCACGATGAGGTGAGGAAGCTTGCAAAGGAGCACCGGCCGAAGCTCATCATCGTCGGAGCCAGCGCATACTCGCGGCAGTTCGACTTTGAGATGTTCGCTGATATTGCAAAAGAGGCTGGCGCCTACCTCATGGCCGATATCGCGCATATTGCCGGCCTGGTCGCTGCCGGGGTGCATCCTTCACCCGTGCCGCATGCTGACTTTGTGACCACGACGACTCACAAGACGCTCAGGGGACCTCGCGGCGGCATGATCATGTGCAAGGCGGAGCACGGGAAGGCGGTCGATAAAATGATATTCCCGGGCATCCAGGGCGGGCCCCTCGTGCATGTGATCGCAGCAAAGGCTGTTGCTCTCAGGGAAGCGATGACCGAAGGATTCAGGACCTACCAGAAGAATGTCGTGGCAAATGCCCGAACCCTTGCAGATGAGCTCATGAAAAGAGACTTCAGGGTCATATCGGGTGGCACGGACAATCATCTTATGCTCATTGACCTGACGAACAAAGACTGTACGGGCAAGGACGCTGAGAGCGCCCTCGACAGCGCCGGCGTCACGGTGAACAAGAACTCGATACCATTTGATACACGTCCTCCTGCCGTGACCAGCGGTATACGGCTCGGTACCCCGAGCATCACGACCCGCGGCATGGGGAAGGCTGAGATGGTCGAGATCGCCGATATCATATCCACAGTCATCGACAACGCGTCGGAGCCGGAAACGATACAGGAGCATGCACGAAGGGTCGAGGCCCTCTGCGACAGATTCCCTGTCTACCGATAACATACTGACAGCAATTACGTATTCAGTGTCAGTCAAAGTGAGAAATACCTTAAGGGACGCCTAAGAGAGAGGATCGTGATGAATCACTATCCATCAAAACCTGATAACAAGAATTCGTTACTGACACTGATCACAGACATGGATTCCCGATGAAATGCCCCTATTGCCAGAACCAGGAAGACAAGGTTATTGATTCGCGTGCGAGCAAGGAAGGCGATGCCATACGCCGGCGGCGGGAATGCCTGAAGTGCGGCAAGCGTTTCACATCCTACGAACGGGTCGAAGAACTCGTGCCGATGGTGATCAAAAAAGACGGCCGCCGGGAGCCTTTCCATGCCGAAAAGATCAGGAGCGGTCTCCTCATCGCGTGCAAGAAACGTCCGATCGAGACGGAACGGATAGACCGGATTGTCGATTCGATAGAGAAGAACCTGGTCGGGCTTGGCGTAAAAGAGGTCGAAAGCTCATGGATCGGCGAGCAGATCATGGCAGCGCTGAAGGACCTTGACAAGGTTGCTTATGTGAGATTTGCCTCGGTCTACCGGAAGTTCAAGGACATTAACGAGCTCATGGACGAGGTGAAGACGCTTTTCGAGCCGCAGAAGGAGAAGATGAAATAATATTTTGATTTCAATAGTTAGGCCATCCGGCATTTACAAAAAAATCGATTTTATGCTATAAAATTATCTTGCTTGGGGAGTCGTCCAATGGCAGGACGGTAGACTCTGGATCTGCTTATAGGGGTTCGAATCCTCTCTCCCCAGCCATTCGGTCCCATCGTCTAGCGGCCTAGGACGTGGCCCTCTCAAGGCTAAAACACGGGTTCGATTCCCGTTGGGACCGCCAAATTATCTCATTAAAGCAAGTTTTTGTCGGAGTGAGTTTTTTCTTTTCCCCACCCAGTGTAATCGAAAATATCCTAAGATATATGAAACTAACGGAATATACTGCAAAGAATACCATGGCCAAAATCCCTGAAAATAAAAGTGAAAGTCAAGTTGCGCAGATATATGGCCCACTTGCAGAAAATTGGTTTAATGGCCTTTGCAAGGCTAAAACACGAGTTCAAGCATAGAAAATGGAATGCGCCAAGAATTATTGAAATGGAAACAAATACTGCCTGCGGCAATATTATTTCAACGCCGACCATTTATTGTATGATATATCAGCCAACAGGCCCTCAGGATATACCTCGCGCTTTGTCCATGCCCCGTTGGCTCTCTCTCTCTGAATAGAACTGTAAAAGGATACCTTTCAAGCATTTGTTAGCGGAGTTGGGAGAGACTAATAGCGGAGAAGAGCATTGATGATAATAACGACGTTGCCCTCTACAAAGCACGGCAACCTGCGCTGGCAGAATATGAGCGCTGCTGAATGAGTATGGACTACTTCACCCTTGACATGTTGCGCCAGAGACACCCGGCATGGCGGATGCTGCGTTCTGATCATGTGCCGCTCATAGCGAGTTTTCTGCATCGCCTTTTTATCGTTCCCAACGTGCGTGTCATGACACAGGCGGACTTGACGGAGGCGCTGGAGGACGAGTTGTTCGGCCTGCGAGAGCGCCTTGGTTCGGATGTCTTCACCAAACCGGCGATCGACTATCTTAACGACTGGGCTGCCAATGAGAAGGGCTGGCTCCGCAAGTTTTACCCGCAAGGCTCGGATGAGCCTCATTTCGATCTGACTCCCGCAGCAGAAAAGGCGATCGCCTGGATCGGGACGCTGACGGAAAGGGCCTTTGTCGGCACGGAATCGCGACTCCTTACGCTGTTTACGCTGCTTAAGCAGATGAGCGAGGGTAGCGAGACTGATCCGCAGACCCGCATATCAGAGTTGCGCAAGCGACACGACGAGATAGATGCCGAGATAGTTCGCATCCTGACCGGCGACATTCCCACGCTTTCCGATACTGCTCTCAAGGACCGCTTCCAGCAGTTTATTGCCTTGGCGCGCGAACTGCTTGCAGATTTTCGGGAAGTAGAACATAATTTTCGCGGTCTTGATCGCCGTGTGCGCGAACGTATCGCCCTGTGGGACGGCGGAAAAGGTGCGTTACTTGAGGAGATAATGGGCGAGCGCGATGAGATTGCCGATTCAGACCAGGGTAGAAGCTTTCGCGCCTTCTGGGACTTCCTTATGTCCGGCAGCAGGCAGGAGGAGCTGACTCAGCTGCTGGAGCGGGTCCTGGCTCTGCCGTCTGTTGCCGAACTCAAGCCGGACACCCGCATCCGGCGCATACATTATGACTGGCTTGAGGCGGGTGAGCACACCCAGCGCACCGTGGCCCTGCTTTCTCAACAGTTACGGCGCTTTCTTGACGACCAGGCATGGCTTGAGAACCGCCGTATCATGGACATATTGCACGGCATAGAGGCAAAGGCCCTGGAGCTGAGAGACTCGCCGCCTGCGGGAGAATTCATGCAGATTGACGACACCGGCGCTGATATCGAATTGCCAATGGAGAGGCCGCTCTATACGCCCCCGATCAAACCGCTGATAGCAGATGTGGCCCTTGAACCAGGCGATGAGGAGGTAGATGCCGCCGCGCTGTTTTCGCAGGTGGTTGTCGATAAGGCTGAACTCTTAAGGCATATCCGCAATGCGCTGCAGGAGCGATCACAAGTAACCTTGCGCGAGCTTGTAGAAACCCGGCCGTTGCAACACGGGCTTGCAGAATTGATCGCCTATCTGCAATTGGCAAGCGATGCCTTCAAGGCGATTGTTGACGAAGAGATGACCGAAGTCATCCTGTGGGAAGCCACGGACCAAGACGGCAGGCGAATAAGACAGGCCCGCCTGCCGCGTGTTATATTTGTGAGGTAATAATGTCAGAACAGGACTTTGAAACACAAGCCTCTGCCGCCAATGACCTGTCATCCGTGGTAGTGCCGCTCCTGAAAGGTGTGCTTTATCAGGAGAGCAGTCCTGACCTATGGAGCTCTCTGCTGGGACTGCAGGCCCGCGTGCGCGACTATGTGGCCGTCCTCGGGCTTGAACTGGTGCTGGATGAGGCTGAGAGTTACGCCTTCTTGCGCTCATATTGCCCTGACGGAGATGAAACGGAAACGAAGTTGCCGCGCCTGGTTGCAAGAAGGCCCCTTTCGTTTCCGGTGAGTTTCTTGCTTGCCCTTTTGCGTAAGAAATTGGCCGAGTTCGATGCTACAGGAGGCGACACGCGCCTCGTCTTGTCCAGCGATGACATAGCCGAACTAATAAGAGTTTTCCTGCCCGAGAGCAGCAACGAGGCAAAACTGATGGACCAGATGGACAGCCACGTCAACAAGGTAGTGGATCTGGGCTTTATGCGACGATTAAAGCCCCAAAGCGGACAGAAGCAGATGTTTGAGGTGAGGCGCATCCTCAAGGCGTTTGTCGATGCACAGTGGCTGGCGGAATTCGATGAGCGGCTGGCAGAATACCGGACGCTCTTGCAGGGAGGCGGGAAGGGGAACGGAGAGAATGAGTGAGTCTTTGAATCTGGAATTCATGTCCGATGATTCACTCTCGGGCTTCCGCCTGCATCGCCTGGAGGTCTTTAACTGGGGCACGTTCGACGGCCGTGTTTGGGCATTGAACCTTAACGGCAGAAACGCCCTGCTGACCGGGGACATCGGTTCAGGAAAAACAACATTGGTGGACGCGGTAACCACGTTGCTGGTGCCGGCCCAGCGCATCGCTTACAATAAGGCGGCTGGGGCGGAAAACAGGGAACGCACATTGCGTTCCTATGTGCTGGGTCATTACAAATCGGAGCGCAATGAGATCAGCGGCGCGGCCAAGCCGGTCGCCTTGCGTGACAACAATAGTTATTCTGTGGTACTGGGCGTTTTCTATAATGCCGGCTATGACCAGACATTGTCCCTGGCGCAGGTGTTCTGGATTAAGGACCCGCAGGGACAGCCGGCGCGTATTTTTGTCGGAGCGACGCGTGTCCTGTCCATTGCAGCGGACTTCGCTCACTTCGGTCCCGAGATCGGCTCTCTGAAGAAGCGCCTGCGCAGCAGCGGCGCAGAAGTGTTTGACACCTTTCCTCCTTATGGAGCATGGTTTCGCCGCAGGTTCGGCATCGACAACGAACAGGCCCTGGAACTTTTTCACCAGACGGTCTCTCTGAAGTCGGTTGGCAATCTTACCGAGTTTGTGCGCAGCCACATGCTTGAGCCCTTTGACGTGGCGCCCAGGATAAAGGCGCTTATCACGCATTTCGATGATCTCAACCGTGCGCACGAGGCGGTGTTGAAGGCCAAGCGGCAGGTGGCATTGCTCACACCGCTGGTAGCTGATTGCGACCGTCAAGCGGAGGTCTCTGTACACTATCAGGAGCTGCGGGCCTGCCGAGAGGCGCTTAAGAGCTATTTTGCAAAATTGAAATGCGGGCTGCTTGAAAGGCGCATCTCCACTCTCGCTGAAGAATGGGCTCGGCAGCATGCAAACGTGCAGCGCACTGAAGAGCGTAAGAACACTTTATTAAGCGAGGAACGGGAACTCAGGCGCAGCATCGCCGAAAACGGCGGAGACCGGCTAGAGCGGCTGGCTGCAGAGATTCAGCAGAAAGACGAGGAGTGCGTAAAACGCCGAAGCAAGGCTGCGCGTTATGCTGAATTGACAGGCTTCTTGAATATCGCAGCAGCAGACACAGCCGAAGCATTCCTGAGCCAGAGGAAAACCTTCGGAGATTTGGCAGAAAAAATGTCGATCCGGGAGGCGTTGGTTCAGAACGAATTGAACGAGGCAGGGGTTACTTTTGTGCAATGGCGTCAGGAACGCGAGATGCTCACGACTGAGATCAAGAGCCTTAAGTCCCGTCGGAGCAACATCCCCGCAGAACAGATGACCATGCGGGCGGGTATTGCTGCCGCGCTGAAGCTGCCCGAGTCGGAGATGCCGTTTGCAGGCGAGCTGATCCAGGTGCGCGAGGAGGATCGTCAATGGGAGGGCGCTGCGGAAAGGCTGCTGCGCAACTTCGGACTTTCACTCCTCCTGCCCGAAAAGCATTATGCTCAAGTGGCTGCCTGGGTGGACCGCACCCATCTGAAGGGTAGGCTGGTCTATTTCCGGGTGCGTAAGGCTGGTCGCAGCGATGTCCCTGCCTTGCACGAGCATTCATTGGTGCACAAGCTGGCGGTAAAGCCCGATTCTCCATATTATGACTGGCTGGAATGGGAGATCGCACATCGCTTTGACGTTGCCTGCTGTGCAACACAAGATCAGTTCCGCCGCGAGACCCGCGCCGTTACGCTTGCAGGTCAGATCAAAGTCCAGGGTGAGAGGCACGAAAAGGATGACCGCCACCGGCTCGACGACCGGAGCCGTTATGTTCTCGGATGGACCAACGCGGCCAAGATAGCCGCGATCGGGGCAAAGGCGAAGCAGCTCGAAACTCAGATGTCAGAGCTTGCCGGACACATCAGCTCATTGCAGACAGAACAGAAGGAGCTTAGGACCCGGCTCGAAACCCTGTCTAAACTGAACGAGTATGGGGATTTCCGAGAGTTGGACTGGCAACCCCTTGCCACCGAGGTTACAGGACTTCAGGAGCAGAAGAGACAACTGGAATCCGCCTCTGACCTGCTCAGGGAGCTGACCGGCAGACTGGATGCTCTTGTTCTGGAGATCCGGAAGATCGAGAGTTCGCTTGAGGAGCAGAGGGACAAGCGGTCCAAGACGGAGCAGAAAAGGACAGATGCCGAGTCTTTGCGTGCTCAAGCGAGGACGCTGCTCGACGACCCTGCAAACGCCCTTCACGCAGCCAGGTTCGAAGCCCTGGACGCAATGCGGTCCGAGGCACTTGGCGAACACCACTTGAGCGTGGAGTCGTGCGACAACCGGGAACAGGACATGCGGGCCTGGTTGCAGGCCCTCATCGACAATGAGGCGAAGAATCTCACCCGCCTGCGCGAAAAGATCATCAAGGCCATGGCGGAGTACCATGACGCCTACAAGCTCGACACTCAAGAAGTGGATGTCAGCATCGAGGCGGCAGGCGACTATCGCCTGATGCTGGAGAAGTTGAACGCCGATGATCTGCCCCGCTTCGAGGCGCGTTTCAAGGAGTTGCTCAACGAGAACACTATCCGTGAGGTGGCGAACTTCCAGTCGCAACTGAACCGTGAGCGCGAAACCATAAAGGAGCGGATTGCTCATATCAACGAATCGCTGACCCAAATAGATTACAACCCGGGCCGTTACATCATTGTGGAAGCACAGACCGCGCAGGACGCCGATATCCGGGACTTTCAGGGCGAGCTGAGGGCATGCACCGAGGGCAGTCTGACCGGCTCGGAAGATGATCAGTATTCGGAGGCCAAGTTCTTACAAGTAAAGCGGATCATCGAGCGCTTCCGGGGCCGTGAAGGGCAAGCCGAGACAGACCGGCGCTGGACGGCAAAAGTCACAGATGTGCGTAACTGGTTCGGCTTTGCTGCCTCCGAGCGCTGGCGGGAAGACGGCACAGAGCACGAGCATTATTCGGACTCCGGTGGAAAATCAGGAGGACAGAAGGAAAAACTGGCATATACTATCTTGGCTGCGAGCCTCGCATATCAGTTTGGGCTTGAATGGGGTGCTGTGCGCTCCCGGTCCTTCCGCTTTGTTGTCATAGATGAAGCCTTTGCCCGTGGCTCAGACGAGTCTGCGCAGTACGGCCTGCAGCTCTTTCACCAAATGAACCTACAGCTCCTGATCGTCACCCCGCTTCAGAAGATCCATATCATCGAGCCCTTTGTGGCGAGCGTTGGCTTCGTGCATAATGAGGATGGCCGTTCCTCAAAGCTCCGCAACCTCTCAGTCGAGGAATACCAGGCAGAAAAGGCGAAGGCCCACTCATGAATCGGATAATTTCATGAGCTGGACAACCCCTGCTGACCTGCGCGCACAAGTGCAAAGGCTGTGGGATAAAGGGCGGCTGCTGGCCTCTCTAGTGAACGGTGAAGCGCTGTTCCCCCTACGCTTGACCTTAAAAAAGCCTGCATCACCTGAATTGGCTGATCGGTTTGAGGAAGTGCGGAGATGGATTGCCGATCTGCAGCAAGGGACACACTACCGCGTTGTGATGCGTGAGTTGCGTCACCATGTCATAGGCAGCAATGCCATTCCCGATGAAATATGGATAGACACAGTCGAGAATGCCCTGAGCCTTATCGGCAAAGGTAGTGATCTCAGGCGATTCAACGAACTCGTAGCGCTCACCAGAGAACGGCAGCCAACGCTCCTGCCTTGGCTTTCGAGACGTCCGCTGAAGGCCCTTGAGTTGGCTAAGGACTGGACGCATCTGTTGGAAGTCATCGGCTGGATGCAAACCCATCCACGTCCAGGCATCTATCTGCGGCAGATCGATATCCAGGGTATTCACACAAAGTTTGTCGAAACACACCGGGCTGTGTTGAGTGAGCTGTTGGACCTTGCTCTGCCGCCTGAAGCTATTGAGACGAAAGTCGGCGGAGTAAATCAGTTCTGCCACCGCTATGGATTTATGGATAAGCCGTTGCGCATTCGCTTCCGCATACTTGACCCGGCAATCGCCGTATTGCGAAGCGACACTGACCAGGATATCACCGTCAATCAAGATGCTTTCGCCCGGCTCGATCTGAAGGTCAGCCGGGTGTTTATTACCGAGAACGAGGTCAACTTTCTCGCTCTCCCGAATCTGCCGGGCAGCCTGGTCATCTTCGGCGCTGGGTACGGATTCGAGATGCTTGCGCAAGCCAAGTGGCTGCAGCGGTGTGCGATTCGTTACTGGGGCGATATTGATACCCACGGTTTTGCCATTCTTGATCAATTGCGATCATATTTCCCTCGCGCCGAATCCTTTTTGATGGATCGGGAAACGCTAATGGCCCACGAGTTGCAGTGGGTAAGAGAACCCCAACCCTCCCGCCGTGACCTTGCCCGCCTCAGCACAGAGGAGCTCACGCTCTACGATGATTTGCGTTATAATCGGATAAGCTTTGCTGTCAGACTTGAACAGGAAAGGGTTGGGTTCGGCCGGGTCAAGGCTGCGCTAAAATTGCTTGCTAACCAATCAAGAATCTAACCAACATCGTTGAGGAATTATATTGATAATACTGTAAAAAGACAATACACTTTTACATCATGATAGAGAGATTGCTCAAACTTCCAGGGGATAAATCCTTTTTCCTGTTTGGGCCGCGACAGACAGGTAAAACCACGTTGATAAACAGTCTCTTTCAGGAGAAAGTCTATAAAATCAATCTCTTGCTCTCTGATCAGTTCCTGAAGTATTCAAAATATCCCTCCCTGTTTCGAAAAGAGGTCCTCCAAAAAAAGGATTCTATCACGCATGTGTTTATTGATGAGATACAGCGTGTGCCGGAACTGCTGAACGAAGTACAGTATCTTATTGATACGACTTCACTCCATTTTATTCTGTGCGGCTCAAGCGCACGGAAACTGAAGAGGGGATACGCAAATCTGCTGGGAGGCAGGGCTGTTCAGAGATTCCTGCACCCGTTTCTGTGGCAGGAGGTAGCTGAGGCGGCAACGCTTATGCATCTCTTGAGATTCGGTTCTCTTCCGCCGGTCTTCCTTGCAGAGGCTGATATCGACAAGATCGACCTGCTCAGGTCATATGTCGATATCTATCTTCGTGAGGAGATTCAGGCAGAGGGGATAGTCCGCCAGATAGGTGCCTTTTCCCGGTTTCTTGATATGGCTGCGAGCCAGTTTGGCGAGATCGTCAACTATTCCTCTGTTGCCCGTGAGTGCCAGCAGGCTGTGATGACAGTAACATCCTATTATGAAATACTGACTGACACGCTCATAGGGTTTCGTCTTGAGCCGTGGAGAAAAAGCGTAAGAAAACGGCTTTCGGGACATCCCAAGTTTTATTTTTTCGACAACGGCGTTACGAATATGATCAACCGGTACGACAGTGAGATTTCAGACCCCTATCTCCTGGGGCGGCTTTTTGAACAGCTTATCGTCATAGAGACGCTCAAGTGGCTCAGACAATCGCAGAAGATGGTCAACCTCTATTACTGGCGAACCAATGCAGGGGCAGAGGTAGATCTTCTGACAGAACATGCGGGAACATTGACCGGTGCATATGAAATCAAATGGTCCCGCACAGTTGATACGGCGCATCTCTCGGGGCTGAGGTCTTTCCAGAATGACTACCCTGATGTGCCATGCCATATTATCTGCAACGTGGATGAACCCTACCGGCTCGGGAACATCCAGGTGATGAACTGGAAACTGTTTCTTCAGAGTTTGCCGGAGAGAATTGAATGAGGATCGGTAGAATGACTGTCTGGAGGGAAGAAACCGACTTCTATGGGAGCTATTTTTCCTCTGATTCAACTGCAGCCAAAATGTAGACAAAAATGTCTCAAAGGGTGAAAAATACCAGAAAATACCGTAAAGGATGGGGTAGAAAATCCCCTTGAAAATAATATATGGTTCATTCGTAAGAAAGTTGAAAGATATATATGACTTATTGGATTCCCGCTTAAGACCCTCGGGAATGACAAGCAAAAACAATCACTTAAGATTGTCAGCCTCGGGCTTGCTCCGGGGACCCAGGCTGTTTTCGACTTAAATACGAAAGACACTAATATATAATTCCTAAAATTGCAGGTAGAAGGCCCGCTTGGCAAAATTGCCCATATAGGGCTCTCAAGGCTAAAACACGGGTTCGGTTCCCGTTGGGACAGCCAATTATCTTATTAATATCAATTAGTTACGAGGCATGCGCTATTCCTCCCCTCCTGCGACTGTAACCAAATAAAAGCCAAATAACAGCTCTGCTTGAAATCACCTGCCATATGGCATTATAATAATGCCAGAAGACACGCATAGAAACATAAGAGAGGAGAGAGACGATGGCAAGTGCGGTGGTTCTGGAAAATGAGATCCTGAAAAATAAGATAATAGGTCTCATGAACATAAGACCTAAAGATTTTGCAGCTGAAGAAAAAAGGGAAGGCGCCTTTGCTTTCGATTTTGTTATAAGGAAAGGCATCCCTTTTACTGCAATACGCATAGTTAAATCGAAACTGGAGTTGAGCGACAGCGAATTCGCAAAGATTCTCGGCATAAGTCTTCGCACTCTTCACAGGAAAAAGGAGACCCACCAAAAACTGTCCATCACGGAAGGAGACCGTTTATATCGCGTACTGCGGATTTTTGCTTTGGCCGGCGAAGTTTTGGAGAGCGATGAAATGGCCAAGAGATGGTTACATAAACCTCAGCACGGGCTGGGAGGCCGTGTGCCTATGGAACTGGTTGAGACCGAAGCGGGAGCCCGGGAAGTGGAAGACCTCCTGGAGAAAATAGAATTCGGGGTCATTGTCTGATTGTTCTGCTACAGGCTTGTTAAGAAAAAATATGCTGACACCGCATTCAGCGGTGAAGGGGCCAGAAGGAAAAACAGCAGGTGGATGCCTAAAGGCTCTGCGGTGGTTTATGCCTCGGAATCAAAGGCATTGGCGGCTCTTGAGTTATTCGTAAATCTGGGCGATGAAGGGCGGGAAATACGGCTTGTGTGCATTCAGGCTGAAATCCCCGATACTTTGAAGATTTCGGAAATAAAGCTGTCAGTGCTGCCGGAGAATTGGAGGGAAACACCAGCCCCGGAAGCTCTGATGTCCTTTGGAGCGGAGTGGTACCGGAAATCTGAAACTGCGGTTCTGAGAGTGCCTTCAGTCGTTATTACAACTGAATTTAACTATCTTATCAATCTTTCTCACCCCGATTTCAAGAAAATCAAAATCAATCCTCCGGAAGACTTTTGTTATGATCCACGCATGTGGAAGCAACATAAGATGTAGTTGTTGTTCCTATTTTTTTGAATGGAGCGTGTTGTCCCGAACGGAATTATCTGCCGGAGCTCCGGCTATAATGGCTGCAAGGACATCGATGGCGTTGTTCACTGCCGTGCCTATCGCACCAGAGGAACTATCAACTCGAGCCAATGCGGGGGATACCTTCTCCAGAAACAGCACGGCGCCTTCGGCAGCCAGAACAGGATCCTTACGTGCTATTTTCTTTATTTCCGCTACGGCCTCTTTTACGCGGGTCAGTGCCGGCTGCGAGCGCCAGCCAAAGACATTTCTGCGGAAGCATGGGGCAAAATTCCATTTATGAACTGAGGGCGAAGTCATTTTGTCGATCTCATTCTATTCTGAAAAGCTTATCTAAAAAACAGCATCTTCATCATGATAGTCTGATTTGCTGCTGAGTCATTTGTAAGCATCACCCCGTGGAAGTATTGCTATTATCTCGACAACATGCTGTTCCTGTTGCCTGTTAAAATCAGCATCGCTAAACAGGTGTCCATAGATGTCCAGTGTGATATTGATGCTCGCATGACCCTTCTGTATTTGAATGTAATTGACCTTCTGAGAAGCCTGAATCCGCATGCTCGCATTGCTTCATAAAACTATGAACCCTCCTCTGATTCTTCGTAACTCGCCATTTGTATACACTGATGAATGGCATCTTCAAGAGAGGTTTGTTTTTTCTGATAGGTATTGAGTTCAGCGATCATTCTTTGTAAAAAAAATACTTCTTTATCTGTAAGAGTGATTGTTACTTCCATGAGTCCCTCCCAGAAGATAGTTTTAATAGCTATTATATTAAACATTAAATTGTCCATAGTTAAATCTTTTTTTATTTCATGACTGTCAGGTTTTATACCGAACGATAGAATTATATGCTTTAAATTCAATAAGTAACTACTACTTCTAACCGTTTCCCTTTGTTTTCCATCCATTTCTTCACAGCATTCCTAGAAAACCGTAAAGATCAGACCGCCTTCATATATAGGAATGTACTCAGGTTGTGATATGAATTGTTTACCTGCTGATATTCAGTGCGCGGCAGTTGTTCCGCGAGTTCCCGCGCTTGAAAAAGAGACTGTGGACCGGCCAGTTGTGGGAGGTCGGCTACTACGCCCCCTGTCGGAGTTCGTATGAATCGGCAGATCATTGAGACATATATCAAGCATCATAGCGATATAGCGCAAGGGTCTGCGCAGCTGTTTTGAGCTGCGTTAAAGATACCCCGCGGCTTGCAGCTCGGGAGTCTCACTGAAAAAATGTTCTATGGAATATATCTCTGTATCCATTGGATACGAATTGTTTAACCTTATATACGTTTATGTCCATTTCTGAATGTTAAAAAAGCTTTATATTTTAAGTAGTTAACCATTTTATTAATTTGGCATTTTTATTGCACTTATTCCGCATGATGCCATTACGATAAAAACGTAGACTGCTATCATAAAGAACGTTGTCTCCTGCAATGAACTTGACGGAGGCGCCATACTTTGATTTGCATGCCCAATGGCATTTTGACGTGGATGAAACGGGCAAATAAGATCTTTATTTTTATCCTTGATCTGTCTTTGCCCGTCTAGATTCTCTTGAGATTATAGTAAGGAAGGAAAGCCGATTGACGGCAATTTTCTTATCATGGAAGGTAGCCCGCTGAAATTGGATGATCTGCTGACCGGGAATGTGGTCTTTGATAGCGACCCCATCAGGTGCTTTGTTATGGATAACGATACCAAAGGGCTACTTCAGGATTATCCCGGCCACGGTGCCGGTCGGTTTCGGGCACGTTTCAAACAAAACGCCCCAAACGAAAACCTCTCTAAAAGGTATAAATACGGCAGCTTGGGCTATCCCGAAGTTGCTAAAGACACGAATGGGGTTTTTTTTATGGATACCCGCTTCTGAGAAAGGAATGAAAAGGGACAGGAAATGAAGGGGACGTATGAGGGACATTAGAACACTGTTCCATGTATCACTAAAGCCTCCGCAGGCTGAGGAGCATATCCTGTCCTCACCGAAAGAAGATCTTGATCAAATGCCCTCTGCATTGCCGAAATTTACTCGTGCTCCTAATCAACGAACGAAAGCCCTCGGCAAATTCATGTATGCAGGGAATGAGAAGCTCTGGGTGCGCGGGGTTACCTACGGAACTTTTCGCCCAGGAGCGGAAGGGTTCGAGTACCCCGAACCTGGAATGGCACAAAAAGATTTTTCTCGCATAGCCTCAGCGGGAATGAACACGGTGCGCACCTACACTGTACCGCCGCTGTGGCTTCTCGATATTGCCAGGGAAAATGGATTGTACGTCATGGTAGGCATTCCCTGGGAGCAGCATATCGCATTTCTTGATGACAGCGAACGGGTGGAGACAATAAAGCGCCGTGTGCATGATGCGGTAATCAGCTGTGCCGCGCACCCTTCTGTGCTCTGCTTTGCTGTCGGTAATGAAATACCCGCTTCCATTGTGCGCTGGCATGGACGGCGGCGTATCGAGAATTTCATCAGAGAATTATACGATATCGTAAAAAACGCTGACCCTGAGAGTCTGGTCACCTATGTGAATTTTCCCACGACAGAGTATCTGCAGCTGCCGTTCCTCGACATCGTCTGTTTTAATGTCTACCTGGAATCAAAAGAGCGTTTTACGTCCTATATAGCGCGCCTGCAGAACATTGCCGGCGAGCGACCCCTGATCATGGCTGAGATCGGCCTGGACAGCCTGCGTAACGGAGATGATGTCCAGGCAAAGAGCCTTGACTGGCAGGTCCGCTCAACCTTTGCATCAGGGTGCGCCGGTGCCATTGTCTTTGCCTGGACTGACGAATGGCATAGGGGGGGGCATGACATCGAAGACTGGAATTTCGGTCTTACCACACGGGACAGAAAACCCAAGCAGGCCCTTTTTTCGGTCAGCAGGGCTTTTCATGAGGTGCCTTTCCCCCCGGAAACAGCGTGGCCGAGAATTTCTGTTGTTGTCTGCAGTTATAATGGTTCGCGCACTATTCGGGATACGCTCCAGGGGCTCAGCAGGCTGGATTATCCCGATTATGAAGTTATCGTTGTCAACGACGGCTCCCGTGACCGCACGCCGGAAATAGCCCGTGAGTTTGATGTTCGTCTTATCTCGACCGAGAACCGCGGACTGAGCAACGCCCGCAACACC
>Ga0316622_100000327_pt1 | contig 26653 bp, 13 predicted proteins | sample OWC_Aug_OW2_C1_D_FD_207646 | JGI IMG/M metagenome (GOLD analysis project Ga0316622, IMG submission 207646) | Wetland soil microbial communities from Old Woman Creek delta, Ohio, United States - OWC_Aug_OW2_C1_D5_C | ecosystem: Environmental > Terrestrial > Soil > Wetlands | place: USA: Ohio... | reverse complement strand
GGCGGCTCCGCCTTCGGCGTGGACGAGAGCAGGGCCACGAGGCCCGCGGCAACGCCCACGGCCTTGAGCGTGCAACTCCTGGACGCGACTTTCATCTCAGCCCCCTCACTGACAGGCGGTTCCCTGTCGTGGAGTTCCGTCGGACCTGATCCCCATGGGCGCCGTCCCGCAGGCGCTGCGCGCTCTCACCAGGTAGAAGAACACCTCGCGCTGCCGCGGATTCGTGTCCCACGCGGCCGGGACCGACGTTTGCGACGCTCCCGAGGCGACGCACGTGGCATTCCAAAAATCGCCCGGATCGCTGCTTCGCAACAGGTCGTACACGGCGCCGCCGGAGCTGGTTCCGGGGGACCAACTGAACCCGGTCGTGCCCTTGAAGAGCCGGAGATTGCTGACCGGGGAGGGTGCGGTCCAGGCCTGGGGATCTCCGGGCACACAGTCGGTCCCGTTCGCCACCCCGTCGCCGTCGCCGTCCACGCCGGCAAGCCCGTCGCACCACTGGAGGAACTTCAGCAGCGACCTCTCACGATCGCCCGCCGTGAACATGCGCTCGAGGCCGAATCCTAGAAACGCGCTGCGATAATAGGCGCCGTTCTTGTCCACGCCGGCGTTGCCCAGATTCCCGGCGAAGGCCAGCTCGGCGGTGGCGTCCGGCGATATCGCGTCCGAGTAGTCCGACGCGAGGTTCTTCAGGGTGATCGTCCCCAACCCTGTGAAGGCGGTCCCCTGGCCGGTCACCTGGCCCTGCCCGGTGTCCTGAACGACCGTGGCGACTCCCAGCCGCTGCCGCATGAAGTCGGTCACCCCCTCGCGGGTGAAGACGTAGTCCGGGCTGGTGAGGAGCAGGCATCCCCCCCGCAGGTCGAACCACTTCGTCAGCTCGATTTCCGAGAAGTAGGCCGGACCGGCGTAGTAGTCCTCCCTCCCCGACCACCAGATCACCTTCTCGTAGCTGGCCAGCGCCGAGTAGTCCGGCTCTTCCTGTTGCATGACGGCGTAGACGTCCCAGACGTCGTAGCTGACCGGGTAGAAATAGGGAGATAGCGGCAGGGCGTCCATCGCGCTGCGGAAGGTCGCCTGGAAATCGCCCCAGTAGTCCCAGTCGTCGTCGACGAGCAGGACGTCGGGGACGTTGCGCGTGGTGAAGCGCAGCGTCGACGAGAAGGCTCCGAAGCCGCAAGCGTTGCGGGCGCGCACGCGCCAGAAATACTGCGTGCCCTTGGCCAGAATCTGGCCGAGCTTATGGCTCGTCGTTTCCGAAACGGCGCTGTAGAAGATGCTCTGAAACGTCGCGTTGGCGGATACCTCGACGACGTAGCTCGCAGCCCAGGGAGCCGCTGTCCATTCCAGCACCGGCTGCGGCGAGACGTTCACCGCCCCGTCCGCCGGGAGGCTCGGGACGGCCGCCGCCGGCACGTTCGTGCGCAGGCGCATGTAGAGCGGATGCGAACGGTGCATGCCGGTCGCATCGCCCGCGAGCGTCATGCTGTAGTTGCCGCTGGCGACACTGCCGGGATCGATCGTCAGCAGGGACTGGCTTCCTGGGGTCACGGGGTTGACCGCGAAGCCGGCGCTCGCCCCGGCCGGCACGCCGCTCAGCGACAGCGTCACCGGATTGGCGTAGCCGGCGTGCGGCTCGACCGCGATCGCGAACTCGGCCACGCGGGGCGCGCAGACGTCGCGGGTGACGGGAGACGGGTTCAGATCGAACCCGGAGGCGAAGGCACAGTTCCGGCAGACCAGCGCGAAGTCCTGATCGCTCTGGTCTCCGACGTTGGGGACACCGTCGGAGTTGATGTTGGATGCCAGCACGCGGATCGCGACTCGGCTCGGCGGGAGGCTGAGGAAGACCCCCTCGGCATTGTTCCTGAAGTCGGCGACGCCCCCGATGGCCGACCAGCCGTCGGCGCCGAAAACGTTCCCCCGGTAGGTGTTGCCGCCCGCCTCGACCAGGAGATCGAGGTCGTTGTTCCACGCCGGTGTGCTCCCGCCCAGTCCGTGACCCGGGGCGTCGGTCCACACCAGCATGATGCGCATCGGCTCGCTCGGGTTCACCGGGTTCACCTCGCGCAACCAGTCCTCGCCGCTTTCCTCGAACACCCGCGCTTGGTCGTAGTAGATCACGCCGCCCGCCGCCGGCGAGACCAGCGCCTCCAGATCCAGCCGTCCCCATCCCTGCTTGCTGTCGGGCCGATGCCCCAGCACCGCTCCGTCGGCGTCCTGGTGCCCCACGAGATCCCGCGCCACGGACAGCACGGAGGCCTTCGTCAGCGCGGGGCTCGGGTCGCCGGCGATCCCCGGCAGGCGGCGATAGTACTGGGTGAACAGGGCGGCCGCGCCGGAGGCCTGCGGCGCGGCCATCGAGGTGCCGCACTGGAGGCCGTGGTCGTGTCCGCCTCCGACGTCGGGGAGCGTCGAATCCACGTAGCAGCCCGGGGCCACGAGATGCGGGATCCTGCGGCCGTCCAGCGCCGGGCCGTGCGCGCTGTTGTTCGAGAGGCTGTCGATGTTCGGGTTCGGGTTCCCGTCGATATCGCCGGCCCAGGTCGAACCGACCAGGAGGATGTTCTTGGCCTCGTCGGGCGCCCCCTGCGACGACACGCCGCCGTTACCGTTGCCGAAGGCCTGCACGTAGAGCAGCGGCTGGTTGCCCGGTGCCGCAGGATCGGCGTCGCGCACGCCGGCGTCGATCATCAGCGCATCGGCGTTGTAGCCCTTCGCCGACGCCGAGGTGCCCCAGCTGTTGTTCGAGATCGTCGCGCCGTTGCGCCTGGAGTCGGCGATCAGCTCGGACACGCCGCCGGGCAGGAAGCGGAACATGACGAACTCTTGCTCGAAGTACGCCGAGCCTGGCGCCACGCCCAGCCCGCGCAGGAAGCCGTTGGCGTCCGTCACGCCGCTCGTGCCGTCGCCCGTGACGATGCCGGCGACGTGGGTGCCGTGGATGCTCGGAGCGCTCGTGCAACTGGGACCGGAGCACGGCAGGTGGCCGGCGGTCAGGTCGGGGTGAGTCTCGTCCACCCCCTCGTCGACGATCGCGACGGTGACGCCGGTGCCGTCGAGACCGACGAAGGAGAGCCATGCGGGGTAGCCCGGAAATGCGACGCCGGTCTCGTCGATGTTGTTGACGTTGATCTGGTCCGAGACCTCAGCGCGCGCACTCCAGTCCTCGCCGAGAGGCTGGATGGAATAGACGCCGGGGATCGAGGCCGCGAAGCGCATCAGCGAGCCGGCGATCCGGAATCCGGCGATCTCGAAGGTGTCGTCGATGAGCGTCCGGCGTCCGATCGGGGATCCGATCTTGGAGAGCGCCTCGACCACCGCGTCGACCCCGGCTCCCCGGTAGATCAGCACGCGCACGTCCAGCGTCTCGCCCGGGCGCTCGCGCAACCCTGCCGGCACTCGGTAGGCCGGCGCGAAGTCGCCGGTCCAGCGGATCTTCGACTGGCCTCCCAGCGAGTCGCGGTCGGCGCCGCGTCCCCAGACGATGTAGGTGTCGGGATAGACGTAACGGACCGGCTCGAGCCTGCGCTCCCGAAGCCGGGTCAGGGCATCGCCCGGGATCGGTCCGTCGAACTGCACCAGGTGCAGGTCGGGAGCCGCGGCCAGGGACTGGCCCCAGCCGTCAGGTAGAGCCGCTTCCTGCACCAGAGGATCGAAGGCGAACTCCGCGAACCGCAGGGTGTGGTCCGCGCGCGCGGGATCGCTCGGTTCGGCGGCCGGGGCGACGCCGGCGGACGCCGCAGCGACGAGGAAGGCCGCGATGGCGGCCAGGATTCTGAGGTTCGTATTCATGACGCCCGCACGTTCTCCTCACGGGCTGGCAAGGAAAGGAACGAAGCGGCGGGCCGTCGCCGGCCCGCCGCTTCGTTCACACTTCGATCAGTGGCGATCAGTCACGAGCCGAGGTCTTCTGCCGCGCGCCCTTGAGGACCTTTGTCTTGCCCTTGTCGAGCACGACGCTCAACGGAACGTCCCGGGGGGACGTGCTTTCGTCGATCCGGGTCTGAGCGGAGTTGGTCTTGAACTGCTTGACCGCCTGCGCGCGCTGCGTCACGGCCCGCGACAGCGCGCCCGAGTTCAGGAACTCGCACGTGCCGAGGAAGTCGCCGTGCGCCACGTGATCGGCGGCGCTGCCGAACTCGATCCCGAGCGTACGGGCGTTCTCGGGGTTGCCGGGAGGCGCGTGGCAAACCCAGATTTTCTTCATGTCGACGATCCAGCCTTCCTGCCACCCGTCGGGATTGAAGCCGTAGCCGCCGATGACCGTTCCGTCGGCGTTCACGGTGCTGGCCTGCGCAAGGTACCAGAAGTACAGCTCGTCGAGCCCCTGCGCCTCGAGGAAGAGCTGAAGGTCGATGGGCCCGACACCCTCGATCCACATGTACGGGACGGTGCCCGACAGGCGCGTCCCGGCGTTGCCGACGATGACCTTGCCATTGTCGCTGATCCGGAAGGGATCGACGAGATACGGCCAGGTCTCGAGGAGTTCGAGCTTCGTGAAGGTGCCGTCGGGGTTCGCGCGGTAGCCGGCGTCGAAGCCGGCGCCGAAGTCGAAGTTTCGGCCGCAGGCGTACTGGCCGTCGGGAGTGGCGTCGTACGCTTCACCCTTGAAGAGGGAGTCGTTCCAGTTGGGGTTGTTGGCGCAGACGAGCGTATCGGGGCAGGAGCTGTTCGAGGAGCAGTTGGCGCCGTTGTTCGGCCCGCCGACGCAGCTGCCGGTGCAAGCGCTAGCGCTGGTGCAGGTCGTGCCGGGGTTCGTACCACCGACGCAGGCGCCGGCGCACACGCTGTCGCTGGTGCAGGTGGTGCCGTCGTTCGTTCCGCCGGTGCAGGTGCCTCTGCACTGGCTGTTGCTGGTGCAGGTCGTGCCGGGGTTCGATCCGCCGACGCAGACGTTCGCAACGCAGGTGCCGCGATTCTGACAGGTCCCGCGGTTCGCGCAGGTCCCTTGGCCGGTGCAGGAGGCGTCATCGACGTACTCGGGACAACCCGAGGTCGGGCTGCCCGAATTCGATGTGCAGCCGCCTCCGGTTTGTACGCATTCCTTGACGTCTTCGCCGTTGGGATCGCCGAACCAGGCCCAGGTTCCGTTCTTCCACTGGGCGCCGCGCCGCAGGCCCTGCGCGATCGTGCCCCAGCCGGTGACCGTGCTGCCGTCAGCGCTGACGGCGTTGCCGCGCGTGCTGCGGCCGTTCGGCCGGCCGAGGCCGATGGTGGTGTTGGTGGCCTTGTCCCAGAGGAAGCCCTGCGCGATGGCGCAGCCCTGCCAGGTCAGCCCGGCGGCGAAGTCGCCCTCCCCCGACATGTCGAGAATGGAGAGGCGGGAGCTGCCGCAGGGGGCGTAGCCGGGGTCGGCCGGGATCGGCGACCAGACGTCGGTCGTGCCGGTCCAGGTCCCGGGCCACAGGTAGGCCGGGTTCGATCCCGGATAGATGCCGTTCGCCATGACCGTGGCGCCCGAGTCGGAGAGGACGAAGTTGCTGGCGCTGCCGATCAGGTCGCCCCAGCCCCCGTCGCGCGTCCAGAAGGCAGCGTAGCCTCCGGAAAAGGACGGGCTGACCAGGAACGTCGTGCCGTCGGCGTCCATGTCCCAGACCTGCGAGGCTGGCACCTGGCAGCGGCTGCCCGGGCAGTCTGCGTTCGTTGTGCACGGGTTTCCAGCGTTCGAGCCCGCCACGCATAGCGGTCCGGAGATGAACCCGACCCCGGTGAAGTTGACTCCGCGGTTCGCCGCAGAGGCCGAAGTGGCCAGGAGGACGGCCATCGTCGCCACTCCCAGCAATACGAGACACTTTTTCATGGGACCCCCTTTTCTTGCAGGTCTCACCCGTCGGCTCATTTGGAGACATCCGCAGGCTGCACCCGCTTTGGTGAAGAAGCCGGACCCTGTTCTCGGACACCAACGTTCCGTCGGCGGAGCAGGTCCCCCACCAGCGGCGTCAAGCACTCCGTCATGTCGGACTTAGCCACGAAGCCGTCCGCCCCCGCGGCCGCGGCCTCGAGGCGAGCAGCCTGGTTGTCGTGAAAGGAGAGCAGGATCACGAGGGGAGCGCCCGCGCGCGACTTGATTCTCCGCGCGACCTCGAATCCGCTCATGTCGGGTAGGGTCACGTCCACGAGCACCAACTCCGCGCCTAACGCTTCGATCTGCTCCAGAGCGTGCGACCCGGCATGCGTCCGACCGACGACCTCGAACTGCGCGTCCCGCGTGACCCAGTTCACGACGCCATCGAGAAAGGCGTCGTTGCCAGCGACAAGGAGCATTCGGGCCCGGCTCACTCTTGCTCTCACTCCGCCTGCGGTCGGCAACCGATCACGGTTCACGGCCGGTGGTCAAGGGCCTGAAGTATCCACGCAACGAGCCGCCCTGTCTGTCAGGTTCTTCCTGACATGCACGGGATAATTCCCCTCCTTCATGGCCCCCGCCGAGGGGCCCGCGAAACCGCGGAGAAGAACCACGGAAGCGCCAGTGTCGTTCGGTAGTGCGAAAAGACGACTTGAGTCAGGGATTCCCTGACGGGCGGCATCCCGGAATCGTTCTATAAGGAAGTCCAGCTCGCGGGGTGGTCGTGTACTCGCGGCCCCGGCGAGGAGGGGATTCGTTGCGAGCCATCGGATTGGTCTTCGCCGCGCTCGTCCTGACGGTCGTCCCGGCACGCGCCGGGTCTCTGGCGCCGAATCTTCGCGAGGCACTGACGTCCGCCGCCCCGGACGCTCACCTGCCGGTCGTCGTCCTGATGGAGGAGTTTCCCGACCGGCAGCAGCTGCTCGACCAGGTTCGCGGCGTGAACCGCGCGATCCGCCGGGCCCGCGTCGTCTCCGCGCTACGGGAGATCGCCGACCGCAGCCAGCGGCCGGTCCGGGCTCTTCTCGCTCGCGACGAGGAGCGGGGAGAGGTTCGCGGGGTCCGGGTACTGTGGGGGGTCAACGGGCTGGCGTGCGAGGCGACGCCGGGCGCGATCGAGCGGCTTGCGGGCGCTCCTGGGGTGCGCTGGGTGCTGTCCGACCGGGCCACGGCGCACGCCGACACGACGGAGCCCAGCCAAGGCCATCTGGAGAGCGGCGCCGAAACGGGACCGACCGGCGGCGACACCTCGGGTCCCAACACCGACGCCACGGTGAATCCGGATGTCTTGGCCCACGGCGCCAAGCAGGTGTGGGACAACCTCGGCTACACCGGCGCCGGTGTCATCGTCGCGGTGATCGACACGGGCTTCGACCGGACCCATCCCGACCTGGCCGACCACGTCTGGACCAACCTCGGCGAGGTCGCCGGCAACGGCCTCGACGACGACGGCAACGGTTACGTGGACGACACGTGGGGTTGGGATTTCTGCGCGAATTCCCAGCCCGGCGGCGGCACCCACGGGACGCAGGTGGCGGGGCAGGTCGCCGGGGACGGCAAGAACGGTACCGTCACCGGGATGGCCCCCGACGCGGAACTGATGTCCCTCGGGATCGACTGCGACACCCCTTCCCGCGCGTGGGAGGCGAGCGACTACGCCATCGCCCACGGCGCGGACGTGATCACCCAGTCCTACAGTTGGTGGTGGACCGACAGACCGGATTACGAGGCCTTCCGGCGCCAGACCGAAGTCGAGCTGGCCGCGGGGGTGATCCACGCGAACTCGGCGGGGAACAATGGCGGAGATCCCCTGAACTACCCCATTCCCTACAACATCTCGACCCCCGCCAACTGTCCCGCGCCGTGGATCCATCCGGACCAGACGCTCGTGGGTGGCGTGTCGTCGGTGCTGGCGGTCGGCGACGTGAACCGGAGCACCGACGTCATCGCCTCGTCCTCGTCGAGAGGCCCGTCGGCCTGGGAGGACATCCAGGCCAACACCGACCCGACCTACCCCCACAACAACCCGCCCGAATACAGGGACTACCCGTACGAGAGCGGCGCGCAGATGGGGCTGATCAAGCCTGACCTTTCGGCGTACGGCACGGGGACGACCTCCACCTGTCCCGGTCCGAGCTACTGCTCGTTCAGCGGGACCTCGTCGGCGACCCCTCACGTCTCGGGAACGATCGCCCTGATGCTCCAGGCGAACCCCGAGGCGACTCCCGCGGAGCTGGCCGAGGCGTTGATGACGACGGCGCAGCACCGGGGGGACCCCGGCAAGAACAACGTGTACGGCGCCGGGCTCCTCCAAGCCTACCCCGCGGTCCTCGCCGTGGAGTCAGGGGTCCTCTACCGCGCGCACGCGGTCGACGATTCGACGCTCGGCAACGGCGACGGGGGGCTCGACCCGGGGGAGCAGGTCGTCCTGTCGCTCACGGCGGAGAGCCGGACCGACGCGCCGATCGACGGGCTGCAGGCGATTCTGACCACGACGACTCCGGGAATCACGATCCACGACCGGGTCGCCCACTTTCCGACCCTTCCGGCGCGGGGCACGGCGCAGAGTCTCGCCCCGCACTTCTCGCTAAGCGTTGCCCCCTCGGCCTGCGCGGCGATCGCGGTCTTCGACCTCGAGTTTCGCTACGGCAGCTCGGTGCGCCGATCCAGCTTCCGCGTCCGCGTCGGGACCGAGACGCCGCTCGCGGGCCTGGACTTCGACTTCGAGACGTCGGGCGGCTGGACAGCCAGTCTCGGTACGGCCACGCGCGGGGCGTGGACCCGCGAGGATCCCGTGGGCGTGAGCGTCACCGGCGGCCTGAGCAATCCGGAGGACGACACGACACCGGCTCCCGGCGTGGCCTGCTGGGTCACCGGAAGCGGCGGGGGAGGCGCGAACAGCAACGACGTCGACGGCGGCTCCACCTACCTCAACTCGCCGAGCTTCGGAGCGCCGCACGTCTACCAGCTGTCGCTGCGATACGACCGCTGGTACTACGACGACAGCGCCAGCAGCGACTCGTTCAAGGCCGAGGTGTCGAACGACGACGGCGCGACCTGGACTCTGCTGGAACAGCGCGTCTCGCCGACGAACGGCTGGGGGACCTTCAACGCGAACCTCATGGCGTTCGTGTCCCCCAGCGAGAACATGCGGCTGCGTTTCACGGCCACCGACGGTGGGACGGACAACGTGGTCGAGGCGGCGGTGGACGAAGTGCACCTGACAGGGATGTGGGTCGACTGCCAGGCCTACACGCCGCCGTCGGTGCGAGCTCCCAACCCGGTCGGCAACACGTTGCGGGTTGCGCGCGAAGCGGGCGGCCATGCGTTGCTGACGTGGAGCGCGCCGCTCGTCGACGCCGGCCACGACGCCGCGACCCTGTACCGCATCCGGAGATCCGTCGCCAAGCAGGGTCCCTGGACCGAGGTCGGCTCCGCGACATCCACGCACTGGCTCGACATCGACGCGCTCTCCGCTCCCGACTCCTTCTACTACCGCGTCTCCGCCGAAAACAGCGGAGGCTCCGAATGAACTCCGTGTGACGGCCGCTCCCCGAGGAGATTCCCCGATGCCTCTCAACGCCAGGCCATCCGCCACTGCGACAGGACGAGAGGTCGCGCTCGCGGCGCTCTTGACCTCGCTCATCTTCCTGCTGCCATTCACGCCGACCGGTGCCGACGAGCTGCGGGAGGCGGCGCCCCCGAAGGCACCGGCCCCTGCGCCATCCGCTGGCGGAACCTGCTCCGCCGACGGGTCCGGCGGCGCAGCGGCGTCGGGGGGGACGCGGGACACGGTCGAGCCGACGCGGCCGGGGCCGTGGCGGCAGGACGCGAAGCGCCAGCCGCCGCGCATGCGGGTATCCGGTACGAAGTCCGTCGCGCCGCAGCAGCGGCGTTCGACCGACGCGGCAACCAGTGCGCGCTGGCTCCGAGGATACCGCCCTGCGACGCCGCAGGCCCAGGCTGAGTTCGAGGCATGGAAGGAGGCCCAGGCGATCCTGCTCGGGACGGCCGATCTCGCGCGGTCTTCAAGCCGCCCCAGCAGCAACTACGCCGCCAACCTCCTGAACGGCGGGTGGGCCGAGCCGGTCGCCGACGAGCCGCTCTCCCACGCGCTGCGTGAAGACAGGTACGAGGTATCGCCCGTGGACCTTCGGCGTCCGCTTCCCCCGCTCGAGATGCTCGCGGAGAAGAAGGAGAAGCCAGAGCGCGACACGGGCATCGATCACCATTCGGGTCTGACCTGGGCCGAGTACCAGTGGCTCAAGGGTCAGGCGGTGAACGCCCCTCCGACCCCCGAGGTTCAGGAGGCGAGCGCGACGTCTCTTGCCGCACCCGGACCGGGCGGCGTGCATTTCGATGCCATCGTGTCGAACATCACCATGACTCCGCCGGACCCGATCATGACGGTGGGCCCGGGACACCTCGTCGCGATCGTGAACCAGCGCTACCAGGTCTGGAACAAAGCCGGCGCCCCGTTGATCGGCGCCATCACGATGGACCAGTTCTTCAGCGGAGTACCGCATTGCAGCGGTGTCTTCGACGTCTACGTCGACTACGACGAGGCGCTGAATCGCTTCGTGATGGGAGGGATGGCCTTGGAGTCCGGGGCCGGGACGGACTCCTACCTCTGCATCGCCGCCACGGCCAGCAACGACCCGACGGGGGTCTGGAACCGGACCTCGTTCCGGGCCGACGTCGTCGATCCCGCCACCTGGATCGACTATCCGCACATGGGCATCGGCCTGGATGCGATCTACATCTCCGGCAACATGTTCCGCGACGGCGGCGGATTCGATTCCGTGCGCGTTTACGCCGTGGACAAGTCCGCGCTGTACCAGGGGACCCCGGTGGCGGTCGCCGAGGCGGGGCTCGGCTCGCTGTTCTTCACCGCCCAGCCGGTCAAGCTCCACGGCTACAGTTCCGGCGGCTGGCCGGCGCCCGGAACGCCGCACCACTTCATCGCCCACGACGGGGGAGGACACAGCCGGCTCTGGCGCTGGAGCGATCCGTTCGTCTCGGGCCCGGTGACCTACGGCACGGTGACCGAGGCCAGTTTCAACGGAATGCCGCCGAGCGCCAAGGAGCTGGGGGCCACCCTGAACGGCCGCAACGATACCGGATCGGGCCGCTGGCTCGATGCCGAGTACCGGCACGGCAAGCTGTGGGCCACGCGCGCCGTGGCCTGCAATCTCGGAGGGGGTGACGCGGAGAGCTGCGTCGACTGGATCCAGCTGGATGTCTCCGGGCCCGAGCCGATCCTCGATCAGCAGCAGACCGGAGGCGCCTACGGCAGCGTCGACGAATACCGCTACTACCCGGATGTGTCCGTGGACAAGAACGACAACCTCGCCATCGGCTACACCAAGTCGAGCGCGGCGACCTACACCCAGGTCTGGGTCTCCGGGCGCGAGTCCACGGACCCGCCGGGGACGCTGCAGAGCGAGATATTGCAGCGTGCGGGCGCAGGAAACTACTTCGACGGCGCAGGCTGCGGGAACAGCTGCGACCGCTGGGGAGACTACACCGGGATGACCATCGACCCGGACGGGTGCACCTTCTGGTATCTCGGCCAGTACTCCGACGGCGGCTACTTCAACTGGGGCACCCACATCGGCAGCTTCCAGTTCGCCTCGTGCAGCGCCGGCTCGCGGGTTCAGGTGGACCGGGGCACCTACACCTGCCGCGACTCGATCACGATCACGGTGACCGAATCGGTGCTCCTGGATGCGGCCACGGTCGCGGCGCAGACCAGCGTCTCGACGTCGAGCGGCGACTCCGAGACGATCCTCGCGGGATCCTGGAGCGGGTCCGACTGCTCCGGCCCCATCTGCGGCACCTGGTCCGCGACGCTACCCGTGCGCGGCAATCCCGCCTCCGCCGGCAACGGCACGCTCGAGGTCGCCGACACGGGGACGATCACGGTCCTCTACTCCGACCCCCATCCGAGCCACGGCGCGCGCTCCGTCGACGCCGGAGTGTCGTGCGTCACCCGCTTCGAGGACGGGGGCTACCTGACGGCAGGAGGCTGCGAGGGGGGACAGGGAACCGAAACCTACCGGGAGTACATCGACGGAGGAGAGTACATCTCGTACACCTTCGGCATCTACAACCCGCCCACCTCCCCGACGCTGACCGACGTCACCGCCGAGCTCGTCGTCACCGGCCCCGCCGCGGACAAGGTCGCGATCTTCAACCCGACGGTCTACATCGGCGCGCTCGATCGCGACCAGCTCACGGCGCCGGTCTTCACGCTCTACATCGACCCGAGCATCGACGCGGCGGGCCTGCGGATGAGCGACCACGCGTTCAACCTCCGGATCACCTCCCCGGCGGACGGCTTCAGCGTGCCGCAGGTCGTGACCCAGCACCACCTCCTGCAGACCGACGACAACATCGTCACAGAGCATCAGTGCTTCAACTTCGAGTCCGGCGACCAGGGATTCGTCGAGTCGAGGGTCTCCTACCAGTACACGTGCAGTGCCTCCGTCTGCGGCACCCAGACCCAGATCAGCACCGTCACGGCTCCGTGGACCCACGGCACGGGCTGCGGCAGCGAAACCCGTTCCGACGACCCGACGATCTCCTGCGACACGGCGGGGAGCAAGGCCTTCAAGAGCAACGCCGACCCGGCCGCCTGCAACAACTTCCCGCAGACGAAGGTCGGAAGCCTTGGCACCATCCTCGACACCGCGCTGTACTCGCCGATCTTCGGGCCGGCCCACACCGGGAACGCCGCCAACGGCCAGCCGTGGAACTACGAATGGCGGACCGCCTCTTGGTACTACCGCTCGGACATGGTCTCGTTCATCGATCCGGCGATGCAAGTCGGGTTTTTCTGGTCGCGCGACTATCCCGGACTCTCGACGCCGCAGACCAACGAGATCTACGACTACTACCCCTATTTCTACGGCTACTTCTTCTACCCGAACACGGGCTGGGACAGCGCCAGGCCCTGGGACCCGAACGCCCCGCCCGCCAACCTGGACGTGGTCGCCTTCGGCGCCGCCGCCGGTCTGGCCGCCACGGGGCTGCAATGGCGCTGGGCGCTGGAGGTCTACGACGCCGACATGGACCGGAATCCGCTGGCGACCCCGGCCACGCCGGGTCTGGCCCTGGACAATCTCGACCTGACCTACGTCGAGTACCACGCGCAGGATCAGATCGGCGCCTGCAACGCCCCGCCGCCGGTCGTGGCGTTCGATCAGTACAGCTACGTCCACTGCCCGAGCGATCTGATCGGCGTCAGCGTGCTCGACGGCAGCGCCGCCGGCGCGGTTCAGGTCACGGTCAGCTCGGAGACGACCGGAGACAGCGAGACGTTCTCCATCTATGGAACGGCGCCCTACTTCACCGCGACCCTCCCCTCCTCCACCGCGGGCGGCCCGCGCGCCAACGACGGGACGCTGTTCGTCGCGGCGAGCGATCGGATCCAGGTCGCCTACAACGGAGGCAGCGGGCTGTCGTCCCAGACCTTCGCCTCCATCGATTGCCAGGGGGGCGACGTCGTCGTCGACGGCGTCGCGGGCCTGTCGGACAACGGCGACGGGGACTCCTGGGCCGACACCAACGAGATCGTCCACCTCTCGATCCGCATCCGCAACAACACCGGCCAGCCGCTGCAGAACGTCGTGGCGATCGTGGACACCACGGACCCGTCGGTGGATTGCGTCACGAAGTCCACCGCCTCCTTCGGCGCGATCCCGGCCGGGGCCACGGGTTCCAACAATCTGGCGACCGATCCGTTCACCTTCAAAGTCGCGGGCAGCGTGGTCTGCACGGATCCCGCGGCCCCTCCAACCGCGACCTTCCGAGTGCTGATCCGCGCCGACGGCTTCGCCGGCCCGATCCAGCCGCAGGAGGTGACGCTGTTCCTCGATCTCAACGACCTGCCGGGGACCGTGACGATCGTCGAGCCGTTCACGAGCGGCCCGGGTGGATTCGTCCATCAGCTCGGACCCGGGGACGACGACGGCGCGGCGGCGGACCCCAGCGGCAACCCGTGCAGCCCGTACGCGGACCGGTTCTTCTGGCGCGCCACCGGCGGCAACACCGGGGGCGGCTACTTCTGCTGGCAGAGCCCGGCGGACAGTTTCCCGAACGGCGAGCTCGGCGACCTCTCCGACTCGGCGCTCCACTCGCCGGTCTTCAAGATCGGCGCGACGGGGACGACCCTCTCCTTCGACCACGAGTACCGGTTCGGGTACTCCGGAAGCTACCGGGTGGACGGCGCGCGCGTCGACTACCGCCTCAACGGCGGAAACTGGCGGAAGCTGACGACCCTGCCCTACGACGGCGGCCTGATCTGGAACACCTACTGCAACCCGCTGTGCAACGGGGGAGGCGAGCTCGGCGCCCCGTGCTTCTCCGAGGCCCCCGGGAACGGCGAGCTGGTCTTCAACCAGCTCGGCCCCGCGCCGATCGACTGGCGGACGGTTTCCGGCGCCCTTTCGGGGCTATCCCCGGGAGACCTGGTTCAGTTCCGCTGGCGGGTCGGCTCGATGACCAGCTCCGCCTTCGGCATCTCGACGGCGGGGGGCTACGGTCTCGACAACGTAAGCGTGAGCAACGCGGTGCAGAGGACCTGCGATGCGACGCCGCGCGCGGACGTGGGGTGCGGGGTGGTCTTCGACCACTTCGGCAGCCTGGTCCAGCGCTGCGGCGACGGCGACGCGCTGGTCGAACCGACCGAGCGCTGGGCGATGGACGTGACGCTGCGGAATTCCTCGGCGGCACCGGCGCCGAACGTCGTGGCGGACCTCGTGCCGAGCGCCGGCTCGCGCAACCCCGCGAGCGTGAGTGGCAACCCCGGAGTCTTCGGGACGCTCGCGGCTGCAGGCGGAACCGGGACCGCGACGTACGAGTTCGTCGTCGGTTCGGGCGCTACCTGCATCCAGAACATCCTGTTCGATCTGAGGAACATTGCGGACGATCACACCGTCTACACCAACGAGCGCTCGGCCTTCGCGATCCCGGTCGGAGGGGTCGGCGCGCAGCAGACTGCGACGCAGGTCGTGGATCCGCTGACGGTCTCCGAAGGGCTCGGCTTCTCGTCGCTCTCGCCTTCGCTCACGGTTCCGCCCCCGGCCCTCAACGCGACGCTGAACTACACCCACGCGTACACGAACGTCATCCCGGTGCAGGCCGAGTCACAGGCCGTCGATCCCCTGGTGGCCGAGAACGCGACGCTGACGACGCTGCTGGGCGCTCCTTTCGCGATCTCGCCCGACACGGCGGTCTCCGCGGTCGTCAACTGGACCACCCTGAGCCACGACAACGTCACCGCCTGCACCCGGGTCTTCCTGCAAACGCCGCTGGGTTACACGTGGACCCTGAAGGCGATCGGCACCGCTCCAGCCAATCCCTACGACGTCCTGAGCGTCTACAAGAATGCCAACGGCGGCGCGGGCCAGTACCGCATCGGGATCGAGGAGGTCGCGAGCGGCCCGTGCAGGCGTCAAGCAACCCTAAGCGGCGCCACGATGACGGTGACCGACACGACGAGCACGGGGGACTGGACCGCGAACGCACAGGTCTCGTTGTGGGACGGGACGGCGGTCCACGTGCTCAAGGCGTACGGAGCGGTCGACGCGGCGCCGTACGATATCAAGGCGATCTACGACGCCGTGGGGCCCGGGAGCTACGGGATACGCCTCGAGGAGAACGGCGGCGGGGGACGGGCCACGCTCACCAACACGACGATGGCGGCGGCCGGGATCGAGTGCGACCCGGGCTGTGGGATCGCCCCTCCGCCGGCGCCACCGATGGCGGACGGAGTCCACGGGACCGCGGTCCGCTTCACGAAGGGGACCGGCCCGAGCGAGCTTCGCGTCACGATCGACAACACGACCTGCTCCTCCAGCAAGGCGGTGGTGCTCTACGGCACGATCGGCAACTACGGGGGCTACCAGGGAGCGGTGTCGGGATGCGACATCGGGACAGGCCCGACGGCGACGATCACGGCCCCCGCCGGCAGCGTGTGGTTCAACGTGATCTGGGTGAACGACAACGGGGCGGCCGGACATCCGGGCTTCGGCTCTTCGGGCCCGCGCACCTGGACTGCCACGGGAGTGTGCGGCGTCGTCGCCGACGATCCGTCCGACGCCGTCTGCAATTGAGGCGCGCCGGGAACGCCCGGCGGATACGGCGAGCCGGGCCCCGGCTCGCGCTGGCGGAGTCCGCGCGCAGCCCGCGTGGGGGAGGGCGGCGAGGCGGATGAGCTCGCCGCTTCTCGGAACTCCAAACTGATCAACGAGATGGCCCGGCATGTGGGCCGGAAAGGCACCTTCTTCGGGCCAGGCTGTTGCCGCGGGCGCACCCTCCTCGATGATCCTTCAGCAAGTCCAAAGTTCTGAGTCCCACGACACCGGAATGACGGTACGATTATGAGGGCTGTTCCAGCCTGGGAGGGGGGAGCATGAGGATAAGAGCGAATCGGCACTTCGGGTTCTACTTCTCGCTGTTTCTCGTATCGCTCGTTCTCGCCGGCGGCACGACGTTCTCGCAGGCAAGTACGCACAAGGTCGTGGCCGCTCCCGGCGTTCTGGACGATAACGCCGCGGGCATCCGTCTGATCCAGAGCTACGGCGGCTACGCGCTGTACCGGGTCAGCGATGCGGCGCTGAGCGAGCTGCCCCAGGCGGTCCGGGACAAGGTCAGCGTGGCGGACGAGATGGACGTGATCCAGCTCGACGCCTATCCGCTGAACACGCGCCAGCCCATCCTGAACCTGCCCTCGCGCCTGACCGCGCCGATGTACCGCGAGTCGGCGCTGCAACTGGTGCAGTTCGTGGGGCCGATCCGGGAGGACTGGCTCGAGCAGCTGCGAGGGCTCGGCGTACGCCCGATCCACTACGTCGAGAGCAACGCCTACATCGTGTGGGCCAACCCCGCCTCGCGCGAGGCGCTGGACCGGCTCGTGGCGGAGGGTGGATTCCTGCAGTACAGCGGCCCCTATCACCCGCTCTACAAGCTCGGGCCGACCCTGCGCGCGTCGCTCTCCGGCTCCGCCGAGGAAGAGCGCCTGGTTCCGGTGACGATCCAGATCCTGAACCACGAGGGGAAGCAGGCGACGCGCGCGCAGATCGAGGCGGCGAGTGTCTCGATCGACACCCCGTGGTACCCGATCCTCTCCTACGAGAATATCCAGGCGAGCGTACCGCTCTCGGGCATCGCCGCCATCGCGGCGCTCCCGGACGTGGTGTGGGTCGGCGAGCGGTTGCCGCGCGAGATGAACGACGAGGTGCAGGGCCAGATCCTGGCGTCGCACTTCGACGCCGGCCGCACCGGGCCTTCCGGAACGGGCTACAAGCCCTTCCTCGACGGGAAGGGGTTCAGCACCGACCCCAACGCCTATCCGATCGTCGTGATCACCGACGACGGCGTCGGCAACGGGGCGGTCGCGGCCGGGGCGGGAGATCCGACCTTGACGAGGCTGGCCGATGGTTCGACGACGCGCCTCACCTCGATCGGCAACTGCACGACCGACGCCGACGCGAGGAGCCAGGGCGGCCACGGTCACATCAACACCAGCATCGTCGGCGGCTACGATCTACGTACCGGTAGCCCCTACCAGGATGCCGACGGCTTCCAGCGCGGCCTGGGGATGAACCCCTTCGGCCGCATGGCGCAGACCAAGATCTTCACCAACGGCGGCGCCTACAGCATCTCCAACTGCGGCGGGACCGACGCGGGCGTGATCGCGGCGAACTACAACACCGGGGCCCGCATCAGCACGAACTCCTGGGGCTGCTCCGGCTGCGCCGGGAGCTACGACGATTCCTCGCAGGCCTACGACGCGGGATCCCGGGACGCGCTCCCGTCGACCCCCGGCAATCAGGAGCTCCTGTTCGTCTTCTCGGCGGGGAACAACGGCCCCGGCTCCGCCACGGTCGGCACGCCGGGGAACGGGAAGAACATGATCACGGTCGGCGCCTCGGAGAACGACCGCCCGACCTGGACCGACGGCTGCGCGATCGGGCCGACCGGTGCGGACAACGCGATGGACGTGATCAGCTTCTCGAGCCGCGGGCCCTCGCCGGGCGGCCGGAAGAAGCCGGAGGTGATCGCGCCCGGCACGCACATCCAGGGAACCGCGAGCACCGCCGCGGGCTACACCGGCAGCAGCGTGTGCGACCAGTACCTGCCCTCCGGGCAGACGGTGTTCGCGGCCTCGTCGGGGACGAGCCATTCCACCCCGGCGGTGGCCGGGATCGCCTCGCTCTACTACCGCTGGCTCCAGGACCACTTCCTGAGCGCCGTGCCCAGCCCCGCGCTGATCAAGTCCTACATGATCGCCCACACCACGTACCTCACGGGGGTGAGCGCGAACGACACGCTGCCCAGCAACTCTCAGGGCTACGGGATGCCCGACCTTGAGATGGCCTTCGACGGGGCCTCGCGCTACCTCCTCGACCAGTCGATCGTGTTCGACAACAGTGGCGAGACCTGGACCTTCAACGGGTCCGTGGCCGATCCCGCGCGCCCCGTGCGCATCGTGCTCGTCTACACCGACGCGCCGGGCGCGATCGGCACCAGCCCCCAGGTGAACAACCTGAATCTCGCGGCCACGGTGGACGGCACGACCTACCTGGGGAACGTCTTCTCGGGCCAGTACAGCGTGACCGGCGGCGCGGCGGACAGCGCCAACAACTACGAGTCGGTGTTTCTGCCCGCCGGGACCTCCGGAGCGCTGAGCATCACGGTCACCGGCTTCAACATCGCCGGCGACGGCGTTCCGAGCAGCGGCGACACCACGGATCAGGATTTCGCCCTGGTCTGCTACAACTGCGCGCAGTTCCCCGATTTCACGCTCGGGGTGACCCCCACCAGCCGCTCGATCTGCGCTCCCGCGGACGCGGCGTACGACATCAACATCGGCTCGATCCTCGGCTTCAACGAGCCGGCGACGCTCTCCACCAGCGGGTTGCCCGCCGGAGCGACCAGCGGCTTCACCGTGAACCCGGTCACGCCGCCCGGAACCAGCCAGCTCACGGTCGGGAACACCGGGGCGGTGACACCCGGCACGTACAGCTTCGACGTGGTCGGCACCTCGGCCACGAAGCAGCACACGCGGACGCTGGCGCTGACGGTGTTCGACGCGACACCGGTGCCGCCCCTGCTGCTGACACCCCTGGACGCCGCGACGCTCGTGCCGCTGCGGCCGACCTTCACCTGGAGCGTGCCGCCCCAGGCGGCGACCTACGCGATCGAGATCGCGAGCGATCCGGGGTTCGGGACGATCGTGCGCTCCGCCGCCGGGCTGACCGGGCCGACCTACACGCCGACGGCGGACCTGCCCTCGAACTCGGTCCTGTACTGGCGCGTGTGGGCGTCGAACGCCTGCGGCGACGGCAGCGTGTCCACGGTCTTCAGCTTCACGACGATCCCGCTTCCCGGCGATTGCCCGCTGGGTTCGACCCCGCTGAACCCCTATTTCATCGACTTCGAGTCGGGGGCCCCCGACTGGACCTCCGGCGGGACCGGGAACACCTGGGCGCTGTCCACGACCCGCTCCTGGAGCGCGACCACCTCCTATCACGCCACGGACCCGACGACGAACAGCGACCAGCAGCTCGTGTCTCCGGCGATCACACTGCCGACCGATCAGAATCCGCTGAACCTCATCTACTACAACTACCAATCGATGGAAGACAAGACCGGGGGCTGCTACGACGGCGGCATCCTCGAGATCTCGACCGCGGGACCCGGTGGACCCTGGACCCAGCTCGAGACGCAGCTGCTCACCGACCCGTACGACGGCCCGATCAACGGCACGGGGAACGTGCTGAACGGCAAGAACGGCTGGTGCGGCGATCCGCAGGACTGGACCCGCACCGTCGTCGACGTCTCCGCGTTCGCGGGGCAGACCGTGAACTTCCGCTGGCACCTGGCGTCGGACAGCTCGGTCGGGCGCGAGGGCTGGTACATCGACGACGTGCGCGTGCAGAGCTGCCTCTCCGGGCCCGAGTTCACGATCGCCGCGAGCCCCGAGAGCCGTGAGGTGTGCGCCCCCACGACCGCGACTTACGCGATCAACATCGGCCAGCTCATGGGCTTCAGCGAGCCGGTCACGCTTTCCACGAGCTCGCTCCCGTCGGGGGCGACCGCCACGTTCACGGTCAATCCCGTGACACCGCCCGGCACGAGCGAGCTGCAGGTGGGGACCGGCGCCGTCGCGACCGGGGTCTATCCCTTCACGATCGTGGGGACGTCGCCGTCCAAGACCCACAGCGCCGGGGTCAGCCTGACGGTCTACGCGACCATTCCGGCAGCTCCCGTCCTGCTCACCCCGGCGAACGGCGCCACGGGGCAGCCGCAGCGTCCGACGTTCTCCTGGGACGCGGCGGCTGGAGCTGCGACCTACACAATCGAGATCGCAACGGATCCGGGCTTCGGAACCATCGTGCATTCGGCCAGCGGCCTCACAGCGCCGACCTACACGCTGACTTCGGATCTCATCATGAACACAAGGTACTACTGGCGGGTGCGCGGGACGAACACCTGCGGCACCGGAGGGAACTCGACCACATTCCGGTTCACGACGCTTGCGCTACCGGGGCAGTGCCCGATCGGAACGGCTGGGTCGCAGATCTACTTCACCAACTTCGAAGCGGGGGATTCTGGCTGGACGTCCGCCGGCACCGGGAACACTTGGGCCCTGTCCACGGCCCGCTCCTGGAGCGCGACCACGGCTTACAAGGCGGTCGATCCGGGGACGGTCAGCGATCAGCAGCTCGTCTCTCCCGCGATCGCGCTCCCTTCGGGGCAGAATCCTCTCACCCTCGTGTTCTACCAGTGGCAGGCGATGGAATTCGCGGCCGCCGGGTCGTGCTACGACGGCGGGGTCCTCGAGGTCTCGACGGCGGGCCCGAGCGGTCCCTGGACTCAGATCCCAGCCTCGCAGATTCTGAGGGACCCCTACGATGGAACCGTCAGCTCCTGCTGCTTCAACCCGCTTGCTGGCAAGAGCGCCTGGTGCGGAGATCCCCAGGATTGGACCAAGAGCCTCGTGGACCTCTCCGCATTCGCGGGGCAGACCGTGAACCTTCGCTGGCGCCTCGGATCGGACAATTCGGAGGGCAGGGAGGGCTGGTACATCGACGACGTGCTGTTCCAGGCCTGCCCGGCGATCGCGCCTCCGCCCGTTCCGGACGGCAGCTCGGTTCCGGGCGCTCCGATGAAGGCGAGCGTCGTGTCCGGCGGCTCGACGGTTCACGTCACCTGGGACACGACCACGTGCCAGGCGGAGAACTACAACCTCTATTACGGCCTGGGCGCGCAGTTCCCGGCGGCGCTCGGGGGAACCTACGGTCTCTCCGGAAGCGTCCTCGACATGGGGACCAACGGATCAACCGGCTACGACTGGACCGGGTCCCCCGATCCGGGCGGCGATCCGAAGCGCCTGCTGTGGTGGGTCGTGGTCGGAACCGACGGCGTTTCCGTCGAGGGATCGTGGGGTCGCGACCGTCAGGGGAACGAGCGGATGGGCCCCGGGGTCGGCGGCGCCAGCGGGCAGGGGCCCTACCAGACGAAGGACGTCTCCCACAACACCTGTCCCTGAACGACCTGCATCGAGCAGTCGAAGGGGCGGAGCTTCGGCTCCGCCCCTTTTTCATGACGGCAGGCAAGCCGTGCGGGATTCTTGCGACGACGCTGACACGAACGGCGCGTCCCGGTCGTCTACCGGGTGAACGCCCCCCGACGAACGGAAGGGGCAAGGAGGCCCCGATGAGAGGTGCAATCAGAGGATTGGCGATCGTCCTCGCCGCGGCGGTCGTCGCAGCGCTGCCAGCGGCCGCGCAAGGGCCGGGGCACTACGGCCGCGGTCCAGGCGGCCCCGGTGGACCGGGCGGCCCACATGGCCAGGGGATGATCGCGCACATGGCCCAGGAGCTCGGTCTGAGCGCGGAACAGCAGACCAGGATCAAGGAAGTCGTTTCGAAGTACAGGGACGGCACGCTCGGCTCGCTGAGGACCGCCATGCACGAGGCCCGCGGCACGCTGGGCGAGACGATCCACGATCCCGAAGCCACGGACGCGCAGGTCCAGGAAGCCGTCGCGGCGGTCTCGAAGGTCGAGGCGCAGCTCGCGGCCGACCAGCACCACATGGCGCTCGAGATCAACGCCGTTCTGAACGCCGAGCAGCGGGCGAAGTTCGCGCAGCTCAGGCTAAGGCATCGGGAGCGCGGCGGTGGCCCACCCCCTCCTCCCGACGGCGGCTTCTGAGCGCTGGTGGCCGGTCGTGCGCTGGAGTACTCTTCGGGCCACGGCCGGCCGTTTTCTGGGCGGGGCGAACGAATGGATGCGGCCTCGGTGGCGCAAACCCTCACGACGGAACTCGAGGTTCTGGTCGCTGCGCGAGGGGGGAGCCACGAGGCCGGTCGCCGCATGATGGCGGAGCACGGGGCATCGATGCTGCGTACGGCCTGGCATGTCCTCGGCCGCTACGGCGGGAGTCAGGCGGACGACGTCGTGCAGGAGGCATTCATTGCTGCGCTGACGACGACGGCTCTTCCGACGGGGGATCTCGGCGCGTGGCTGAGAGCGATCACGGTGCGCAAGGCGCTCGACTTCGTTCGGGGTGCGAAGCGGCGGGAGGAACACAGCCTCCACGGCATCGCGACGGAGTCCCCGGCGGTCGCGCTGGACGATCCCGGCAGGTGCACCGACGTCCTCGCCGTGCGCGAGGCGTTGACGCGCTTGGCCCCCTCCGACCGGGCCGTGCTCGTGCTCGTCGATCTCGAGGGACACTCGATGGCGGAAGCCGCGGCCGTGCTCGGGGCCAGCAACGTCGCCGTGCGCCTGCGTGCCGTGCGGGCGCGGCGCAAGCTGGCCGCGATTCTGAGGTCCGGGGCAGGGGAGGCGCGGAGATGAAGTGTCGGCGGCCCTGGGTGCGCGAGGCTCTGGAGCGGGCCGGCGGTGACACACGGCCGGATGTGTCGCGCCTTGTGGGCGCGGTGCCGGATCTGATCGCCGAGGCGCGGCGCCGCGTGGCCCAGCCCGAGGAGTTTCCCGCGTTGCTCGCGGCGCGGGCCTGGTGGGCCGTGCCGCGGCTGGCCGTGGCCACGGTCGTCGCGGTTGTGCTGGCCTCGATCATGCTGTTCGTGGAGCGTGGCAGCGCGGCGACGCGCGCCACGTCGCTCGAGAGCGTGATCCTCGGCGGCGCGAGCGCATCCGGTGACGGCACCGGAGACGTCCTGCTCGATGCAGTGCTCACCGCGGAGAAGAACGATGGTTGACGCGGCGCCTCCCACGCGCTCCTCGAAAGGCATCCTCGCCGTCGCCTTGGTGTTCGCGCTGGGCGTGGTCTTCGGGGCCGCGCTGAGCGTCGCGCTCCTGCGCCTGCAAGGAGGATTCACGGGTCCGGACGGGCGGCGAGGCGGGCCGCCCCCGGGAGGCGGGATCCGGCGCATGGCGCGCGATCTCGACCTCGACGCCGAGCAAAGGCAGAAGATCCAGGCGATCATCGAGCGCACCCACGGCACGATGCGGCAGATGCTCGACGGGACGCAGCGCGAGATCCGCGCGCTCTTGCGCCCCGATCAGCAGGAGAAATTCGACCGCATGCGCCCGCCCGAGCCGGGGTTCCTGCACCGCGGCCCGCCATCGTCTCCGCCGGGAGAGGCGCCGCCGCCCGGACGGCACGCGGCGCCTCCCCCTCCGCCGAACCCCTAGCGCGGCGGCGATCCAGACTGCCCGACGCGGCGTCCGGCACGCTCGAGCCGTCTCGGGCCCTCGCACGGGGTGTTCGTCCGGACCCGGGGCGTCGTACCCTTCTCCTGCGAGCTGCGCTCGAGAGCCTCCCTCGATGCGCGCCGGAAGGGGGAAGTGGCGCCATGAGGACCAACGATGTGCGCGGCGGCCCGGCGGTCGCAATGCGGCCGGGGCCGTGGCCCGGGACGCCGATCGCACTGATCTCGGTCCTGCTCCTCTCGTACCTCTGGCTGTGGCATGGGACGATCCGGGGCCACTTCTTCGTCTGCGTTGGGCTCTACTTCGCGATCGGCGCCTGGAGCCACCGGAGGCGGGGAGAGTCGGCCTCCGCGATCGGGCTGCGATTGGACAACATCGGCCCGGCGCTCTGGTGGACCGTGAAGCTCGCCGGCCCCCTCTTCGTCCTGCCCGTCGCGATCGGGGCGTGGCTCGGCACGCTGCAGCCGTTCGCGATCTCCGCTGTGCCGGGCGCGCTGGCCTGGGGCTGGCTCTGGGGGACGATGCAGCAGTACGGTCTCGTGTGCGTCTTCTACCGCCGGTTCCGGGAGCAGCTTGGGGACGGCTGGGGGGCCGCGCTCGCCGCCGCGGGACTCTTCGCGCTGTTCCACCTACCCAACCCCTTTCTGACGCCCGTGACCTTCGTGTCCGGGATCGTCGCGTGCCGCATCTATCGCCGCGAGCCGAACCTTCTCGTCCTGGGGCTGATGCACGCCCTGCTGTCCGGCGTGCTCCGCCAATCGCTCGGGCCGGACATCACGCATCACATGCGTGTCGGCCCGGGCTACTGGGAACCCTGACCACGAGAGAGTGGGAGCGAGTGCGGCGCGAGCGGACCGGGCCCAGTCTGCGACCGACCGACCTTCGAGATATGCTTGCCCCGGGGCTGCGGGCGAGAATGCGGGACGCGCGCCCGGAGAACAGGCCATGACACACCACGGGTTCCTCGTCGTGCTGACCTTCGCTTTCGGGCTCGCGCTGGCGCGGGAAGGCCCCGCCGGGAAGGACTCTGCGCCGCCCCAGCGGACCTCTCTTCCCGAGCCGTCCAGGAAGGGGCGGATCTCGCTCGAGGAGGCGATCGCCGCGCGCCGCTCGCTGCGAGAGTACGCGCCGGATGCCCTGACGCTGGAGCAGATCTCCCAGCTGCTCTGGGCGGCGCAAGGGATCACGAGCCGGGAGGGGGATCGAGCCGCACCCTCCGCCGGCGCCCTGTTTCCGCTGGAGATCTACGTCGTCCTTCCGGACGCCGTCCACCACTACGAGCCGGTGAAGCACCGCCTCGCTCGGCACCTGCAGGGAGATCTGCGCGGAGCGCTCCACGACGCGGCGCTCTCTCAGGACTGCGTGCGCGACGCTCCGGCGCTGTTCGTGATCGCGGGGGTCCATGCCCGCACCGCGAGCCGCTACGGGAAGGAGCGCGCGCGGCGCTACGTGGCGATGGAGGCAGGTCACGCGGCGGAGAACCTGCTGCTCGAGGCGGTGGCGCTGGGCCTGGGCGGCGTGCCGGTCGGGGCGTTCGATGACGCGCGCGTGGCGCGGGTGCTGGCTCTACCCGAGGGGACCGACCCGCTCTACCTCGTTCCCGTCGGCCGCCCCCGGTAGCGACGAAGACCGGGGGCTCGCGCGCGTCACCACCGGCGCTCCCCGCGCAGGCCGCGCAGCCGCATCACCTCGCGCGCGATCTCCTCGATCGCGAGGTACGACGCCTCGACGCTCCGCCACCCGTGCCGCTCCATGAGCTGGCTCGCCCATAGGACCTCCCGGGCCACCTCCCGGCGCTCCAGGTAGGTATCCAGGTGCGTGTGGTCCAGGTCGCGGACCCTGGCTTCCCGCACGATCAGAAGACGATCCACGTTGATCCGCAGGCCGATGACCTTCTCCGGATCGAGCGCCAGGAGCTTCGCCGGGGGCTCGATGCGCGGGATCAGGGGGACGTTCGCGGCGCGGATCCCCGCGAAGGCGAGGTACACGCAGGTGGAGCTCTTCGACGCGCGCGACACACCGACCAGCACCACGTCCGCGCGCGAGAGTTCGTGAATCCGCTGCCCGTCGTCGTGGCGCAGCGTGTAGTCGATCGCCTCCATGCGCTTCAGCCGGTCCCGCTCCATGTCGTAGAGCAGGCCGGGCTGACCACGCCGCGCGCTGTGGAACTGGTCGTCGAGGGCGTTGAAGCACGGGCCCAGGATGTCCACGGTGGGAACCAGGCGCCGTGCGGCGGCGCGCCGCATCGTGCCCCGCGTCTCCTCGTCGACGAGGGTGTAGAAGATCGCGGCTTTCGCCCGCGCGGCCTCCTGCACGACGCGCTGGACCTCCTCGGCCGAGCGCACCGCGGCGCGTCGCGTCGCTCGGTAGGCGCGCCCCTGAAACTGCACGGCGGCCGCCTTGAGGACCTGTTCGGCCGTGTCCCCGCGCCCGTCCGAGACGATGAAGATCCGCGGCGTCCGGCGGCGCGGCACCCTAGCTCCCGAACAGCCCCAGTGCTGTCAGAAGGTCGAGCTTGGCCAATCGCAGCAGGTCCTCGGCACGGCCCACGGCCGTCTCGGCGTCGCGCGCTCGGCGCTGCGCGTCCACCAGCTCGATGTTGGTCCGCGCGCCGGCGCGGAACGCCTTGTCCGTGATGGTCAGGACCTCGTTGGCGCGCTCCGCCGCCTCCCGGGCATGCGCGAGACCGCGCTCCGCCGCCTCCATCGCCGCGCGGGCGGCGCGCACCTCGGCGCGCGCCCGGAGCTCGTCCTGGGCAAGGTCGATCGTCGCCGACTCGAGCGCTGCGGCGCGCAGCTGCCGGTCGGCGCCGCGCTCGCCCCCCAGATAGATCGGGAAGCTCAGGGCCAGGACCGCGCGCCAGCTGCTCGAGTCCTGGTACGCTCCCGCCGGATCCACGTACAGCGGGTCGAAGGAGGCGACCAGCTCGGGGAGGTAATCCCTCCACGAATCGCGCAGCACGCGGTCGGCCGCCTCCCGCTCCTTCGTGCGCAGGCGCAGATCGGCCCGAGTGGAGAGGTTCGGCTCCGCGTCCTGCGCCGGGATCTCGAAGATCGGCTCGGCCGCGGCGTCGACCGGGCCGTCGGCGGCCAGAAGCACCCCCAGCCCCTC
>Ga0316622_100000326_pt1 | contig 26659 bp, 18 predicted proteins | sample OWC_Aug_OW2_C1_D_FD_207646 | JGI IMG/M metagenome (GOLD analysis project Ga0316622, IMG submission 207646) | Wetland soil microbial communities from Old Woman Creek delta, Ohio, United States - OWC_Aug_OW2_C1_D5_C | ecosystem: Environmental > Terrestrial > Soil > Wetlands | place: USA: Ohio... | reverse complement strand
CGCCGCTTCGTTCGCTCTGCTCGCCGCCGCGTGGCTCTTTCTCTCGGGCATGCGCTACTTCAACGAGAGCCTCTACTTCGATGAATACCCCTTCATCGATTCCTACGGTGAGATGCGCCTCTTCTTCCTCGCCCGCACCCTGCTCATCGCGCTCATCGCCGCCGGCGCAGGCTTCGCCGTCTACCGTCTCGTCCGCCGCGCTCCGCGCGCGACGCTGGTGACTCTGGTGGCGATCCTGGCCGGCACGACCCTGATCTCCGGCTTCCGCAGCCGCGAGCCGGTCCGCCTGCTCGCGGCGGATCCGCCCGCGTTGGTCCCGCGCGGCGACGCGCCGGCGATCCTGCTCATCGGCTGGGACGGCGCCACCTGGCACGTCATGGACAGGCTGCTCGCGGCTGGGAAGATGCCGAATACGGAGCGCCTGATCGCGCGCGGGACGCGCGCGGATCTTAAAACGCCCGCGCACACCGTATCGCCTGCAGTCTGGACGACGATCTACACGGGCAAGGAAAGCCGCCGCCACGGCATCTACGGCTTCGACTACTACGTCATCCCCGGCATCGGACACCCGCTCGCCCCCCCCTGGAGAGGGCTCGGCATCACCCGGCTGATAGGGCTGGCGTTACGGCGGCACTGGATCGATGTCGTGATCGTCAACCGCACGCTGCGCCGTGCCACGCCGATCTGGTCGATGATGAACCGGGCGGGCCGCTCGGCCGGAGTCGTCGGGCCGCTCGTCAGTTGGCCCGCGGAGGCGGTGGAGCCCTTCCTGATCAGCAACCTGGCCGGAGACGTCGCGCGCAAGGTCCGCAAGGGAAAGCTGAGCGCGGAGGCATTCGACGCCGAGGATCTCTACTATCCCCCGCGCCTCGACCGGTCGGTCCGCGACGAAATCCTCGCCACGGAACGTTGGGGCAGCGCGATCGGCCCTGGTCTCTTCGCCAAGTACCGCCCCGATCTCTTCGTCATCTATTCCGGGGAACCGGACGGCACCCAGCACAAGTTCTGGAAGTGGATGGAGCCGCGCTACTACTCCGGAGTCGCGGACGAGGATGTAGCGCGCTACGGGGGTGCGATCGAGCGTGAGTACGTGCACGCCGACAGCGTGCTCGGGCGATTCCTGGAGTCTGCCGGCGACAGCACGACGATCCTCATCCTCTCCGACCACGGCTTCGCACCCGCGTACCGCGGCGGATTGCACCAGGCCGGTCACGATCACGGACCCGACGGAATCCTGATCGCGGCCGGGCCGCCCATCCGCAGGGGAGCGCATCTCGAGAGCGCCCGCGTCGTCGATGTCGCGCCGACGGTCCTCGCCCTCGCCGGACTGCCGGTCGCGGGCGACATGGACGGCCGGGCGCTCACCGGGATGATCCGGCCGGAGTTCCTCGCCCGCCACCCGCTCGACACGATCCCCACGTACGAGATGGACGCGGCGCGAGCCGGGCTGCGTCATTCGCGGGCCGAGGACGAGGTCTACGAGAAGCTGCGCTCGCTCGGCTACATCGGCGATTGAGGAGAGGGCGCGACTGCCGCTGCCCCCATTCGCGGCTTCCACCGGCAGGACGACGTCCGGGCCTTCATCCCCGACATCGTCCCGCGCACGCATCGTGCTCGCCCCGCCAAGCCTCGCGGCCCTCGCTCATCAGGAAGTAGGTCATGCCGAGCGCCGCCGCCGGGTCGGCCCACCACCATCCAAGGGCGGCGTTCGCGCCGATTCCCCCGAGGGTGATGGCCGAGAGCCAGAAGCAGGCGGTCGTCTGGAAGGAGTCGGCCTCGAGCGCCCGGCTCCCCAGAGCTGCCGCGGTTCGATGCTTCGCGCGGGCCAGCCACCCCATGACCGCGAGCGACAGCAAGGTGATGGCGATGCCGATCCCGGACGGATTGGGATGCTCGCGGGTGAGAAACGTCCTCGCCGCCTCGACCGCGATGTAGGCAGCCAGAAGGAACAACGACATCGCGACCAGCTTGTGCGCGCGGCGGTCGAGGCGTTCGACCTCCTCCGGGTCGCGCGCGTGGCGCTCAGCCCGGAGCCGCCAGATGAGGATCAGTCCGGAACTCGTCTCGACGAAGCTGTCGATGCCGAAGCCGAGCAGCGCAACGCTGCCCGATGCCAAGGCTGCCGCCACCGAGACCAGCCCCTCGATGACGTTCCACCCGACGGTCAGGTACTCGAGGCGTAGCCCCTGGCGGAGGAGTTCCGACCGGGCGGCGGATTCCGGCTGGGGGGGCTCCCCACCTCGCGCGGGCCCTCTGTCGTTCGCCACCGCATCCTCCCCGAGGCCCATGCCTGCGTTGGCCTCGCTCCAGCGCGGCCCCACCCCCGGGTCACCGATCCGATCCAGCCGCCAGAACCGGCACGAGCCTTCGCGTCTCCAGCCAATAATAGACCGCCGGCAGGACGATCAGCGTCAGGAAGGTGGAGGTCACGAGTCCGCCCATCACCACGACCGCAAGCGGCTTCTGGATCTCGGCCCCTGAGCCGGTGGCGTAGAGCATCGGCAGATGCCCGATGAAGCTCACCAGCGCAGTCATGAAGAGAGGCTTGAACCGAAGCCGACAGCCCTCGATCACCGTTTCCCGAGGGCTGCCGCCCCGCTCTTTCAGTTGCCGGAAGAACGCGAGCAGGACGACGCCGTTCTGAACCGCGATGCCCAAGAGGACGATGAAAGCGACCGCCGCCGAAACCGACAAGTGCATGCGAAAGGCGACGGCGGCGACCACTCCGCCGACAAGGGCGAAGGGCAGGTTCAGGATGACCAGCACCGAGTTCCGTATCGAGCCCAGGGCGGAATGCAGAAGGACGGCAATGAGCAGCAGCACGATCGGCACCACGATCGCGAGCTGGCGCATGGCCCGTTGCTGGTTCTCGAACTGCCCGCCGTAGCTCATGAAGTATCCGGGAGGAAGGGAGCGTTCGATTCCGCGCAACTCCTCCTGGACGTCCGCCACGAATCCGCCCAGGTCCCGTCCGCGCACATTGGCTTCCACGACCACGCGCCGCATGCCGTTCTCCCGGCTCACCTGCGCCGGGCCATCCGTCCGGACGATCCGGCCGATCTGTCCCAGAGGGACGCGTTCCCCCCCGGGAGCGGATACGAGAAGCGCCTCGAGCGCTTGCTCCCGATCGCGCGATCCCTCCTCGAAACGCACGGAGATCGGGAAGCGCTGCTGACCTTCGATGAAGGTGCCGACTGCTCGTCCGGCAACGCCGGTCTCCAGGAGTTCATTCACGTCCGAGGCGTTCAAGGCATAGCGGGCCATGGCTGCCCGGTCCAGCTCGATGGTCTCCTGGGCCATGCCGGAAATCTGTTCCACTTTGACGTCTCGGGCGCCCGGCACACCGTTGATGACGGCCGCGATTCCGTCCGCTTGCCTCTTGAGCGCAGCGAGGTCCGGGCCGAAGATCTTCACGGCCAGGTCGCTCTTGACCCCCGAGATCAGCTCGTTCACCCTGAGCGCGATCGGCTGCGAGAAGGACAGGCGCAGGCCGGGAATCGCCGACAGCTCTTGGTCGATCGCTTCGATCAGCGCCTGCTTGTTCCGGCCGCTCCTCCATTCCCCGCGCGGCTTGAGCATGATGAAGACGTCGCTTTGCTCGGGCCCCATGGGATCCTCAGAGATCTCCGCCCGGCCGGTCTTCGTCACCACCGTGGTGACCTCGGGGAAACGGAGAACGCGCTTCTCGATCTCCTGAGCGACCACGACCGAGCCTTCCAAGGAGGCATTCGGCAGCCGTACGGCGTTGATCGCGATGGCCCCCTCGTCCAGCGTCGGAATGAACTCCATCCCGAGAAACGGAAGGAAGCCGCAGGACAGGATCAGCACGGCGAGGGCGATGCCAATGGTGACCTTGGGGCGATGAATGGCGCGCTCGAGGAAGCGGACATAGCCGTGGTGAAAGCGCCGCACGAAGCCGAATTCCCGCTCCGCGCTGGTTCGCAGCAGCCACTCGGAAAGCGGCGGCACCAGGAGCATTGCCACTCCCAGCGACGTCAGGAGGGCCAGCAGCAGCGTCAGGGCGAGAGGCCGGAACATCTTCCCCTCGACTCCTTGGAGGGTGAAGAGCGGCACGAGGACCAAGGCGATGATGAGCACGGAGAAGGCGACCGGGCGCGCAACCTCGCAGAGCGCCGACAGGACCACTGCCCTGCGGTTCTCCTTCGTCCCCCGTTCCGCCAGATGGCGCCGGATGTTCTCCACGATGACGATCGAGGCGTCCACGACCATCCCGACCGAGAAGGCGAGCCCCCCCAGGCTCATCAGATTGGCCGAGATGTCCATGGGCCGCATGAGCACGAAGGTGAACAGAAAGGTGATCGGGAGCGAGGCGACCACAATGAGCGCGGTGCGCAATTCCGCCAAGAAGAGGAAGAGGACGAGGATGACGAACACCGCCCCCATGAGGAGTGCATCCATGACGGTCTTGATGCAGGCCTCGATCAACGCCGTGCGGTCGTAGAATACATCGAGCCGCGCGCTTTTCGGCAGACCGGCCTCGATGTGGCGCACCGCACTCTTCACGCGTTCGACGACGATCTTAGAGTTTTCTCCCCGGAGCATGATCGCCATGCCCGCGACCGTCTCGCCCTTGGCATCGCGGGTGACGGCTCCCTGGCGGGTCACGGAGGTGATCCCGACATCGGCCACGTCGCGAAGGAAGACCGGTGTCCCGTCGCTCGCCTTGAGGACGACCGTCTCGATGTCCTGGAGCGAGCCGAAGGTGCCCTGGCCTACAACGTAGTACTGCTCCCAGCCTCTCAGGATGTACCCGGCTCCCGCATTGGCGTTGTTCGCCTCCACGGCCGCGATGACGTCGGGAAGCGTGAGGCCGTACTTGACGAGCCGCTCCGGGTGTACCTGCACCTCGTATTGGCGCGCGAATCCTCCGAAACTGTTCACCTCGGTGACGCCGGGGATACTGCGAAGCTGGGGGGCGATCAGCCAATCCTGGATGGTCCTGCGCTCCATCGCGGTCAGGCTGTCCCCCTCGACCGTGTATTGGAAGATCTCGCCCAGCCCGGTGCTCAAGGGAGCCAACTCCGGCTCGATCTCCTCAGGCAGAGCGCCCTTCGCCTCCTGGAGGCGTTCGAACACGACTTGGCGCGCAAAGTAGGGATCGACCGAGTCCTCGAAGACGACGACGACCTGGGAAAGGCCCGCGCGCGAAAGTGAGCGGACGAGCTGGACCCGAGGGAGTCCCCCCATCTGCTGCTCGATCGGGTAGGTGATCCGCTGCTCGCATTCCTCGGTCGACAGGCCCGGCGCCTTGGTCAGCACCATCACCTGGATATTCGTCACATCGGGGAAGGCGTCGATGGGCAGTCTCGTCCAGGCCACCGCGCCGAGGACCGCGAGCAGGAGTCCGCCGCCGAGAACGCCCCATCTCTTCTGGAGGAGATAACTGAAGAAGCTTGCCATCCATCAGCTCCTGATCCGGTTCAGTCCGCACATCCTGCGCCCATCTTGGAGCGCAGGACGTCCGACTTGAGTGCGAATGCCCCCCGACTCACCACCACGTCGTTCTCTGCGAGGCCCTGCGTCACCTCTACCCAGTCGCCCCAGGCGCGGCCTGTCATGACGGGGCGCCGGACGAAGTACGGCGGCTCGGCCGGCACGAAGACGAACGAACGGCCTTCATCATCGAGGACGGCTTCCGCCGGGACGGCCAGGGCCTGCTCCGCTCCGTGGTCGTACAGATGGACGCGGGCAAACATGCCCGCCCGCAGGAGTCCTTCCCGATTGTCCACCACGACCCGCACTCTCGCGGTGCGCGTCGTCTCATCGACGATTCCGCTCATCCGCTCGACCTGTCCCGGGAAGATGCGACCCGGATAGGCGGGAATCTCGACGTGCGCCTGAACGGCCTCTCTCGCCTGCTCCCGCAGGATGACGGGGAGCTCGCGCTCATACAGGCTCGTCCAGACCCACATCTCGGAGGTGTCTCCGAGCAGGAGCAGATTCTGCCCGGGCGCGACCAGCGCTCCGATGCTGAGATTGCGTTCGAGCACCGTGCCGTCGAACGGTGCCCTCACCGGCATCGTGACGGGCTGGGATCCTGCCGCGGTCACCTCCGCGATCTCCTGCGAGGTCAAGCCGCTGGCGAGCAGACGCTCTCTGGCCGCCTGCAACGTTGCCGCCCCTGCCTCCCTGGCCGCCTCCGCCTCGAGAAGATCCTTGCGCGGACACACTTTCTTCTCGTAGAGATCCCGCTCCCTGATCAGGGTCTCTTCCGCGAGCTTCAGGGAAGCCTGCGCGATGAGGTAGGCGGACCTTGCCTCGGCGAACTCGGGACTGTCCACGGTGAAGAGGATCTGGCCCTGCCGCACGTGAGTCCCCAGGTCGACCAGGATCGACCGGACGGTCCCCGCCGTCCGAGGACTCAACCAGGCAGCGCGCTCCTCGTTCAGGCGCACCTCGCCGTTGTGCGCGATCGACTCCTCGGTCGTCCTGCGCACGACGCGGACGGTCTGCAGGGGGCCATCCTCGTCCAGCAGATCGGGAGCCACCTTCACCATTCCGGTTTCGTATCGGCACTCATCGCACTGGTAGGTGAGCATGTCGTGTTCGCAACGGGCCGTCATCAGCTCCTCGAGAGGACGGTCCAGATCGCAGACCTCCGCCTCCTCGCCATGAGCATGCTCGGCCGCCTCGTCGGCGGAACCGTGATCGTGCCCTCCGGCTTCTTCGTCATGACGGGCATGCCCTGCGACGGGAGCCGGAGCGGTGGATGCATCCGCCCGCGCCACCTCCCCTTCCTCCCGGCCACATCCGCAGGTGAGCAGGGCGATGAGCGCGAGGACGGCGAGGTGGGCCGGCCACGCTTTCACCAGGGACAACCGAATAGGGTTCATCGGGACTCTCCTCTTGTTCCTGTCGAGACAGGTCCAGTCAAGCGCTCGAGATCGGCGCGCGCGCTCCAGACCGCATGCAGAGCGTCGAGGTACTCCAGCCTTGCTTCCAGGAGGAACCGGCGAGCGTCGATCAGATCCAGAAGGCGGAACTTTCCCCGCCGATAGCCTTCTTGAACGGATTCGTGGACGGCCTGCGCCCGGAGAAGACTTCCCTCCCTCAGATTCCGCGAGGTTTGGAGCGCGGTCGCGAGCGCGTCATAGGCGGTCGCGCGGGCAAGAGCGATGTGACTCCGGGTCGCCTCCTGCTCGGCGCGGGCCTGGCTGAGCCTGGCCCGCGCTTCGTCGAGCGCGCCTCCACCGCGGTCCAGCAGAGGCAGGCTCAAGGTCAGGCCGATCACGTAGCTGTGCTCGTCGGTCTCCTGGAAGCGCTTGAGCCCTCCCCGAAAGACGACATCCGGCAACCGCGTTCGGGCCGAGAGACTGACCTCCGCTTCCGCCCGCCGGACATCCGCCTCCGCGCGTTGCAGGTCCGGAAGATCGCGAACGGCGGCGAACAGCGAGTCCCGGTCAGGCAGGTCGCCTACGATTTCGAGCGATCCTTCGACGCCTGAGAAGTCCGGCTCGAGACTCCCCCAAAGTTGGGCCAAGGACCGAAGGGCCCTCACGTGCTCGAAGCGGGCGCTCTGGAGTCGGCTCGCGACCAACACGCGTTCCCCCTCGGTCCGGTCCACTTCGATGGGGGATTCCTCACCCGCATCGACGAGCGCCGTGACCGCGCGGACCGCCTCCGCGGCAAGGCTGTCGGTCGCTTCCAGAGACTCGATGCGCGATTGCGCCACGAGGGCCTGCGCGAATCGGCGGTCCACCTCCGCCAGGAGATCGAGGCGGGAGGCGTCCGCGGAGTACACGGCGGCACTGCGGCCGTGCCGCGCAGCGCGGGTGCGCGCGCCTCTGGTCCCGAAAAGCTCGAGCCGCTGGCTGAGGGACCAGGTCACCTCGGCTCGATCCCAACCGGGCTGGTCGCCGCCGAATTCCTCCGCCTCGACCTCGAACTCCGGGTTCGCCCAAGCTCCAGCCTGCCGGAGGGCGCCGGCTGCGGCCGCCGCATCGCTTTGCGCGGAGCGCAGTTCCGGGCTCATCTCGAGCGCGCGCTCCCTGGCTTCCGAAAGGGAGAGCAGCGAGCCGGTCAGCCCCGGCGACGATCCACTCAGCGGTGCGGCAGCCTCACCGGCAACCTGGCCTGCGGCTGCGCCGCCGGTCGCGCCCGACAGGATGGCCGTCACGAGAAGCGCCGGCACGGCCAACTTGAAGAAAGGAATCATCATGCCCCCCGAATGTGCGCATCGATTTCCCTGGGCCTACAGGGCCACGCCCTGGCAGGAAACGGTGGTCCACGGAGGGCGGATCAGATCAGGAGGTTTGTGGATCGCAGATGGATGAGAATCGGGTGCGGGCCGGGGGCTGAGGCCGCAGGCGGCGCAGCAACGGAAGCTACGGTGGGCAATGCGAATGACGTCAGGCTTCCGGGAGTCGAAGCCGTGCCGCCATCTTCATGGGATGGACGAATTTCCTGAAGCAGAGGGATGTCCCGGCACTGCCCCTGTTCCCCGGCGGCACCAGGATGCAGTGAGGATGCTCCGGCGGATTCAGGGGACGAAGTCGCGGATGACAGGGCATTCGGGCAGCAGGACATTCCGCTCGTCTTGAACCCGACGTGGCCATCGGCTCCGTGACACAGCGCAACGTCAAACGTGCTCAGCCCGAGGAGACCCAGGAACAGAATCCCGCTCAGCGACGTGCGGAGCATCTTGCGCCTGCGCATGGTCATAATGGGTCGAATCCTATCATGGTGTGCGCTTTCGCTGCAAGGTTCGCGCCGAGGACAGCGCCACCGCTTCAAGCGACTCTCGCCCGATCGACCCGTCTCGCGTGAAAACCTGATTCTCGAGCACCGTCCGATGACGGGATCTACCGAAGAAACGGGAACGGGTTCCCCCCGGCCCGCAGACCGCCGCGGAACGCGGGATGCACTCGAGTTGCGGACTGGACGGACGGGATCCAGCACCGGTCCGGATGCCCGGCCGCCGGCCATCCATCTCGTCACCGGGGAAGTTTCTCCTGTTAGATCGCCCGCCGCAGGAAGAACAAGAACAGCAGAGGTCTTCGCCTTCAACGCCGGGTGCAGGGGGCGGACCAGAGACCGGTACCAGCGCTTAGGGACCGCCGCGCCGTTCCTGCAGGCGACGGGGCGGACTGGCTCCGAAGACCGTGGGTCCGCCCCTGGCATCCGCGCCGCGCCGGTATCCTGTCCGCCTACATGACTTCGTCCAACGGATTCACTCGCCCGCCCGGTCTGCCTCGTGACAGCTCACGATTCCTGATTCTCTGCTCCTGCCATTCCTCGAAATCGAGCGGCGGCACTTCGATCTCGGCTTCCGGCCGCCGGCGCAGGCGCAGTGCGCCCACCGGGCAGCCGCTGACGCACAGCCCGCAGCCGATGCAACGCCGGGGATCGACGCGCGGCTCGTCCCCGTCGAAGGAGATCGCGCCCACCTGGCAGCGCGCGATGCAATTGCCGCAGTCGCTGCAGCTCTCGGCGTCGATCTCGGCCCGGTAGGCGGCGTAGGCGACCGAATGGGCGATGCCCCAGCGCGTGATGCCCTTGAGCACCAGGCAGCAACACCCGCAGCAGTTGCAGACGTAGCCCACGCCCTGGGGAAGCAGGCTGCCCGTGCGCACGTTGCTCACCGTGTGCACGAGACCCACCTCCTCGGCTTGATCGAGCACCGCGATCGCCTCCTCCCGGCTGATCGATCCGGCGGAAGCGGGCCGCGGCCGCGTGTAGTAGGTGATGCAGGTGCGTAGGGGAAAGCGGCAGTCCCGGCCCAGCTTCTGCATGTGCACGCGGCAGACGCAATCGCGCAGCTGAAACGAGACCGCGCCGTCGAGCAGCGCGCGCACGTCGTCGTACGGCAGGACCCACTCGGGCTTGATCGCCGCGTGTGCGGGCACGACGCGATGCACGGCCGGCCGCGCGCCCATGATGCCGAGGGCGCCGCCTGCTTCCATGTACTCGTCGACGAGCTCCGCCACCCGGCGATCCATGCGCTCGAGCTGCGCCTCATAGATCCCGATCACGAAGGGGGCGAGCCGGAAGCGCAGTTCGCCGGCCCGCTTCATGGGCCAGGCGAAGCCGTGCTCGGCTAGAGCGAAGAGCTTTTCCTGCACTTCGGCCGGAGGGAGGCCGGTCAGGCCGACGACCTCGTCGATCGACTTTCCCTCGCGCCCGAGGAGGGAGGCCATCCGGGCCTCCGGCGGCTCGAAGATCTCTTTGAGGAGCCGGATCTCGACGCCCTGCGCGGTACGCGGAAAGCCGTTCGGCAGTCGTTCGAGGGCATTCGCCAGGTCTTCGTAGACTCTCTCTTCGGCCATCCTCCCCTCCTCCCGCACCCGGCCCGTGGGAGACGCAAGCCCCGCAGTTCTCCGGGCGGCCGCGCGAGCGCGCTCCCGGTCAACGAAGCATGGCGAGGAGCATCTTGAAGCGCTTGGTCGCCTTGACCGCATGGGGCTCGTTGCCCGGCATGAGGAGCAGATCCCCCGCCTTCAATCCGCGGGCGACCCCCGAGACGCGAAACTCCGCCTCGCCGTCGAGGATGAGCACGACCGCGTCGTGGGGAGCCGTGTGCTCGCTCAACTCCTGGCCCTGATCGAAGGCGAAGACGGTGATCGACCCGTTCGGCGTCTTGGAGAGCGTGCGGCTCACGACCGATCCGGACTGGTACTCGATCAGCGCGTTCGCCGGACCACCCTGGCGGGGCCTCTCATCCTGTTCCATGGGCGCCTCCTTTTGTTCGCGATGCGCGTCCGCTGGCATGAAATAGCGCCACTGGACGTGGCGTTGTCAATGGGGATCGGCTGCCGGGGGCCTGCCGGCGCGCGACCGGCGCGGCTCGGCTGGGGGGAGGATCGGCCGTCCGCGCCGTGGCTTCAACGGTCCGGCGGCAGCGCTTTCGCGGGGGAAAAGCGAGTCCCGCGCTCGCCTCGGCGCGGCGCGGGACTCGGTGCTCTTGGGGACGGCATGCGTGGTTCCGGTGAGCACTCCGGGATGGGAAGCGGCGCTTGAACGCTCCCATCCCGGAGGAATCACCGTCAATCCTGCTGGTACTCGCGCTCCTTGCCCGGACCGCACTGTTGCTTTCCGACCAGGGTCAGGGTGCCCACGTCCGTGATCTGGCCCTCGAACACTTCGACCTGCTCGATGGAGGCGTTCCCCACCTTCTTCTTGCCGGCGTTCAGCGCGTAGATGCCGGCCGGAACGTCGGCGAAGGTGAAGGCGCCGAGTGCATCGGTGAGGACGTGAGCGACGCATTCGCCGTCCTGCCACAGGGAGACGCGCGCCTCCTCGACCGGATTGCCGTCGACATCCACGACGAGTCCGATGACTCCGCCGGTCTGGGCCCAGGCGCCTCCCGCAAGCATCGCGACCAACGCCACCGCCATGAGTGCCTTCTTCATCGCTCGATCCTCCTTCTTGCTTCTCCTGGTCTCCGCTTCCCGTCGTTCTGCTCCTCGCCTTGCCTCCCGCCTGGATGATCGTCCGGGAAGGGCTCGGGGCTCGATTCATGGGTCGCGGCTCCCGTCCGTCTGATACACACCGATCGCCGCGCGAACCAGCAGCCCGAGGATGAAGAATGATCCGAAAACCGAGGGTGCCCGGCCGGACCCGGGGCCGCCCGGGGAGCGAGAGGCGGACGGCAATCGTGAAAGGACGTGGGAGTTCGCCGGCGCCGAATGCAGGCCAGGATCAGCGAACCAGGATCACGCGCAGCGTCCGCGCCGGGGCTGGCTGGTCGGTCAGGCGCAGGAGGTAGATCCCCGCCGGCACGGGGCGGCCGTGCCCATCGCATCCGTCCCAGGCCACGCTGCGTTCCGTCCCGGGAACCGCGAACTCGCGCACGAGGCGACCGCTTGCGTCATGAAGCGAGAATCGACGCATGGCGGCGACACGCGAGGAGCCCGCGCCGGCCGAGCTCTCCGGGAAGACCAGGTGCAGCACCGCGTGCGTGCCGGCCGGCTGCGGCACGACGCGAGGCGTCCACACGTCGCCCGCCCCTTCGTCCGCCGCCAAACCGCCCGCTGCGATGCCGGCCGCAGCCAGAGTCGCGAGTCCGTCGACGCGGCCCGTGCCGAGCTTCTGCAGGTAATCGTGGTTCCCTTCGATCGAATAAATGTCCTGAACGCCGTCGGCGACCATGCCGTAGAGCTGTTCCCAACTCGCATCCGGTCGCAGATCGAGGAGCGCGGCGCATTGGCCGCTGATGAACGCGGCCGCGAACGAAGTGCCCGCGCCGATCGCGTATCCCCCGTCAACGTATGGCCCGAGGATGCCGGCACCCGGGGCCGAGACCGCGACACGCGCGTGGTAGTTCGAGAAGTCGGTCTTCACATCGACCGAATCGAGGGCGGCGACCATGAACACGCGGACGTCGCTGGCCGGAAAGTACTGCACGGTGTCGACCCCGAGATTGCCGGCCGCCGAGACCATGGCGACCGACGCGAGGCACGCCTGCGCCAGCTCGTGCAGCACGATGCCGGATCGCTCCGTCAGCCCCAGGCTCATGTTGATCACGCCGGCGCCCTGCGCGACCGCGTAACGGATGCCCTTCGCGAGCCCGAAGGTGCTGCCCCGCCCCTCGTCGTCGAGCACGCGCACGGGAAGAATGCGCGCCTGCGGGGCGACGAGATGAACGATCCCGGCCACCATCGTCCCGTGGCCCGCGCCTTCGTCGATCGCTCCGTCCTGGTCGTCGTCGGCGCCGTTCATAATCTCGGCCGGATCGTCGTCCTCGTCTACGAAATCGCGCCCGGGCAGAATCATGCCGCCGAGCGCTTCATGAGCCGCGAACACCCCGGTGTCGAGAACGGCGACCACGGCGTTCTCGCCGCTCGTCTGGGCCTGAAGCGCGGGGAGATGCAGCCGCTCGACCAGACCCTGCTCCGCATAGCCGTCGAGAGTGCCGCCCACCGCCGCGACGATCATCTGGCGCTGGCCTTCCGCCGTCTCCGTGCGATAGGCGCGCTCGACGCAGACAAAGCGCTCGCCATCGACGGACATGCTGTCGATCAACGCCTGCTCGTCCTGACCGTCGGGCACGCGCAGGAGATACAGCGGAGGCAGGGAATCGATCGCCACGACTCCGTAAAGCGCCTCGATCGACTCGATCGACGCTTCCTCGGCGATTTGAACCTGGATCCTTCCCGACTCGAACTCGGCTGCCCGGCCGGAATCCGGAATCACAAGCAGGACGGACAGCGCAGCGGCACAGGCGAGCATCTGCACGATCCGTGGCGATGTCACGAAATGAAAGCGCGTCATCCCCGTCACTCCTGTCGCCCCTCGCATCCGTTCGGATTCTACCACGGTCGTGCGCTCTCCGCCAACCGCGGGATCCGTGCGGCGCTCACCTGCCAGCCACCGCGAAGGCGGCCCACTGCCAGGGGTGCAGGCGGTTCGCCTTTGTCTCCCGCATGGCTTCGGCCAAGGCCTGAGCCGGATCGCCCATGTCCGGCGCCCGGTCTGCCTCCGGCAGCAAGGCGCGATAGAACCGATCCATCAGCTCGCGAGTCGCCTCGTCGTGGATCGGCCAGAGGCTCGCCACCACGGTCGCGGCCCCGGACGAGAGGAAGCCGCGGGCGAGCCCGATCCACTCGTCTCCGGCCAGCGCAACGCCTTGTCCCGAAGAGCAGGCGGTCAAGACCACCGTCGATCCGGGCAGCCGATAGTCGGCCAGGTCGTGCACGAAGAGCGGACCGTCGGCGAGCTGGATGAACGAGAATGCAGGATTGTCTCCGCGCAGCGAGCCGTGGGCCGCGAGATGGATCAGTCCCGAGCGCGGGACCGCGCGCTCCAGCGCCGCGCGGGTCGGCGCGCGATCGACCGTGACGTCCCAGCCCCGCAAGCGCGCGCGCACCGAGGCCACTTCTTCCGTCACGGCCGCGAGGCCAGGTCCGGCGGCGCCGGCGAGAAAGGCCCGTCGGGGCGGGCGCCGCCGGGGCGCCGCGAAACGGTTGCGCGCGCCGGGGGTGAAGGAGAGCCGATATCGATCGACCAGATATTCGTCCCCGTCGAGCAGCGCGGCAAACGGCACGCGATGTGCCGGGCCGTGCGGCGAGATGACCCAATTCCGGCACGAGGGCAGGCCGGCCTGCTCGAGCGGCCGCCATAGGAGCGCGTAGGCTTCACGCAGGATCCCATCGGTCGCCGTCCGCAGCATGGGATGGAGCCGGGGACCTCGCGCCGTCGCCAATGAGGCGGCCGCCCACTGGAAGTCCAGGCGACTGCAGAGGTCGTTCAACCTGGCACGCAGGTTTCCGGCGAGCGGCCGCCACCAGACGCCCGCGCGCGTGACGGCTAAGGCGAGGGCGAAATCCTCGCCCAGGTGATAGCTCATGAAGCCGGTGCCGTCGGGAAGCGTGCGCGCGAGCGCATCCAGCAATGGCACGCCGTCAAACGGCTGAAGCGCGCGCCGGCCGGCCCGCTCCCTGCGGCTCGGGACAGCGGCGCGTCGCGCGTCCGCCCGGACGTCAGGCACGCGGGCTTCGGCGAGCGCCCGGCGGCTGCGGGTCCACTCTTTCTCCACCACGCCCAGCTCGCGGCGCAGCTCGTCGGCGCGTCTTCGCTCGGCTGCCGTCCCGAGCTCGAGCCGCGAGATGCGCGCGTGCAGCCACGAGAGGCGCCTGCGCAGCGCGCCCGCTCTGCCCGCTTCGCGAACGGATTCGCGCGCGACCCGCCCGCCGGGATCCCGCGGGCGCGCGGACCCCGAGTCGGAAAAGTCGCCCGCGACGGGAAGGCGAACGCGATCCCACAGGGCCTGCGCGCGAGCGCGTTCCATCCATTCGAAGAGCCGATCGGGGGCCGGCTTCGCCCGGGCGAGTTCGAGGCGGAGGAGTCGGTCGTAGAGATAGGTCTTGTCGGCCAGGAAACCGATCTTCGCATCTTCCGTCGGCGCATGCAGGCGCAGGGTCTCGATGCCGTTCACCGCGCGCGCGTACGTCCGCGCGGCCTGCCTCGGCGCGCCCACCTCTTCCTGGGCGAGACCCAGTTGCTCGAGCGCCCCATGGCGTTCGAGCGGATAGGCGCGCTGGGGCAGGCGGGCGAGGAGGGCGCGCATGCACGAGGCGCGATCACCGGGAGCGAGCCGGCGGTCGACTCGCGCGACGAACACCTCGCAAGCCGCTTCCCAACGTCGCAGACCGAGCGCGCGAAACGCGTCCAACGCCAGACGCGCCTGGCGCAGCGCGGCCGCCCTGCGTCCGCTCGAGGCGAATCCCTCGGCGCGGATCAGTTTCATCAGGGCGACGCGCGAAGGGTTCTTCTCGCGAGCGAACAGCCTCTCCGCCTCCCGCACGGTTCGCAGAGCGCCGGCAGGATCGCGCAGCCCGAGATGCGTCCAGGCCGACTGCGCGAGGGCCAACGCCCGGTCGGTGCGCAGGTCTTCGCCGGCGAACCATGCCGCCGCCTCGGTGACCAAGGGCAGCGCGTCCGCATGCAGACGCAGCTGCTGATAGATCTCGGCCCGATTGACGAGGCAGTTGCCGAGGAATGCCGGGTGCGTGGTTTCCCGAAAGTAGCCGGTCGCCCGCGCGAGCAGGGCCAGGGCGAGGTCGAAGTCCCCCCGCAGCGCGTGAACGAAGGCCGTGTTCATCTTCACCTGCGCGCCCAGCAGATCGTAGCCCCGGCGAGCGCACTCGCTTTCCAGACGGCCGAAGAGCCCGAGCGCTTCACTGTCCCGGTCCAGGTGGGCAAGGACGACGGCGCGATTGACCTCCAAACCGATCACCGCCTCGTCGCGAATGCCCAGCCGGGCGAAGATCTCGGCGGCGCGCAGGTAATGCGTGAGCGCCAGCGCATGCTCGTCGCGCTGAAAGTGGATGCTGCCGAGGTTCATGGCGAGCTTGGCGAGATAGGCGCGATCGCCGGCGCGGGTGAGGAGCCGCTCGGCCTCCCGGGCGGTGCGCGCCACATCCGCCATGCGCCCGAGCATCGTGAGCACGTGGATGCGGCCGACCAGGAGTTGGCCGAGAAGCCCGTCCGCACGTGCGGCCCGCCAGGCGCGCGCCGCTTTGCCGTAGGCCGCCTCGGCCGCGCGCATCCTGCCCGAGAACAGCAGCGCTTCGGCCAGCGTCCGCTCCGCCCACCCGCGTGCAAGCGGACCGCCTCCGGTCTCAGCGACCTCGAGCGCGATCGCCGCAATGCGCCGCGCCTCGGCCGCGTCGGCGTGGTAGTAGCCGCTCGCTTCCTTGCGCAGCGCGACGAGGAGTCCGCCGCTTTCGGCGGCGGGGCGTTCGCGCAACGCCGCGATCCGCGCCGCCCGCTGGCCGGGAGGGAGCGCGATCAAGTCGCGCGCCAGCCGGCCGGCGTTCACGACGGACCGGCGAGACGAAACGGCCCCAGCGCGAGACGCCCGCCTCTCCATTCGATCGCCAAGCGCACTTCCTCCCCGCGCACGCGGCGGAACTCGAACTCTCCGGCTGGGGAGAGCCTTCTCACTCGGGCAGAGGATGTCCGCCCCTCGCCCGCCGCGCGCGTCTCCGCCGGGTCTCTCTCGACCAGCGCCCGCGCGCCCTCCAGAGACATCTTCTCCCCGGCGGGCAGGAACTGGCCGCGCAGCGAGAACGAGGCCGGATCGCGCGCTTCGATGCGCAAGTGGACTTGGCCGGCTCGGGACTCGAAGAGCAATTGCCGCTCCCCGGTTGGATGCGCGGAGCGCACGCCGGCGAGCAGTGGGACTGAGGCGCTGTCGAGAACGAGCGTCGCGCGGAACTCCTCGATCTTCTCGCGCAGGCGCGCCCGGGGCGCGCGCCCGAGGCGCGGCCGGGCGGCGAGCCGCTCGTGTTCCTCGATCCATTTCCGCGCTCGCTCGAGAAGATGCTCCGGAATCTCGGGCATCTTGGGGGCGGAGAGGACCGCAAGGATCTTGGCCAGCTCTTCCGAGCGCCGGGCGCACCGCCGGCAGCCCGAATCCAGATGCATGCGCGCCCGACCGGCCGCGCGATCCCCCACCCCGCTCAGGTGCGCGCGCAGCAACTCCTCGTCCGATGGATGTCTCACGGTCGACCCTCCTCGTCGCGCAATCCGGTCCTTCCACGCGGGAAGCTCCCGCCCGGTCGCACCCGGTCCTTCCAGAGGTCGTCCGCCATCCCCGGCCTGATACGGGCCAAACGTCCGGGGCACGCGTTCACAGCCACCCGCGCTCCTTGAAATACCGCCGCATCCGCGAGAGGCAGCGCGCCCGGGTGGGCCCCAGGCTGCCGATCGGGATCCTCTCCCGCCGGGCGATCTCGGCATAGCCGGGCTGCGGTTCGCTGTAGAAGAAGTAACCCAGGAGCCTGCGGCAGCGCGCCGAAAGCGCGGCCATCGCCTCCTGTGCCTGCTGGGCGCGCTCGAGCTCGAGCAATGTTTCGTCGGGCAAGGGATCCCGGGCGGGCGGCTCCACTGAGTCGCCTCTGCCGGGCGTCAGCCCCGTTTCCCACGGGATTTCCTTCGGCCTCCGGCGAATGCAGTTGACCGCCTGCCGCGAGGAGATGCTCGCGATCCAGGGAACCAATCGCTCGACATCGCGCAACCCGGGGAGCTGCGCGTAGATTGCGGCAACCGCGGATTGGAAGGCCTCCTCGCGCTCCGCCTCCGGCAGTCCCATCCGGTGGATGATCGCGTGGATGAGCCGCGCGTAGCGGGCGAGGAACTCCTGCCAGGCGCCCTCCTCGTGTGCCAGGCACCGCGCCACGAGTTCTTCGGGCAGCCATGCGCCGCGCCGTTTCCGCGCCTTTGCCGGCCGCGCGCCGGCTTGGTCTTCGAAATCATGACTCACCTGAATGACGATAGCACACGACCCGGCCGGTCGGGCACGGCTCCTGCGCATCCTGGCCCTGCTGCCCGCCGCCGGCGAACGGGCAGCCTGTGCGCGGCCACCGTTCACCGTCCCTGCAAGAGGTCGCCGCGCCCGGTCCCCCTCGAAGTTTCGCGCTACCTGGATCGCCTCCCCGGGCATACGATGGCGTTCTCGAGAAGTGGTCGCGTTCCCGGCGGTTCACGCCCGAGCCCGCGAAGGTGGCTCTTCGGAGGCCCGCGGACACGCATGAAACGCACGATCGGTCTGGTTTGTCTGGCGCTCTGCCTCGGCCTCCCTTCCCCGCGCTCGGGGACGGGAAGCTGCTCGCATTCGGACTCCTCCCCGGCCCTCTCCGAAGCCTTCGCGGCCCCCGCCCTCGCCGCTCCTGCCTCCGCCTTCCGCGACCTGCGCGAGCTCTTCAGCTACCCCTGGTTGCCCGGGACCGCGCCGAGCGGCGGGCAGTGGGCGCCCGATTCGCGGCAGGTCGCCTTCCTCTGGAACGAGCGCGGCGAGCGCTTTCGCGATCTCTACGTCGTTCCCGCCGAAGGCGGCCGCCCTTCGCGCTGGACCGACTTGCGCAACGAGCCGCCCCTCGCGCCGGAAGACGACCAACGGACGCCCGAGGAGATCGCGGAGGAACGGGTCTACGAGACGGGCATCGGCGACTTCGCCTGGTCGCCCGATTCCCGGACGATCGCCTTCATTCTCCATGACAACCTCTACCTGATCGCGGGCGGCGAAGCGCATCCGCGCAGCATCGTGCGCTCGGCAGCGGGCAAATCGCGGCCGCGCTTCTCTCCCGACGGCCGCCTGCTCGCCTTCGTCCAGGCGCAGAACATCTGGACCCATGATCTCGTCACCGGCGAGACGCGCCAGATCACAACGCTCAGCAGGAACCGGACGCCGGCGTCCTATCCAGCCACCTCCGCGATCGTCTCCTACGCATGGTCCCCCGACGGCTCGCGCCTCGCGCTCATGATCTGGGACACGAGCGGCATGGAGGAGATCGTCATCCCCGACTACCTGGAAGAACGCGTCGAGGCCGAGTCGTGGAAGCGCAACTACACCGGGACGCCGGTTTTCGAGACCGCGGTGGGCATCGTCGACCGCCAGGGCGGGCTCATCCGCTGGATCGACTGGGGCGGGGAGCCCTACTACAACAACAGCGAGACCGACTACAACGAAGCGCTCGCCTGGGCGCCCGATTCGCGCGAGCTGCTCATCAACTGGAACGACGGTGACTATCGGGAGCGGAGGATCTACCTCGCCGACGCGCAGACGGGTGAGCTGCGCCGCGTCTACGCCGAACGCCAGGAGCCCTTCTTCCGGCACCTGGACGCTCTCTGGGCACCTGACGGGCGCGCGATCTACATCACCTCCGAGCGGGACGGCCACCGGCACATCTACGCGGTTCCGCGTGAGGGAGGCCCGGCGCGGCAATTGACCGAAGGCGCTTGGGATGTTCTCGAGCTCTCCGTGCCCGAGAAAGGGAGCGAGATCTTCTTCCACGCTTCCGCGGCGCATCCGCTCGAAAGCCACCTCTATGCAATCCCCCTCGCGGGCGGCGACCCGAGGCGCCTCACCTTCGTTCCGGGAACCTATCGCGCGACGATCGCTCCCGATGGCACCTGCGCGGCCGCGCGCTTCTCGGCCTACCTCCAGCCGACGGAACTGCAGGTCTTCTCGACGCGTCCCGATCGCGCCCCCGCCGTTGCCGGGCGCGTCACCTTCTCCCCGCTCCCCGCCTTCGCGCGCGTCCCGCGAACCGTGCCCGAGTACTTCACCTTCACGAACGACGAGGACGGCCTGGAGATCCACGGGCTGATGATCAAGCCGTCCCACTTCGATCCGAGCCGCAGATATCCCGCCATGTTGAGCTGCGTCTACGCGAACGGCGCGAAGAACTCGTGGAGCGGCTACGACCTGCTCGACGCCTACATGGCCGAGGTCATGGGCTACGTGATCGTCCGTCTCGACATCCGCGCAAGCACCGGCTACGGACGCGATTTCCACTACGGCTACTACCAGCGGATGGGAGTCGTCGACGCGGGCGAGTGCGTGAGCGCCGCCCGATTCCTGCGCGGGCGGCCCTGGATCGACGGCGAGCGCATCGGGATCTGGGGGGCGAGCTACGGCGGGTTCCTGACGCTGATGGCCCTCTTCCGGCATCCCGGCGTCTTCCAGGCGGGGGCCGCCTGGAAGCCCGTCACCGACTGGCGCAGCTACACCGACGACTACACCGCGCAGCGACTCGGCCGGCCGGACGAATTCCCTGAAGTCTACGCTGCCACTTCACCGATCCATCACGCCGCCGGACTCGCCGACCCGCTGCTCATCGTCCACGGCATGGTCGATGACAACGTCCTCTTCCAGGACACCGTGCGCCTCGTCCAGCGGCTGCTCGCGGAGGGCAAGCGCTTCGAGGTCATGTTCTATCCGCGGGCGACTCACGATCTGATGCGCTGGCAGGAGAACCGCGAGGATCTCATGACGCGCACGGCGGAGTTCTTCGCCCGGCATCTCGGGCTCGGCCCGGTGCCTCCCGCACCACTCGGCGGGGAACCCGGACAGGGACCCGGCCAGGAATCCGGCGGGGAACCCGGACCGGAAGCGGCGGAGACGCGATGAAGTTCACCGCAGAGACCGGCGGCTCCATCTTCGATTTCCTCCGCGCGCGCTTCCCCGAATCGTCGAAGACCGCCATCCGCGATCTGCTGCGCCACGGCCGCGTCGCCATCGCGGGCAGGATCGTCAAGCGCGCGGACAGCCCGGTGCGTGAGGGGCAGGTCGTCGAGGTCGCGCCCAAGCACAGAGGGCCCGGCACGCGGCAGGCGCCGGATTGCGCCTCGCCCGCGATGTCCCCAACGCCCGCGGTGCCCGCCGGGCGCACGAATCAGACGACCTCGTCGCCGCCGGCGGAGAGAGGACCTCGCCCGCCCGGCCGCATCCTGTTTCGCGACGAGCACCTCCTCGCGATCGAGAAGCCGCCCGGGATCCTGTCGGTCAGCCGCGAAGGAGGCGAGGACACCTTCTATCGGCAGCTGAACCGCTTCGTGCGCGAGACTTCAAGCGGGCGCGAGCGCATCTTCATCGTCCACCGGCTCGACCGCGAGGCGTCCGGCGCGATGCTCTTCGCGCTCAACCCCGCGATCCAGGAGCGCCTGCAGCGCGACTGGGCGCAGACCGAGAAGCGCTACTGGGCGCTGGTCGAGGGCCGCCCCCGGCCGCCCGAGGGCACGATCCGGAACTGGTTGCGGGAGAACCGGGTACACAAGGTGTATTCGGGACGGCCAGGCGAGGGGGCCAAGGAGGCGGTGACGCACTACCGGGTGCGGCGTTCCGCGCGGGGCCTCTCGCTGCTGGAGGTGGAGATCGAAACAGGCCGCAAGAACCAGATCCGCGCGCATCTGTCCGAGCTTGGTTGTCCGATCGTGGGAGATCGCAAATACGGCGCCCGGGGCAATCCGCTGCGGCGGCTCGGCCTCCACGCCTTCCTGCTCGCATTCACGCATCCCGTTACCGGAGAGCGAATTCGGCTGCGGCTCCCGCTGCCGCGCGCCTTCCACCTTTCGGGGGACCTGAAATAGTGCTGGCTTTTCCGGCGACCTGAGCCGATAGTGATGGCAACGAATACTATGGGTAGCGATCGAACGGCAGACGGCCGGTGCAGCGAAGATCTCGGAACTCACCTCCTCTGCGAGAGATTCTTGCCCCACACCGCTCGAATCCACGTGAGCGAATGGAGAGCAACGTTCCCCGCACCCGCGAACCCGGGCGGTTTGCGCAGGAGAGCGCATCCATGTGCCGCCCAGAAGAGGAACCATGAAGTTTGAGGAAACGGGGCTCCGCGGGGAGCTCCTCCAGGCACTCGCAGAACAAGGACACCAGCAACCGACACCGATCCAGGAGAAAGCGATCCCAGAGGTCCTCGCAGGCCGCGACCTGATCGCCTGCGCCCAGACGGGCACCGGAAAGACCGCCGCCTTCGCGCTTCCCATCCTCCACCGCCTGGCCGAGACGCCGCGCGCCGACATCCGCGCCCTCGTGCTCGTGCCGACGCGCGAACTCGCCCTGCAGGTGACGAAGAGCCTGCAGGAGTACGGCGCGCACCTCGAGATCGTCGCGAGCGCCGTCTTCGGCGGCGTGCCGATCGCTCCTCAGGAGCGCGCGCTGCGGATGGGGGTCGATATTCTGGTCGCGACCCCGGGACGGTTGAAGGATCACATCTGGCGCGGGAACATCGATTTTCGCCACACCGCCTACCTCGTCCTCGACGAAGCCGACCGCATGCTCGACATGGGCTTCATCAAGGCCGTCCAGGAGATCGTCGAGTTGCTGCCCGAGGAGCGCCAGTCGATGCTCTTCTCGGCGACGCTCGACGACGAGATCCGCCGCTTCTCGCGCGGGATCCTGAGGAACCCGCTGCGCATCGAGGTCGCTCCCCCGTCGAGCACGATCGAGGAGGTGGACCAGTTCCTCGTGCGCACGAGCCGCCAGCGCAAGCGCTCGATGCTCGAGAGCCTGATCGATCGCGAGCACATGTCGCGCGCGATCGTCTTCGCGAGGACGAAATCGGGCGCCTCGCGGCTTGCCTCGGATCTGCGCCAGAGCGGCCACAACGCCTCGGCGATCCACAGCGACCGCAGCCAGGCGGAGCGCATCCGCGCCCTCGAAGGATTCCGTGAGGGGCGGATCCAGATTCTCGTCGCGACCGACATCGCCGCGCGGGGCATCGACGTCGACGACGTCTCGCATGTCGTCAACTTCGATCTCCCCCACACGGCGAAGGACTACGTTCACCGCATCGGCCGCACGGCGCGCGCCGGACGGCGCGGGCGGGCGATTTCCCTGGTGACGCCCGAGGACTCGGCGGGCGTCGCCTCGATCGAGCGGCTGATCGCGAAGAAGCTCGACTGGCTGGGCGAGAGACCGGCCGAGAGCGCGCGCGGGTTCGCCGACGAGCCTCGCGGAAGGAACGATCGTTCCGTCGAAGGCGAGCCGGCCTTGCGCGCACACGGCGGCAACGGCCGGCGCGATGGGGCGCACCGCGGAGGATCGCGGGCACGCGGCCGCACAGCCAGCGCCGAGGAGGCGCGGCGCGCCCGCCGCCGCCCGGCCGACCCCGAGGAAGCGCCGCGCGCTCGCCGCCGCACGGCCGACCCCGACGAAGCGCGGCGGGCTCCCCCGCGTGAATCCGCCCGTGAGCGCAGTCCGCGCCGTCCGGGAGAATCCGAGCGCCCGGCACGCTCCAGGCGAAGCGCAGCCTCCGCGACTCACCGGCGCCGCAACGGCGAGGCGGTTCCGGCTCGCCGCAATGGCGAACGCGAGCCGGCAGCCGCACGCAAAGCACGTCCGGGCTCGAGCCGGCGCAGCAAGGTGCTCCTCGGCTACCACCAGCGTTCACGCGCCGAAGACTCCGGCGAGCGCGGCCAAGTGGAATCGACCGGCCTGAAGAAGGTCGTGCGCAGCCTGACCTCGCGGCTCTTCTCCTGATCGCACGGGCGAGACCCTCGATCAGCGAGGCCGTCCGGATACGGGTTCCCGGGGCTCGACCGCCCGGGAATCCGTCGCCGCTGGCGCCGTCTTCCCGCTGCACATTGTCTCCGCGCCGCCCTTGCCGGCCCGCCAAGCTCCATGCTAAATTCCTCAGGGATCTTTCCACTTTTCCCATGTGCTCACACCAAGTGTTTCCGTAAGAGGAGGTGGACGATGGAAGGCACGCCTTCTCCTCCGTCACCGGCCGTCCTGCGACTCCTGCCGTTCATTCTGCTCTTCTTTCTCCCATCACCGTCTTCGGCCCAGACCTGCGGCGATCATGTCTGGTCTGCTTGCGAATGGTGCGGGCGGGACGCGTATCTCGTGACCGGGGAGCCCGAGTTGGATCACGACTGCGATGTCGATGTCACCGACTTCGCGCTCTTCGCCCAGGATTATGGGCTCGTCGGCCCGGGATTGAGCGGAGATCTCGACGGGAACCAATGGGTCACCGCGATGGACTTTGGGATCTTCGTGGCACACTTCGGTCATGCGGTCCCGAGCTGCGACCCATGCATCCTGTACGCGGAAGGATGCGGCGGAACGATCCGCCTTACCTTCACACCGGACGATCCGGAGGTCGACGACGACATGCTGACCGGCGACCCGGGCTTGTACACGGCCTATGTCGTGGTGGAGGACTGCCCCGACCTGGCCGCGGTCGTCTGGGGTTGCCGAGTGAGCGGGAACATCACGATCGGCAACATCCACCATGAAGGGCTTCTCTACCTCGCCGCTGGCACGGCCTTCGTCCCATCCCTGACGGCCGCACCGACCTACGTGGGCGGAATCCAATTCCAGCTGCTCGACACGCAGCCGGGCTGGCTCGAGATCGTCGCCGTCGAAATGGGCGGTCACGCGATCGAGCCATCCTGGTCGGCCTTCCCTCCCGGCCGCACGATGCGCTTCGCTCGCGTGGCGCACGCGGGCGTGAACGGCGCTCCGCGTCCCGACGGGACGACCTGCCCTTCGGGATGTGAGGACCGCGCACTCTCCGGCCCGCGGCCTGCAATCCGCTGCGTTCCGAATCCGGCTGCCGGCTCCGCGCGCCTCCTCCTGGATCTTCCCCGCTCCGGGATGGTTCACGCGCGCATCTGCGATCCCTCGGGGCGCATCGTGCGCAAGCTGCACGATGGGTTCCTCGCCTCCGGACAATCGCGGATCGATTGGAATGGACGCAGCGACGAAGCCCTGGTTCTACCCAGCGGCATCTACTTCGTCCAGCTCGATACGCAGGGTGCGGAGCGCGTGCGGATTCCGCTGATCCGGATCCGCTGACCGGCCCTCGGTCACCGCCGCTTGACTCCGCGGAGCGTCCTTCGCGGACCAGGCGCGGCGGCGCCCATGGGCGCCCACGGCGCCCTTGCTCCCCCCGCACCGGACCTGCTAGCGTCTGCCCGCATGAACGGTCAGGCGCGCGATGAAACACCGGTCGTCGCCACGGGCCTCGTAAAGCGCTTCAACGCCTTCCTCGCGGTCGACGGCATCGATTTCCGGGTGGGCGCGGGCGAGTGCGTCGGCTTCCTCGGCCCCAACGGCGCCGGGAAGACGACCACGGTCAACATCGTGACCTGCACCTCGCCGCTCAGCGCAGGGCGCGTGACCGTCTTCGGCCTCGACGCCACCAGCCGGCCGCGCGAGATCAAGGCGGGCATCGGCGTCTGCCCGCAGGAGAACAATCTGGACCCCGACTTCTCCGTCCGCCAGAACTTGCTCGTCTACGCTCGTTACTTCGCTCTCACCGGCGCGCGCATCGAGCGCCGCGTCGACGAGCTGCTCGATTTCGTCCAGCTCACCGAGAAGAGCGGCTCCGCGATCGACGATCTCTCGGGCGGCATGAAGCGCCGCCTGATCCTCGCCCGCGCGCTGCTGAACGAGCCGCGCATGCTCATCATGGACGAGCCGACGACCGGCCTCGACCCGCAGGGACGCCTCGCGATCTGGAACCGCGTGCGCCACCTGCGCGCCGAGGGGACGACCGTGCTCCTGACGACGCATTACATGGAAGAGGCGAGCCAGCTCTGCACGCGCGTGATCCTCATGGATCACGGGCACATCGTGCTCGAAGGCGCGCCGGCGGAGTTGATCGACCGCGAGATCGGACGCGAAGTGATCGAGCTCTGGGACCTCGCCCCCGAGGTCGAGCAGTTCGTGCGGCAGGCGGGCTGGCCGCATGACTCGGCCGACGGACGCTACTACCTGTACGATCGCGACGGCGGCCGGCTGGCGGCCGAGATCGGGACGCGCTTTCCCGCCCAGCAGCGCCTGATCCGCCGCGCGACGCTGGAAGACGTTTTCCTGCACCGGACCGGCCGGAGCTTGAGGGACTGACCATGCGCGCGGCCACGTTCGGAAACGTCTCGCGCCGCTCCTGGTACGTCTGGCGGCGTGACTTCGACGTCTACCGGACGACGTGGAAGACGAACTTCCTCCCGCCGCTGCTCGAGCCGGTTCTCTACATCCTGGCGTTCGGACTCGGCATGGGCGGTCTGATCGGCGCGGTCCTCTACGAGGGCGAATCGATCCCCTATCTGCGCTTCATGATCCCCGGCGTGATCACCGTCTCGATCATGTTCTGGTCCTACTTCGAGACCACCTACTCCACCTTCGTGCGCATGTACTACCAGAAGACGTTTCAGGCGATCCTCGCGACCCCGCTCCTGATCGAAGACGTGATCGCGGGCGAGTGGCTGTGGGGCGCGACGAAATCGGTCATGGCCGCGGTCCTGATGCTGCTCATCACCGGCGTCTTCGGCCTGGTCGTCTGGCCCGCCGCGCTGTTCGTCATTCCCCTCTCCGCCCTGGGCGGGATGTTCTTCGCGGGCGCCGGGCTCGTCACGACCGCGCTCGTCCCGCGGATCGACTCCTTCAACATCCCGAGCTTCATCCTCATCTTCCCGATGTTCCTCTTCAGCGGCACTTTCTTCCCCATCGACGTCTTGCCCGCCTGGGCGAAGGGCATCGCTCTGGCGCTTCCCCTCACGCATCTCTCCTACCTCGTGCGGGGAGCGTGTCTGGCGAGCCTGCCACGATGGTGGGCGGCCCACCTCGCCTATCTCGGAGGCGGAACGATCCTCCTCACCTGGGCGGGCATCGTGCTCATGCGGCGGCGCACCGTGCGCTGAGCGGTACACGCTGCGCTGAGCCGCGGCGCACCGTGCGCCGAGCGGTACACGGTGCGCAAGGCGGCGTGCTGAACCGCGGAGCACCGTGCGCCGAGCGGCGCGCCCGCGGTCGTCGCCGCCCTTCCTCTGCTCAATCACGCAGGACCAGGATCCTCTTCGCCGACCGGTATTCGCTCTCGCCAACGGTCATCTGCACCCAGAAGACGCCGCTCGCGACGCGCTTGCCCGCGTCGTCGGTGCCGTCCCAGATGAT
>Ga0316622_100000325_pt1 | contig 26668 bp, 22 predicted proteins | sample OWC_Aug_OW2_C1_D_FD_207646 | JGI IMG/M metagenome (GOLD analysis project Ga0316622, IMG submission 207646) | Wetland soil microbial communities from Old Woman Creek delta, Ohio, United States - OWC_Aug_OW2_C1_D5_C | ecosystem: Environmental > Terrestrial > Soil > Wetlands | place: USA: Ohio... | reverse complement strand
AACGCCGTGATCGCTCTACGCTGTCGTCTCTTGAGCCACCGCTGGGACGACCTCTGGCGGTCCGCTGCGTGACCTCGTCAGATCACCTACGAATTTGACGCGCACCCCACTCCCGGCCTCGGTCATACCCCGGTCCGTTTGCTTGGTTGCGAAATCCCGGCGGTTTGGGAAGGATCCGACGCCAGTGACATTGGATTCTCCAGCCCCCGAAGACGGGGTCTGGACGGCGGAGGAGAGAAAACAATGATCGAACTCGATCCGGAGAAGGAAGCGCACCTGGCCCGTAGAGTATCGCTGCTGTCACGCCAGTACGTGCACGGCCACGACAAGGCGGGTTGGCTCGGGCTGTTCGCCGAGGACGGCATCATCGAGGATCCGATCGGCGTGTCGCCGCTGGACCTCAAGGGCGAGGGACACAAGACGCCGGCCGAACGCGAGGCATTCTGGGACACCAACATCGCCAACAGCGACATCACGATCACGATCCACGACTCGTACGCCGCCGCGAACGAGGTGGCGAACCACCTGACGCTCGATGTCGTCGTCACGCTGGGCGACCGGAAGTTTCGGCAGCAGACTCGCGGGATCTTCACCTACAAAGTAGACGAGGGCGGAAAGATCAAGGCGCTGCGTGGGTACTGGGATCTCGACGATACGCTCAAGACCATGCGAGAGGTCGGCGAGTAGCCCAAGGTCGCCACCGAAACCGCGGGCCGCGCACGCTGTCTTGCTTGTGTTGCTGCGAGGAGTGGCGCCGTGAGCGCTGACAGGAGAACGACATGAGCGGATCGAGCAGGACCAGTCTGGCGGGAGCTTGTGGACCCGAGCCCGTGGTGCCGCAGCCTTCGGGTCGCGTGGGCACGGTCCGGGCAGCTCTGCGCGTCTTGACCTCGGCGGCCATCCTGGGCGCCACTGCCGCCGCGGCGTCAGGAGCCGATCGGGTCAACCCGTACCCCGGATACGAGAGCGCGATCTACGCCGATCCCGCCCACTGGCTTTGTCACCCTGATACGGACGATCCTTGCGACCACGACCTCGACGCCACCGTAGTCACGGAGAGTGGGGATACCCAGGTCGAGCAGTGGCAGGCCGCGCCCGCGCCCGAGTTTGACTGTTTCTACCTGTACCCGACCATCTCCACCGACCCGACGGGCAACAGCGATCTGGTCCCCGGCGATGACCAAGAGGTGTACGTCGTTCGGCAGCAGGCGGCCCGGCTGGGCTCCGCGTGTCGCGTCTTCGCGCCCGTCCACCGCCAGGTCACGCTGACCGCCCTGATCGCAGCGCTTGCAGGGACACCGATACCCACCGACTCGGCACTCGCCGATGCCGACGTCCTCGACGCTTGGAAGCACTACATCGCCAATGACAACGGCGGCCGCGGCGTCCTTCTCATCGGGCACTCCCAGGGCGCCAGCCGGCTCATCACGCTCATCCGCAACGAGATTGACCCGAGCCCGGAGCTGCGCGACCGCCTCGTGTCGGCCATGCTGCTCGGCACCAGCTTCCAGGTCCCCGAGGGCGCAGACGTTGGCGGCCACTTCGTCAACATCCCGCTGTGCCACACCGGTCAGGACATCCGATGCGTGATCAGCTACGCGTCCTTCCGCGCAACGGCTCCCCCGCCAGACAACAGCCGCTTCGGCCGTTCACGCCAACCCGGCTGGAAGGCGGCGTGCACCAACCCCGCATTGCTGGCGAGCGGAACCAACGTGCTGCACGCCTATTTGCCGACCAGCGGGGCGTCGCTCCCAATAATCCCGCACGGGGACCCACCCGCGTGGGTCGACCCGTCACTGGGCGTTGCGATCACGACGCCGTTTGTGACCCTTCCGAGGTTCCTCGAGGCTGAGTGCAGCGAGCACAACGGATTCTCGTACCTCGCCATCACGGTGAACGGCGATCCCGCCGATCCACGGATCGACGACATCGGCGGCGACCTCACGCCGGACTGGGGTCTGCACCTCGCCGACGCGAGCCTGGCGATGGGGGACCTGGTCAGCATCGCGGAAAGCCAGGGGGCCGCATACACGTCCCGCCACCAGACCGCGACAGCCGATGACGATGGTTGCGCGATCGGCGCGCAGCACGACCCGTTCGGCATTACCGGACTGCTGCTCGGTATGGGGCTGCTCGCCTGGCGCCGCCGCGCCCGAGCCGGACGTTCAAGCTGACCGTCGAAGTCGAGCGAGGCCCGACGACGAGGCTTGCCTCGCGCTGACCCCATGCCGCTCATCGCGGATCCTCAACGATAGGCTCGCCCGCGCCGGCATTTCGCACCGGGCGCCCGCGCGTCTCACGGCGAGCGTGGCGCCGCGAGCGGGTCGACCTGGGCTTTGGAAGCGGCGGCCGCGACCCCTGCGAGCGCGCGTGTGTCCACGCCGGCATCGATCGACTGCAGGATCGGGCTGAGGAACGCGACGTCGTCCCAGCTCGCGGGCGCGAGCGTCTTCAGGTAGTTCGCTCCGGCACGGACGGTCGAGCCATCGCCCAGGCGATGGTAGATCCCGTTCCGCACGATGACGAGGTCGATCTCCGGAAAGACGTAGATGTTCTGGTTGTGCAGGCCACGGGCCGTAAACAGGCGGACTTCCGCCCCGTTGACGACCAGCCCGCTCACGTTCGTCCACCACTGGAGGGCATAGAAGGGCACGTCGCTGATGGGGCGGGTCGCCTCCTCGATCCACTCTCGGCTCACCACCTGCCGGCCGTTCCACTCACCGCCACGGGCGAACAGGACGCCGAAGCGCGCGAAGTCGCGCGAAGTCGTGTCGACGCAGCAGTAGGTGAGGGTGTGCCCGACGGCGTCGGTCCACCAGTCGGCGGTCATGCCGATCGGGCCGAAGAGCACCTCCTGGGCGAAGGCGCCCGCGCTCCGTCCCGTTGCGCGCTCGATGATCCCGGAGATGAGCATCGAGTCCGCGCTCGAGTAGTTCCAAGTCGAGCCGGGCGCGTGGCTCAATGGCCGAGCGACAGAAGCCGAGAGCTGGTCGTCGGTCGCGGCGTGAAACACGGGGTCGTCGGCGATCTCGTTCCATCGGAGGCCCGAGCGCATCTCGAGGAGATCGCGCAGGGTCACACCCGAGCGGTCGTCCTCTTGCCAGTCGGGGTAGAACTCCGCCAGCGACACCTCCAGCCCCGCGATGTCGCCGCGGTCGATCGCGATGCCGATGAGAGTTCCGGCGAAGCTCTTGCCCGCCGACCAACTGGTCGCGACGCTGGTCGCGTCGTCGCCCTCGGCGTACCACTCCGAGACGATCGCTCCGTTGCGGACGACGACGACCCCCTGGGTGTTGCGCTCCGGCTCGAAAGCATACCGGCGGGCCTCGTCGAGCGTTGCCGCATTCATGCCTTCCGCAGCCGGCTCGACGACCTCCCAGTCCGGGTCCGGCCAGCGCAGGGCCGCGGCGGTGGGCGAGGAGGAGTCACCGCAGCCGGCTACGGTGATCGCCGCGGCCGCGAAGAGGAAGAGGGCGAGCGCACCCGAGGCGCGGAGGGGCGTTACGACAGACCGGTATACGGGACGGCTCACCGGGCCCCTATAGCGCGAGCGCCCCCTTCGAGGCTAGACTAGCGCATCGACGAGATCCGGCACACCGTCCTCTCCCCTTGATCCCTCCCCCGTTGCCAATTCTGGCAACGGGGGAGGGTGAGGGTGGGGGCAGAGTTCTTCGCCGAACTTCCGACTCACCACACGAGGCGGGCGATACCGTACACGAAGGGCAAGTTCGTCACGGAAGGGGATCGCGAAACCTGCTACTTCCTGATCGCACCCCGAACTCGACGCCCCCGCGTGCTTGCCCCGCGCAGCGGGATCCGCTCGCCAGCTTGCCGACGGTTCTGTCGTCTTGGAATTGGCGACAGCACCGCCGCACGCATTTGCTATAATGCCGCCCGACATGTTCGCGAAATCAGACGTACCGACATCCGAGATCCCCTCGAACCAGCGCGCCCAGCGCTACATCGATGACCTGACGGCCACGGCGAACGCCCTGCTGGCGGACGGGACGAGCATCGGCGACCTCAAGATCGTCACCGCCGCTCTGCGCGAGATGCGCGAGGCGTTCCGGGTGTTCGCCCAGTACCGCCACGTCCGCAAGGTCAGCGCCTTCGGCTCTGCCCGCACCGGGGAAAGCGATCCAGTCTACCGTGTCGCGGAGCGCTTCGCGCGCCTGATCGCCGACGCCGGCTTCATGGTGATCACCGGCGCCGGCCCGGGCGTCATGGAGGCGTGCCAGCGCGGCGCCGGGCGGGAGCGTAGCTTCGGGATCAATATCAACCTTCCGGCGGAGCAGCAGGCCAATCCCGTCATCCACGGCGATCCGAAGCTGCTATCGTTCAAGTACTTCTTCACGCGCAAGCTGTTCTTCATCAAAGAGGCCCACGCCGTGGTCCTGTTTCCGGGCGGCTTCGGCACGCACGACGAAGGGTTCGAGACGCTGACCTTGTTGCAGACCGGCAAGACCCAGCTGATCCCCCTCGTTCTGCTCGACTCGCCGCGCGGCACGTACTGGAAGACCTGGCAACGCTATGTCGAGGATCACATCCTGCGGCGCGGCATGATCTCGCCGCAGGACCTGGCGCTCTACAAGGTGGCCGACAGCGCCGAGGAGGCCGCGCAGGAGATCACGAGCTTCTACCGTGTCTACCACTCCTCCCGCTACGTGCGCGACCTGCTCGTCCTCCGCCTGCAGCGGCGGTTGCCGAATGCTTTCGTCGCCGACCTTGCCAAGGAGTTCCGGGACATCGTCCAGTCCGGGGGCTTCGTACAGCGTGACGCCTTTCCCATCGAGCGCGACGACGCCGAGGTTCGGCATCTCCCCCGCCTCGCCTTCCACTTCAACCGCGTCAGCTTCGGCCGCCTGCGCCTCATGATCAACCGCATCAACGACGCGCCGGTGTAGCCGCCCAACGCGCCCCATTTCGCGCGCCAACAGACGCGCCGACGTGGTGCTTCGGCCCCCTCCCCACCCCTCCCCCGTTCGCGGAATTGCTCACGAGAACGGCCAAAAAAGTCAGAGAGGGGGCAGGTTCAGGCCCGCAACGTCAGCAGCCGATGTGCGTCGAGCATGGCGCTGCGAATGGGAACGCCAACGGGGCACCGATCGGCGCACGGCGCGGCGCAGTCGAGGCAGGTCGTGGCGTGGCGTCGGAGTTTGGCATAGTGGCGCAGGCCTTCGCTCTCCCAGCCGTAATCTTTGACGTACATGCGATAGCGGAGGATATCGTTGATCGGCAGGTCGTAGGCGCAGGAATCGAGGCAGGCGCCGCAGTGTGGCTGACAATAGTCGCCGGCGACGAGCTCGTCGTAGCGGCGCAGTAGCGCCACGTCGGATGTCCGCGGCGGTTGGCCGGACGCGTACAGGTATTCGTCGACCTGCTCCATCTTGAAGAACGACACCACCAGGCAGGAGACGTTGGGGTTGGCGAGCACCCAGCGGAAGGCGGCCTGCGAGTACGCGCTCGTCTGGTCGCGAAACTCGGCGAGGTTGGTGTGCTTTGCGCCCTTCAGGGTTTTCATCGCCACGATCCCGACATCGTGGGCCTTGGCCTTCTCCAGGATGTGGCCGAAACGCGGCCACATGCCGAAATGGTAGGCGAGCATCATCACGTCGAAGCGGCCCGAATCGATCGCGGCGTTGGCGACTTCCTCGAGGTTCGGCGTGTGGGTGCTGACCCCGAGGAACCGAGCCTTGCCCTGCTGCTTCAGCCGGTCGAACGCCTCGTGGACATTGGGGGCCATCAGTCGGTCGAGACGGTCGCACGCGTGCACGTGAATCAAGTCGACGTAGTCGGTCTGCAGGCGCCGCAGACTTCCCTCGACCGCCTCGATGATCTTCGGCACCGGCGTGTCGTTGGGCAGATGCCCGTCGGCGACGCAGAACTTGGTCGCCAGGAACACCTTGTCGCGCCGGCCCTTGATCGCTTCGCCCAGCACCCGCTCGGAGCCGAACTCGGCGTAGTCCGGCGCCGTGTCGAAGTAAGTGACGCCGCGGTCCAGGGCCCGGCGCGCGATCTCTGCGTCCTTGATCCGGCCGGAGCCCAGCGAGATGTCCGACACCATCGCGTTCGTCCGCCCGAGCCGACGATAGTTGGCAATCCGTGCCGCGCCCCACTCCGGACGCGCCGCGGGCGCGGTGGTCTCGACCTCCGTGAAGAAGAAATCGCGCGCCACGGGAAGCCAGCCGCGGTTGCGCCCGATCACCGTCGCGACCCCCACCCCACCCGCTGCTACGGCGGCGCCCCCCGCGCCGAGCGTGCGCAGGAAGACACGCCGGGTTGTACCCATGCCCAGAATCTTGTCGGAGCGCTCCTTCCCGAGCGGGGTCAGCGGCCACGCTGCCGCTGATGTCCCACACGCGTCGCAGACGAGCCGCTTGACCCGCACCAGGCTGGCGACAACCGCGCCGACGAGCAGCAACCCGGGCAACCACGCCTTCCAGAGGGGCAACAGACTGCGCTGCACCCCTTCGAGCATGTCGTGGAACAGGCTTCCCGTCAGCGCGTAGGCGGCCCCCAGCGCCACCGTGAAGAGGCCGAGCCGCACGGGCCAGCCAACGACGGCGAGGCGCACGCTCTGCGGTCCATTGCATTGTGGACAGCTCATGGCTTCTCCCCCAAGACCCAGTGGCCGCGAGCTTAGCGCGGCCGCGCTGCGTCTGTCTACGGCGGCCGGTCATGGTCCGCACAGCGGACCCTCCGTGTGACACGACGCGCGTCGATTCACTCGCCGTCCGGCGGCGCTTCCGGCCCACCCACCGGATCGTCTCCGTTGCCGTTCGTAACCTCCCCGTCCGACTCCTTCTCCGCCAGCGTCGCGACCCCAACCACCTTCTCGCCCGGTTCGAGGTCGATGAGGCGCACGCCCTGGGTGTTGCGTCCGATCACGGAGATACCGCGCACCGGGGTGCGGATCAGCTTGCCGCCGTTGGTGATCAGCATGATGTCGTCATCATCGCGCACCATGCGCACGCCGAGGACCCGCCCGGTCTTTTCGGTCACCCGCATGGTGATGATGCCCTTGCCACCGCGCGACTGCAGGCGGTACTCATCCATCGCCGTGCGCTTTCCGTATCCGTTCTCGGCAACCGCGAGCAGGGTTGCCTCCGGTTCGACTGCGTCGACGGCGACGACCCGATCGCCCGGGTCGAGTTGAATGCCGCGCACGCCGGCGGTGGCGCGACCCATGGGACGCGCGTCGGTCTCGCGGAAGCGGATCGCCTGCCCATCGCAGGTGGACAGAATGATCTCGCTCTGGCCGTTGGTCAGCCGGACGCCGATGACCTCGTCGTCATCGTCGAGCTTGATGGCGATGATTCCCGACGGACGGGGGTTCGAGTACTCCTCCAGGGCCGTCTTCTTCACCGTGCCCTGTTTGGTGGCGAACATCACGTACCGGTCCGCCACGAACTCGCGCACCGGCAGGAATGCCGACACCTTCTCGTCGCCACGCAGTCTGAGCAAGTTGACGATCGCCTTGCCGCGCGCCGCGCGACCCGCCTGTGGCAACTCGTGCACCTTGATCCAGTAGAGCTTGCCCTTGGTCGTGAAGAAGAGAATGTACGAGTGGGTCGAGGCGACGAACAGGTGCTCGACGAAGTCCTCCTCCTTGGTCACGGCACCGATCTTGCCGCGACCACCGCGGCGCTGGGCCCGGTACAGGGTCACCGGGTTCCGCTTGATGTAGCCCTCGTGCGAGATCGTCACGACCATGTCCTCTTCGGCGATCAGGTCCTCGATCGACAACTCGACCGATTCGTCGACGATCTCGGTGCGGCGGGCGTCGGCGTACTGCTTGCGCACCTCCGCGAGCTCGTTCACGATGATCTTGGCGACCTCGCGCTCGTCGGCGAGAATCTCCTCGAAGCGCGCGATCTGTTTGCGCACCTCTGCATGCTCCTCGACGATCCGGTCGCGTTCCAGGTTCGTCAACCGCTGCAGGCGCATGTCGAGGATGGCCTGCGCCTGGACGGCGCTCAGGCCAAAGCGGCCGATCAGGCCTTCCTTGGCCGTCGCGGGATCCTTGGCCGCCCGGATCAGCTGGAGGACCGCGTCGAGGGACTCGATGGCGATCTTGAGGCCATCGAGGATGTGGAGGCGTTCGCGCGCCTTGCGCAGATCGTAAATCGTGCGGCGGGTGACGACTTCCTTGCGGTGATCGAGGAAGACCTGCAGCGCCTCTTTCAGGTTGAGGAGCTTCGGGCGGCCGCCGACGATGGCGAGCATGATCACGCCGAAGGACTCCTGCATCGGCGTGAGCTTGTAGAGCTGGTTCATCACCACTTCGGTGACGGCGTCGCGCTTGAGTTCGATGACGATGCGCATGCCGCGCCGGTCCGACTCATCGCGCAGGTCGGAGATGCCGTCGATCCTTTTCTCGTTCACCAGCTCCGCGATCCGTTCGATCAGGCGCGCCTTGTTCACCTGGTACGGCAGCTCGGTCACGATGATGGCGGACTTGCCCTTGCGCTCGTCCGTTTCCACGCCCGCGCGCGCCCGCATCTGGAGTACGCCGCGGCCGGTGACGTAGGCGTCGCGGATCCCGCTCTTGTACAACAGGCCCGCGGTCGGGAAGTCGGGCCCGGGAACGTACTGCATCAACTCGTCGACGCTCAGCTGCGGGTTACCCACCAGCGCCACCAAGGCATCGACCACCTCGCCAAGGCTGTGTGGCGGGATGTTGGTCGCCATGCCGACGGCGATACCCGACGATCCGTTCACCAGGAGATTCGGGATGCGCGCCGGCAGTACCACCGGCTCCTGCAGCGTCTCGTCGTAGTTTGGCGTGAAGTCGACCGTCTCACGATCGATATCGGCCAGTAGCTCGGCCGCGATGCGGGCCATGCGGACCTCGGTGTACCGCATGGCCGCCGGGGGATCGCCGTCGACCGAGCCGAAGTTGCCCTGCCCGTCGACGAGCGGATAACGCATGGAGAAATCCTGCGCCATACGCACGAGCGTGTCGTAGACGGCGACGTCGCCATGGGGATGGAATTTTCCGATCACGTCGCCGACGACGCGCGCCGCCTTCTTGTACGGGCGATTCCAGTCGTTGCCCAACTCGGACATCGCGTACAGGATTCGATGGTGCACAGGCTTCAACCCGTCGCGCGCGTCGGGCAGGGCGCGCCCGATGATGACGGACATGGCGTAGTCCGTATAGGACTGCCGCATCTCGTCTTCGATCGCGATGGGGAGCTTGCCGGGTTTGAGGGTCGTTTCCATCAGTTATCCACAATGCCAAAGGAGACTTTCACCACTGAGGCACGGAGAGTACAGAGAAAACCAGGCCGCCTGAGGCCGTCTTCTCGGTTCTCCTCCGTGGTCTGGCTGCATCTGTGGTTTGAGGGTCTCTAGATGTCGAGGTTCTTCACGGCCAGCGCGTTCTCTTCGATGAAGCGCCGCCGCGGCTCTACCTCATCGCCCATAAGGGTGGAGAAGATCTCGTCCGCCTCGTAGGCGTCCTCGATCCGCACCTGCAGAAGCGAGCGGGTCTCGGGGTTCATGGTGGTTTCCCACAGCTGCTCCGGATTCATCTCCCCGAGGCCTTTGTAGCGCTGGATCTCGAGGCCCTTTCGCGCCCGGGTGAGTATCTCGCTCACGCCGGCGCGTAACGTCAGCACGCTCACCGCCTCGCCGCCGTTGCTGAGGGTGAAAGGCGGCTCGCCCGCCAACGCCAACTCGTCCGCCAGCCGTCGCAGCTCCTCGAACTCCGGACTCACGGAGAACTCGCCGTTCACCACGGTTTCCAGCATCCCGCCGTTGGCACGCACGCGGGCAATGAGCTTCAACCCCGCTTCCAGCTCGTCGGGTGCGACCTCGAAAGACACCGGCGCCATCTCCGGCGCGTCCCGGACCAACCGCGCCTCGGCGCTCTGAATCACGCCCTGCAAGACCTGTGGATCGCTGAATGCGGCCCGCGTGACCCGATGGTCGTGCGCCAGCGCGGCGATGACCTGCCGGTTCTTGCGATGGCGCTCCACCACGTCGAGCACCTTGTCGAAGCGCGTCACCTTCTTGACCACGTTCTTCAGGGCTGCCCCTTCGAGAGGCACGCCTCCGGTCACGGCCTGAACGCGCACGTCCGCCGTCCCAAGATCAATGAGATGGTCTTCCAGGGCGCCGTCGTCCTTGAGATACCGCTCCGTCTTGCCCTTCTTGACCCGGTACAGGGGCGGTTGGGCGATGCAGATGTAGCCGCTCTCGATCAACTCCTGGAAGTGCCGATAGAAGAACGTCAGCAGCAGAGTCCGAATGTGCGAGCCGTCCACGTCCGCGTCGGTCATAAGGATGATCGTGTGGTACCGCAGCTTGGAGACGTCCTTGTCCTCCTTCCCAACCCCGGTCCCCATCGCCGTAATCAGCACGCGGAGTTCCTGGGACGACAACATCTTGTCGAAGCGGGCCTTCTCGACGTTGAGGATTTTTCCACGCAGCGGCAGAATGGCTTGGTTGCGACGGTCCCGTCCTTGTTTGGCGGAGCCGCCGGCGGAATCTCCCTCGACGATGAAGAGCTCGGCGAGTGCCGGATCGCGCTCCTGACAGTCGGCGAGCTTGCCCGGCAGCGAGCCGGAATCGAGCGCCCCCTTGCGACGCGCGAGTTCCTTCGCTTTGCGGGTCGCCTCGCGCACGCGGGCGGCGTCCAGACTCTTGAGGGCGATCCGTTTGGCGTCGGTGGGATGCTCTTCCAGGTACTCACCCAGCCGGTCGTTCACTAATGCTTCGACGAGCCCTTTCACGTCGCTGTTGCCAAGCTTCGTCTTGGTCTGCCCCTCGAACTGCGGATCGGGGAGCTTCACGCTGACGATTGCGGTCAGGCCCTCGCGCACGTCATCGCCCTGCAACCCCTCCCCGCCTTTCAAGAGACTCTGCGCGGCGGCGTATGCGTTCACGGTCCGTGTCAACGCCGCCTTGAATCCGCTCAGATGCGTGCCGCCCTCGATCGTGTTGATGTTGTTGGCAAAGGCGAAGATGCTCTCCGCGTATCCATCGTTCCACTGCAGCGCCAACTCCATCTCCACGTTTTCGCGCTGGCCGGTGATGACGATGACGTTTTCGTGAATCGGTGTCTTTGCCCGGTTCAGATGCTTCACGAACTCCGCGATTCCCCCTTTGTACAGGAACTCGTGCTCCTTCTGCGTGCGTTGATCCTCGATCGTGATACGGACGCCGCGGTTCAGAAACGCGAGTTCGCGCAGGCGCTGCGAAAGGATGTCGAAGCTGAAATCGGTCTGTTCAAAGATCAGCGCGTCCGGCTTGAAGGTCACCTTCGTGCCGCGCTGCGTTGTCGTCCCGATCACGGCCAACGGTGCCTCGGGGACGCCGCGATGGTAGCGCTGCGCGTACACCTGGCCGCCGCGGCGAATCTCCACATCGAGTTGTTCCGAAAGGGCGTTCACCACCGACACGCCGACGCCGTGCAGACCACCGGAGACCTTGTAGGCACCGCTGTCGAACTTTCCTCCTGCGTGCAGCTTCGTCAGCACCACCTCGGCGGCCGAAACGCCTTCCGTCGGATGCATATCGACGGGTATGCCGCGGCCGTTGTCTTCCACACTGACCCGTCCGTCAATGTGTATCGTCACCGCGATCGAGTCGCAGGAGCCAGCCATGGCCTCGTCGATCGAGTTGTCCACCACCTCGAACACCAGATGGTGCAGGCCCCGTTCGGCCGTGTCGCCGATGTACATCCCAGGGCGCTTGCGGACGGCCTCCAGCCCCTCCAAAACCTTGATGTTTACCGCGTCGTAAAGGCGTTCTTCAGCCAATGACTCGCTCATGCCACCTGCTGTTGGTTAACGACGGTAATCCGTCGTTTTGATTACCAGCTCAAATTAGCACAAACGACCCCACAGGTAAATCGTTCGCGCCAACAAATTACCTTTTTATTCCAATATTTTGGGGATATTTTTCCTAGTTTTGAGACGGCCGCACTCGAGCCCTGCCGACCCACCTCTCGTAGGGGCGAAGATAGCGTCGATTTCAGAGCCTCATCGGCATCACGATATAACAGTAGTCTGGATCGCTCGACAGGCGGACAACGCCGGGGCTGACGTCATCATTCAAGCCGATATCGAGCCGTCCGTCCGGAGGAAACAGGCTGAGTGCTTCGATGAGGTACCGCGCGTTGAAGCCAATGCTCAGCATATCGCCCTCGAACTGGCACTCCGCTTCTTCGGCCGCCTCGCCAATGTCTGGATTGATCGACGAAAGCTCCAGGCGATTCGTCTCGAACTGAAGCTTGACCCCGTGTGTGCGTTCGCTTGATACGAGCGAAACCCGCCGGAGAGCGGCAAGAAAGGCCCCCACCTCGATCGACGCCGTCCGCTCCGACTTCGCGGGAATCACCTGATGGTAGTCGGGAAACTCCCCTTCGACCAACCGCATCGACATCCGGACCGGCCCCCTGGTCGCGTGGGCCATCCCACCTCTCACGCTGAACTCGACCGGTTCACCATCTTCCTCGAGCGCCTTGCGGAGCTCCTGCACGGCCTTCCGCGAGAGGATCACCCCCTTGGCCGGCGCCGTACCCTCGACCGGGCGTGTGATCATAGCCAGGCGATGACCGTCGGTCGCAACCAGACGCAACCTCTCGCCATCAACACCCTCCAGGTAGATCCCGTGCAGGTTCACTCGAGTCTCATCTCCCGACACGGCGAACACCGTACGCTCGATCATGTCCGCCAATGCCGACGCGGGCACGCGCAGGGATTCCGCCGCAGAACCCTCCACGGGCTGAGGCACGGCGGGAAACTCGCGCGGGTCCATCCCGACGAGGCGGAAGCGGGATCGACCACAGGCGACCTCGATCCAGTTGTTTTCGAGCGAGTGGAAGCGCACCTCCCCTTCCGGAAATTCTCGCACCATCTCGTACAACTTCCGGGCCGGCGTGGTCAGAGACCCCTTTCGCTTCACCGCCGCCGTGCACCGTCGTTCAACCGCCACCTCCTGGTCCGTTGCGGTGACGCATACGCCGTCGTCGACCGACTGAATCAAGACGTTTCCCAGGATGGGTATGGTCGTGCGCCGATCGACAATGCCCTGCGTCAGATACAGAGCCGTCATCAGCTCGTTTCGATCGATAGTGAACTCCATTGCTGCCCTCGTCACTCTTCTACAAGATCTTTATTAATAAAGAATCTCGTACATAGTAGGTCCTGTGGATATGTGAAAAGCGCTGTCGCGCAGGTCCGAAACGGCTCACCTCCTGCGGACAGAGCCCGGGGAAAAAAACCGGAGGGGTGAGCCCACGCGTCCCATGCTCGGCTCGTCCCCGGCGTATCCGCAGCTTGTCGACAACAACTGGGGAAAACAGGATGGCGGCGTGGGCATGGCGGATTAGACGCCACGATCGAGCAGGCGTTCCAGACGCTCGACCGTAGCTTTGAACGACGCGTCCTCGCGGATCCGGCGTTCGATGGTCTGGGTTGCGTGGATGACCGTCGAGTGGTCGCGTCCACCGAAGCGTTCGCCGATGACCGGGAAGGACGACTGCGTGTAGCGGCGGCAGAGGTACATGGCCACCTGCCGCGGGACCGCGATGGACCGGGTGCGCTTCTTCGAGCGCATCTCGTTTGGCCGGATGCGGAAGAAGTCGGAGACCGCCTTCTGGATGGTTTCGATGGTGAGTCCCTGTTGGTTCCGATCGCGGAGGACGTTCTGCAACACCTCCTGCGCGAAGTCGACCGTGATGGCACACTTGTTGAGCGAGGCGAAGGCGCGCAGCCGTGTGAGGGAACCTTCGAGTTCCCGGACGTTGGAGTCGATGTGGGATGCGAGAAAGAGCGCAACTTCGTGTGGCAGGTCAATCTGCTCGAATTCCGCTTTCTTCTCGAGGATCGCGACGCGGGTCTCCATGTCGGGCGGTTGGATGTCCGCGATCAGGCCCCACTCGAACCGGTTGCGCAGGCGCTCCTCCAGCCCAGAAATCTCCTTCGGAAACTTGTCCGAGGTCAGAACAATCTGGCGGTGGTTTTCGTAGAGCGAGTTGAACGTGTGGAAGAACTCCTCTTGGGTTCGCTCACGGCCGGCGAGGAACTGAACGTCGTCGAGGATCAGAACGTCGATGCGGCGGAACCGGCTTCTGAAATCGTCCATGCGATCGCGGCGCAACGCGGCGATGAGCTCGTTCATGAACGACTCGGAGGAGAGGTAGAGCACCCTCTTGGCCGCGTTCTGGTCGAGGATCTGGTGGCCGATGGCATTGACGAGATGCGTCTTGCCGAGGCCGACGCCGCCGTAGATAAAGAGCGGGTTGTAGTGGTAACCGGGTTGGCTCGCGACCGCTTTGCAGGCCGCGTGTGCGAACTGGTTACTGGCGCCCACCACAAAGGTGCTGAAGGTGTACTTGGGCAGGAGGTTCGACCGTCGCGTGTCGCGGCGCTCCAGCGGTTCGGGCTGCCGGGGTGGAGGCGGGAAGAGTTCCTGCTGCGTCACGCCGCGGACCTGCAGGTCGATCTGCCCGAGGGATCCCGAACTGGCCTGAACGAGCGCCGCCTCGATCAGGGGCATGTACCGCTGGCGAACGATGTCGGCCGCGTGGAGGCTTGGGGCTTCGAGGATCAGCGTGCGGTCCCGTTTCCCGACCGGCTGCAGCTGGATAACGAAGTCGTGAAGATCGCTGGGATCGATGCGCTGAGCGACGGATTTCAGAGTTTGCTGCCAGGCATCAACCATAGGGTCACCAACGATTCGTCCACAGGTTTTTCAACAAGCAACACAAGGAGATTTAACTGCAAAATCAAATATTTGCATCGACCTGACACGAATGAAGTCGGTGGATTTCCACAGGCCGGTCCGCGCAGCTCAAATCGCCAACTGTGGGAGGACATCCGTCTCAACCCCGACCCCCGAGATGTTGGAGTGAGGCTTCGTTTAACGCGTTCGCGATGCGTCGGCAAGAAGAAAATTGCGCCGCGAGGCAGCGGGGCGAAATTCGAGTGTGCTGGGTCCTTACAGCCTGGGCTAGCGGCAGCCCTGCCGGTGCCGCGGCGCGTAACGAAGCAGTTCGTCGTTCACGTCGGTCGTGACATAGAGAGTCCCGCAGGCACCGACCGCGACAGCAACGAGGGGCCTGGGCTGCGCGGGTCCCGGCGGGGGCTCGCCACCGACGCTGAACGGCTCGTCGATGACGTGCGCCTGGTGTGTTTTCGGGTTGATGCGCAAGAGGCGGCGGGCCCCAGCCTCCACAACGTAGAGGGAACCATCAGTATCTCCGGCGAGACCCACGGGTTGAACCAGGCCCGTCGCAACTTCGATCGGTTCGGGCAAACCGACGCCGCCCTGGACGATCTCTAGAATCGTTCCGCTGGCGCGGTCAGCAACCCAGAGGTCGGCGGTGGTTGCAGCCAGGCCGGCCGGAGCGCGCATGCCGGTGACCAGGGTGACAGGGTCCGTTTCTCCAGCGCGCTTGCGCACTACGCTGGTGCTGCGCAGCTCGGCGACGACGAGGTCGCCTTGAAAACGGATCGCGTGGACCGGTGCGCGAAAGTTCGTATGGTCTTCCAACAGGCGCTGCGCGGCGGGATCCCACACCAGGACCCGGTTGCTGGAGGCGGAAGATAAGACGAGCAGATGGCCGTCGCGGGACAGCGTGTGCGCCGCAGGGGGCCCGGATTGCAGCGAGGCGATATCCGTGCGGCCCCGCAGCGCACCGGTTGCTCCGTCGTATTCATGCAAGCCCGAGAGATCCGAGACGAACACCGATTCCCCGTCGGGCCGCGGCATCACGGCGATGCCGCCGCGGACCTCTGCCCCGTGGGCACGGGCGTCTAGAAGCTCAGCCTCTGGCGAACCACGAACCAGGACGGCCTTCACGTAGTTGCCGTCCTTGCTGAGCGCGTCGGCTCCGGCCGGGATCGGGCCGGCGACGCCGCCGTGAGGCACGCGTGCGCACGCGGCGAGAGCGGTGAACACGGCGAGGAAGATAGGCGACAGGTTGCGAGTCATCGTGCAAGTCGAGTCATCACGGCAGCCCCCAAAAGTGTGGTAATAGCCTACTACTCACATGCAGAATGTGCATCAACCACCAAGGCGGCGTCTCCAGAGACGCCGAAAGATGCCCCCGGGCGCAGGAGGTCTCAAATGGCAGGAAGAATCGACGGCAAGGTCGCGGTGATCACCGGCGGGGCCAACGGAATTGGCCGTGCGACCGTGCTTCGCTTTCTCGAGGAAGGCGCTCGGGTGGTCGCCGCCGATGTGAACGAGACCACCGGCAGGGAGACCATCGACTTGGCGGCGCAGGCGGGGCACGCGAGCGCCATCCGCTTCCAGCGCACCGATGTCACCGTTGAGGCCGACATCGAAGCGGTGATCAAATTCGCCGTCTCGGAATTCGGGCGGCTCGACTGCGTGTTCAACAACGCCGGCGTCGGCGGTGCGTTTGGGCCAATCACCCATATCTCTGCGGAGGATTGGGATTACACGTTCGCGGTGCTCGTGCGCAGCGTGTTCTTCGGCATGAAGCACGGCGCGCGCGCCCTGAGGGCTCAGGGGACGGGCGGCTCGATCATCAGCACCGCCTCGATCGCCGGGCTCGGTGGCGGCGACGCCCCTCAGGCGTACTCCGCTGCCAAGGCCGCGGTCATCAACCTCACGCGCGCGGTGGCAATCGAGCTGGCGCCCGACAAGATACGGGTCAACGCCATTTGCCCGGGCGGTATTCTCACCCCCCTGCTCCACCGCGGAAGTCCGGAGGCCTTTGCACAAATGCTCGAGAAGCTGCAGCCGTGGCCAGAGGCCGGGCGACCGGAACACGTCGCGGGCGCGGCGCTGTTTCTGGCGAGCGAAGATGCCCGGTTCGTGACCGGGGAGGCGCTCGTCGTCGATGGAGGGCTGACTGCGGCGGGAAGCAACTCCGTGCGCACCCTGGCGGCAGGTGAGGTCGCGACGGCGATGGCCGGCGTCGACCGCGGGTCCACTGGGATGGAACCCACGCTCAGAATGGTCGAATAGCCCGCGTTGCTTGAACCGGTGGGCGGAAGACTCTCCAAACCCAGACCATCAACTGCCGACTGGCGGCTGGTAGCCGTCGAGTCGCGACAGCACCTCGCGCGCGAGCAGGTCGACGGCCTCTTCATGCGGCGTCCCGCGAACATCCAGCACCAGGTGGTCAACCCGGCGGCGTAAGAAGTCCGCGATACGGTCGAGCATCCGGCCGGGACTGCCGAAAAGATGATGCCGCTCGACGTCGCCAAACGCCTGTGCGGCGCGACCGGCACGCACGAGGGCCCGCCGGGCCTCATCGTCATTGGCGCCGGGGACGGTGACCACGTAGGCGCTCACCTCGATGCTACCCCGGTCGCGCCCACAGCGCTCGATCGCGGCCAGCCCAGCATCGAGTTCCGCTGGCAGCGGGCAGTTCCAGCCGTCCGCCAGCCGCGCGGCCAGTCGCAACATACCCGGCCGTCGCGCAGCGACCACGATCGGAATCGGCTGCGCCGGACGCGGGTAGAGGCGGGAGCCGAGCGTCTGCGCGAAGCGCCCGCCGAAATCTGCCGGATCCTCGCCCCACAAACGGCGCAGACAGAGAATCGTCTCCTCCACGTGCGCGACACGGTCGCGCGGAGGCAGCGGCCCGAACCCGAGCTGGGCGCACGCCTCGTCGTACGTGAAGCCGCCAGCGCCGAGTCCGAGGACGAGCCTTTCCGGCGCAAGCGCCGCCAGCGTGGCGGCCTGCTTCGCGAGCAACGGGGGATGTCTGAACGGCGTCGAGATCACGAGCGTGCCGAGAAACATCCGCTCCGTAACCGCCGCGACCGCCGCGAGCACGGTCCAGCACTCGAGAACCCCAGATTCGGCACTGGCAAGGTTCACCAGATGGTCCGGAACCCAGGCACCGTCGAACCCCGCCCGCTCGGCCGCCCGCGCGACGTCGAGCGTTCGCGCGAACGCCGTCGCGTGGACCGGGAGGGCCAGACTGATTCGCAAGCGCTGGGGCATGCCTCGACCATCGACCCCAGCATGCCGGCGTGAGCCCGTCAACCGTGGTCGATTTCGAGTGGTCGATTTTGAGCCGTCACCGAGAACTGACGCGGCAGTGACCATTCCGTGACAAGCCCATCGCTATACTCGCTCTACAAGAAGAGCGCCGTCGGGCGGGTGCGGATTCGCCGCCAAGAACCGACGCGCACTGGAGGATAGAAGATATATGTCAAAGCCAAGCCCGATGCTGGCCACTCTCCGCCCGGGACGGGGATCCTCGTTGCCGTTCGTGCTCGTCCACCTTGCCTGCGTTCTCGCATTCTTCGTCGACCTCGACTGGGGTGCGCTCGCGGTGTGCGCGCTGGCCTTTTGGGTCCGCATGTTCGGCATCACCGCGGGGTATCACCGGTATTTCGCGCACCGCAGCTTCAAGACCAGCCGCGCGTTTCAGTTCATTCTTGCCGTACTGGGGACGCTCTCGGTGCAGAAGGGCGTCCTCTGGTGGGCGGCGCACCATCGCCGGCATCACAAGTACGCCGATCAGGAGGGCGATCTCCATTCACCCCTGCAGAGCGGATTCTGGTGGGCGCACGTCGGCTGGTTTCTGAGTACGCAATACGATGCGACCGATGTCGCCCGCATCCCCGACCTGGTCAAGTACCCGGAGTTGCGGTGGCTGAACGAGCATTACCTGGTTCCCCCTGTGGGGCTCGCAGTCGGGCTCTTTCTCGTCGGCGGCATGAGTTGGCTGGTGTGGGGCTTTTTCATCAGCACGACGCTCCTCTGGCACGCGACCTTCACGATCAACTCACTTTCCCACCAGTTCGGGACCCGGCGGTATGCAACCTCGGACACGAGCCGGAACAACGTCTGGCTGGCGCTGCTCACCATGGGAGAAGGGTGGCACAACAATCACCACCACTACATGAACTCCGTGCGGCAAGGCTTCTTCTGGTGGGAGATCGACGCCAGTTACTACGTGCTGCGCGCTCTCGAGTGGTTGGGAGTCACCTGGGATCTGGTACACCCGCCGGCACGCGTCCTGGCGGCCAGCGCCGCCGCGAGAGAACCTCGGGTGCATGTGCAGCCATCGCTGGCGCCCCGTTTCTGACTTCCGTCTGTTCCCGCGACCGCCGGCGACGGCGGACCATCTTGCTTGTCAACGGCGTCCGCGTTCGATACGAACGTGGTGCACGGGAGGAACCGCAGGTGAGGCGACACGCGTGGACGAAACGGAATGCGAGGATGGGCGCTGTCGTGGCAGGCATGATGGCACTTGCCGTCCTGCTATCGGCACGGGCGGCACTAGCCGGCGGCGACTGGAACGACAAGGGCATTGCCTGGCGGTCATACGAGGACGGCCTTGCCGCGGCGAAGAAGGAGCGGAAGCCGATCTGCTTGATCTTCTACACCGAGTGGTGCCCCCACTGTGCCAACTATAGCAAGGTGTTCCACGACCCGAAGGTGGTCGAGCAGGCAAAGCGCTTCGTCATGATCCGCGTCGACAACGACAAGAACGCCGAGTTGAGTAAACAGTACGCACCCGACGGGCGGTATATTCCGCGGACGTTTTTTCTCTCCTCTGCCGGCGTACTGGATCCGGACGTCCACGAGAAGCGCGAGCAGTACAAGTACTTTTACAGCGAGAACGACCCGGCGTCCGTTCTCGCGGGCATGGACGCAGCGCTCAAGAAGTTCAAGTGATGGTCGCGGGCCGTACCCTTCCGGGCGTTCCCACGGGGATCGGGAAGGCGATTTGGGTGGCGGACGCTTAGTCCCAATCCGAAAGTACAAACCTCAGAGGCACCGAGATCACGGAGGAAGGCACTGGGCCATCGCCTCAGATGAGCCCGGAATCAAACCTCACCAGAATGAGGGTGGACCTGGGGGGCATGGAGCGCAACTTCTTCATGGTTTTCTCTGTACTCTCTGTGACTCGGTGGTGAAAGTTCTCTTCGCTGGGGTGCAGGGCACGGCCGGCCCATCTGCTGAGATGCCGCGGTCCACCACCGCAGAGTGGATGTCGACTTGAACCGAGACCGTTGGTCGCGTCGCCTGCGCGGGGCAGTTGCAACGGTTGCCCTCTGGCTGAGCTTCGGATCGACCCCGGGCCGCGCCATCGAGGAACTCGACGTGGAAGAGAACATCGCCGACCTGCTGCCGGCTAGTTTTCCGGGGACGGAGCGCCCAAGCGACCCGACCACCCGCCCGTGGGCCCTTCTCCCCCAGCTCGGCTATGGTCCAGACACCGGCCCGGTCGTTGGGATCAAGTTCGCGCATCGCGATCTGCTGGTCGAGCATGCCAATCTCGACCTTAACGCCGTCTACGCCCTGAACCAGCAACAGTCGGTTGGCCTCTCGATTGGATCCCCCCATCTGCGCAACGACCGCGTGCTGGTGCTGCTGCGCGCCAAGTACGATCTCGATCCGCAGCACGATTTCTTCGGGCTCGGCAACAACGACGTGGGACCCGATCCGGCCTCGACCCACGAGTTCCAGGAGATCGCCGCTGGGTTGACGGTCGGGTGGCGGCCGTGGCAACGCGTGGCGTTGAACTTCGCCATCGGCCTGCGCCAAGTCGACATCCGCAACGGCAATCGACTCGACGACTGCAATGGCGTGAGCCCCTGCCCGTATACACCGGAGGCGTTCCCGGGGCTGCCGGGGATCGACGGGGGCACGATCAATCCGCTGGCATTCTCGCTGGTGTGGAACACGCGCAACGACGTCATGCGCCCCACGCGCGGGTGGCGGTTCATCCTGAAGATTGTGAACGCGAACCAAGCGTTCAGCACCTTCAAGTTCACGCGCTTCTTCATCGACGGGGGGTATCTGCGGTCGTTCAACCACCGGCGCTTCGTCGTCGGCGTGCGCCTGAACGGCGAGTATATCGAAGCAAAAGCCGGACAAGTGCCATTCTGGGAAATGTCCGAGCTCGGCGGTCAGGACACGCTGCGCGGCTTCTTTCCGCATCGCTTTGTCGGCAAGGCCAGGGTGTTGCTGAACGGCGAGTTACGAGCGAAGCTCGTCGCGTTCACCTTTTTCGACCTCTGGCGCGTTCGCATCGACGGCGTGCTGTTTGGCGACGCCGGGCGGGTGTTCATCGACAGCCAGGATCTCGAGGACGAGTTTCAACTCGATTCCAGCATCATCTCGCGCATCATCAACGACTTCAAGTACAGTTACGGCTTCGGCCTCCGCATCGCCTTGGCGCAAGCGTTGGTGGCGCGCATCGACGTCGGATTCAGCGAGGAGAACACGGGGCTTCTCTACCTGTCTTTCGGCCACACCTTCTGACCCGGCGCGCGCCGTCGCCAAACGGAGCCCGCGCGTGGTAGACGTCTGGGGGAAGCGAGGGGACATGTCGGAGCCGACCCGAACCAGTTACAAGACCTGCCCGCTGTGCGAAGCGAATTGCGGGCTCGAGATCGTCACCCGCGGGCGTGAGGTCGTTGCGGTGCGGGGCGATGAGCAGGACGTGCTCAGCCACGGGTTCATCTGCCCGAAAGGGACGGCGCTCGGGGACGTGGACACGGATCCCGATCGCCTCCGCGATCCACTGCTCCGGCAAGGGGATGGCTTCGGCAACGTGACGTGGGCAGAGGCATTCGCCCAGATCGAGGAACAGCTGTCTCGCGTGATTGGCCGGTATGGGCGCGATAGCGTTGCGGTTTACCTTGGCAACCCGTCAGCACATCACCTCTCGCTCGGCTTGTACACCCGGGTCCTGGTCCGCGCGCTCGGCTCCCACAACGTCTATTCGGCAAGCACCGTCGATCAGATGCCCAAGCAGGTTTCGTCCGGTCTGTTGTTTGGCGCGGCGCTGACGATACCGATCCCCGACATCGATCGGACGGGCTACGTGCTCATGCTCGGCGCCGACCCGTTGGTGTCGAACGGCAGCCTGCTCACCGCACCCGACATCAAGGCACGCCTCCGGGCGTTGCGAGCGCGCGGCGGCAAGCTGGTCGTGATCGATCCGCGCCGCAGCCGCACGGCGGAGGAGGCAAGCGAGCACCACTTCATTCGTCCCGGAACCGATGCCTATTTCCTGTTCGGAATCGTGCACACGCTGGTGGCGGAAAACCTGGCGCGGCCGAGCCGTCTGGCGGAGCACACGAACGGTCTCGATCGCGTCGCGGAGTTGGCCAAGGACTTTGCGCCGGAAGTGGTCACGGCGGTCTGCGGCATCCCGGCCAGCGTCATTCGCCGCCTCGCTCGCGAGTTGGCGGCCGCGGAGCGGGCGGTGGTGTACGCGCGTTTCGGCACGTGCACGCAGGAGTTCGGCACAGTGACGAGCTGGCTGGTCGACGTGATCAATCTGCTGACCGGGAACCTCGATCGTCCGGGCGGGGCCATGTTTCCGAAGGGCGCCGCGGGCGCGGGGAACGCCGTCGGAACACCGGGGCGGGGACGCGGCGTGCGCTTCGGGCGGTTCCACAGCCGCGTGCGCCGCCGGCCCGAGTGTTTCGGCGAGTTGCCCGCCGTCTCCCTCGCCGAGGAGATGGAGACGCCCGGGGAGGGACAGGTCCGCGCCCTGATTACGATCGCCGGCAACCCGGTGCTCAGCACGCCGAACGGCGCGCGGCTCAGCCGCGCGCTCGCGTCGCTCGAGTTCATGGTCAGCCTGGACATCTACGTGAACGAGACCACGCGCCATGCGACGGTCATTCTGCCCGGCGTATCGCCGCTCGAGCAGCCCCACTACCCGTTTGCCTTCACCCAGCTCGCGGTGCGCAACTTCGTGAAGTACTCACCAGCCGTCTTCTCCCCCGACCCGGGACGGCCCGCCGACTGGGAGATCCTGCTGCGGCTTGCCGCGATCGCCGGCGGGCAGGGCGTGAGTGACGTCGCGGCGCTAGACGACTTCGTGTTCGAGCAGCAGCTCGCGAGCGCTCTGCAGAAGGCGAGTGCAAGCGCCGTTCAGGAGACGGACACGGTTCGCGCCGCATTGGCAGGACGCCGCGGCCCCGAACGGCTGTTGGATCTGCTGCTGCGCACAGGACCGTATGGGGACGGGTTTGGCGCGCGCCGCGACGGGCTCACCCTCGCTGGGCTGGAGGCGAGCCCGCACGGCATCGACCTCGGTCCGCTCGAACCGCGATTGCCGGAGGCCTTACGGACGCCATCGGGAAAGATCGAGCTCGCACCGGAGCCGATCATCGGCGACGTGGCCCGCCTGCGCGCGCGGCTGGCGCGACCGGCCGAATCGCTGGTGTTGATTGGGCGCCGTGAGCTGCGGTCGAACAACTCGTGGATGCACAACCTGCCCCAACTGGTGTCCGGACGCGCCCGGTGTACCATGCACGTGCACCCCACTGATGCCGAGCGCCTCGGCCTGCGCGACGGCGAAACGGCCGTGGTGACGTCGCGAACCGGCACGGTGACCGTGCCCGTCGAGGTCACCGACCGGATCATGCCCGGCGTGGTCAGCATCCCACACGGCTGGGGGCACGATCAGCCGGGAATCCAGATGCGCGTCGCCGCCGCGCACGCGGGCGCCTGCAGTAACTTCCTCGCCGACGAGGAGCTGATTGATCCGCTGTCGGGCAACGCGGTGCTCAACGGCATTCCGGTGACGGTCGCGCGCGCGGGGTGAGCGAGGGGGTTCCCGGTCGCACGCGCTAGCTAGAAGTCTGGCCGAAAAGTCCCTCGATCCGCGGAGAGAGCCAACGCGTGCGAGAGACCTTCCTCTCCCGCACTGCCGGCGGGAGAGGATTGAGGTGAGGGAACCGAGTCACTCCAGGCCTTGCAGCGCAGGGCCTGGAGTGGCCTCCGGGCGCACCGGCGGAACCCTCACCCTGACCCTCTCCCGCGGAGGTGCGGGAGAGGGAATACTGTTGGATCGCCACGCTCCATTACTTTTCGGCCAGACTTCTAGTGGCGCGGGGCATGGGCCATTCCTCATGCGGCGAACAAACAATGCGCTTCGGACGGAAGGCTTGTGTATCACTCCCGCTCGCCTTGATGGCTCCGATGTCGTGATACTGCTCCAGCGGGACGGTGGCGTGGAGCACAGAAAACTGGTCGGCAAAGTGGTTGCTCGCCTCCGTCACCTCGAATGGGATCGCGGTGAGCAATTCGGCGGCTCGCTCGTTGTCGCGCTTGAGGAGCAGTCGGGCAGTGTTCGAGCGAAGTCGTTGCGAATGGTCGGAAGGAAGGGTCGGTCCATCAAGCTCGAAATCACCCGCGCTGCCAGAGTGATACAGCTCGATCATTTCCGTTGGCCAGCGCGTGCGTCAGACGTCGGCCAGGCCAACGCTGATGGCGAGGGCCTCGTTCACGAGAGACATGGTAGACGGGTGTAGGGTACCGAGGCGCCGCCCGAGACGGCTCTTATCGATGGCGCGGATCTGGTTGAGCAGGACGACGGAGTCATTCTTGAGGCCCCCTTCTGGAGCTTTGACGAGTACCTCGGTCGGGTATAGATTGGCGTCGTACTTCGAGGTGATCGGAGCCGCGATGGTGAGGTCGCTGAAGCGGTTCCCGACATCGTTCTGGATGATGACGGCGGGCCGCGTCTTGGAAATCTCAACGCCCTCGGTGGGATCGAAGCGGACCACGTAGACGTCGCCGCGCTTCGGGAAACCTACCGCCGTGCGGCGCGCTGCCATACTTCGTCAGCCAACGGGTCCCACTCCGCGGCGATTTCCCGGTCACGCTTAGCGCGTTTGATGTAGCCGTCCTTTAGGCGGGCGCGGAGCTCGGTGCGATCGTGCGCCGTGCGTTTCACGAGTTCGTCGAGAAAGCGGCTGCGGTCGCCTTTTGGCGCCAGGCGGTCGAGGAGCCGTACCGCTTCTTCCGACAGAGAGATGTTGATTCGTCGCTGCATGAGGATACCTCGCATACGCCTCTAGGATACACACGACCGTGTGTACGGTCAAATGACGATCCGCTCGATCTCGTCGAGCGTGATCTGGTCGCGGGTGCGGTCGTAGAGCTTGGTGGTCAGGTGGTCCGGGGCGACTCGTGCACCGCGATCTGCTGGGCGTGATCGAGGGTGTCGCCGTTGGAAAGGTAGGCGGTGATACCGGTGGCGCGGAAGGTGTGGTTGCCGATCTGGGTCCGGATGCCGGCGTCCCTGGCCCGCCGGCGGATCTCCGGCCTGGGGTAAGTCAGGGGCCCGCCGACCTGCCACCAGCGACCCGCCCGAAGGGTCGCCCAAGGGTCGCTTGTGGTACCCGACAACGGCGTGCGGGCGCTTGACACACCGGGCCTCAATCGGACGGAGAGTGGGCAGCAGTTATTGGACCGAGGGGCCGTTTTGCTCCCCCGAGAGAGGGGGGGAGAAGGGGGGGACATCACGAGAACGCTTCGGACGATCTGTGTTCTTGGCCTTGCTGCGGTCGCGCCGCTGTTGGCGCTACCCGACATCGCCGCTGGTGTTCAGGTCTGCGGCTGCAAGAAGATTTTGAACGGGAAGATAAAGAGACTCGTTAGCCCCGGACCGCCGACGTGCTCATCCACCTATACGCCGATCTGCTGGAACGAGGGCGCCGACGTTGGTGCTTCCGCGTACACGATTGCCAGCGCCCCACTTGCGTCAGCAACAGCCACAGCGCTCGACTTCGACACGGAGCGCTGGGATACGGGCGATCTGCACAGCCCAACCACGAACCCAAGCCGATTCACTGTGCCGCTTACCGGTAGGTACGTTGTCACCGCAAGTTCGTGCTTCGACATCTCGGCGACGGGCATGCGGCACCTCTACATTCGGGTCAACGGGACCGGCGTCCAGGGGTATAGCGAGGTCTTTGGCGTGCTCGGCGTGAACCCAACCGCAGGCAATCAAACCGAGCTATCGACATCTGCTGTTCTCACCCTGAACACCAATGACTACGTAGAAGCCATTGTGTGGCAGAACACGGGCGGTGCGCTTAATACTTGCGGGGGCGATCTTTCAATCCAAAAGCTCAACTAGCCGGCTGACCCGGAGTGCCGGCCGAAGGGTCGGCCAAGAAATCTTGCGCGACCCCTGACACAGATCATGCAGTAAGCTGCTGTGTATCAGCGACGTGCCGCGGAAAAGTGCGTGTGTGACAATTCGTTAGAAACCTGGGTCGCTTGGTACCCCGCGCTGCGGGGGAGAAAGGGAGGGGCTGTCCGGCGTGAAGAACTTCACGACGGCGATCGCGTCTTCGCCCTGACCTTCATATTCCCACACCGGAGCCACAAGACCTGAGGTGGTGCGCCGAGCCGATCTATGAGATCAACGAAGTCCTCGTCCTTTGTGAACACGACTACCTTCGCCTCGCGAGCCTTGTCGAAGATCTCTGGGTCTTCCGCTTCTCGCAGACCCAGATCGCGAACGTGCACCGCGTCCACGGCAAACCGCCGACGAATCCACGGACAGAGCTTTGGAGAGATGTGGGCGTCTAGCCAGAGGATCACGGAAGGACCACGGCATGGCTGACGCGGCTGCTCGCAAACCGCAAGCAGGCATGGATGTCCTCGATTTCGAGATCAGGATGCTCCCGCACGATCTGCTTCGGCGTCATTCCGGAAGCGAGAAGCTCCAAAACGTCGGAGACGCGAATCCGCATGCCGCGAACACACGGACGCCCACCGCACTGCCGCGGGTTGACGGTGATCCGATCCATCAATTGAGTCATGCTCGTGCCTTAGCGTCCGTCAAGAAATAACTCCACATTCTCCACTGGGGCGGGGGTGGATGGTGTAGTTCCACTGTGGGCAGACATCGTGCGGAGTGATCGACAGGAGCTTCATTTCGCGGTTGGAGATCTTG
>Ga0316622_100000324_pt1 | contig 26691 bp, 18 predicted proteins | sample OWC_Aug_OW2_C1_D_FD_207646 | JGI IMG/M metagenome (GOLD analysis project Ga0316622, IMG submission 207646) | Wetland soil microbial communities from Old Woman Creek delta, Ohio, United States - OWC_Aug_OW2_C1_D5_C | ecosystem: Environmental > Terrestrial > Soil > Wetlands | place: USA: Ohio... | reverse complement strand
ACGGCCTCGATGTTGGCCTCGCCGTAGGAGCCGCCCGCGTAGCGGACCTCGGCCCCGTAGTAGGTCGCTATCTCGGCGCGGGGCAGCGCCATCCCGTCAGGGACGACGACGATGGCCTTCACGCCCTGCATGGTGGCCGCCCGCGCCACCGCGAGCGCGTTGTTGCCCGTCGAGGCGGCGATGACCCCCTTGCGCTTCTCCTTCTCGGAGAGCGACGCAATCTTGGCGTACGCCCCCCTGAACTTGTAAGAGCCGGAGCGCTGCATGTTCTCGAACTTGAGCCAAACGGAGCGGCCGGTCATCTCGGACAGCGAGCGCGAGAGCATCGTGGGCGTTCGGCGGTGTTTGCCGTTCAGGACCTTGGCCGCGGACTTGATGTCGGCGGCGTCCACGGCAAGCTTCTCGACCGGACCACGACCCTTCTTCCGGACTGCCATCGCAATCGCCAGAATCGGTATGAGATGCTCGTATATAATACCGATGGTCAGGGTGCCTGGCCTGGGACCGGCGGGGGGGCGTCCGCCCCGGTCGCAAGGAGGGGTTTGCCCTGCCCGTGCCCCCTTAAATACAGCGCTCGCGATTCATGGTCCTAGGGACGTCCGTGGGACAGACCATCGCCCAGAAGGTCCTCGCGCGGGCCGCCGGCCACGACGCGGTCGAGCCCGGCGAGATCGTGAGCGCGCGCGTCGACATGGCCATGTCGCCCGAGAACGCGAGGCTCGTCATGGAGGCCTTCGCGCGCATCGGCGTGCCGCGCGTGTGGGACAGCGCGCGCGTCGTGGTCCTCTTCGACCACCGCGTACCGGCGCCCAACATAAGGACGGCGGCGGCGCACCGCGAGGTCCGCGCCTTCGCGCGCGAGCAGGGGCTGCGGCACTTCCTCGACGCGCGCGAGGGCGTGTGCCACCAGGTGATGGTGGAGCACGGATTCGCGAGGCCTGGCGAGCTTGTGGTCGGCACGGACTCGCACACGACGACCTACGGGGCGGTGGGGGCGCTCTCGACAGGCATCGGCGCGACGGAGATGGCCGGCGTGTGGGCCACCGGCGAGCTTTGGATGCGCGTGCCCGCGACCCACATGGTCCGCGTCGACGGCGAGATGCCCGACCGCGTGGGGGCGAAGGACCTCGTGCTGCGCTACATAGGCGACGTGGGGCCGGACGGCGCGGACTACGCGTGCGTGGAGTTCGCGGGCGGGGCAGTCTCGGGCATGGGAGTGCCCGGCAGGATGACGCTGTGCAACATGGCGGCAGAGGCGGGCGCGAAGGCCGGGCTTGTCGCCCCCGACAGGCGGACGCTCGCCTACCTGAGGGGTCGCGCGCGCCCTCCCCTCGCCCCCGTGAGGCCGGACGCGGACGCGACGTACGCCTCGCGCCGCGCCTACGACGCGGCCGACCTCGAGCCCCTCGTCGCCGCCCCGCACGCGGTGGGCAACGTGCACCCCGTGTCCCGCTACGCGGGGCTCGAGGTGCACCAGGCCGTGCTCGGTAGCTGCACCAACGGCCGGTTCGAGGACATGCGGGCGGCCGCCGAGGTCATGGGCGACCGGCCCGTGGCGCCAGGCGTGCGCATGCTGGTGGTGCCCGCATCCCGTCGCGAGCTGCTGCGCGCCATCAGGGCGGGCCTGGTCGGGCGGTTCGTCAGGGCGGGCGCGATGGTCCTCAACCCGGGCTGCGGTCCGTGCCTGGGCGCGCACGAGGGCGCGCTGGCCGCGGGCGAGCGCGCCATCTCCAGCACCAGCCGCAACTTCAGGGGGAGGATGGGCGACCCGGACTCCGAGGTCTTCCTCGCGTCCCCGGAGACCGTGGCCGCGTCCGCGGTCGCGGGCGTAATCGCCGACCCCAGGGAGGCGTGATCGATGCCGCGCGCGCACGTCTACGGCGATGACGTCAACACCGACGTCATCTACCCGGGCAGGTACAGCGAGCTCTACGACCCGTCCGACATGGCCAAGCATGCGATGGAGGACCTCGACCCCGCCTTCCGAGACCGCGTCCGGCCCGGGGACATCATCGTGGCCGGCAGGAACTTCGGTTGTGGCTCGAGCCGCGAGCAGGCCGTCATCTGCCTGCAGCGCGCTGGCGTGTCCGCCGTGGTCGCGACCTCCTTCGCGCGCATCTTCTTCCGCAACGCCATCAACCTGGGGATGCCCGTGGTCGAGGCGCCCGGGGCAGCGGACGCGTTCAGCACCGGGGACGAGGTGGGGCTCGACTTGCGCGCGGGCGTCGTGCGCAACCTCAGCCGCGGCACCGAGGTCAGCTTCCATCCGCTGCCGCCCTTCCTCCTGGAGATCCTTGACGACGGGGGCCTGGTCGCCCACCTCAGGCGCCGGCTCGAGGCCGGCGGGAGAGGGTGATGGCATGGGCGTCGCGCCTGCGCGGCCCGATGTGGGCGCCCGCCTCTGGAGGTGGCGCCCGCGCGACATTGGCGTGCCCCTCTTCTACGTCTTCCTCGCGGCCCTCCTCGGCCTCATCGTGACCGGTCTGCTGGGCATGCGGGAGCTCGCTGCCGCGCTCGCGCTCGTGGCCGTGGCGTCCATCTCTGTCATCATGCTCGTGCCGGGCAGGGCCGAGAGGGAGCGCAGGGCCGGGCTCGAGCGCAGGGCTGATGTCGCGCGCGCGCCCCCGGCGCCCGCGCCCGTCGAGGGCGCAGGCCTCAGCGCAGCTTCCTCACGGCCCGGCCAAGCCTCGCGCGCAACGGAGGGCGAGGCCCATGGCGCCTCACCATCACGCGCCGTGCGAGGGCGCGACGCGCCATGACGGCCCGCCCGAGCGCTCCGCGGCCCCCCGCGCCACCCGCTGCGCTGGCGCCGCCCTGGCCGTCCGCCCATCCTCCCGCTCCCCGCCCCTCGCCCTCCCACCAGCCGTCCCCGCGCGGGAGCGCGCCCCCGACCTCGACGGCCGTCGCATCCAGCCGGCCCGTGACCTCGTCCCTGAGGCCCGTGCGGTGGAGGTGGAACGCGAGGACGGCGAGCAGGAGCAGCATGATGGGCACGGCGAGGCCCGTCATCGAGCCCACCTCGAGGCTGTACGGGAGCGCCCCGCCCCCCATCCAGGCGGCGATGCCCACGCTCGAGATGGTCAGCAGCCCCAGGGTCGCGCTGAGCGCCACCGTCCACCCCAGGACGACGAGGAACCTCTCCTGGATTATGACGTGGTTGGCGCGGATCGTCTCCGCGGGGGCCCCCCCGCCCGCCAGCGTGCGCTGGGCGGTCAGCTCGGCGCGCATCGCGCGCGTGAACCTGCCGTGGGCGTCCATGCACTCGACGAACACGAGGAGGGAGACCACCAGCACCGATGGGCCGACCCAGGTCGACACCTGCTCCCGGTCCACGAGGGCAGCGGTCCCGACGAGCACGAACAGCAACCAGGCCAGACGGGCACTGGGAAGGGCGACCGCGTACACCCCGAGGATGCCGGGGAGGCTGTACATGAGCACCAGCATCATCTCCCACGTCGTCGTGGGGAACAGCGCCCCCACCAGGAGCAGTCCGAAGGCGACGATGCCGGCCAGCTGGACGTAGAACCGCCTCCTGGAGATGCCGTCCATGGGGGCGGAGTACTCGGACGCGAACGCGCCCATGAGGTAGAGCAGCACGCCCACCATCACGGAAAGGACGCCAGAGAGCTCCACCGGCAAGTACGGGAGGACGTCCGAGCTGCGCGACAGAAGCTCCATGTACCGCGGCGTGTCCGCGTAGAGTGCGGGGATCAGCAGCAGCAGCGCGCAAAGCGCTACCACGCGCGTCGTGTCGCCGAGAAATGGCCCGCGCTCGTCGCTCGGGCGCGTCCATGACAGGATGGACGCGGCCCACCCCCTGTCGCTCGCCTTGTCAGGGGGCGGCAACGCGCATCACCTCCAGCATCTCGCTCGGTCTCAGGGTCACGGGCCAGTCGAGCGTCAGCACCCCCCTCTCGCGCAGCGCGGAGACGTCCATCTCCACCTGGAGGCGCGTCGAGTCCTGCTCGACCGGCATCCTGTAGGTCCTGATGCCCGCCTGGAAGTCGAACGGCTCCACGCGGATGACCACGACATGCCTCCCCCGCAACCCCAGCTCGGCCAGCTTGGCGGTGAGCGTCGCGTCCGGGGCGAGCGAGGTCAGCACCAGCAAGCGGGTCCTGAAGGACATGTGGGCGGAGGCGAGCTCGTACGCCTCCTGGAACGTCGTTTCGCCGCCGGACGACGCCCCCGTGAGCGCGTGGAGCACGTCGTCGAGCTGGCGCTGGCCAGTGCCTGGCGGCAGCACGAACGGCCTGCGCCCGTAGATGACGAGCCCTACGTCCCGTCGCTGGTGCACGAACTGCTCGACCAGGCAGGCGGCGAGCTCGACCGCGCGCTCGGCGCCGTTCAGGGTGGGCGTGCCGCTGAGGGCCGCGCTGCGCATGTCCACGAAGACCATGATGTCGGACGTGGTCTCCTGCTCGAACTCGTTGACCATGTACTTGCGAAGCCGGGCCGTGGCCTTCCAGTTGATGAACCGGTACGGGTCGCCCTGCTGGTACTCGCGGATGTGGAAGAACTCCGTGCCCATCCCGAGGCGGCCCCTCGCGCGCTGCCCCACCTCCGGGATGGCGGAGGGCATGTGCCGCGGCCTCCACGTCGCGATGTCGAGGGCGGGGTGCACGGTCAGCAAGTCGCGCACGTCGATGGTCCTGTCCGTCCATCCGAGCCCGAAGAAGTCGCGGGAGCGGACCCTGAGCGGGCCGACGCGCATGTAGCCGCGAAGCGGGCAGTAGAGACGGTACCCGACCTCGAGCCGGTCGCCCTCGCCGAGGTAGACCATCGTGCTCACGACCCCGCCGTCCAGCCACAGCCGGTCGCTCAGCTCGTCCTGGACCTCGATGATGCGCTCCGAGTCCGACCTGGCCTCCACCGAGAGGTCGACCGAGACCTGGTTGCCGACGTGCGCCACCTCGTCCGAGAGCCTGCGCTCCACGTGCAGGCGCACAGGCCCCGGGGCCGAGCCGATGATGGCGAACACCAGGAGCACCAGCCCGATGAGGCACGCGCCCCCGTCATCGTAGTAGAGGCCGCCGATGACCAGAACGGTCCCCACGCCGAGGAGCAGCACCGCCTTGCGGGTGAGCGTCACCCCTCACCCCCGCCGGTCCCGTCCCTCATGCCACTGGCCTCGACCTCGATGACCACATCGACAGGCTCCAGCCCGTCGGGTGCCTTGGGCTGTCCCGGAGCCGGCGCCCGCGCGGGAAACGGCGAGGGGGCGATGCCCTGCGCCGTTGCCCCGCCCGGCCGCCCCGTACCGCTCGCCTGCGCCGCCGCATCTGCCGGCCAGTGACCGTACTGCGACCTTATCTCGCGCTCCAGCGCCTCGAGGCCGGAGGTGTCCAGCGCGCGCTCCTCCAGGCTGCTGCGAAGCCCCCACTCGGACAGGTCCTCGGGGAGCGAGCCGATGTAGGCCGTGTAGTAGTCCCACGGCGACATGTGATAGCGGATGCGCGTGCGCTCGAGTATGATGGCGCGCAGCCGGTAGTAGATGGGGAAGCGCTCGAACGCGGGGTCGAGCATCACGCTCGCCGGGTCCTCGAGCACGTCGTGGTGGAGCAGCTGCTTGGGCGACCTGGCCACGAGCAGGCCCACGATGAGCAGGACCAGCAGGAGCACGCCCGCGTAGACCGCGCCCCATGCGATGCTGAGAGCGCCCTCCGCGACCGAGTAGAGCACGCGCTGCACCACCTCGCCGGAGCCCTCAGGCGTGTGCCGGCTCTCATCGAACACGACCAGCCTGCCAGGGTAGGGGCGCACCTTGTCCACGAGCGCGAGCGCGAACCCCATGTTCTCGCGCTGCGTGAGCATCCCGTTGATGAAGATGGAGGGGTCCGAGATGAAGAAGACGGTCCCGCCGGATATCATGTCGACGCGCGCGGCCACGTGCACGCTGGCGATGGGCTCCTCGGGGTCCTTCTCGACGTCGGAGTCGATGTCCAGCCAGCACGTCGAGGGCGTCGACGAGAGCACGTCTTTGCCCAGCCACCTCTCCGCGACGAGGTAGCTCGCGTCGTTGAGCAGCACGTCGTACGTGACGGTGGAGTTGCGCTCGGTGCGCATGCTCACCGGGACGATTCGGCCCCCGACCTCGGGGCCGAAGTACCTGACGGGCGTGCCAGAGAAGGCCAGTCCGAAGGACCTGGCGATCGTGTCCCCGAACCCGAAGTCGTCCGCGACCACCAGCGTGCCGCCATAGACGGAGACGAACGACACCAGGGCGTCCACCTCCCGCGCGGTGTAGTCGCGCTCCATGCCGATGACCATTATCACAGTCTCGCTCGGGTTCTCGAGCTGCTCGATGGCGACGATGGTCGAGGCCGTGCAGGCTGTGGGGATGCCCTCGTCCTCCAGGGTCGAGCGGAGGAGGTCTAGGTCGTCCCAGTCGTCGTCGTAGGCGCTGAGCTGCGGCCGGGCGGCGTAGTCCGAGGCGGCGTCGATGGCCCAGATGCCAGCGATGACGAGGAGGACCCCCAGCGCGGTCGCGGCACCCCGCACCCACGCCCCCGACCTCGACGTCATGCGCCGCACCACCTCCGCACCGATCCCGCGCCAGGCCCCCGCGCGGGGGTCCTCACCTCGCTGGCGCGAGGCCGCCCTCGGGGCCCGTCCTGCCGGTGCCGCCCGACTCGGGATAAAGCCCGGCAAAGTACCATCCTGGGGTCATCGCGTCCCTGATGGCGCGCAGCGCGTGCGCGGCGCGAAGGCCGAAGTCCTTCGCGAGCCTGTGCGAGCTGTACCGGGCCTCCTCGAACAGCCATGTGAGCTCGTCCAGGTCCCGCTCCGGCACGCCGAGGAGCGCCTCGTGGATGGCGAGCTCGAACTCGCGCACCGTCCACCACTCCTTGCGCAGGAAGTCGTAGCTGCGAAGGACCTCGCACAGGCCCATGTACGCGCGGATGATGACCCTGCGCACCTCGTCCAGGTCGTCCATGTCGAGCCGGTAGAGCTCCTCCTCGGCTATCTCGAGCACGCGCTCTATCTCGCGCACGTGCACGCGGCGCCACACGAGGTAGAGCGCGAGGAGCCCCGCCGCGCCGAGCAGCGCCACGATGGCGCGCACCTCCCCGCTCCAGGCGGGGAGGCGGTCCCGCGACACCGGGGACGGCGTGATGTTCGGGGGCAGGTCCGGTTCATCGGTCGGGCCCGTGCTCCCGTTCGTGCCGGTGCCTCCCGGATCGGCCGGCTCGTCCGGCGGCGTCGTGCCGCCGCCGTTGCCCGGCCCGGGCGGGAGTACCTCGGGCGGTCCCGTGGACGTGCTGTCGAGGGGATTGCTGCCCATGGCGACCTCGAGGCCGTCCTTGAAGCCGTCGCCGTCGGTGTCGTTCACCAGCGGGCGGGTGCCCAGCTCGCGCTCCTCGAAGTCGCTGAGCCCGTCGTCGTCGGAATCGGGGTCGAGCACGTCCGTGCCCATCTCGCGCTCGACCACGTCCGGCAGCCCGTCGCGGTCGGAGTCCATCGCCCTGTCGTCGTCCGTGGGGTCGTCCACCGGGTTCGTCCCGGCCGCCACCTCGGCGCTGTCGATGGCCCCCCCACCGTCGGTGTCGTTGAGGGACGGATCGGTGCCGACGGCCCTGACCTCGAGCCCGTCCGAGAGCCCGTCGCCGTCCATGTCGCGCTGCGACGGGAGCGTGTGGGTGATGTAGACCTCCTCGTAGTCGGTAAGGCCGTCCATGTCGGTGTCGAGGTTGGTGTCGCTCGTGAGGAGGAGCGCCTCCTCCTCCCTCGAGAGGCCGTCGTTGTCCGCGTCCAGGTCGTCCCTGTTCCTGATGCCGTCGCCGTCGAAGTCGGAGTCGGGGTCGCGCGGGTTCGACCCCGGGTCGCCCGGGTCCGGGACAATCCAGCTGCCGTTCCCGGTACTGGGGCCCCCCGGCCAATCCGGTGGCCACCAGCCGGGCCTCAGCTCATCCTCGGGGTGGATGATGCCAGGGACGTTCACGCTGGACCGGGGGGCGGAGGTCCCGAAGCTCTCGTCGTCCAGGGGGTTGACCTTCATGGGGTCGAACCGGACCCAGCCCATGCCAGGCACCAGGCACTCGGCCCACGTCCACTCGTGGTACTTGAGGACCGTGATGTCGTCCGCGCCGATGATGCCGCCCCTGTAGCCGACCACGAGCCGCGCTGGCACGGCCATCGAGCGGGCGAGCAGCACGAACGCCGAGGCGATGTCCCTGTGGGTGCCCTTGTGCTCATCTCCGAACATCACCCATGAGGCGCCGTCCGCGCCCTCGGTCACCTGGGCGACGTGGGATGAGACGACGCGGCACTCCTGGAAGACGGCGGCCGCGGCCGCGAGCGCGCGCTGCAGCACCGAGGGGCCTGAGGCGTTCGCGAGCTCGGCGCCCGTCGAGACGAACCGTGCGTCGATGCCCTCCGGGAGGGCCAGGTAGTCCGCGGCGGCCTCGAGCTCGCCGGGCGTCCACCTGGACTCGGTCGCGTTCGCCAGGTCGTAGATCACGGATGCGTAGGCGATTGCCAGGATGGGCATGGTCGACTGCAGCTCGCCTGACTTGTAGGGGACGACCTCCACCTTGGGCGGCAGCGTGAGCCCCACGGTGCGCGGGAGCCCCAGCACGGGCACGTAGCCCGTCCACGAGCCCAGGAAGGTGATGTTTGTCACGACCTCCCTGTGACGTATCTGGCCGAGGAGCCGCTCCACGCCCATGACGCGCGTGCCCGGCGTCGCGACCCAGCCGTCGGGCTGGTAGGAGTCGAACGTCGCCACCTTCCAATAGAGCGAGGTGGAGCTGGTCCTGGCGGCGAACACCGGCTGCATCAGGTCGGGGTCGAGGACGGACGGGGGCTCGGTCGCAACGTCCCCCCTCTCGGAGCCATAGTAGAGGCCCGAGGTGCCCCGGTCGGACCTGGGGTTGGTACCGAGCTCGTACTCCTTGCGGTTGCTGATGCTGTCGTTGTCGTCGTCCGCACCCGGGTCGTCGACGCCGTAGTACGCCTCCCAGTCGTCAGGCAGCCCGTCGTCGTCGACGTCGGCCGCGCTCAGCCGCCGGGGATCGTAGAAGTCGAGCAGCCCGTCGCCGTCCGTGTCTGGCGCCGCGGGGTCGGTGCCGAGGAGCACCTCGGTGCCGTCCGCGACCCCGTCGTCGTCGGAATCGGCGTCGTTGATGTTCGGGCGGCTGTCCTTGTCCAGGTCGGAGAGCGGGCGCATCAGCTTGCGCAGCTGGCCATTGCTGATGTCGCCGTGGAGGTGACGGTGCCAAGGTCCGACGGTGGCCTCGCCGGACGACCTGGTCGTCCAGTAGATGTACTCGTCACCGTCCTGGATGCCGTCCCCGTCGGTGTCGGGGTCGAGCGCGTCGAGGCCCATCTCGCGCTCCTGCTCGTCCGTGAGGCTGTCGCGGTCCGAGTCTTTGATGCTCACGATGCTGTCGGAGAGGTCGCTGTACCGTGTGTGGGCCGAGGCCCTGAAGGGATCCGTGACCGAGACGATGGCCGCGCATAGGAGCATCGCGGTGATGCCCAGCACGAACAGCCGGCCACGCATGCTTTCAACCCCTCGGGTACGGCGCCATCGACCGCCCGCCTGACACTGACTCTGTCGCGGCCCCCTTAAAAGGTTTCCCGTACCGTTGTTTGAATAGCGTCTCTCATCCGTTATATATTCTTTGGAACACGCTTGGAACCGTCAGCGACCGCCAGGCATGCCTAGGCAAGGCCCGAGAAGTAGTATGCCAAAATGTATATCCCGATGCCGGCGAGCATCAGACCCGATATCAGCTTGACCTTGCTGGGCGAGATGCGCAACCGCCCCGAGAGCCTGCCGCTCCCGAGCCCCACCGCCATCGTGATGAGCACCATGCACGCGGCCGCGGAGATGGAGAAGACCAGGAAGATGAGCAACGAGGACATGAAGGAGCCCTGTGCGGCCGACAGGAAGATGAGCGCGATGATGACGGGCGCCATGCATCCAGCCGAGGCCGCAGCGTATCCCATGCCGTACACGAAGAGCCCCACGTATCCCCCCTCCTCGGCGGCCGCCTCGAGCGCGCTGGCGGGCGCATCCGTGGCCACCACGTTCCGGGCCGATACGCGACCCACCGCGCGCCTCGCTGTGGCCAGCCCCCACCGGACGGGCGTGGTGAGGTAGGCCACCATCGTGCCCATGGACAGGTTGAGGAGGATGACCGCGGCCATCAGGATGAGGAGCACGCCCACGATGGGCTCGAGGACGAAGATGTACTTCGATATCGCGCTCCCGAACAGGCCGACGAGGAAGGCGACGAGCATGTACACCGTCACCAGGCCCGCGGCCGCCACGAGCCCGCCCTTGACCGCCTTGCCCAGGCGCCTCGCCTCCCTGAGCCCCATGTAGTATGTCATGTACCCTGGCAGCATCGGGAACGAGCACGGGGAGAAGAACGTCACCGTCCCCAGCACGACGGCCCACGCCAGCAGCCCGGCGCCGGTGGTCGCGGCCGCGCCGATGGACACGATGCCCCCGCCGCCCGCGGCCGCCTCGTCGATCTCCTTGCCCAGCTCGTCGGCGCTGACCGCACCCTCGGCGGAGAAGGTCGCGCGGCCGCGCGGGTCTATGACGATGATGCGGGGGATGAACTTGACCGAGAACGTCGTGAAGAAGTCCTGGTCGTCCGTGTCCATCGCGAACCGCCATCCGGCCCTGTACTCCGCCTTGAACGCCCGCAGCTGCTCGGGCGTCTCCTGTGGGTCGATGTCGATGGTGATGAGCTCGATGCGGGAGCCGTAGTCATCATAAGCGCGCTCGAGGTCGGCCATGGCGGCGCGGCAGTCGGGGCACCAGGTGGCCATCATGTCGAGCACGACCACGCGGCCACGGAAGTCCGAGAGCTCCACGTCGTCGCCGTCGAGGTCCGTGAACGCGATGTCGGGCACGCGCTCGCCGCTGCTGGAGGAGCCCGCGCCCGAGGCCACGAAGACGCCGCCGAGGACGAGCACGAGCACGAGCATGGCCGCGACGGCCTTGCGCGTGGGCGCGTCGCGCGACCTCCACATCGTGACCAGGAGCAGCAAAGTGATGAGCGCGAGCACCGCGATGGCGGCCATCGAGGATGAGGCCATGCCCGTCGCGCCGGTGGTCGCCGCGCCCTCGACCGCGTGCTCGAGAGCCGCCGTCTTGCCGATGGCGCCCTTGCCGTCGGTGTAGAGCACCACGAGCCAGACCCTGTCGGCCCCGCCCACGTCGATGGTGGCGGTCGCGGTCGCGTCCGAGTAGGCGTAGCACGCGCCGGAGTCGTCGCAGACCTCCTGGCCTGCGAGGCTCATTGTGGCCGCGCTCCAGTTCGCGGACGTGGCGCCCTCGGTGCTCCAGAACACCGCCGCGGACGCCGCGCCGTCTGGGTCGCCGATGTACGCCTCGACGCTCACGCCGTCCGCGCCCTCCGTCACCCTGACGTCCCCCACGGGGTCGGCCGAGTTCTGGCGGTCGTGCGCCGTGGACGCGGGCGTCGCGGACTCCACGCACCTCGCCACCGCGTTGGGGTTGCCCTGGGTGCCGTCGGACGAGTCCGTGTCGTCGAGGTCGAAGATGGCCGCGACCGCGGTCACGTCCTGGGGCTTGACGGGCACGGGCGTGCCCTCGGGGTAGTCCGCGCCCTCCTCCACGACGATGTCCGGGATGGCCCACGCGCCCGCGAACACCGCGGACTCCCCCGCGGCCATCTGCACGGACTGGCCCTGGATGGCATAGCCGCGGAACACGTTGTGGTTGAGCACCTCCTGCTCCTCGACCGTGCTCCAGGCCGTGACGTCGTCCTCGACCATGAACACGTAAAGCTCGCCCCGCAGTTCGCGGTTGAGGAGCAGCCTGCCCATGCCGAGGTACTCGACCTTGACCACGACGGCCCACTCGCCGTCCTGGTAGTACTGCTCGACGTCCATGTTGATGTACTTGAAGTCGGGTATTATGCCCCCGCGGATGGGCTGGCGGGGGTTGATGTGGGGCATGTAGCGGACCTCCGCGCCTTCGAGCGCCGCCTGCGCGTTGGCCTCGTCGGGCGTGGGTCGGCCGTACATGCCGCCCAGCTCGGACCATCCGCCGTCAATCTCGGCGTCGGGGGTGCCGGACACCCCGGGCTGGTAGTGGCGCATGCGGTCCTGGCTCTCGTCTGTCGCGAGGCCGTCGACGCCACCGCCGTTGAGCTCGTGGAAGCAGACGTAGGTCCACGGGACCGTCACGTCGGCCATGGACGACTCGTACAGGCCCTCGATGGCGCCGTGGGGGCCGGCCATGCAGCTGGGGCATGACAGGCCCGTGAAGAACTCGAGGAGCGGGCGGTGCGCCCTGTAGCCGCTGGGGACCGCGAGCGGCGAGATGGTCGGCGATGCGCCGTCCAGGTCGTCACCGGTGCCCGGGAGTGCGCCAAGGACCGGCGCGGCAAGGAGCGAGGCGAGCACGAGGACCGCGAGAGCGCGCGCGCCCAGCGCCCACGCCCCTGCCCGCGCAGCCGTTGCCCGCCTCATGCCCTACCATCCCATCCAATGGACCCGTGTGCTACGGCCTCCGCGCCCGCTCAGCCGTGGTTGGGCTCGTAGGGGTTGAACATCGGGTCGCCGTGCAGTATGTAGTGGCCGTAGATGATGTACGCTATCTCGGGGCCGATGCCGTTCGCGATGCCGCCCTCGGCGTCCTCGGGCAGGTAGTCGTTCTTGGCGTCGCGCAGCGCCATTCCGACCGTCTTGTCGTCGCCGAGCACGTACTCGGTGAAGTACTCGCCCATCAGCACCGCGCCCTCGGGGTCCAGCCTGAGGTCCTCGTCGGAGCCGGCGTCGATTGTGCCGTAGGTCGAGCGCGTGGCGCCGATGAACGCGTTTATGCCGCCGTGGATGTACGCCTGCGAGAGCGCGTTCTCGGGGTCCAGGCCGTCGATGCGCCCGACCACGCACGAGATGAGGTACATCGTGGACGGGCCGAAGTCCATGTCGCGCACGTGCGCCACGTCGTATGCCGAGCCACCGGCGTACTTCGTGCGCGCCGATGGCACGTACCAGTAGTAGAAGCCGTGCACGCCGCCGATGATGTAGTTGGAGCCCTCCTGGAACTTCTGGGAGTTGATGCGGTGGGAGAGTATCTCAGAGGTCTGCTTGGGGTTGAATCCGCCCTCGTCGTACTCCTTGCTGACCTGGGTGATGAGCGAAGGGTACATGGTCTCGACGGGCAGCTCCGAGCCGAGGAACACGTAGCCGTTGCTCTTCCAGTCGCTGTGCACGTTGCCCTGCGTGTAGCCCTGGAAGTTGTCGATTATCTCGCGGTAGAAGAACGTGCGCGCGAGGAGCGCCGAGCAGTCGCGCGCGTCGTAGCCGTCGATGCGGCCCACGGGCAGCTCTATGTCGGGGTAGCTCGGGGAGACCTTGCCCTCGCCGAGGTCCATGGGCGCGTTCATGGGGTCCATGTTCACGTCGGCGAAGTGGATGTCGCCAGGCTCGCCGTAGCCCTCGCTGACCTCGCCGCCGGGGAAGTAGTAGTGCGGGACCATGTTGGTGTCCGCGATGATGCCGACGCCGATGGGGTTCCGGTAGTAGTGGTCCGCGAGCGCGTTGAGCGCCGCGCCGTCGTCCATGAGGCTGGGCGAGTCCTGCCCCACGAGGCGCGCGAGCGTGTGCACCGTCTCGTTGTGGATGTCCATGGCCTTGATGTTCGCGGTGGCCATGCTCGCGGAGTTGAAGGTGGGCTCGCCGCAGTCCACGCACCCGAGGTAGGCGGGGCTCATCAGCGCGTACTCTGGGTCCGCCATGACGATGCCCGTGCGGTAGGCCGTGAGGTAGGGCGCGAGCGAGGAGAGGTCCTCCATGAGCGGGTAGACCGGCGACGCGAGCTTCTGGACGACGATGTCCAGGTAGAACCAGTCAGGCTCGGCCTGTATCTTGCCGAACGGCCCCGGGGGCCGCCCCGCCCAGATCTCCCGCGCGCCAAGCTGCACCAGGTGCTTGCCAGGGTCGTTGTTGAACGCCCCGTCGAAGTCGACGACGCGGTACTCGCCGTCGATGCGGCCCGCGGGCGTGCCGAAGAACAGCTCCTGGGCCGCCGCGCCCCCCTCGTCGTTCTCGTCGCCGTCGAAGACCCACGCGTAGATGCGCGAGCCGATCTCGTCGGCCCACTGGTTGCCCCTGAACTTGAGGGTGAACCGCAGCAACGCGTACTGGTAGTCCGCGGGGACCTCGAACTCGTACTCGACTTGGTTGTCCACGGGCGTGGTCGCGGGCACGATGCCCGAGTCCTTGGTCGAGTGGTCGTAGATGAGGTCCTCGAAGTGGTAGTTCGTCGAGGTCTCGACCTCGATGGGCACGATGTCCTCCGGGTTGGCGACGGTGAGGTAGGACACGTCGGACGCGAGCCCGCGGGGCTCGCGGATGAAGGTCGTCATGATGTCCTGGATGGCCTCGACGGTGGCGAGGCGCATCACCTTGCCGTAGCCGGGCGCGTCGCCGAGCGCGATGGTGTAACTCACTCCGAGTCCCGAGAGGGCCGATGTGACGCCCTCGCAGACCTCGTCGGTGACGATGAGGGGGATGTTGACGTAGCTCGCGAGCGCGGCCGCCGCGACCGCCAGCTCGTAGCCAGATTGGCCGGGCCTCACGATCATCGCGCCGTCCGAGGAGGACCAGAACTCCTTGGCAGTCTCGAGGGAGGCGTGCTTGGGGTCCACGCCGTCCACGCGATAGCTGATGGGCACGCCCAGCTCGCCGACCTGGCCGATGGTGACGGTCCTCTCGCTGTCGAACGCGCCCAGGAACCTCTTGACGGGGAGCGAGGGCTCGTCGCCCGCGACCAGGAGCGGGACGGCCTGCTGGGAGCCGACGTCGTCGTAGTAGCACGCGACGGGCGCGCCGATGACGGCCAGCCACGGGGAGGAGTCGCTCACCACGACCGAGCCGCCCTGCTCGAGGCCGGTGCGCTCGGAGAACGAGTTGAGGAGGTCGTCGAGGGTCGCCGGGCCCCCCTCGCCGGAGGCCGGGCCGAGGATGACGAGCACCGAGGCCAGCACGAGCACTGCCACCGCCGTGAGGGCGGAGAGCTGCCTCTTCCTGGACGCCATTGCGAACCTGTACACCTTCACGGGGTATCGCACGAGGTCACGCACGGGCTTGAGCGCCATCGTCTGCACCTACCTAGCAGTAGCTACGGGCCATCGATTCCTATGCACGCCTGGATATATATGGGTTTTGGAATGGAATGGGACGATGGACGCCCCCACAGGTAGCGGCCCGCGGGCATGGGGTGCGCCCGCCCTTGCGCTCTCCACTCCTGGCACTCCTGGCACTCCTGGCACTCCTGGCACTCCTGGCACTCCTGGCACTCCTGGCACTCCTGGCACTCCTGGCACTCCTGGCACTCCTGGCACTCCTGGCACTCCTGGCACTTCCCTGGGCGCGTGATGGCGACGCGCGCACGTCAGCGCGCGCCATCCGCACAGGCGCGCACGCTCTGCCCGCCGCGCGAAAGAACCCATTTTAAGTCCAAAGCCCTGTCGGGTGGACGTGCTCGTGTCCACCGACGTGGGCGGGACCTTCACCGACTTCGTGGTGCTCGAGGGCGGCCACGTGCGCATGTTCAAGGTGCCCTCCACCCCGGACGCGCCCGACCGCGCGGTGGCGGACGGGCTGCGCGCGCTGGGCCGCAGCGACGTCGCATCGTTCTCGCACGGCACGACCGTCGCCACGAACGCCATCCTGCAGAGGTCGGGCGCGCGCGTCGCGCTCGTGACGACGGCGGGCTTCGAGGACATTTTGGAGATAGGCCGGCAGGCGAGGCCCTCGGTCTACGACCTCAGGGAGTCGAGGCCCGAGCCGCTCACCCCCGCGCCCATGCGAGTGGGCGCGCGCGAGCGCGTAGACCACCACGGCACGGCCATCCTCCCCCTGACGGGCGAGGAGGCCGAGCGCGTCGCGGACGCGGTCGAGGCCACGGGCGCCGAGGCCGTCGCGGTGTGCCTGCTGCACAGCTACGCCAATCCCTCGCACGAGGCCATGCTGGGCGAGGCCTTGAGGGCAAGGGGGCTGGAGGTCTCGCTCTCGAGCGAGGTCCGGCCCGTGTTCCGCGAGGTCGAGCGCGGCTCGCTCGCGTCGCTGGACGCGCACGTCAAGCCCGTGGTCAGGGGATACCTCAGACGCCTGCGGCGCGCGCTCGCCCCCTACGGCCCCGCGGGCTTCCTCGTGATGGGCTCGCACGGCGGCGCCATCCCCGACGCGGTCGCGGCCGAGAGGCCCGCGCGCCTGCTCCTGTCCGGCCCCGCGGGGGGGGTGATCGCATCGGCCGCACTGGGCGCGAGGTCAGGTGTGGGCCGCCTGTTCACGTTCGACATGGGCGGGACGTCGACAGACGTGGGCGCGGTCGTCGACGGCACGCCCCTGAGGGCGTCGTCGACCGCGGTCGCGGGCCTGCCGGTGGGCATGCCCACCGTGGACGTCGTGTCCGTGGGCGCTGGTGGGGGGAGCCATGTCTGGGTGGACCCCGGGGGCGCGCTGCGGGTCGGGCCGAGGAGCGCGGGGGCGGACCCGGGCCCTGCCTTCTACGGCCGCGGGGGTCACGAGGCGACCGTCACCGACTGCCACGTGCTCTCGGGCACCCTGCCCCCTGACTTCCTGGACAGGTACGGCATCAGGGGAGACCTCGCCGCGTGTCGCGCGGCCTGCGGCCGCGCCGCGGACGCCGCGGCGCTGGACCTGGACGGCCTGCTCCTCGGCGCGAGGGACGTCGCGGACGCCACGATGGCGCGCGCCTTCCGAGTGCTGCTCGCGGGGCGGGGGCTCGACCCCCGGGACTTCGCGCTCGTGGCCTTCGGCGGTGCGGGCGGGCTCCACGCGGCCTCGCTCGCGCGGTCCTTGGGCTTCCGCCGAGTCGTCGTGCCGCTGGCCGCGGGCGCGTTCTCGGCCCTCGGCATCGCCATGTCCGACGTGGTCATCGAGCGCGACCGCACCGCGCTCGCGCCCGTGGAGGCCGCCCAGGGCATCCTCGAGGGCCTCGTCCCCGAGCTGCGGCGCGAGGCCGAGGCCGAGCTTGCCATGGCGGAGGTGGGGCCCGACGGCGCGGCCGAGGAGCTCGAGGCCGACATGCGCTACCGCGGGCAGAGCCACGAGCTCACGGTGCCGTTCACTCGCGCCCACCCCCCCTCGGCGGGCGCGCTCCACGGCGCGCACCAGGCCGCCTACGGGCACTCGGACACCGCGGAGGCGGTGGAGCTCGTCAACGTACGGCTGAGGCTGAGGCTGCCAGGCCCCGTCGTCCGGTTCGAACGCCTCGCCGACGACACGGGCGCGCGACCGCGCCACGTGAGGCAATCGCTCTTCGACGAGGGGTGGTTGCCCACCGCCGCGTTCGCGCGCCCCTCGCTCGGCGCGGGGGCCGCCGGCGACGGCCCCGCGGTCATCGAGGGCGAGGGCGAGACGACGGTGGTGCCGCCCGGCGCGAGCTGGTCGGTCGATGAGTGGGGCGACTTATGGCTGGAGGTGGGATGACGCTCTCGGCATCCGACCTGGAGGTCATGCGCCAGGCCCTGACGTCGGTGCCCGAGGAGATGGGCGTGGTGCTCGTCAGGTCGGCCTACTCGCCCAACATCAAGGAGCGCCACGACGCCTCCTGCGCGGTGTTCGACGCGCTGGGCAGGATGGTCGCGCAGGCCGAGCACATCCCCGTGCACCTGGGCTCGATGCCGCTCGCGGTCGAGGGGCTGCTGCGCCTCTCCCCACGGCTCGGACCGGGCGACGCGTGGGTCGTCAACGACCCCTACGCGGGCGGCTCGCACCTGCCGGACATCACGGTCATCTCCCCCGTCGTCGAGGGGGGTGGCGATGTGGCGGGCTTCGTCGTCAACAAGGCGCACCACGCCGACGTCGGCGGGCCCACGCCGGGCTCGATGGACCCCACCGCGCTCGCGCTCGATGACGAGGGCGTGGTCATCTCGATGCAGCCGCTCGCCGAGGGCGGCCGCCCCGCGGGGCCCGTTTGGGAGCTGCTGAGGGCGCGCTCGCGAACCCCAGACGAGCGCATGGGCGACCTGCGCGCGCAGCTCGCGGCCAACGCGGTCGGCGCGGCCCGCCTCGCCGCCTTCGTCGGCCGCTACGGGAGGGCCACGTGGCGCGCCTTCTGCGACGAGGTCATCGAGTACTCCAGGAGGCGCATGGAAGTCGCCCTCTCTGGGCTCGTGGAGGGGACCTACTCGGCCTCGGACGTGGTCGAGGCGCCCACGCCCGGCCCGGGCGAGGACGAGGGCGTCGTGGTCCCGCGCATGCACGAGCTGCGCATAAACCTCGCGGTCAGCGTCGCGCGGGGGCGCGCCCGCTTCGACTTCGCGGGCACCTCGCCCCAGGTGGACGCGCCGCTCAACGCCCCCCTCTCGGTCACGCTCTCGGCCGTGTACTACGCCCTGCGCGCGATGACCGACCCCACCATCCCCCCGAACCACGGGTGCTACTCGCCGGTGGAGGTGGTGTGCCCCCGCGGCAGCCTGCTCGACCCCACCCCCCCGCGGCCCGTGAGCGCTGGCAACGTCGAGACCTCGCAGCGCGTCGCCGACGTGTGCCTGCTCGCACTCGGCCAGGCGCGCCCCGAGGGCGGGCTCGCCATGTCCCAGGGCACGATGAACAACGTGCTCATCGGCACCGAGGGCGAGGGCGCCTTCACCTTCTACGAGACCCTGGGGGGCGGGGAGGGCGGCTCGCCCTGGCGGCGGGGCATGTCGGGCGTGCACACGCACATGACCAACACGCGCAACACGCCGGTTGAGGCGCTCGAGGCGGCCTACCCCCTCCGGGTGAGGCGGCTGGCACTGCGGAGGGGCAGCGGGGGCGTGGGGAGGCACCCAGGCGGCGACGGCCTGGTCAAGGAGGTCGAGCTTCTCGCCGATGCCGCCGTGCTCACCCTCGTCGCCGAGCGGCGCGCCCATCGGCCCAGGGGTGCGGACGGCGGCGGGGACGGGGCGACCGGCGCCGATGCCGTCGTGCGCGACGGTCGTCGGATCCCCCTCCCGTCCAAGTGCCGCGCCGTCCTCAGGAGGGGCGACGTCGTGGTCGTCGAGACGCCTGGTGGCGGAGGATGGGGGGCCCCGACGTTCGACCAGGACAGGTCCTTCCGCTGAGGTGCCCTCCTGGCCAACGATGGGATTAACCTTTATTATGTACGTCTCCCATCGAAAAGGATTGTCCAACAGGGTGGTTGCGTGTCCAAGTCCGGTCCCATGAATGGTCTCCCATCCTTGGTCACATGTCTCCTAGCATTGTCGCTCCTCGTCTGTCCCCTCACGCGCGTCGATGGGGAAAGCGCGGTAGTCCCGTGGGTCATGGAGGTCGAGACCGACCGTGATTCAGTGAATCTGGGGTCTGGGGAGACCGGGCTTGTCCAGCTCAGCATCCGCAGCATCTGCAACACAACAATGACGGTCGCCATCAGCTACACTCCGTACCTCTATTATTCCAACAGCTACGAGGTGACGGTCGAACCGACCGAGTTCACGCTCGAGCCCGGCAGCATCCAGAACATCTCCATCGTCATACGCTCCAACGGGAACATCCTGGAGAGCTTCCGAGAGTCGTACATCTCCCTCTCGGTCCGGGCCCACATGGACCATCCATGGGAGGGGATGGACGAGCACACGGCGGTCTGGATGGCCGACATCGAACTGGATGACGACGTCAACGCCTACCTGGTCAGCCTCCCCCTCATCGTCGTTGCCGGACTCCTCTTGGTCTTGCGCTACCGATCGAGGCGGGCACGTACCATCCCCCCATCCTCATCTAGCGAGCGGACGTGAGCCCCCGACACCCCTGCGGAGGAAGGTCTCCCGGATTCAAGGAACCGAGGACGCCCCATCAATCCCCCCCTGTCCGGTCTGGACAATAGTTTTTATGACCCCTACGGCATTCTCGGCCGATGCTCCGCTGCGACGTAGCCATCGTGGGCGCCGGGCCTGCCGGCTCGACCGCGGCCAGGTTCCTCGCCGCCTCGGGGGTCGACGCCCTCATCCTGGAGCGTGACAGGCTCCCCCACGACAAGCCGTGCGGGGGCGGCCTCCGGCCCGGCGTGGTGAGGAGGATCGCCCACATCAAGCGCCTCGCAGGCCGGTTCGTCGAGGGGGTCTCGACCGAGGCCGTCATCTCCACCCCGGGCGGCCCGTTCGTCACCCACAGGGTCCCCGAGGGGGGCCTCCCCATCATGTTCCAGATGCGCCGGTCGGTCTTCGACCAGGTCCTTGTCGATGACGCGGTCGCGCAGGGCGCGCGGCTCGAGGAGGGCGCGCGCGTCACCCGCGCCGCGGGCGGCGAGCGGGGCTGGAAGCTCGGGCTCGAGGACGGGCGCGAGGTGCGCGCCAAGGCCGTCATCGGCGCGGGCGGTGCCAACTGCCCCATCTCGAAGCGCATGCGCGTCGCGGGCGGCGCGCCCAGGTGCTTCCCGCGCGACCGGCTCGCGGTGTGCTGGACGCGCGAGTACGAGGTCGGCGAGCGGTTCGTCGAGGACTCCTACTCCGAGTCGCGTTGCATCCACATGACGCTGCGGCACGCGAACGTCACCGGGTACGCCTGGGCCTTCCCGAAGCTCGAGCACGTCAACGTGGGGTTCGGCGCCCTCATCGAGGACCTGAAGGGGGAGGACGGGCACAAGCTCGCCGAGGGCTACGTCGGCCAGCTCGTCAAGCGGGGGCTGCTGCCCCAGAGCCCTGGCGGGGGCAACTGGCAGGCGGCGCCCATCCCCATGGGCGGGCCCGCCGGCCCCGTCGTGCGGCCGGGCGCGCTCGCGGTCGGCGACGCCGCGGGGTTCGTCTCGCCGCTCGCCGGCGATGGCATCTTCTACGCGGTCGAGTCGGGCCGCATGGCCGCTGAGGTCATGCAGCGGGCACTGGGGGCCGGCGACATGACGCCCGAGTCCCTTCACGACTACCACAAGGCGTGGAAGAGGGCGTGGGGCGGCGAGCTGGAGACGCTCTGGAAGGTCGCCTCCAAGCTGTCCAAGGACCCCCTCACGGTGCTCGAGCGGGCGGCGTCCGACCCCAAGATGGCCCCCATCGTGGTGCGGCTGTTCCAGGGCGAGGGGGACGTCAACCGCAACGCCATCGCGCTCTACGGCCGCAGCGCCCTGGCCGCGCTGCGGTTCCCCCGCAGGGACGAGGAGCGCGCCGATGATGAGGAGCCCTGCTGAGCTGGACGCCTGGTCCAGCAGCCAGGACGGCTGCGAGATCGCGCCTCGGGACCAGCCGACCCCTCAGGAGCGAGCAATGAGGGCTAGGTCTGCGTGAAGAACTCGGGCAGGGCCCTCCGGCCTATCTCGACGTTCGCAGTCCCCAGAACAAGGTCCTTGCCGAACCACTCCTCAGGCATGCGGACGATCCTGATGGTCTCCCCGGGGTCGACCAGGCCGTCCGGGGCGCCCGCCTCCTTGAAGTAGATCCCTGCCGTCACGTTCTGCGCGCCTTCCGGCGGGAACGGAAGAAACGGGTCGCATTCGTAGAGACGCTCGGCCCCGACCTGGTACCCAATGTCCGACCATCTGGTCCTCTCCCAATCGGGCACCATGGATTCTATCGTGATGGTCATGTTCGGCAGCTGGCCAGGCCACCTCGGCATCATCGTGGGTCCTTTCGCCAGGCTCAGGGTGAATGACTCGTTCCATGGGTTCATGATGCGCGCCTGCCCTAGGATACTTCCCCGCTCACCGAGGATGGTTATACTCGCCATCTGATGTTTCCTAGAAAGCCCTATTGCTCCGATTATGTCACCCTCGTCGGGACTGCCCGGGTCGCCTTCCATATCGATGAAGTAGAGGTGGGGGGTGCTGGGCAGTTCCTCTGGGCGGGGCTCGAATGTGAGATTCTGTCGTTGCGAGGGAGAGAAGGTCGAAAGCACGACAGCGAGGCTGCTCCAAGTGACCCTGCCGACATCCCTGACAATGGTGATGGGACCTCTTACCTCCCAGGATCTGCTATCGTTCAGCCTATATGAGAGAACCGAGCTGATCTCAAAGGCGATCTCAGGCCGATATACGCGGTCATAGGCTCTGTCTTCTATGCAACCCATCACGGATGCCAGCAGAAGAAGTGGAATCGCGATAACACTTATCGTCTTCAACCGAGACCCCCCTTGATTCCCATGGGGGCAACGTTCCTGAACGCGGATACCGACCTGGGGCTCTGGGCTCAAATCCACCGCCCTCGCGAGAGGGGTGATGCTTGAACGTCCGCTTCGTCAAGGAGGCATCTTTGCTGGAATTAAGGTTTTCGTTTCCGTTCGCCCTCGTCATTGCAACAACCCTCAAATACCATCACCGACTTTAGTGAGCCGATGGATGAGCAGGACGCGTGGCACGACCGCTGGGCGAGGCAGCTCCCCCTCGACGGCTTCGGCGAGGAGGGCCAGCGCGCGCTCGGCCGCGCGACCGCGGCCGTGGTGGGCGCGGGCGCGCTGGGGAGCAGCTCCGCGGAGCTCTTGGCGCGGATGGGCATCGGCACCGTTCGCGTCATCGACCGCGACGTGCTCGAGGCGTCCAATCTGCACAGGACCCGCGTGCTCGGGGCGGCCGACATCGGCCGGCCCAAGGCCGAGGCGCTCGCCGAGCGGCTCGCCGCGCTCGCGCCCTGGTGCCGCGTGGAGGGCGTGGTCGAGGACGTGACGGGCTCGAACGCGCTGGGGCTGCTGCAGGGCGCGGATGTCGTCCTCGACGGGCTCGACGGCATGCGGGCACGGTTCGTGCTCAACGACGCGTGCCTCGAGCTCGGCATCCCTTGGGTGTACGGCGGCGTGCTCGCGATGGGCGGCCTGGTCGCTACGTTCCCCGCGGGCGGCCCCTGCCTCAGGTGCCTGTTCCCCGAGGTCCCCCCCGACGGCTCGGTGCCAGGATGCGAGTCGGAGGGCGTGCACCCCTCCGCCCCCTCCCTCGTCGCGTCGGTCCAGGTCGCGCAGGCGTCCCGCCTGCTCCTCGACGCCAGGCCCCCGCCGAGGCTCTTGGCCTTCGACCTGGGCGCGGACGACTGGCGCGTCGTCGACATCGAGATGCGCCAGGGCTGCCCCGCGTGCGGCCAGGGGCGGCGGGAGCACCTCGCCGCGGGCGACCGGGACATCATCGTCACCCTCTGCGGGCGCGGCGCGGTGCAGATCAGCCCGTCGGCGAGGCGGGGGCCCGTCGACCTCGACGCCAAGGCGGCCGAGTGGGGCGCCGAGGGGCTCGCGGTCCTCCGGCGCGGGCCGGTCCTCACGCTCGACATGGGCGAGACGAAGCTCCACCTGTTCGCGTCGGGCCGCGCGCTCGTGAAGGGCACCACCGAGCAGGCGGTCGCGAAGGGGATGTACACGAAGTACGTGCTCAGGTGAGGGGGTGTCGGGCTGGTACACTACGTGGCGCTCATGTCGGCGGGCATCGACTCCCCAGTCGCCGCGCACCTGATGCTCGAGAGGGGCGTGCGCCTCACCGCGCTGCACTTCGACAACCGCCCGTTCACCGACGACGCCGAGGTCGAGAAGGCCCGCCGGCTTCTGATGCGCCTGCGCGAGCTGCATGGCGAGGTGCCTGCCTTCCTCGTCCCGCACGGCGCGACCACGCAGCTGGCCATGGCCAGGGACGCCCCGCGCCGTATCGGGTGCCTGCTTTGCAGGCGCATGATGTTCCGCGTGGCCGCGCGGTACGCCCGCGGGAGCGGCGCGCAGGGCGTGCTCACCGGCGAGTCGCTGGGCCAGGTCGCGTCACAGACGCTCGCGAACATCTCCGTGGAGCACCTCGCCCTCGAGGGGCTCCCCGCCATCAGGCCGCTCATTGGCCTCGACAAGGAGGAGATCGTGGCCATCGCAAGGCGCATCGGCACGTTCGACCTCTCGACCGCCCCGGGGAGCTGCTGCACCATCGTGCCCGACAAGCCCTCGGTGGCGGCGAAGCGCGCGGAGGTGGGGGAGGCCGAGGCGAACGTCGACATCGAGGGGCTGGCGCGCGCGGCCCTGGAGGGGATGACACCATGGTAGAGCTCTCAGTAGTGCGGCCCTGCGAGGGCGGCTCGGGGACCGAGATTGTGCTCAAGCGACAGCTCGCGCTCGACATGGCGAGGTGCGCGAGGAACCTCTCCTCCGCCGGGTTGCGGGTCGTGGACTCGCGCGTGCTGCTCGTGGTCGAGGACCCGCCGAGGACCACCATATGGCCAACGGGCAGGATGATCGTCCAGACCGTGGACGCGAGCGAGGCCATCGCCCGCGCGAAGGACCTGCTCAGGCTGATGGGGGTCGAGTGACGAAGGCCCTGCTCACGGGACCGCCCAGGTGCGGCAAGACCACGCTCGTGGAGAGGATAGTGGGGCGCCTGCGTCCCACCGTGCGGCTCGCAGGCTTCTTCACGCGCGAGGTCCGCGAGGGCGGCGACCGCGTCGGGTTCGACGCAATCGCCCTCGACGGTCGCGAGGGCGTGCTCGCCAGGAAGGGCGGCGGGCGGGGCCCCCGCGTGGGGAGCTACGTCGTCGACCTGGCCTCGTTCGAGCGCGTCGGCGTGGGGTCGATCCTCGACCCGTCCGCCGAGGCCGTCGTCATCGACGAGATAGGGGCGATGGAGCTCCGCTCGAGGGCGTTCAGGGACGCCGTCACGGCCGCGCTCGACGGGCCCAGGCCCGTGCTCGCGACCATCCGCCTGGGGCCCGAGCCGTTCTGCGACGCGGTCAAGAGGCGCCCTGACGTCGTGCTCTTCACCGTGACCGCGCAGAACCGGGACGGCCTCGTGGACGAGGTGTCCCGCAGGCTGCTCGCCGCCTGCGGCCGCGCCTAGAAGTCGAACTCCTCGTGGGGCTGGAAGTCCACGACGGGGCACGGCCCCAGGCAGGAGCCGCAGTGGACGCAGGTGGCCGCGTCGAGCCTCACGCGACCGCACTCGATGCGCAGCGACCCCTGGGGGCACCTTGCCACGCACACGCCGCACCCCACGCACAGCTCGCCCCTCACGATGGCCTGGCGAGCCCTCTCGAGCAGCTCGACCGCTGCGGCGGGGGCATCACCGCGCGCGGTGAGCGCTCCCTCGGGGAAGACGTCGAGCCGCTCCCCCACCTCGACGCGGCCCTCCTCCTCGACGAGCAGCACGGGCCCGATGATGTTGAGCATCTCGCACGCGCGCGAGAGGTCGATGGGCCGGTCGAACGCGCCCTCGGCCGACACGCCGCCCTTCGGACAGTCCGACACGCCGGAGGCTCGCACGAACGAGAACGCGCTCCTCTCGAGCGCGAGCGTCCCCACGCCCGTCGACACGTGCGCGTGCTCGCGCAGGTGCTTGGGCAGCCTACGGAACCGCCAGAGGCCCAGCTCGAGGTAGAGCGCGTCCCGGCCCGTCGACCTGGCATAGGCCTCGAGGAACCCGCGCCACCGCGCGTAGCCGGGGAATCCGCGCTCGACCACCTCCAGGTCCGCGAGGTCGGACGCGGGGCACATGTAGCAGCCGATGCGGTCGAGCCCCCGGTCGTACCACACATTTAGACGCTCGCCGCGCGACATGAGGTAGAGCCACACGTCGAGGGCGGTCCACTCCTGGATGGGAGAGGCCCCGACCTGGCCGGGCACCCAGGGGTTCTCCCACACGCGCGCGCTCCTGGACCGGGGGCCCGACTCGTACCTCCTCTGCCCGATGAACGAGAGCACGCCGCCGGGGAACATCTCGCGCAGCGCGCGCGCGGCCGGTCCGAGCTTCTGCGTCTTGCAGCACCACCGGTAGTCGCGGGCCGGAGGGCCGAACCTGCGCGCGAGGGCGAGGAAGTCCTGGTCCGCGGCCGCGACGACGAGCTCGAGCGAGTGCCGGCGTGCGACGTCGTGGACGTGCTCGACGGTCTCCGGCAGCTCTATGCCCGTGTCCAGGAAGAAGACCGGCGGCCTCAGGCCGGCCTCGAGGACCAGGAGGAGGGTCGCGAGCGAGTCCTTGCCGCCCGAGAAGGACACCGCGATGGGGAGCCCCCTCTCACCCACTGTCCGCTTGATGAAGCCGACCGCCTCCGCGACCTGCCCGTCGATGTGGGGCCGGTTCGCCTTGACAGCGTCGTCCCACGTCCGCCTGCGGCCCGTCGTCACGAGGGCCTGCCCTGGGGCCCGGTGGTGCCTGACCTTGACGCACTGGCCGTGGTCCTCGGCCATCATCGCGGCGCCGGTCTTGCGGGCGCGGCCCACGCCCACCACGGAGCGGTCGGGCGCGAGCACCAGCACCTCGTCGTTGACCTCGATGGTCCCGGAGGCGGAGGCGATGCCGGGCGCGAGCACGCTCCCGCCACCCTCGATGAAGGGCACGGCGTCGGGGGCGAGGACCACGATGCCCCGCGAGGCCACCGGGGCCATGCGCGCGGCGCCCTCGAGCCGCGGGAGGAGCAGCCATCCCCTGCCGGGCTCGTACCTCATCGTGGCCAGCACGTGCCCGTTCGCGAGCACCTCGTCGAGGCGGTCCTCGGAGGGGCACCTGTTGAGGACGACGATGCCGTCGTCGTCGGGGAGCAGGGCGCGCCCGCAGCCCTCGCCGAACTGCGCGTCGGCCGCGGCCCGCACGCGCGCGATGTCGGCCTCGCGTGCGGGGCGCACGTCGCCCGGGGGCGTGTGCTCGACGCGCCTCGTGCGCCCCCCGCATGAGCCGCAGACGGGCTCGTCCGAGAGGGGAAGGTCGCACGCGTCGCACCACCGCAGCTGGAGGCGGCCGAGCCGCACCTGGGCCATGGGATACCACGGTGGAATGGCCGTTGGTATAAAAAGGTATTCGGAGGGGGGCCGGCCGCG
>Ga0316622_100000323_pt1 | contig 26701 bp, 25 predicted proteins | sample OWC_Aug_OW2_C1_D_FD_207646 | JGI IMG/M metagenome (GOLD analysis project Ga0316622, IMG submission 207646) | Wetland soil microbial communities from Old Woman Creek delta, Ohio, United States - OWC_Aug_OW2_C1_D5_C | ecosystem: Environmental > Terrestrial > Soil > Wetlands | place: USA: Ohio... | reverse complement strand
GGGCCCCGTCGGGCCGGGCGTGAGCGGGTCACGACCCGGGGGTCGGGAGTGCTCCTGTGGCAACCTCCTCGGTCGTGTTCGTTGCCGGGTCGTAGATCACGTGGCCGAGCTGTGGTCGCGTGAAGACGCGGCGACCGTCTATCGCCAGGGAAAATCCCTCCGCATGGTCCGGGTAGCGCACGTCGCCGTCCGGTCGGTCCCAGACGATTGTCAGGTCGTGCGCGCGATAGCGCAGTCCCGCCAGGGCGAAGTGGGGCCAGTCGAGCGCGGCGGGCTGCAGTTCGATCTTGTCGTCGGTGCGCGGGGTCAGGCCGACGACTCCCTCCACGACCAGTGACGGATACATGGAATGGAAGTCGTGGGAGATGTCGGAGGGTTTGGGACGGGGGGACGGTTGGTACGGCTCCCACTTCGAGTAGTACTCGTGCACGTTCGGCCGCCAGTAGGGGTCGAATGGGTTGACGCCGGGATACACCAGCGCGTTGTAACGGCGCATGAGTTCCATGAAGTGCGCGGGCGTGACGTGGTGCCCGTGGTAGTGTTTGAGCGCCTGGATGAGCGTCCGCGCACCCATGCTGATGGGGTGCGGTGCGATGTTGCGCGTCAGGCCGTCCATCTCCCACGTCCACCGCTTGTAGTGCTCTAGACTGGTGATGACCGGCGGGAAGCGCGCCCAAAATTCGCCGGGATCGACGAACTTGTCGAGCGCGCCGACGTAACGCGGCTCGTCCGGGGCCAGACGCGTGGTGAACGGGAAGAACCCGTGCAACTCGCGGACCCAGGCGCGGGCGCCGTCGCCGGCGCGTTGGGGGTAAAAGAATCGTGTGCCATCGTCCCACAAGCTGCCGAGAGCGGCCGCCCGTATGCGCTGCGCCAGCGCATCGAACTCGGCGGCGAGGGGCGCGTCGGCCAGGCTGCGCGCGAGTTCGGCAACGGCCGTCGCGTTGGCGTACACGAAGCTCGCGAAGTCGACCCGCTCCATGTCCGGGGGTTGGACGGACAGGTCCAGGCGCAAGCCGCAGAAGTACCAGAACGAGAGGATGTCGAGATCGTACCCGGTGATGCGCGGAATGTTGCGCTGCGGCAGGCCGTCGCCGTCGGGGTCGAACGTGGTCATCCACGCGCGCACGTCGCGCGCCGCCGCCTGCACCAACGGGGCCAGATCGCTAGTCGGCAGCGGATGCACACGGTGGAACTCGGCCAGCGCTTGGGCAATCCACTGCGAGTACATCTCGCCCCAGTATGGGCTGCCCGGCGGATCGACCACGGCCCCCACGGGGGAGAGGTTGGCGTAGGCGTTCCGCACGTGATCGCGACCGAAGGTCGGGTTGCGGAGGTACGTGAGGTCCTTGAGCTGCGCCGGCACCGCGAAGCTGATCTGATTGTCGAAGCCGAGTTTGCCCTCGTAGAAGCGGTAGCCCCGTAGGTCCGCCGTGTCGGCCTCCACCAGGTTGAAGCGCACGACCCACCAGCGATAATACCACATGATCTTGAAGCCGGGGTCGGCAGCGTCGAAGTAAGGCACGTTGCGGGCGAACCATAGATTGTAGTCGCGCTGGTGCTGCCCGAGGAGGTCGGGCGGAAGTGGAACGGGCGCGGCGGGCCGCGCGTTCGTCTCGAAACTTACGGCCACCTGCGCCTCGACAACAGCGCCGTCCGCCGGGACGTCGATGGTGCGCCGCAGTTGCACCGCCGTGGCGTCGACGACCGAGAAGTCCGGCGCATCGAGGTAGGCAAAGATGGGCAGCGACTGGTACGTGCCGCTGCCGAGCAGCGGCAGGGCGGGGCTCGGGTGCCCCTGCGGCATCGGCAGGTACTGCGACAGGACGTCCAGTGTCACCCGGTGCGCGCGGTTGTCGCTGCTGCGGACACGGTAAACCGTGGCCGCACGGTCATCGGCAGTGATGAACTTGTATTCCTCGACTCGCACCGGATCGAGATGGTACTCGACCACCGTGTGGCTCGGGGCGCGCAGGATCCGGTACTGATTGTCGTAGATGACCGCGGGCTGCCCGTCGATGGCGACGCGCACCTCGAAAAGCCGCCGCCAACAGAGGCCGGAGTGGAGGTAGCAGAACTTCCCGGCGAGGCCCGGCTGATGGAGCAACTCCTTGTTCCAGAGGCGCCGGCCGGACGACAGCAGCAACGTGTCATCGTCGAGCAGCAGCTCGCGTGCTTGTGATGCCGGCAGCCCGCCCGGGGGGAACTGGAATACCTGGTGCGCGAGCACGGCGTCGACGAACGTGCGCTCGAACTCGGCGCGCTGTGCCGGAGCCAAGCGCTCGAATGCGACCCAGGCCGCGAAGGGAGCCGCGTCGGGGGCGACGGGCACTGGTGCCGCGTGCCCCGGGCCGGGCACGACGAGGCACACCCACACCAAGGTCGCCGCGAGCTGGCGCACGTCCGACCACATGCGGGCGGCTCGGCGCGGTGCCGTACGCGTCACGTCATGGCCGGGTGGTAGAGGGTGAGGGCGACGTAAATCACCGAGGGCTTTTCGCTGCCCACGACGTGGACGTTCACCTCCGTGGTGAGCTGGGTGCCCTTGGGCTTGGCCTCCACCGCGACCAGGCGTGCACGGGCGTGGAGCTTCGACCCGGCCGGCACCGGGCTGATGAAGCGCAGCTTGTCGCCGCCATAGTTGGTGACGTTCCCGAAACCGGTGACCTGGAACCCCGGCGCGGCGCGCAGGGCCGGAACGAGGCTCAGGGTCAGGAATCCGTGCGCAATGGGCTGGCGAAACGGGCTCTCCCGCTTGCAGCGCTCGACGTCGATGTGGATCCACTGGTGGTCTCCCGTGACGTCCGCGAACTGATTGATCCTTTCCTGCGTGACGTGAATCTCCGGCCCAAAGGGACCGAATTCCTCGCTGATCTTGCTCTTCAGCGTGTCGATGTCGTCGAACCGAATGCTCTCCATATGGGTTCGTCCTTTTCGCTGGTTGCGTCCGCCACCACGGGGCACTGTCGGGCAGTCCCCTCTTGTAGTACGGCCGGCACGGCAGGTCCAACCGTGCCGGGGGTGGCCAAACCGAGAGGGCTGCGCGCGGCCTCGGCAGGGCGGACCGCACCGGCAGGCATGAGGTGACGCGGCAGCGTCGGAACGTTACACTGACGTGCAAGCGGCCGCGACGGACCGCGTCTTGCGCCCAGGAAAGGGGCGGCGTACAGTCGCATCTAGACGACCGCGGCAATCTGAACGCTTCGCACGTGACGCGGGGACCGCGACCGTGCGGCGGAGGAGTGTAACCCATGACCCAGTACGAAGCCGCCCGGAAGGGGATCGTCACCAGCGAGATGCGCCGCGTCGCCGAGCGCGAAACGGTGGGTCCGGACTTCATTCGGGAGGAAGTAGCGCGGGGCCGGCTGGTCATTCCGGCGAACACGCGTCATCTCGAAGGCAGCGGCGGCCAGGCGTTGTGCGAATCCAACGGACACACGGCGGCGCGTGAGTACCCTGGCCACGCGGTGGGGCATCCCGGGGCCAGCGCGCGGGCCCGCCTCTGGGTGAACCAGACGGTTGCTCAACGCGCGGCCGAAATCTCGGACCCCGCGGTCCTCTGCGGCGCGCGGGCGCCCAAGCGGCTCGATCCCATCGGGATCGGGCGCATGATCACGACCAAGATCAACGCCAACATCGGCGCCTCGCCGGTCAGCAGCACCACGGCAGAAGAAGTCGACAAACTGCGGTGGGCGCAGAAGTACGGGGCGGACACCCTGATGGACCTGTCGACCGGCGGCAATCTGCACGCGTGTCGCCAGGCGATCATCGACCACAGCACGATTCCGATCGGCACGGTGCCCATATACAGCATGATCGTCGGCCGCCCGCTCGAAGAGCTGACGTACGACGTGATTCTCAAGGAGATCGAGCGCCAGGCACAGCAGGGCGTGGACTACTTCACCGTGCATGCCGGCGTGCTCCGCGAGCACCTGCCGCTGATCAAGAACCGTGTCACGGGGATCGTGTCGCGCGGCGGCTCGCTGCTCGCCAAGTGGATGCTGTACCACAACAAGCAAAACCCGATGTACGACCTCTTCGACGAGATCAGCGCGATCATGCGCGAGTACGATGTGACGTACTCGCTCGGCGACGGCTTGCGGCCCGGGTGCCTGGCGGACGCGTCGGACCCGGCGCAACTGGCCGAGCTGCACGTGCTCGGCGAGCTGGTGCACCGCGCGCGGGCCGCCGGGGTGCAGGCCATGGTCGAGGGTCCGGGACACGTCCCGCTCGATCAGATTGCCTTCAACATGCAGCTGCAGCAGCGAGTGTGCGACGACGCCCCGTTCTACGTGCTCGGTCCGCTGGTCACCGACGTGTTTCCCGGGTACGACCACATCACGAGCGCCATCGGGGCCACGGAGGCGGCGCGCGCCGGGGCGGCGATGCTGTGCTACGTGACGCCGAAAGAACACGTCGGGCTGCCGAAGGCGCAGGATGTGCAGGCGGGCTGCATCGCCTACAAGATCGCCGCCCATGCCGGCGATATCGCACGGGGCGTGGCCGGGGTTCGCGAGTGGGACGACGACCTGTCGCGGGCGCGAGCGGCACTGAACTGGCCGAAGCAGTTCGAGCTGGCGTTCGACGGGGAAACCGCGCGCGCCCTGCACGACGAGGACCTCGACGTCGACACGGACTTCTGCGCAATGTGCGGACACGACTGGTGTTCGATGCGCATTTCGAAGGAGATCAGCGCCTTCGCCAGCGGCAAGGACCCTGATTTCCAGCCCGCGCAGCGCTCGCGGCGGAGCCCGGGTGTGGGTGAGCAGGGACACGACCTGCTGCAGCAGCGGTCGGCCGTGCTGCCGATCGTCGAAAATAAGCACGCCTGCCACAGCGATGTGAGCGCCGATGCGGAAAGGGCGCGCGCGGTTCAGTCCGAAGCCCTGGCACGGAACGAGGCATGAAGCGGTTGGTCCGGGCGGACGCGATGGTGGTGCTGGGACCGCCGCTGCGCAGGCCTCATGGGGGCCTGGGCGTGTTGAGCATCCTGGCCGGGGCGCTCCTGCTGATGAGCACGAGTGGCGCCCGGCCGGCGCGGGCTGGCTCGCAGGACTGGAACGACCAGAACATCCGTTGGCGTCCGTACGCCGAAGGGCTGGCAGAGGCCAGCAAGCAGCACAAACCCGTGTGTCTGATCTTCTACACGACGTGGTGTCCGCACTGCACGAACTACTCCCGGGTGTTCCAAGACCCGGCGCTGGTCGAGAAGTCGAAGGCCTTCGTAATGATCCGCGTCGATAAGGACCAGCAGCCGGACGTCAGCCAGCGCTACCGGCCCGACGGCGAGTACATCCCCCGCACCTACTTCCTGGCACCGGACGGCCAGCTCGACGAATCGCTCACCGAGAGCCGCCCCCAGTACAAGTACTTCTACGACGAGCGCAACGCTGCCGCGATCCTCGCCGGCATGGACCGCGCGCTGGCGAAGCTGGGCCCGCATTGACAGAGCGGCCGGCGCAGTAGCTGTCCGCGCGGCGACCGGGGCGGCTCGGGCGCCTACGATCAAGCGCGGCGCCCGGAAGGCGTCGGGGCAGGCGGCTGCCGTCGCGGTGCGCCAAATACGGCCGCCAAAGGCCGGTTCTTCCAGACGCAATATCGCTCCAATCCGGAACGGGCCAGCGCGCAGGCCACCGACATGACGAGCGCGTCGTCGAGGCGGCCGATACGGGGCAAAAAATCCGGAATCACGTCGAGCGTATCGCCGAAGTAATAGATGCCCGCAGCGAGCAGCCCCACGGTGTAGTAGGGGATCTGGGGGCAACGGCCGTCGACGTGATCGCGCAGGCAGTCGAGGGCGGTCTCCACCTGACTGCGCAGCAGCGAGAGCTTCGGATCTTGCAGCAGCGCTGCTTGCTCGCGCAGGTGCGTTTCGGTGCCCATCAGGCGCTGGAGGTCCGCCGGCGCGATGTTGACGGCAAGATCGCGCAGGATCTGCCGGACGTCCGCCGTCCGCAGGACAGGTTCGGCGACTGCTCGAATCGTGCTGCGTGCCGGGCGCTGTTGCTTTTGGCGAGTCGGTGGGCGACGAGTGCCGGCCATGTGCTCCCTTTCGTGGGCGGCACGAGTGCCGCCGTCAGGGCCGTACCCTACGACAAGCCGCCGAGCCGGCGCAACCGCGGCGCGGCAGCGGCGTCTGCCACCCAGCGTCGGCATACCGCCGAGTCCAGAAACCTGGTGCCGTCCCGCCGGCCGCAGTGCCGGATTTCTCGCTGCCGGCGCTGGACACGGCCATCGAACCTGTGCGAAGCGGTCCGGGTGCATCGCCATCGGGCCGATGAACTCGCGCGTTGGGAGCGCTCTCACGATTGCTGCCCGGGCAGGGGTTGCGCCGGGCAGAAGGGCGTGCACGCGGGTCGTCCGCTTTCGGATCGAAAGGAGCTGGCATCCATGAAATCGTCCGCGGGGGGTACCTTCCGCCTGGCCACCGTGTTCCTGGTGGCCGTGGGTATCGGCGGCAGCGGGTGCGGGAGCGAGGAGCACATTGCTCAGCCCGCGCCGCAGATACAGGAGGGGACGACGATCCGTCTTGCCGACGGCACGGTACAGGGCGACATCGATGGTGGCAGCCGGCGGTGGCGCGGCATCCCCTACGCCGCACCGCCCCTCGCCGAGCGGCGGTGGCGTCCGCCCGCGCCGCCCATTCCATGGAACGGCGTGCGCCAGGCGCAGGCGTACGGGTCGGCGTGCCCGCAAGTCCCGTCCATCAGCGGGACGCCCAGTGAGGTAGAGGACTGTCTGTACTTGAACGTATGGTCGCCCGACCCGGCACCCGCGGCGCCCTTGCCCGTGATGGTCTGGTTTCACGGCGGCTCGAATCAGTCCGGTTCGGCCGGTGATCCGATACCGTTCGGGGTAGTAGAGGGGGACTTCTACAGCGGTCGGACCCTGGCCGAGCGGCGTGACGTCGTTGTCGTCACGATCAACTACCGTCTCGGGGTGTTCGGCTTCTTCTCTCACTCATCCCTGGCGGCAGAGGATGCCAGCTACCCGTACTCCGGGAACCAGGGGTTGCTGGATCAGCGTGCGGCCCTCGAGTGGGTAAAGCGGAACATTCTGGCCTTCGGCGGCGACCCCAACAAGGTGACCATCTTCGGCGAGTCCGCCGGATCCTTTGATACCTGCTTCCAGGTCGTCTCGCCGGGCAGCGGTGGGCTGTTTCATCGGGCAATCAGCCAGAGCGGAGGATGCACGACCCGGCAGCGCACCGCTTCCGAGGCGGAGACGCAAGCCGAGCAGCTGATCGCGAAGGTCGAGTGCGACACCGCAAATGACACGCTCGCGTGCTTGCGAGACGTGTCGGTCGCGGATTTGCTCACCGAGGCCGGGGCCGAGTTCGGTCCCATCGTCGACGGCGGCTTCCTGCCCGATCAGCCGCGGGCGTTGTTCCGGGCCGGCAACTTCGCCAAGGTGCCGTACATCTTGGGTTCGAATTCCGATGAAGGGACGCTGTTCTTCCTCGGCGGTCCGACGGTGAATTCAGAGGCGGAGTATCTGGCGGAGCTGGAGCAGCGATACGGCGATTTGGCGGACGAGGTGGCTGCCGTCTATCCGGTGGCCGAGTTCGATTCGGAGCAGGACGCGCTGGAACGAGTTTTTGGAGACTTCGCTCTCGTCTGCCCGACGTACGACACGGCACGGTGGGTGGCGGAGGGTGGCGCCGACGTCTGGCTCTACAATTTTGCCCGGCCGGTACAGGGGCCGCTGGCGTCCCTCAACCTGGGCGCGACGCATGGCGCGGAGATCCCCTATGTGTTCGGCTCCTACGACTACAGCAGCAGTCCCGACGACGAGAACCTGGTGAACGAGATGCAGGGCTACTGGAGCCGCCTGGCGCGCGATGGTGATCCCAATGGCGGCGGCGCAACCGTCTGGCCGAGCTACGACGATGATGCGGATAAGCGGCTCAACTTCGACGCGCCGCTCTCCGTGCTCACCGGCTTCCGACGCGACAAGTGCGAGTTCTGGTGGGGGGTGTACGACAGCGAGTTCGACTGAGTCGCGGCGCCGCCGCCGCGCCGGATGGGCGACGCGGAGTCCGGGGGAGTCGCGTTGTGTCAGCCGCGCGACTTTCCCGGCAACGTCACAGCGGGTCGATCAGCACGCCGGGATTCAGGATGCCGGCCGGGTCCAGTGCCGCCTTGGCTGCCCGCAAACCGCGCGCAAAGCCCTCCGGGCGCTGCCGGTCATACCAGCGTCGATGCTCGCGCCCGATGGAGTGGTGGTGCGTGATCGTGCCGCCGAAGCGCAACACCGCATCAGACGCGGCCGCCTTGATCTCGTCCCACTGCTCCAGCTGCGACGCGCGCCTTGCCGGTGCCAGCACCGTGTAATAGGGCGCCGGGCCGTCGGGATAGACGTGCGTGAAGCGACACGTCACCTGACCGGTCCCGCAGATCCGCCGCACCGCGTCCGTTGCCGCCGCCATCACGCCGGCGTGGAACTCCGCGAACCGGTCCCACGTGATTGCCGTCTCGAACGTGTCGCTGATCATGCCCATGGCCACCAGTGCATCGCGCAGGTACGGCGCAGTGAGGAAGGCCGAGCGCCACGCCCCCGCCGCCCCCTCGCGTCCCGCCCCGGCGTCCTCGCGCGTGCGGCCCGCGCCCTCGGGGACCCGCCCGCCGTGATCGCTACAGCATTCCAGCGCCCGCGCCATCCACGGATCGAGTGAGTGGTCGGCCGATTCGAAGGCCACGATCAGCACCGCCTCGTCGCCCGTGCCGGCGCCCGAGGTCAGGGCTTCGCCGGGATCGAGCAACCGGCAGTTCGACGGATAGAGCCCGGCCTGGCTGATCGCGCGTGCCGCCGCGGCGCCCGCGTCGAAGCTCGCATAGGTCACCGACACCGAATTGCGGAACCGCGGCCTGTCCTGCAGACGCATCCAGGCCTCGGTGATGATCCCGAGGATTCCCTCCGAGCCGATGAACAGGCGGTCGGGACTCGGACCGGCGCCGGAGCCGGGGAGCCGGCGCGACTCGACGACACCCGTCGGCGTGAGCACGCGCAGCGATTCGACGAACTCGTCGATGTGCGTGTAGAGCGTGGCGTAGTGGCCGCCCGAGCGCGTGGCGATCCAGCCGCCCAGGGACGAGAACTCGAAGGACTGCGGGAAGTGGCGCAGCGTCAGGCCGTACGGCCGCAGCTGATCTTCGAGCCCGGGACCGTACACGCCCGCTTGAATGCGCGCCGCGCGCGAGGTGCGATCGATCTCCACCACTCGATCGAGATGGCGCAGGTCGATGCTGACGGTGCCCCGATACGGCCCAGCGGCCGCGGGCTCCACGCCGCCGACGACGCTGGAACCACCGCCGTAGGGTGTCGCGGCCAGCCGTGCACTCGTGCACCAGTCGAGCAGCGCCACCAACTCGCTCTCGTCACGCGGAAAGGCGACAACATCCGGCGGATTGGGGTAGGACCGGCGGAAGGCGCGCACCACGTCGCGAAAAGCTTTGCCGTAACTATGCCCGGCACGGTCGAACGTTGACGTCGAGCAGATGGGTGGCAGCGCAGCCGGCGGGCTGACGCGCGGCGGGCGCAGCGTGATGTCCTCCAGCCGCGGCGGCGGCTGGATGGTGACCTCGGCCAGGCCGAAACGGGACTCCAGGAGCTGCGCGATACCTGCTTGCTGCTCGGCGGACGGTCCTTCGCCTTCCCAGCCCCACCCCCAGAACTTCTGCTGCCGTGCTGCCATGTCCGCGATCCTCCCGCGCAGCCGGGTAGCACATCGGGGCCGGATGGCCTAGCTGGCCGTTTGCATTCAGATGCAACTGCGATAAGGCAACGACGCACTTCGCAGCGCCGCGCCACCATCACACCAACGGAGGGCCCATGGATTTTTCACGGTCACCGCGCGTCGAAGACCTCTTGCATCGCGTCACCGCCTTCATGGACGAGCACGTCTACCCGGCGGAGAAAGTCGCCGAGGCGCAAGTCGAAGCCTCGGGTGACGAGCACAGCGAACCGCCGATCGTCAAGGATCTGAAGCGCAAGGCGCGCGCCGCGGGGCTCTGGAACCTCTTCCTGCCGGATCCCGAGGTCGGCGCGGGGCTGACGAACTGGGAGTACGGCCTGCTGTGCGAGGTCATGGGCCGCAGCCCGATCGCGCCGCGCATCTTCAACTGCAACGCCCCCGACACCGGCAACATGGAGATCCTGCACGAGTTCGGCACCGCGGCGCAGAAGCAGCGCTGGCTGCAGCCGCTGCTGGACGGCGAGATCCGGAGCTGCTTCTCCATGACCGAGCCCGAGACGGCGGGATCGGACCCGACGCTGCTGCGCACGCGCGCCGTGCGCGCGGGCGACGACTACGTCATCAACGGCCACAAGTGGTTCACCTCCGGCGCGTACGGCTCGGCGGTGGCCATCGCCATGGTAGTGACCGACCCGGATGCACCGCCGCACCGGCGGGCGAGCATGATCCTGGTGCCCACGGACACCCCTGGGTTCAACATCGTCCGCGCCGTGCCGGTCATGGGACACACGGGGGGCGGCGGGCACTGCGAGGTGCGCTACGAGAACTGTCGCGTCCCGGCGACGAACCTGCTCGGGGTGGAGGGCGGCGGATTCGGCATCGCGCAGGCGCGGCTGGGGCCGGGCCGCATTCACCACTGCATGCGCTGCGTGGGCGCGGCGGAGCGGGCACTGGAACTCATGTGCACGCGGGCCAACACCCGCTTCACGCACGGCAGCCTGCTGGCCGAGAAGAGTGTCGTCCAGAACTGGGTCGCGGAGTCGCGCATGGAGATCGACGCCGCACGCCTCATGGTCCTGCACGCGGCGTGGAAGATCGACACGGTGGGCAAGAAGGAAGCCCGCCAGGACATCGCGATGATCAAGGTGGTCGCGGCCAACATGATGATGAGCGTCCTCGACCGCGCGATTCAGGTCTTCGGGGCCATGGGGGTGTCCGACGACACGCCGATCGCCCGCATGTGGCGCAACGGCCGCTCGATGCGGCTGGCCGACGGTCCGGACGAGGTCCACAAAATGACCGTGGCCCGCCGCGAATTGCGGAAGTGGGCGCCCTGAGGTCCGCGCCAGCCGCCACCCGCGTCCGCTACGGGGTGCTCGGGCTGACGCTGGCCCTGACCGCCATCGCGTACATGGACCGGGTGTGCATTGCGACGGCGGCACCCGCCATGAAGGCGGATCTCGCCCTGAGCGACGTGCAACTCGGGTACGTGTTCAGCGCCTTCACGTTTGCGTACGCCGTCTTCGAGGTGCCGAGCGGCTGGCTGGCGGACCGTTTCGGGGCGCGCCTGATGTTGACGCGGATCGTCATCTGGTGGTCGCTGATGACGGCGGCCACCGGCTGGGTCGCGGGCTTCGCATCGCTCTTCGCCGTCCGCTTCCTGTTCGGCATCGGCGAGGCCGGCACGTTTCCCAGCATTGCGCGCGCGTACGGGGCGTGGCTGCCCGCCGGTGAGCGTGGCCGGGCGTTCGGCCTGGCGCTCATGACCGCGGCCCTGGGCGGGGCGCTCACCCAGCCGTTGGTGGCCACTCTCCTCGACGTCGTGCATTGGCGGCACACGTTTCCGATCTTTGGCCTGGTCGGTGTGCTGTGGGCGATCGCGTGGTTCGCGTGGTTTCGTGACGATCCCCACGCCCATCCCGGGGTGAACGCGGCCGAGCTGGCGCTCATCGGCCACCCGCCGCAGACCGCGCACGAGGCCGTCCCGTGGCGTGCCCTGGCGCGGAACCGCACGATGGTCTTCCTGTGCCTGATGTATCTGGGAGCCATCTACGGCTGGTACTTCTACATCACGTGGCTGCCGACTTACCTGCTGCGGGAGCGGGGCTTCACGCTGCAGCAGGTAGGATGGTTCTCCGCGCTGCCCCTCTTGGGCATTGCGGCAGGCGTGCTGTGCGGCGGCTGGGCGAGCGATGGGCTTGTCCGTCGCTGGGGAGTCCGAGCGGGGCGCAGCCTGCCGGGTGTGATCGGTTTGCCACTCGCTGCGGCGGCGGTCTTGCACGCGCTCTGGACGGACTCGGCACTGGGGGCGGCGCTGGCGTTGTCGGCGGCCGCTGGCCTCGCGGCGCTCGGGGTGAGCCCGGCGTGGGCGGTGTGCCTGGAGATCGGCGGCCGGCACGCCGGTGTCGTGACCGGCGCCATGAACACCTTCGGCAACCTGGGCGGCGCGCTGAGCCCGGTGGTCATCGGGTTCTGCTTGGAACGGTGGCAGTCGTGGGACGTTTCCCTGACGACCGTGGCCGTGGGCTACGTGCTGACCGCGCTTTGCTGGCTGGCGGTCGATCCGCGTCAGGCCATCGCCGACGCTGCCTGACGGCCCGGTGTCAACCGGTCAGGCGGCGCGTGCTTGCTGCCCGAGCGCCGGATCGGTAAAGGTCAACCTCCATGGCTGGCGAGGATCATCGGGAGCGGCCGCCAACGGGCGGTGGCGCTGAGTCGCACGTCGTGTTCGAGGGCGTGCACATGGCGTTCGACGGCCGGCCGGTGCTGCGGGGCCTCTCGTGCGAGTTTCCACGCGGGCAGATCTCCGTCATCCTCGGGGGGAGCGGGTCGGGCAAGACGACGGTCCTGCGGCTGATCGGTGGGCTCGTCCACCCACAGCGAGGTCGTATTCTGGTTGCGGGGCACGACGTGAGCCGCCTGTCGGAAACGCAGATGTACGGCGTGCGCGAGAAGTTGGGAATGATGTTCCAGGGCGGGGCGCTCCTGAACTCCTTGACCGTCTTCGACAATCTGGCCTTTCCGCTGCGCGAACACACGACGATGAGCGAGCCGACGATTGCCGACGAGGTCCATCGGCAGTTGGCGGCTGTCGGGTTGCGCGACGTCGACCACCTTCTGCCGGGACAGCTCTCGGGCGGCATGGTGAAGCGGGTCGCCCTGGCCCGGGCCATCATTACGAAACCCGAGATCCTGCTGTGTGACGAGCCGTTCTCGGGACTCGACCCGGTATCCGTCAAGCGCATCGAGGCCTTGCTGGATGGCGTCAACGACCAGCTGCACATCACCATGCTGGTGTCGTCGCATCACATCCCCTCGACGATGCGAATGGCCGACCAGGTGGTGCTGCTGCTCGAAAACCAAACGGTCGTGGGCGCGCCCGCCGACTTGCGGCGCAGCCCCGATCCACTTATCCGTGGCTTCCTCACCGAGGAGGTTGCGGATCAACGGCTGGAACCCGCGGCGCTCGGCGGGGCCTGGTAGGGGCGGGCCGAGCGGGCGACGACATGGTGGCACTCATTCGCGAGATCGGCTGGCTCACGGTGCGTTTCGTGCACCATCTGGGGAGCTTGGCCGTGTTCGCCGCCCACATCCTGCGGGCGGCCATCACCCCGCCGAACCGGTTCCGTGTGCTCGTGGCGGAGGTCTACAATCTCGGGGTGCTGTCGCTGATCATCATTTGCGTGTCGGGGCTTGCGGTCGGCATGGTCCTGGGTCTGCAGGGCTACAACACGCTGGAGCGGTTCGGCGCGACGGGATCATTGGGCGCCGTCGTGGGTCTCGGGCTGATCCGCGAGTTGGGCCCCGTGCTCACCGCCCTGCTGGCGACGGGACGGGCGGGTTCGGCAACAGCCGCGGAGATCGGATCCATGGTCGCGAGCGAGCAACTTGATGGCCTGCGCATGATGTCCGTCAACCCCGTGCACTACGTGGTGATGCCGAAGGCGCTGGCGATGACCTTCGTGATGCCGCTCCTGTCCGCCCTGTTCATCGTCTGCGGGCTGGCGGGCGGCTACTTCGTCGGCGTCATGCTCATGGGGATCGATGGCGGCACGTACGTGTCCGGGCTCGAGACCTCGGTCGAGTTCGAAGAGGATGTGGTGGGGAGTTTCTTGAAGGCCGTGATTTTCGGGGCGCTCGTGGGTCTCATCGCGACGTATCGTGGCTACAACAGCGAGCCGACATCGGCGGGCGTGAGCGCCGCGACCACGTCGACGGTCGTGGTCGCCTCAGTGTCCATTCTGATCGTCGATTACTTCATCACGGCACTGTGGGGAGTGTGAGGCTATGCAACGGTCGATGACTCGCGATCTCGTTGTCGGGTTGTTCGTGCTCGCAGGCCTGGCGGCCATTGCCTACCTGTCGTTCACCGTGGGCGGATTCTCCTTGCGTCGGAACGAGGGCTTGATTGTCTACGCCGCCTTCGACGAAATCGGCGGACTGAAACCGCGTGCTCCAGTGGAGATTTCCGGCGTGCGGGTAGGGCAGGTGGAGAAGATCACCTTGAACGGGAATTTCCGGGCCCGTGTCCAAATGAACCTCGAGCGCGGGCTCCAGCTGCCGCTGGACACCTCGGCGTCGATTGTGACGGCGGGCCTGCTTGGCGACCGCTTCATCTCCCTGCAACTCGGGGGTGAGGACGCGGTCCTCAAGTCGGGCGAAGAGATCCGCTTCACCGAATCGGCGGTGGTCCTAGAACGGCTGATCGGCAAGCTCGTTCACGATACCGACGTGGAGAAGAAATAGTGACGACCCACCGAAGCATGGGACGGTGCCGCCTGCTGGCGCTGGCGTTGATTGCCCTGGCGGGGCTCGGCCTCGCGCGAGGTGCGCGCGCCCACACGGGTGGTGCCGAGCACGATCCCCTCGAGCGATTCAACCGCGCCATGTTCTGGTTCAACGACCGGTTGGACGTCTACGCGATCGAGCCGGCCGCCAAGGCGTGGGATGCCGTCCTGCCGGATCGCGTGCAGCGATCGCTTTCCAACTTCTTCGACAACTTGCGATTTCCCGTGCTGCTCATGAACGATCTGCTGCAGGGGAAGGGCAACGCGGCCGCCATCGACTACACGCGCTTTATGGTCAACACGACCATCGGTCTCGCCGGGTTCTTCGATCCCGCCACGCCCTTGGGCTTGCCGAAGCAGAACGAGGATTTCGGCCAGACCCTGGGGAAGTGGGGTGTCGAACCCGGCCCCTACCTGGTGATGCCGATTCTTGGGCCTTCGAACCCGCGGGACCTGGTGGGATCGGGTGTCGACAGCGTTTTCGCCGTCTACCCGTGGGTGGTGGAGTTCCCCTACACGATTGTTAGCCGGGCGGTGGATATCGTGAACTTCCGCTCGCTGGTGCTGGACGACGTGCGTGAGGCCAAAGCGGCCTCCGTCGACTACTACGCCGCGGTGCGTGCCGCGTACACGCAGCGCCGGGAGCGGTTGATCAACGATGGAATTGAGCTGTCTCCGGAGCAACAGCAGGATCTCTATCAAGTGGAGGAATGAATCGTGACGACGGATCGGTGGTGGCGACGACGGATCACCCCGTGGCTCGTGCTGGGGCTGGGCATCGCCAGCCTGACGCAGGCGCGTCCGGCGCTGGGCGAGGACAGCCCAACCCAGGTGGTTGAGACCACGACCAACGCGGTGATCGCGGTGCTGGCGAACAAGGCCCTGAGCGCCGAACAGCGCCGGCAGCAGGTCGAGGGGATCGTGTACGAGCATTTCGACTTCGTCACGCTGTCCAAGCTGGTGTTGGCGCGGAACTGGAAGCAGTTGTCGCCGCAGCAGCAGGACGCCTTCGTCGCGGAATTCAAGCGCCATCTCTCCATCACGTACGGCCGCAACGTGGAATCGTACAACAACGAACGGGCGATGGTGACCGGGGACCGTCGTGAGGCAGGGGACGACTGGACGGTCAAAACCAAGATCGTGCGTCCCGCGGCCGCGGAAATCCTTGTCGACTACCGGCTGCGTCAACTGGACGGGCAGTGGCGGGTCATCGATGTCACGATCGAGGGCGTCAGCCTGGTGGCAAACTTCCGCTCGCAGTTCCAGGAAATCATCACCGCGCAGGGGCCAGACAAGCTGATCGAGCTGTTGCGCGAGAAGAACGACCGCGGGGAACCGCTGAAAAGCGACGCGAGCGCGTGACGGCTCGGCCGCAGGCCCCACGGATGCCACGGTTGCGCCGGGCGGTGCGGGCGTCTCAGTAACCGAGCTCCGCGATCTCGTCGTCGTCCATCCCGAAGTAGTGGGCGATTTCGTGGATGACGGTGCGCCGGATTTCCCGCCGAATGCGCTGGGGGAAGCGGCACGCGCGCAGCAGCGGGCGGTAATAGATGCTGATCTGGTCCGGCAGCGCATTGCCGAACGTGGCGCCGCGCTCGGGGAGAGGCACGCCGTGGTACAGGCCGAACAACGTGTCCCGGGCAGGGTCCAGCCCCATGCTTCGTAGGAGGTCCGGCGCGGGCTCGTCCTCGACCACCACGACGATGTTTTCCAGGTGCACCGCGAACTCGGGAGGGACCTCGGTGAGCGCTTGCTCGACCAGGGCGGTGAAATCGTCGCGGGTCATCCTGCAAGGCACGCTGCCACGCCACGGCCCCGAACGCCAGGGGCCGCGCGGCGGGCGCTGGCGGCTTGACTGCGGACGGTGGGCCTGACAGAAGCGGAGACTCGTATGACGCGCGTGAAGCAAGTGTGGGCGATGGTGTGCCTGGCAGCGACGGTCCTCTTCCTGCAATCGTGCGGGAGTTCCAACGACGACCCGCCGCTGTATGCCGAGGCGCGGTTCGAGGTGACGGCCAGCGCGGGCGGCGCGGCGCCGTTCAGCGTCAATCGTATCGTGGTCGGCGGCCGGGCATTCGTGTTCCCGGAGGGCACCGTGTTCACGAACACCGAGACGTTCACGTTTTTCGTTGAGAACTCCCCGGGACCCTTCTACGGGAGTTTCACCCGCGCCGGGGACGCCGACATCACCGTCCGGCTGTTCCGGCAACCCAGCGAAAGTTTCGTCGACACCGATTCAACGTCCGGCACTAAGGAGACTGCCGTGGTGAGCTTCGGCGGCGCCGTCGATCCGGCGGCGCCGGTGGAGAGCCCCATGGTGCGCTTCGATTTCTGCGTGCCGATTGACGGGAGCAGTGACTGTGACGTCACCACGAGCAGTTCCGGACGCAGCCTGGGGTTCACCGGGTCGATCGGCGACCTCAGCGTCAGCTATCTCGTGAACGGTGCAACGCCAGCCGTGTACCTGTTTCGGGGGGCCGCCGACACGGTCAGCGCCGTGGTGAACACCAACGTCAATGTGGAACTCACCGGCCGGCTGTTTGTCGACAATGACTTGAAAGAAGTCGATTCCAGCAGTAACGACGTCGTGCTCCGCAGGGACCTCTGAGCCGCGTTCCCGCGGCGAACCGCGTTGAATTATCAACACTTGCAACTTTTTTCACAAGCGGCAGCGCGGAGCGTCGCGCCCCTCGACATCGACTGACCAATACTTACGTAACCAACTGAATTATCGAGCATTATTCCGCGTGGCGGATCTGCCTATTCAGTGGGCAATCTTGCGGAAGCATTGCAGGACGGGGCTTGGCGTCCCTCCGCCCACAGCTTATCCACAGGCGCTGTTGATGATTGACCTGCGGGCGGCAGTTACGCCGGCTCGGCGGCGGCGACAACCTTGCCGGCGGCATCTGCCATGTCAGTCGCCGCCGTGATGTTGAGGCCCGATTCGGCGAGGATGCGCTTGCCAAGGTCGACGTTGGTCCCCTCGAGTCGGACGACCAGCGGGATGCCGAGGTGGACGTCGCGTGCGGCCTGCACCACCCCCGTCGCGATGACATCGCACTTCATGATGCCGCCGAAGATGTTGATGAGGACCGCGCGCACGTTCTGGTCGGACAGGAGGATCTTGAAGGCCGCCGTCACCTTTTCAGCGGTGGCGCCCCCGCCCACGTCGAGGAAGTTGGCCGGTTCGCCGCCGTACTTCTTGATGATGTCCATGGTGGCCATGGCGAGGCCGGCCCCGTTCACCATGCAGCCGATATTGCCGTCGAGCGAGATGTAGCTGAGGTCGAACTTGGACGCCTCGACCTCCTTCGGGTCCTCTTCGTGAATGTCCCGCAATTCCCGGACGTCGGGATGGCGGAACAGCCCGTTGTCGTCGAAGCCCATCTTGGCGTCGAGGGCGACGAGATCGCCCGCGGTGGTCACCACCAGCGGGTTGATCTCGGCCATCGACGCGTCGCAGTCCACGAAGGCCCGGTAGAGGCCGGTGATGAAGGCAACGGCTTTGTTGACCGACGCCTTGGGCAAGCCGAGGCCAAAGGCGATCTTGCGTGCCTGAAAGGCCTGGATCCCCACCGCGGGATCCACCGGCTCGCGCAGGATCTTCTCCGGCGAGCGCGCCGCCACTTCTTCGATCTCCACGCCGCCTTCGGAGCTTGCCATGACCGTGACCCAGCCCCGACCGCGGTCGATCACCATGCCGAGGTAGAGTTCGCGCTCGATCTGGCAGCCCTGTTCGACGAAAACGCGGCGGACCTCACGGCCGGCCGGCCCTGTCTGGTGTGTGACGAGTGTCTTGCCGAGGAGGTTCGCGGCGAAGGCGCGGGCGTCGGCGGGTGTCTTGCACACCTTCACCCCGCCCGCCTTGCCACGGCCGCCGGCATGGATCTGGGCCTTCACGACCACGACGCCGCCCAGCTCGCGGGCAATCGCCTCTGCTTCGTCCGCGCTGCCGGCGACCTTGCCGTTCAGCACGGTGACGCCGTAGCGCCGCAGAATGTCCTTGGCCTGGTACTCGTGGATGTTCATGCGTGCGGTGCTCCTGACTGTGTTTGGACGCCGCAGATGAGGCGGGCACGCGCGGAGGCCCGGCCGGGTGGCGCCGGGCCCGGCGTGTCGCGGGCCATCAACGCCACAGCAGATCCTTGAACGCTTTGATGGTGGTCTGGCGGCCGAGTTCGGCGATGGCCGTGGTGAGCGGGATCTCCTTGGGACATACCTCGACGCAGTTCTGGGCGTTGCCGCAGTCTGCAATGCCGCCTTCTCCCATCATGACATCGAGCCGCTCGTGCTTGTTCATCAGCCCGGTGGGGTGAAGGTTGAAGAGGACGACCTGGGCCATCGTCGCGGCCCCCATGAAGCTCGACCGTTCATTGTACTGCGGGCAGACCTCGAGGCAGCAGCCGCATGTCATGCACCGCGACAGCGCATACGCGAACTCCTGCGTTTCGGGCGAAATCCGCGGGCCCGGACCGAGGTCGTAGGTGCCGTCGATCGGGATCCACGTCCGCGCCTTCTTGAGGGCCTCGAACATCTTGCTGCGGTCGACCATCAGGTCGCGCACCACCGGGAACTTGGTCATCGGTTCGAGCGTGATCGGTTGCTCGAGCTTGTCGACGAGGGCGGTACACGCCTGGCGCACGTGGCCGTTCACCACCATCGTGCACGCCCCGCAAACCTCCTCGAGGCAACTGGCTTCCCACACCACGGGTGTCGTCGCACGGCCGTCGCGCGTGACCGGGTTGCGCCGCACCTCCATCAGGAGCGAGATGACGTTGTGCTGCGGCTTGTAGGGGATCTCGAACTCCTCCCAGTACGGCGCACTGTCGGCGTTGTTCTGACGCTTGACGCGGAAGCGAATCTGACGGGTCTCCATCTCTCCACTCTCAGGCGGCGGTCTTTTCGGTGTCGTACTTGCGCGGCCGCGGCGTGATCAGCGACGTGTCCACGTCCTCGTAGGAGAACGCCGGGCCGTCCGAGGTCCAACGCGCCTTGGTCGTCTTCAGGAAGCGAACGTCGTCGCGGTCGGGGAACGCGGGTTTGTAGTGGGCCCCGCGGCTCTCGTCGCGCCGCAAGGCGCCCAGCGTGATCACGCGTGCCAGCTCCAGCATGTTCCAGAGCTGCCGGACGAAGGACAGTTCCTGATTAGCCCACCCGGCCTGGTCGTGCAGGCCCAGACTCCGCCACCGTTCCATCAGTTCCAGAATCTTGTTGTCAGTTTCGCGCAGCTTCTGGTTGTCGCGGATGACCGTGACGTTCGCCGTCATCCATTCGCCCAGTTCCTTGGCGAGCACGTAGACGTTCTCTGGGCCATCGAGCTTACGCAGGCGCGCGAAGAGCTCCTCCTGGCGTTTCGTCTCCTGCTCGGCGGCCGCCTGCGCGTGGCCGTTGGCGCTCTGCGCGTGGGCGAAACGTACCATCGTCGGCCCGGCGATCTGCCCGCTGTAGATGCACGACAGCAAGGAGTTCGCCCCGAGCCGGTTCGCGCCGTGATACTGGTAGTCGACCTCGCCCGCGGCGAACAACCCGGGGACGTTCGTCATGTGATCGAAGTCCACCCACAGGCCGCCCATCGAATAGTGCATCCCGGGGAAGATCTTCATCGGGATCTTGCGCGGGTCGTCACCCATGAACTTCTCGTAGATCTCGAGGACACCCCCGAGCTTACGGTCGAGCGTCGCCTTGTCGATGTGCGTCACGTCGAGATACACCATCGGCTCGCCGTTGACGCCGAGAGCGAGCTCGAACACCACCTTGAAGATGGCGCGCGTGGCAATGTCGCGCGGGACGAGATTGCCGTACGCCGGGTACCATTCCTCCAGGAAGTACCACGGCTTGCCGTCGCGGTAGGTCCAGACGCGGCCGCCCTCGCCGCGCACCGATTCCGAGATAAGCCGCAGCTTGTCCTCGCCGGGAATCGCGGTCGGGTGCACCTGGATGAATTCCCCGTTGGCGTAGCACACCCCTTGCTGGTAGGCGGCGCCGGCGGCGGTGCCGGTGTTGACCTGCGAGTTGGTGCTCTTGCCGAAGATGATGCCGGGCCCGCCCGTCGCCAGCATGACCGCCCCGCCGAGGAAGGGGTGCACCTGCATGGTGCGCTGGTTGAGGGCGGTCAGCCCGCGGCAGCGGCCGGTCTCGTCGAGGATCAGCGACAGAAACTCCCAGCCCTCGTATTTCTGCACCAGGTCGGCCGCCTCGTAGCGTCGCACCTGCTCGTCCAGCGCGTAGAGGAGCTGCTGGCCGGTCGTCGCGCCAGCGAACGCCGTGCGGTGGTGCTTGGTGCCGCCGAAGCGGCGGAAGTCCAACAGCCCCTCGCGTGTGCGGTTGAAGGTGACCCCCATGCGGTCGAGCAGGAAGATGATACCCGGCGCCGCCTCGCACATCGCCTTGACCGGGGGCTGGTTGGCGAGGAAGTCGCCGCCGTAAATCGAATCGTCGAAGTGCTCCCACGGGGTGTCGCCTTCACCCTTCCAGTTCACGGCGGCGTTGATCCCACCCTGGGCGCAGACCGAGTGCGAGCGCTTGACCGGCACGACGGAAAACAGGTCGACCGGCACACCCATTTCGGCGATGCGGATCGTGGCCATCAGCCCGGCCAGGCCGCCACCCACGACGATGAGACGTTGATCAGCCATGTGTCCTATCCCCTCTGGTTCGCCGTGCCGTGCTGCCCCGCGCCGGGTTGGTGCCGCCTCACCGGAACGCCGCCACGATGGCCATCCCCGTCAGCCCCATGGCGATGAACAGCACGGTGCAGGCCATGTACACCGCGCGCTGAGCCCGCGCGCCGACCGTGATGCCCCACGTGATACAGAACGTGGAAATGCCGTTCGTGAGGTGGAACACGGCCGCCAGGACGCCGACGACGTACAGCACAAAGACGAACGGGTCGGCCATCCACGCCTGCATCGTGTGGTAGTTGATCGGTACGCCCCACACGTAGTTGTAGAACCGCGTCGTGTAGACGTGGAAGGCAAGGAACCCGAACGCCACCACGCCGCTGACGCGCTGCAGGGTGTAGAACGCGTTGCGCGGATAGCCGTACGTGGTCAGGTTGGGCTGCGCCTCCCGGACGATGACCAGGCCGTAAATGCCGTGAAAGGCGATCGGCAGCCAGATCAGGAGGATCTCGATCGTCAACAAGAGGAAGAACGGCACCGACTCCAGGCTCTCCGCCATCTTGTCGAACGTCTCCGGCCCGGCCAGCACCGAGGCGTTCGCAATGTAGACGTGAAAGAGCATGTAAAAGCCGATCGGCACCACCCCTGCGAGGCTGTGCAGGCGGCGCAGGTAGAAGTGGGTTGGATCCGTATCCATGGTCATGGTCCCGCCTTATCTTCGGTCACCGCTGAAATTAGTTATACACCCCGGGAATCCGAAGGGAAGAGGGCGGCGTCACGCCGCCGGAAGGAACTTGGCCGCGGCGTCGACCAACTCCCGCACGTGGCTCACCGACACGTCCAGCGCCTGTCGTTCGGCCGGCGTCAGCGTCACGTCGATGACGCGCTCGACACCGCCCGCCCCGATGAGGACAGGCACGCCGACATAGAAACCGTTCACCCCGTACTCGCCTTCCAGCAAGGCCGCGCAGGGCAGGACTTCCTTGCGGTCGAAGAGGTAAGCCTCGGCCATGCGGATCGCCGCGTGGGCAGGGGAGTAGTAGGCCGAGGTCTTCAGCAGATTGACGATCTCGCCACCCGCTTGCCGTACGCGCTGCTCGATGGCATCCAGCCGGGCCGCGGGGATTAGCGTCTCGATCGGGACCCCCCCCACGCGGCAGTAGCTCCGCAGCGGCACCATGTCGTCCCCGTGACCCCCGAGAACCATGGCGCTGACGCTCTGCACGGACACGCCGAGTTCCATCGCGATGAACGCCCGGTAGCGCGCCGAGTCGAGCACGCCCGCTTGCCCGACGACGCGCTGCTTCGGGAAACCGGTGAGCCGGTGCATGGCGGTGACCATGGCGTCCAGCGGATTGGTGACCACGATGACGAAGGCATGCGGGGCGCGGGTGCGGATGTGGCCGGCGACGTCCGCCATGATCTTGGTGTTGACCGAGAGCAGGTCGTCACGGCTCATCCCCGGCTTGCGGGGCAGCCCCGCCGTGACGATGCAGACGTCCGCACCCGCGATGTCGTCGTACGTGTTGGTCCCGACGATCGAGGCGTCGAAGCCCTCGATGGGTCCCGATTCCAACAAATCGAGTGCCTTGCCCTGCGGGAGGCCCTCGACGACGTCAAACAACACGACGTCGCCCAGCCCCTTGAGGGCACACAGATGCGCCAGCGTGCCCCCGATCATCCCCGCGCCGATCAGTGCAACCTTCTTCCGTGCCATGTGCAAACCTTTCTCCAAAGGACGTGCGCGCCGCCGCAGCGGCGCCGACGTTTAACCACTTTGCACGCGTCGCGGCAAGGCACGGTCCGGGTCGCCGCCACCTACTTCCGCTTCTGGAACAGGGCCTCCAGCCGCGCTTTCGGGTCCGGGCGCGCGCCGGCGCCGGCCGCCGGGGGGACGGCGGTCCGAAAGGCGAAGTACTCGCAGAAATTCCCGGCTTCCTTGTCGACCTGACGCTCCGCCTGCGTTTCCCGGCACGCGTTGTTGTAGGCGCGGTCGTGGAACGCGCAGTTACGGCAGCAGTGGAGATCGCTGCCGCACTGCAAGCACGCGTCGCGTCTACCGATCCGCTCCGCGGTGCCGACGCGCGCCCCGCACCGGTAACAGACCCGCTCCATGTCCTGGCCCGGTCACCGGGCACGCGGCGGAACGCGGCACACGCCTGCCACGTCGCGCCCGCCAGACCCATACGGTTTCCTTGCCGCTCGCACGTTGGGTTGGTAGCATGCCGCGCGATCGGACGCACCCGGATGGCCTTGGCAGAATGATCACGCGCATCGAGGAATTCGAGCGGACCCTGGCCGCGGAAGAGAATGCGTCCGCGCACACGGTGCGCAACTACGGGAGTGACCTGCGCCAGTTGCGCGCCTTCCTCCTGGCGCGGGCCCTGGCGAACGACGCCGGGGCCACCGAGATCGACCTGCGACGCGTGGACGCGATCGCCGTTCGCAGCTTCCTGGCGGAGCTGCTGCGGCGCAACCGTAAGAGTTCGGTGGCTCGCAAGCTGTCGTCGGTGAAAACCTTCTTTCGTTTCCTGGTGCGCCGGGGGTACGTCGAGACGGACCCGACGGTGGGCATCGTGACACCGCGCAAGGAACAGCAGCTGCCCGTGCACCTCACGGTGGACGACATCTTCCGCCTGCTGGACGCGCCGCCGGCGGACACCCCCGGGGGCCTGCGGGACCGCGCCCTGTTGGAGACGATGTATTCGTGCGGCCTGCGCGTGAGCGAACTCGTCGGGCTGGACTGGGGCGACTGCGACGTCAACCTGGAGCTGGTGCGGGTGCGCGGCAAAGGGGGCAAGGAACGGCTGGTGCCCATCGGCCGCAAGGCGCTTGCCGCGCTGCAGGCCTATCGCGGGCGTTTGACCGAACTGTGTCCGCGGTGCCTGCGGGACGAGCGCGCGGTGTTCCTCAACCGGCGCGGCGCGCGCCTCAGCACGCGCACCGTCGCGCGCATGGTTGACACCTACGTGGCGGCCAGCGGCATCGCGACCAAGGCGAGCCCACACGCTTTGCGCCACTCGTTCGCCACCCACCTCCTCGGCGCGGGTGCCGATTTGCGCGCCATTCAGGAACTGCTCGGCCACGCCAGCCTGTCCACGACGCAGAAGTACACGCACGTCAACCTCGACCAGCTCATGCAGGTGTACGACCGCGCGCATCCGCGCGCCTGATCGCCCCCGGCGTGAGTCGTCATGCGAGCCACCGGCCAGCCAGGCGCGCTCTTTACGATGCACGCCACCACCATTCTCGCCCTGCGGCACAACGGCACCGCCGTCATGGCCGGTGACGGCCAGGTGAGCATGGGTGCCACGATCATGAAGCGGACGGCGCGCAAGGTGCGCCGCCTCCACAACGGCACCGTGCTGGCCGGCTTCGCCGGCGCGACCGCCGACGCCTTCACGTTGTTCGAGAAGTTCGAAAAGCAGCTGGAGCAATACAACGGCAACCTCCGCCGCGCGGCCGTGGAACTGGCGAAGGACTGGCGGACCGACCGCGTGCTGCGGCGCCTGGAGGCCCTCCTGATCGCCGCCGACCGTGAGACGTTGCTCGTGCTCTCAGGTGCCGGCGACATCATCGAGCCCGACGACAACGTCATCGCCATCGGCTCGGGCGGCCTCTATGCCCTGGCCGCGGCGCGGGTGCTGATGCGGCACACGACACTGGCGGCGCGCACGATCGCCGAGGAAGCCATGCGGGTGGCGGCGTCGATCTGCATCTACACCAATGACACCTTCACGATCGAGGAACTGTAGGCGCCCGCCACGCCGCGGTTGCATGCCCCGGCGATCTTGGTAGCAAGAGGACGCGATGAGCCAGATGACCCCGCGGGAAATCGTGTCCGAGCTGGATCGCTACATCGTCGGACAGCGCAAGGCCAAACGCGCCGTGGCCGTCGCGCTGCGCAATCGCTGGCGACGCCAGCAGGTGCCCGAAGAATTGCGCGACGAGATCGCGCCCAAGAACATCATCATGATCGGCCCGACCGGCGTCGGGAAGACCGAAATCGCCCGGCGCCTGGCCCGGCTCGCGCAGGCACCCTTCATCAAAGTGGAGGCCTCGAAGTTCACCGAGGTGGGCTACGTCGGCCGCGACGTCGAGTCCATGATCCGCGACCTCACGGACCTCGCGGTGAAGATGGTGAAGGATGAAGAACAGGCCAAGGTCGCCGTGCGGGCCCGTGAACTCGCGGAGGAACGGGTCCTCGACCTCCTGCTGCCGCCCGGTCCGGCCAGCGACCGCCGCATCCAGGCGATGGGCAGTGCGGCCCCGGCGGAGGCGCCGGAACCGGGGGCTGCCACGCGCGACAAGCTGCGCCGCATGCTGCGCGAGGGGCAGCTGGATGATCGGGTGGTCGACTTGGAGACCACGCGTAGCGCATTTCCGATGGTCGAGGTCCTCACGCCACAAGGCCTGGAGGACATGGGCTCGCAGATCAAGGACCTGTTCGCGAACTTCATGCCGAAGGAAACCAAGAAGCAGCGCATCCGGATTCCCGAGGCCCTGGGCCTCCTGACGCAGGAGGAAGCCGCCAAGCTGGTCGAGATGGACGCCGTCACCCACGAGGCCATCCGGCGCGTCGAGCAGTCGGGGATCGTCTTCATCGATGAGATCGACAAGATTGCCGGCCGCGAGGGGCTCGTCGGCCCCGACGTCTCCCGGCAGGGCGTACAACGCGACCTCCTGCCCATTATCGAAGGCTGCACGGTCAGCACCAAGTACGGCATGGTGCGCACCGATCACATCCTGTTCATCGGTTCCGGCGCCTTCCACATGACCAAACCCTCCGATCTCATTCCCGAGTTCCAAGGGCGCTTCCCCATCCGCGTCGAACTCGATGCGCTCACGCGCGACGACTTCGTGCGCATTCTCACCGAACCCCGCAACGCCCTGATCAAGCAGTATGTGGCCCTGATGGAGACCGAGGACGTGCACCTGGTCATCCACGACGATGCCATTGCCGAGATCGCGGCCATCGCCGCCCAGGTCAATCAGACCACCGAGAACATCGGCGCCCGGCGCCTGCACACGGTCCTCGAACGCTTGCTGGAGCACCTGTCCTTCGATGCGCCCGAGATGGGCGGTCGCGAGGTGCAGGTCGACGCCGCCTACGTGCGGGAGCGGCTGAGCGACATCGTCAAGAACGAGGACCTGTCACGGTACATCCTGTGACCGGCACCCCGCGGACGGAGGCATGAAAGAGCTCATCGCCAAGGCGGAAGTCCTCCTCGACGCGCTGCCCTACATCCGCCGTTTCTCCGGCAAGACCATGGTCATCAAGTACGGCGGCCATGCGATGACGGAGGAGTCGCTGCAGAGCAGCTTCGCGCAGGACATCGTGCTGCTGAAGTTCATCGGCATCAACCCGGTGATCGTGCACGGCGGCGGCCCCCAGATCGGGCAACTCCTGAGGCAACTCGGCATCGAGTCGCAGTTCGTGCGTGGGATGCGCGTCACCGACCCGCAGACGATGGACGTCGTGGAGATGGTGCTGGGCAAGATCAACAAGGACATCGTCAGCCTCATCAATCAGCACGGGGGGCGGGCGGTCGGCCTCTCGGGCAAGGACGCCGGTTTCATCCTCGCGCACAAGATGACCG
>Ga0316622_100000322_pt1 | contig 26726 bp, 14 predicted proteins | sample OWC_Aug_OW2_C1_D_FD_207646 | JGI IMG/M metagenome (GOLD analysis project Ga0316622, IMG submission 207646) | Wetland soil microbial communities from Old Woman Creek delta, Ohio, United States - OWC_Aug_OW2_C1_D5_C | ecosystem: Environmental > Terrestrial > Soil > Wetlands | place: USA: Ohio... | reverse complement strand
GCTCCGCTGGAGCGGGTCCTGCGGCGCCGGGAACGACGCGCTCGCGATCTCGGGGGACGGACGGTATCTGAGCTGGGGCTGGTCGACCGTCTACCTCCGCGAGTGGACCGGCTCGACCTACCAGCAGATCTGGTCGACGACCCGGCCCGGCATGTATGCCTCGGAGTGCGCGCTCTCGATCGACGGGAGCACGCTCGCGGTCGGGTGGTACGAGTATCCGAGCTTCGCGCGGACGGTCATCGAGGTGCGCGAGCTGCCGTCGCTCTCTCTGCTCTGGGAGTACGACTACGTGGCCGCCGGCGCGTCGGACGTTCCGGCGGACAGGGAGCGCATCACGGACGTTCCGTCGGAGATGGTCTGGAGCACGGACAGCCAGCACCTGGCCGTCGCTTCGTGGGGCGGGAACTTCCCCGAGATCCACGTTTTCGGCCGCGCGGTCTCGACCCCGCTCGCGGTCATGGACACCCCCGGCACGATGTTCGACATCGACGTTGTGACGACACAGCTGGGCGAGACCTACGTCTCGGCGTGCGGCAAGCACGTGCACGCGGGGCAGTCGGGCCGGGGCGCGGACCTCTACGCTCTCGTCGTCCACGGTTGGGCGGACGTCGCGGACGGCTCCGAAGACGGTGCGCCCTCAGGGTGGCCCGGAGCCGGCCTGCTGGGCTCCTGGCCGAACCCGACGAGCGCGCACGCGGCCATCGCGTTCGAGCTCGCCTCGGCGGGACCGGCGCGCCTCGGAGTCTACGACGTGAGCGGGCGACTCGTCCGCATGCTCCTGGACGGGCCGGTGAGCGGCGGGCGGCAGGAGGCGAGCTGGGACGGAACGGACACGAGCGGGACCTCCGTCGCGAGCGGGCTCTACGTGGCCCGGCTCGAAGCCGGAGGCGCCGTCAGGCATCATAAGATGGTAGTGTTGCGATAGCGCCCGGTGGGGCGCCGGCGGCCCGGGCGCCGCGCGGAAGGAGCGCGGATGCCGGGCAGGACGGAAGGAGCCACGTCATGAAGGCGATGAGTCTTGTTGTGTTCACCTGCGCGGCCCTGGTCATGCTGGGAGGTCCGGCGACGGGCGCCGGTCCCGACGGTGTGAAGATTCAGGCGCGCGTGGAGTTCTCCTCGATGGACGAGTGGCGGGACTTCGTGTCGCGCCCCGACCTCGACATCATGAAGTCCAAGCCCGGCGTCGGCGTGACCATCGTCACGGACCCGGCTCAGCTGGACGAGCTCGTGTCGCTCGGGTACCGGGTCACGGTAGAGATCGAGGACATGGAGGAGCACTACGCGAGCCGCCTCCGCGGTCCGAACTTCGGCGACTTCCACACGTACTCCGAGACCGAGGAGTTCCTGGACAGCCTCCACGCGACCTATCCAGACATCACGACCGCGAAGTTCTCCATCGGGACGAGCCACCTGGGCAACAACCTCTGGGCGATCAAGATCTCCGACAACCCGACGGTCGACGAGGCGGAGCCCGAGGTGCTGTTCGACGGCGTCCACCACGCGCGGGAGCCCATCACCGTCGAAGCGCAGATGCACTTCATGGAGTGGCTCACGCAGGGCTACGGCGTGGACCCCGAGGCGACCTTCCTCGTGGACAACCGCGAAATCTGGTTCGTCCCGATCATGAACGTGGACGGGTACCTCTACAACGAGACGACGTATCCGGGCGGCGGGGGGATGTGGCGGAAGAACAGGCGGGACAACGCCGGGAGCTGCGAGGGCGTCGACAACAACAGGAACTACCCCATGCAGTGGGGCGGCGCCGGTTCATCGAGCGACCCGTGTGACGAGACCTACAAAGGTCCCACCGCCGGCTCTGAGCCAGAGAACCAGGCGTACATGAACTTCGTGGCGGGGCGGGACTTCGTGACGAACATCACGTTCCACTCCGTGGCCGCGCTCGTGCTCCTTCCCTGGAGCTACACGAACGCGCACACGCCGGACGACGCCACGTTCCGGACCATGGGGAACAAGATGGCCCAGTATAACGGCTACACCGTGGGCCAGCCCGGCGAGGTGCTCTACAACTGCAGCGGCACGACGACCGACTGGAACTACGACCAGCACGACGTCTTCTCGCTCTGCATCGAGGTGGGCGGGAGCGACTTCTGGCCGCAGGAGAGCGAGATCCCCGGGCTCCGCGCCGAGAACCTCTGGCCCCAGATCTACGTGACGCGGACGGCAGGGTCGTACCTCGCGCTCCTCTCGAACGCGCTGACGGGCGGAAACGGCAACGGGAAGCCCGACCCGGGCGAGACGCTTGACCTCACCGTGACGGTGGAGAACCAGAGCGTGCTCTCGGCCGCGACGAACGTCTCGGTCACGCTCCTGACGGACGACCCGTACGTCCAGCTGGTCGACGCGTTCTCGACCCTCGGGAGCATCGCCGCGAGCGGCTCGTCGAGCAACGCGCCCGACCCGTTCACGTTCACCCTCGATCCGCTGACGCCCAACGGGCACGGCCTCGTGCTGACCGTCCGGATCGACGCGGACGGCTTCTCCATGGAGGAGGAGATCTCCTGGCTCGTCGGCACGCCGGTCACGCTCTTCTCCGACAACATGGAGGGCGGGACGACGAACTGGGTCGAGAACAACGGGCTCTGGGGGCTCACGACGGCGCTCTATCACTCGGCGACGCACTCCTACACCGACAGCCCCTCGGGCAGCTACGGCGACCTCGTGAACACGTGGATCCAGCTCGCGAACCCGCTGGACCTCTCGAACGCGGCGAGCGCGGACCTCTCGTTCTGGCACCGCTACAACACCGAGGAGGACTACGACTTCTGCTACGTCGAGGCCTCGACGGACGGCGGCGTCTCCTGGGGCCAGGTCGGGCCGAAGTACGACGGGGACAACGGGACGTGGCAGCAGGTCACCCTCCCGCTCGCGGAGTTCTGCGGGACCGCCAACTTCAAGCTGAGGTTCCGGCTCGTCTCGGACACCTACGTGACCGATGACGGGTGGTACGTGGACGACGTCGTAATCTCCGGGCCGCCCACGGGGAACGCGCGCCCGACGGCGCCGACGCTCGACTCGCCCGCGAACGGGAGCACGGTCGGGACGTCGAGCCCGACCCTGACCGTCGTGAACGCCACAGACGCGGACCCCGAGGACGTGCTGACGTACGGCTTCATCGTGTACGGTGACGAGCTGTGCACGACCGTCGCCGCCTCGGTCGGCGGCGTGGCGGAGGGCAGCGGGACGACCGGCTGGACGGTGAGCACGGCGCTCGCCGAGGGCACCTACTGGTGGCGGGCCTACGCCGACGACGGGACGGAGAGGGGGCCGCTCATGACCACCGCCTCCTTCACGGTCGAGGCGAGCGGTGTCGACGACGGGACGGTCGCGTCCCTTGCGCTCCATCCCGCGACGCCCAACCCGTTCTCCGCCGAGACCAGGATCGGCTTCGAGCTTCCCGCGCGCGCGGACGTCTCCTTCGCGATCTACAGCGTCGACGGCCGTCTCGTTCGGACGCTTGTAGCCGGCGCGGCGGGGCCCGGACCCGTGACCGTCACGTGGGACGGGCTCGATGAGGGCGGGGACAGGGTGGCGAGCGGTCTCTACTTCGCGCGCCTTGCGGCGAACGGCGAGGAGAGGCGCGCCAAGGTCGTCGTGCTGAAGTAGACGTCCAAAACAGGGCACAGCCGGGCACGGGCCGGCTCCCTTCGGGGGAGCCGGCCCTCGGCTTTCCTGGGGCCTCGTGGGCGAAGCTGAGTCGCGTTCGGCATACTCTGAGGCCCCGCGCCCGAGGCTGGAACGACCCTTGCATCTCTCCCACGGGGCAGCCCGCTGCGGCTGCGCCCCGGGACCGACACTGCCGCCCTTCCAGGCGCAGCGCGTCTGTCCCGCCGCGGTCCCGGGATCCCGGGCGCCGGCTCGGCGTCCGAGGCGGCCGGCCGGCGAGCCGGCGGCAAGGGAGGTCGTCCCATGCGAACAGCTACGAGTCTCACTGCGCTCCTCGTTCTCGCGTCGCTCTCGCTCGTCTCCTGCTCGGGTGGCGGCGACAACGGCGGTGACGAGCAGATCGCGATCCAGGTACGGTCGGTCACGGGAACGGTTGCGCTCCCCGCGGGAACACCGATCGACCTCGCGTCGCTCGACGTCCTGTCCTTCGCGGAGCGTGTGCCGGTCGACGCGTCCGGCGCGTTCACGGTGCTCGTTCCCGACACCGACCTGCCCCAGGCGCTGCTCGTGATGGGCGGCGGACCCTCGCCGGTCCTTCTGGGCTGGGTCGAGCCCCAGGACGGAGCGGTCGTCGTCAACTGCGAATCCACCGCGCGCGCCTTGACCCTCCTGAACCCGTTCATGACGATGTTCTCGCCGTCCGACCGGGAGACGGTGGTGGAGGAGGCTTCCGTCCACTACGCGTGGGACGAACTCGTCGCGGGAGTCGAGGCGGTGGTGTCCTCCTCGAGCGTCGGCCGCATATCGGAGGCGTGTGAGCCGGGGGTGTTCCAGATGGCTGCCGGCGTCGCGCTCGACGTGCTCGTCTACTACCCCCAGGGTCTGCTCCCTCTGACGAGCCCCTGGCTGGAGGACGTCCCGGGGAGCGCCAACGTCGCCTGCGTGAACCCGACCGCGATCTTCTGGGGGTTCCGGTTCGCGACGGAGGACGGCACGGAGAGCGGGGTTCGCCTCGTGGAGTCCGACCGGGGCAGGATCCGAGTGCTGCCGGCGTGGCCCCCCGTGGTGGACGTGATGAGCGCGACGCGCACCGACGTGGCCCTCGGCGACGGAACGTTCGTGACCTCGTTCGCGGCCCCGGACTTCCGGACGTTCGACACCGGGACGCCTGAAGGCCTCGCGACCGTGGCCAACTGCGGCCGGGCGGTCGAGGAGCTGCTCGCGCCTCTGTCCGGCGTCATCGCGGAGCGCGACGCGCGGGACCTCGACAGCGCCTCATGGGCGGGCGCCGACCTCGGGGCCGCAGCGACTGGACACGACACGTACGGGTTCATGAAGGAGCTTGCCGCACTCGTCCGAGACCGGGCGGCATACATCTCCGAGTGGTACTGGAACGGCGAGAACTCCGCCTGCGCGGAGTTCATCGCTGGTTGCGCGCCCCTCGTCCACGGCACGGTGTTCGCGACCGAGGTGCTCGCCGCGGGCGAGACGCGCGTGCCGTTCTTCTCCGATCTCGTCAGCGTGGAGCCCCAGGGATCGCAGCGCGTGAGCCAGCTCGAGGGGACCATGGTGCTCGCCGGGGCCAATGCCTCTCCGCGCGCCGAGTTCTCCTTCGCGCCGCCCGTGGCGGCGGCCGGGTTCCCGTTCGCGTTCAGCGCGGCCTCCTGCACCGACCCCGATGATCCGGTCGCCGGCCTCGAGGTCCGCTGGGACTGGGAGAACGACGGGGAGTGGGACACCTCCTGGATGACGGAGAAGACCGCGCAGCACAGCTTCGCGTCAGCCGGGATCCACGAGGTGGCTCTGCAGGTCCGCGACGGCGGGCTGCTCAACGACCGCGTCGCGCACCGCGTCAACGTCGGAGGAAGCGAGGCGAATGCCTCGCACGTCATCGTGTTTCGGGACGCCGTGCCGTGGGCGCCCGAGGTGCCGCCGATCCTCGATCAGATGCTCGAGGTTATGGAGTTCACCCAGGGACCGGGGCCCGGGCAGTACGAGGTCGTGGGCTCGAGCGAGATGGGGTCGTTCACGCTGACGCCGGGCGAGGACCTCGTCATCGTTCAGAGCGATCAGCCGCAGGACTTCTACAACGCGTACTCCAAGAACCAGATGTGGTTCCTCCAGTTCGTGGTCGGCGGCGGCACCCTCTTCTGGGAGGCGTGCGACATGGGGTGGAACGGCGGATCCATCCAGGCCGCGCGCATCGTGCTCCCCGGGGCCGTGGAACTCGAGCCCTATCAGACCTGGCAGAACTTCGTCGTGCTTCCCGGCGCAGCGATCGTCCAGGGACTCCCGGACGAGCTCTACGGCCAGTACGCGAGCCACGAGGGCATCGAGAGCCTGCCCGACGGTGCGACGGTGTACATCACGGACGACTCCGGCTCGGCCACGCTCGCCGAGTTCGGCTACGGCAGCGGCTGGGTGATCATGACCACGCAGCCGCTCGAGTGGAACTTCTATCACAACTGGACAAGCGGCTACGTGATGCCTCACGTGGTGAGCTACGTGCTCGGAGTCCCGCTCGTCCACGACTTCGGCGACATCGTGAAGCCGGAGCTCAGAGGCAGGCCCCGCGCCTCGGGTGGGGCGAGCAGTCTGACCAGCTGGGCGCGTTAGCCTGGACGGCGTTCCCTCTCCATTGGTTCGCCGCGAGGCGCCCTCTGCGTTGGCCCGCCCCGCCCATTCCCTCGGGAGGCGCGGCCGGACGGCCTGGATCGGCATGCGTCCGGCGCGCGCCCGCCCGCGTCCGCCCGGCCCCGCCGGGCCCCGGACTCCCCAAGCCCCAAGCCCTTCTGCGCCTCCGATTCCCCTTGCACACACTGCCGCGGCCTATTAATATTCTGCTAGTCATTAGTCACTCAGTATTCAGGCGCTGCGGGGGCGGTCCTCTCGGGCACCACAGGCCCGGGGCGGCCCGACGCGGCCACAGCCTGCAGCCGACAGCGCGCTCCGGCGCGATGACCGTGTCGGGTGAGGGCTGGCCACCATCCCCTGCGCAGACGTGCGGCTCTTGGCGGCCGCAAGAGAGGCGGCGGTATGGCGAGGAAGCGTGTCGGCAACAAGAGGGAGAAGATCATCGCCGCGGCTGCGCGGTTCTTCGGCGAGAAGGGCTTCCACAATACGACGACCGCCGAGATCGCCGAGGCGGCCGGTGTTGCGGCGGGCACGATCTACATTTACTTCTCGAGCAAGGAGGACCTCCTCGTGGCGGTCTTCGAGGAATTCCTCGAGAGGCACATGACGCGGCTTCGTGAAGGGGTGGACAGGGAGCCCGACCCTGAGTCGAAGATCCGTCGCTTCGTCGTCCTCGGCCTCGAGCTCATGGAGCAGAATCCCGACAGCGCGAGGATCTTCCTGTCCCAGCTGCGCCAGAGCACGACGATGATCAAGGTGGTTGCCAAGAGGAGCAGCAGGGCGTACAAGGACATCCTCGAGAGCATCCTGGACGAGGGGATCAGGACGAAGGTGTTCCGGCCGATGAACTCGCATGCCGTCGCCTCCATGCTCTTCGGCTCGTTCCAGAACCTGGTCCTGGACTGGGTGGCCGACGACTGCTCCTATCCCCTGACGAGCCTTGCCGACGAGGCGACCACGTACATGCTCCGCGGCGCGGCCTGCCCTGTGCAGGCGGGCAGCGCGGCGGGCGGCAGAAGCTAGCTGGCGGGAGGACCAGCGCGGTCGTACGCGAGAGAGCGCTCTTACTGCCCTTTCAAGTCCAGGCAAGGGAGGAGTGGGAGAGCCATGCACGCCAGCGGGGGTTTTCAGACAACCTTCAAGTCGCGCGTCCTGCGTCGGCTGGGATCGTGGGGCAGCAAGCTCTCCGCCGACGACGTCGATCGCATTCTCCTCTGGACCTCGAAGATCATCCCCAACCCGGACATCCGCTCTCAGGTTCTGCGGCTTCGCCACGCGATGGACTTCGGCGTGACCCGGGACATCCTCCGCGGGTTCTTCGAACTCGCCCCGCTTCAGCGGCAGCGGGTCATCGAGAACCTGCTGGTCAACTGGGGGGTGATGGGGGGCTCACTGCGGTACCAGATCCTCGAGGACGAGGGCTGGTTCCCGCCCGCGTTCGCCGTCATCAGCCCGACCATGCGCTGCAATCTCCACTGCACCGGGTGCTACGCCTACGAGTACCGGAAGGACGGCGAGCTCACGACGGACGAGTTCGACAACGTCATCCGGCAGTGCAAGCGGCTCGGCATCTACTTCTTCACCATCTCCGGCGGCGAGCCGTTCGTGCGCGAAGACCTCTTCGACATGTTCGGGCGCCACAGCGACGCCTTCTTCCAGGTCTACACGAACGGGACACTCATCGACGAGCGCGCCGCCGACAGGCTCCTGGCGCTCGGCAACGTCACGCCGGCCATCAGCGTCGAGGGGCTCGGTCCCGAGACTGACACGCGGCGCGGGCAGGGGACCTTCGACCGCGTCATGGCGGCGATGGACCGCCTGAGGGAGAGGTCGCTGCTCTTCGGGATCTCCGCGACGGTGACACGGCTCAATCACGGCATCGTGACGAGCGACGAGTTCGTGGACTTCTACATCGGCAAGGGCGCGAAGTACGCCTGGCTGTTCCAGTACATACCCATCGGGCGAACGCCGGACGTGAGCCTGATGAGCACGCCCGAGCAGCGCGTGGGGCTCCGCCATCGCGTGGCCGAGCTGCGACGCACGAAGCCGCTCTTCTTCGGCGACTTCTGGAACGACGGCGCCCACGTCGGGGGCTGCATGGCCGGCGGGCGGCTGTACTTCCACGTGACGTCCAATGGGAACGTCGAGCCCTGCGTGTTCTGCCACTTCGCGGCGGGCAACGTGAGGGAGAAGACCCTGCACGAGATCCTCACCTGCGACTTCTTCAGGGCGATCAGGTACGAGCAGCCGTACTCCGACATCAAGAACGTGTATGCCCCTTGCATGATCATCGACAACCCCGAGGTGCTGCGTCGCCTCGTGAAGCAGTACCAGGTCAGTCCCAGCCACGCCGGCGCGGAGACGGTGATCGAGGATCCCGCGATCGTCGAGCACCTCGACAGGTACGCCGCGAGCGTCCACGGCATCACGGACGCGCAGTGGCTCCGTGAGCACTACGGGAATCCGTCGTCGGAGTGGTACCGGGGCGGCCAGCGGGCCAACAGGCAGTGGGCCCTCGAGCGCGAGCACCTCGAGGAGTGGGCGCGGCGCCGGAGGCACGCGCGGCGGGTCGAGAGCCGCGCTAAGGAGCCAAGCCAGAGCGTATCTCGAGGAAGCTCATGACGTCCCGGCGGGTGAGGATGCCCGCCAGGCGGCCGTCCTCGACGACGGCGAGCCTGCCGGCCCCCGTGGCCGCCATCCTCGCGATCGCCACGCCGACGTCCTCACGCGGCGAGAGCAGCATCTCGGGCGAGAGCGGTGTCATGGCCGTCCGCACGGGAGTCACTCCCCAGCGCTCCCGGGGAACGTGCTTCACGTCCTTGATCGCGATCAGCCCCACCGGCTTCCCCTCGTCGATCACCGGATAGCAGGCGAAGTGGTGTCGGAGGAAGTACTCGTCCACGAGCGCCGCGATCGTGATGTCCGGCGACACGGTGACGACGTCCTCCGTCATCACGTCGCCGACACGAACCCCGCTCAGCACCTTCCTGAGCGCGACCCGGTGGTAGCTGGCTTCGGCCGCCTGCCTCAGAAACAGCGCCACGAAGATGAACCAGAGGCCCGACAGCACGAAGTTGCCCGACAGGATCCCGAACAGCCCAACGGCCACGAGCAGCCCCGCGAGCGCCTTGCCGGCCAGGCTGGCCGTGAGCGTCGCGCGCCTGAGGTCCTTCGTCCGCGACCACAGGACGGCCCTTAGGAGCCTCCCGCCGTCGAGCGGAAGGCCCGGGAGAAGGTTGAAGGCCAGGAGAAGCGTGTTGGCGACAGCCAGGTAGAAGACCGCGAGCTGAAGCCCCGGCCTGCCGGGGTCCGGGCCCATGGCCGCGACCGCGCCCCAGAGCACGACCGCGAGCACGGCGCTCGCGGCCGGCCCGGCGGCGGCGACGCGGAGCTCGGTCCGGGGGTCGGGAGGCTCTCTCGAGATCTCGGCCATGCCGCCGAACAGGAACAGCGTGATCCGCCTCACGGGAATGCCCGACCGGATCGCGACGAGACTGTGGGCCAGCTCGTGGGCGAGCACCGAGGCGAAGTGGAAGAAGGCCGTGATGACCCCGAGGAGCACGTACTGGAGGGTGCTTCTCCCCGGAAGCTGCTCGCGGAAGAGCCCGGCGCTGAGCGTTCCTGCGACGAGCGCGACGATCAGGAACCAGCTGTAGTCCGCGGCGACCCTGATGCCGAAGACCCTGAAGAGAGGGATGCCGCGGCGCGCGGCGGATGCTCCCCCGATGACCTCTGGTTCTCCTGCGGCCATGAACGGCACTATAGGCCCGCCACCGGCAGGGGTCAAGCCGGTCGGGCCGCGCGTGTTTCTTGATTCTTGGGCCAGATTGTGCTACAATCCAAGCTTGGCGGACAATATGTGATAGAGGCACCACGACGGGATTGGAGGTCATGCGATGCGGACGTACAGACCTGTCCTGGCCTTGTTCGTGCTCGTCCTCGCGCTGCTGGCGACGACAGCCTTGGCGCGGACCGACACCGCGCAGATGACCACGAGCGCGGTCATCGACCGTGCCTTCGCCGGCGGGACGATCGACTACCCGCAGGCGCTCCTGCTCAAGGCATATGCGCTCTATGCCCCGGACAAGCTTCCCCAGGAGTACAAGGGCGGTCTCACAGACAAGTGCGGCGTTCCCATCGTCGACGAGATCGAGCGGGCATGGCCCTCGCTTCCGCAGGGCGTCAAGGACGAGATCACGCGCAGTCGTGCGAGGCCGGTGTGCCAGACGTACATCGACACCCAGCACTTCCGCATCCACTACGACACGAGCGGGACGCACATGATCCTCGGCTGGCCGAACACCGGGTACCGCGATGCCGTATGCGCCGCCGCCGAGCTGTCTTGGACGACCGAGGTCACGAACCTCGGGTTCCGCAACCCTCCGAGCGACCTTCCGTATCCCGACAACGGCGGCGACGCACGGTACGACATCTACGTCCAGGCGTTGTCCGGCGTCTATGGCTACACGCAGTACGAGTACCTCGTGGCCGGCACGCCGCAGAACGACGCGACCAGCCACGTCGTCATCGACAACGACTACGCAGGGTTCGGCTATCCCAACCCGCAGGATCCGATGAAGGTGACGGTCGCGCACGAGTTCTGCCACGCCTGCCAGGCCGCGCACGACTACATGGAGGCCACCTGGTACAAGGAGACGACCTCGACCTGGATGGAGGACGTCGTCTACGACGCGATCAACGACTACCGCAACTACCTCCCGTACTTCTTCAACTACTGCTACCTGTCGCTCGATGCAGACGACGCCACCGGTCTCAAGATCTACGGGGACTGCGTCTGGAACTTCTTCCTGAGCGAGAACCACACGAACGACATCGTCCCGGACATCTGGTACGCCTGCGAGAGCTCCTCAGCGTATCCGGCCATGAACACGGTACTCGCCGGGCTCGGGACGGACCTTTCGACCTCGTTTAAGACCTTCGCGATCTGGAACTGGTTCACCGGCGCACGGAACGACGGCACCCACTACGAGGAAGGCGGTAACTGGCCAAGCGCGCCGATGCAGAGGACTCACACGAGCTACCCGGTCGTGGACCAGGCCCCGTCGGCGGCCCTGCTGCCGGACCACATGGGCACGAACTACATCCGGTTCACGTACCCGAGCTCGGGCCACACCGGCCTGCACATCACGTACGACGGGCCCTCGCCCGGATCGCAGCCCAACCATGCCTACATCAACTACGACTCCGCCTCCGGGCCGACGTACGAGTACGGCGCGATCACGCTCAACGGCTGGGGGATCGGCGAGATCACGTTCCCCGACTGGAACCTCGCGAGCTACGTCTGCATGGTGGTGATCAACCCGAACACGACCGGCGACAACATGGCGTACACCTATGACGCCGAAGAAACCGACACCGGCATCGAGGACGAGGTCTACCAGCTCGCGCTCAAGGCGGCCAGTCCGAACCCGTTCACCGAGGAGACGTCGATCGCGTACACGGTGCCGACGGGCGGAGGTCTTGTCGAGATCACGGTGTACGACGTGACGGGGCGTGAGGTGAGGACCCTCGTGAGCGACCGGCTCCCCGCAGGCGACGGCGCCGTGCGTTGGGACGGGCTCGACGATCACGGGAACGCGGTGGCCACGGGCGTTTACTTCGCGCGCCTTGATGTCGACGGGCTCACGGCGAGCGGGAAACTCCTCATGCTGAAGTAGCCTGGCACGAGAGCAGGATTCTCTGGAACGGAGGGGGCGGCACAGCGAGACGGTGCCGCCCTTCTTCTTTCTCTCGCGGGTGTGAAGGTCGCCTGGCAGCGGGGAGTCGCGTGGAGCGCATCTGCGATGGGGCTCTTGGAAGACCTGTCACTTGACGAGGGAAGACCCGGGAACAACGAAGAGCTTGCCGCAGCGCTCGCCGCAGTCCGGGGTGACTGGCGCGTCGGGCGCGCCGATCACGAGATCGGGACCCTTCTCGCCCGTGAGTCGCTCCGCGAGGAGCGAGCCCCCGAGCGCGTCCTGCGCGAGGGCGCCGATGATGCGGACGTCGGCACGCTCGGCCGTTCCGCTCTTCGCCCTCAGGACTGACCGCAGGCCGCCCCAGAACACGTAGACCTCACCGCACCGGGCGCGCGCGTCCTCGCGAGCGTCCGCGAACTGCGCCGAGGCGATCACGTCCGCCGTCCCGTCGCCGTTCAGGTCTGCCGCGAGCACCGGATACCCGAAGAGGTCCCAGCGCGAGGCGCCGCTGAATCTCGGAACATCGACCGTCCTCAAGTCCACCGAGGCGTCCATGCCGCCGCGCCGCCCGAACAGCACGACCGCCTCCCCCGTGATGTTCTGCTCCTTCGCGGCGCCGCCGGCCGCATAGGCGGAGAGAAGAAGGTCCTGAAGCCCGTCCCCATCAACGTCCCCCGGGGAGATGAACCTCCCCAGAAACCCGCGCTCGCTTCTCCCGAAGACGGTCGTCGTGGCGGCGCGGGCCGCGGAGGCGGTCCGCTGTCCGGCCAGGCTCGCCGCGGGAATCACGAACGTGCGTCCCGCGTCCGGGCGGTCCTTCCCCGGTCCGTCGTGCTGGTAGGCGCCCAGCACGAGCTCCGCGGCGCCGTCGCCGTCCGTGTCCGCGAGCGCGAGCCCGGAGAGGAGACCTCCAGGCTCGTCGCCGTCGACCCGGACACGCGCGACGCCGGCGACGTCCAGTCTCCCGGAGGACGCGCTCAGGCTCGAGCCGTCGATGACGTACGCCGCACCCGCGGCGGGTCGCGACGGGGCACCCGAACCTGAGGCCGACACGAGCAGGTCGCAGCGGCCGTCGCCGTCCGTGTCGCCCGCGGCAATGGAGGAACCCAGACCGTCGCCGGCCGACTCTCCCGAGATCACCATGTCGGCCGCGCCGGCGCTCCTGGGCCACGGTCTGCCCGAGGCGCTCAGGAACACATAGACCCGTCCCCGGCCGATCCCGCCGCCCTCGCCCTCCGACGGCGCGCCGACGACGAGGTCCGCGATGCCGTCGCCGCTCAGGTCGGCCACGGCCACCGCGGCCCCGAATCGTCCCTGCTCGTGCGTTCCGGTGACGGTCGAGAGGGCGGCGTCGAGCGCGCGGGAAGGACTCCCGGCCTGGGGCAGCGCGCCGGCCTCGAACACGTACACGGCGCCCACGTGGTAGCCGGCCGCGGTTCTGTGGCCCGGCGCGCCGACGACGAGTTCAAGGGCGCCGTCGCCGTCGACGTCCCCGGCCGCGGTGGAGTAGCCGAACTGCTCCTCCGCGTGACTCCCGAGGAGCGTAGGGACCGCCCTCGACGAGAGGTCGATCACCGTGCCCGCGATGCCTCCCGAGGGAACGGAGAGCACCGCGGCTGCACCCAGCGCAGCCGCCCAGAGGGTCCGGGGACGGGCATCGCATCTCGAAAGGGACATCCAGTGCTCTCCGCTGGCAGGTGCCGGACCGAGGCGCGGCCCGGACGACAGCTCGCCGGTCGAGTATGCGCTCCGCGCGAATGCGGAGTCAAGCGCGCCCGGGCGCCGCGTCGAGGCGGGCGAAGCTTGACACCCTCCTTGAGCGCGGCTAGAGTGCGGGTCGGGGAGGAGTCAGCGCCATGCGCGTTTCTACGAGAGTGGCACGCATACTGGGGGCGACCGCCGTCTTCGCGCTCGCCTGCGCCGCACCCACGCCCGTCGGCGCACTCGACGCCTCACAGGAGCGGCTGGCCTCGATCCTCGAGCGGTACAACGCTGCGATCGATCTCGCGACGCAGTCCGTGGACAGCCTGCGCGTGGTGCAGCACATGGTGGAGCCGCAGCCCGACGGGGGCGAGCGCTCGGCGCGTGCCGTGCTCGTCTACGAACGGTCTCGCGGCATGACGCGGCGCGTGATCACGTCGAACCTCTCGTACCCGGCGGGGGACTACACGCTCGCGAGTCTCGTGGGGCCGGGGCTGGATCCGTCCGAGTACCGGATCGTGCTCGAGGCTGAGGAGGACGTCGAGGGCGTGCCCTGTTACAGACTTGGCGTGACCGCGTTGAGTCGGGACGTGTCCCACATCGACGGGACGGTCTGGGTCTCCAGGGAGTCCCCGGGACCCGTTCGCGTCGTGGGCCTCGTGGCGGACCCTCCCTTCCCGCTCGCCGAGATCCGGCTCGACAAGCGATTCGGCCCGGGGCCCCTCGGATTCGCGGTCCTGCGGTGCCACGCGGGAGAGGTCCGGGCGGGCATCGTCCTGGGGAGGAAGAAGGGCGCGCGGACCATCACGTATGCAGGATACGTGGTGAACGGTGTCGCGGAGGAATGACTGGCCCCAAACTTGTCTATTGACAAGAATGTGCGTCTTGTTGTATCTGTGCCCCGCACGCCAAGCCCCCTCTGCACCGAAGCGATGGAAAGCACGGTCAGATAAGGAGCTGGCGTTTGCGGCTGGCGCTTCCTCAAGTGGCCTCGCGAGAGGCCCGGAGTCGCCTCACCAGCGGCTCCCCATCGGCAGCGGAAGGGGAGATGGCACTCTGTGCCACGGACGGCGTCCGACTCCCCTTTCACTGTCTCTTGCCCCTGCACAAGTCCGCCTTCCCACCAACCTGAGGCGCCCCGCTCGCGTCGGGCCTCCCGATGTCCCGTGTTCCGCGTGGTGTGCTGCGAGCGTCCTGACGAGCTGCGGCGCACCGCCCGTCCCGTTTCTTGACATTTCGGACAAGTCGTGGTATCTGTTGAGTGACGTGCGTCCGCTCCCGGCGGGCGCGGCAGCCTGGGGTGTCGAACGCGCCCGGCGGTCCCCCACCCGCCGGCGGAGGAGGACGCGACCATGCGAACGCTGACTCTTCTTCTGGCTCTCCCGCTCGTGATCCCATCACTCGCACAGGCGTCGCCGGTCACTCTCAACTGGGAGTACACGGCGGGCTACCACATCAGGTGCCTCGGGACCATCGAGGACATGGACGGCGACGCCGCTCCCGAGGTCATCATGTCGATGGACCACACGGGCGACGTGAACGGCCACCTCAAGCTCTTCTCCGGCGTGGACGGGGACGTCATCTGGGGCGTGTCTCCGATCGGCGGGATCAGCAACGGCTGCGGCTACGGGGACATGTGCATCAACACGTCCCCCGATCTGACCGGCGACGGTGTCCCGGAGATCCTCTTCGGCACCTCGTGGGGGGGCCGCACGGCGTACGCGCTCCTGGCGAACGCGATGGGAGCCACGTTCTGGGACTTCGACACCTACGTGGACGACCCGCCGTCGGGGTGGGTGTACAGCCTGGACTGGATCCCTGACGTGAGCGGCGACGGCGTGCCCGAGGTCGTCTTCGGATGCGGGAGCGACAACAACAACGCGTACTGCGTGAACGGCGTCACGGGCGCGATGATCTGGAAGTTCGCGGCGCCGGACGCCGTGTATCAGGTGGCGACCGTCGGGGACGTGAACGGCAACGGCACGCACGACGTCCTCGTGGCCACGGGAGACGCGGACGCCGACTACACGTACTGCATTGACGGAGGGAGCGTCGGGTTCGCGACGTGGATCTGGCGGTACTACGTCGGAGCCTCGAGCTACTGCTGCGCGGGGATCCGGGACGTCAACGGCGACGGCATCCCGGACGCACTCATCGGAACGTGGGACTCCGTCGGGCACGTCTTCTGCGCGAACGGCGACGACGGAACCATGATCTGGCAGCAGCCGATCGGCGACTACATCATGCGCGTCGTGCCGATCGAGGACGTCACGGGTGACGGCACGATGGACGTGCTCGTGGCTTCGTGGAAGAATGCGGTCATCTGCCTGGACGGCGCCACGGGCACCATCCACTGGAGCGTGCCCACCGGGACGACGAACGGCGGCGACGTGTGGACCATCTGGCCGCTGTCCGACGTCGACTACGACGGGATCGCGGACGTCATCGCCGGCTCGTTCGACCTCAAGGCCTACTGCGTGAGCGGCAAGGACGGGGACCTGCTCTGGGACTACACCGTCGGCAACAGGGTCTACTCGGTCAGGGGCCTGGGCGACGTCAACGGAGACGGGACAGGGGAGGCCGTGGTCGGGACCCAGTACTACGGCAGCGCGGGCGGCAAGGTGTTCTGCCTCGACGCGGACGGGGACGGCACCGCGGTTCCCCCGCTCGACGAGGTATCCTGCCGGGTCGAGGGCAGCGCGGTGGTGGTGACCTGGGCGTTCGACGAGGCCTGCGGATTCGAGGGATTCAACCTCTACAGGATGGAGATCGGCGATCCGTCACGGTCGGCGCAGGAGCTCGGATCGGACGACGTCGTGCACGCGCTCGCGGCGAGGGCCGGCCTCGACCAGAGGGACGGCTTCGTGAGGCTCAACCAGGCGCTTCTGGGCGAGCCGGAGTACACCGACTCGAGCGTTGTCGACGGCAGGCGCTACGCCTACATGGTCGGCGCTGTGGCGAACGACGGCGAGGAGACGCTTGCGGGGCCTGTCGAGATCCTCGCGGACCTCAGAGCCGATGCGACGTGGCTCGCACCTCTGTCTCCCAACCCGCTCACGACGACCTCGGCCATCGAGTTCGCGGCTCCACGGGGCGCGCGCGTGACGCTTGCGGTGTACGACCTCGCGGGGCGGCTCGTGCGGACGCTCGTCTCCTGCGAGTCCGACGGCGCGCCCGTCGTGGCCGCGTGGGACGGCGACACCGATACAGGAACCAGAGCGGCGTCGGGCGTCTACCTCGTGCGGCTCGTGGCCGGAGACAGGACGGAGACCGGCAAGGCGGTGGTGCTCAGGTAGCTTTCCTGTCCGAGCACGAAGCGAACGGCCGTCTCACCAAGAGTGAGACGGCCGTCTGCTTTGAGGGTCGCGGCATCGCGCGTGGGTCCGCCACGCCTCGCGCCGGTCATGCCGGGGCGGCAAGCGTCACCTGTAGAGCGCCTTCATCGCCGTCCAGGTCACGTCGTCCGCCGCGTTCGCACCGCAGTCACCGGAGACGGCCTCCTTGCCCACGCCCCCGTGGCTCCAGACGCAGTACTCGAAGACCGTGCCGGGATCGGAGCAGTTCACGACCGACCTCGGGAAGTCCGGATGGTCACGGATGAGCACGTCACCCGGACTCCCGAGGTAGAGGAGCGTGAGCTTCCCCACGGTCGCCGGGAACGCCTCGACGCAGTCCGCCGATGTGATCGTCAACCCCGTCTCCCAGTCGCCGCTCACCGTGGCGCCGGGAAGCAGGCACGTGAAGGTCGGAGCCCCGGACATGCCCGGCGTCACTTCGAGCCTGAACGAGACGGACCGGAACTCGTCGTAGAGACTGAGCTCGAGGTTCATGACGATGTAGGCGTCCAGAGTCGAGAACGGCTCCGGGAAGACGCTGTGCACGTAGTTCGGCGGGTCGAAGTCCACGTACAGCCAGTCAGTGAGGATGGGATTGGCCGCGGACGTCGTGGCAAACGAGCAGAACGCGAGTGCCGCGATAGCGATGCGTCTCATGGGCATCCCTCCTTTCTCCCTTGGGGCCCAACACAATCGTACCACCAGGGAGACTCCAATGCGCAGCCGAACACGACGGTCCCCGCCGTCGGGGGAGCTCCGTCTTGACACGCCCGTCGCGCGCCTCTAGAATCTCCGCACCGCACTGAATCACCGTTCATCGATCAGGACGGCCTGGGCGCAGCCTCTCGCTCCGCACACCGTGCGGGGCGGTTTTCGTTGCCCGGCGCGGGAAGGCAGATGGGAAGTCTCGGGGTCATCCTCAGGCGCTTCACCAAGTACAGGCTCGCCGTCGCGGTCGGGATCGTCTTCCTCCTCATCGTCGACGGCATGCAGCTCGTCATTCCCCGGTTCATCAAGCGCGCCGTCGACGACCTCACGAGCGGAGGCATCGCGCACACCGACCTCGCGCGGTACGGGCTCGTCATCGTCGGCCTCGCTCTCGGCATCGCCGGCTTCAGGTTCTACTGGAGATTCCTCATCATCGGGACCTCGCGGCACGTCGAAGAGGACCTCCGGAACGACCTCTTCGGACACCTCCAGAAGCTGTCCGCGCGCTACTTCGCGGTGACGAAGACCGGCGACCTGATGGCGCACGCCACGAACGACATCGAGGCCGTCCGCATGGCCTGCGGCATAGGCATCGTCGCGCTCATCGACGCGATTGTCCTGGGACTCGCGACGATCGGCTTCATGCTCGCCCTGAACGTGCGCCTCACGCTCCTCGCCCTCGTGCCGATGCCCTTCGTCGCGTTCTTCGCTCTCAAGGCGGGAAAGCTCCTGCACCAGCGCTTCGAGCGCGTCCAGGCCACGTTCTCGGACCTCACCGAACGGGTGCGGGAGAGCGTGTCCGGGATCCGCGTGGTCAAGGCCTACGCGCAGGAACCGTACGAGCTCGAGCGGCTGGCGGCGGTCGGCAGGGAGTACGTGACGAAGAACGTCGAGCTCGTGAGGGTGTGGGGCGCGTTCTTCCCGTTCATCACGCTCCTCTCGAGCATGAGCGTGGTGGTCGTGATCTACTTCGGCGGCCGGAGCGTGATGCTCGGGACGATCACCACGGGCGACCTCGTCGCGTTCACGAGTTACCTCGGCATCCTCACGTGGCCGATGATGGCCCTCGGTTGGGTCGTCAACATCATGCAGCGGGGCACGGCATCCATGGACCGGATCAACCGCATCCTCGAGGCCGAGCCGGGCGTCAAGGACCACGAAGGGGCGGTGGATCCTGGCCGCCTGACGGGTGAGGTCAGGTTCGAGGACGTGACGTTCCGCTACGAGGAGGGGCTCGATCCCGCGCTCAGGAACGTGACGCTGCACGTGCCCGCCGGCACGATGCTGGGGATCATCGGACGCACGGGCTCCGGCAAGAGCACGATCTGCAACCTCCTCGTGCGCGTCTACGACGCGACGAGCGGCAGGATTGCGCTCGACGGGCGCGACGTGACCTCGCTCACGCTCGCCGGGCTCCGGGGGGCCGTGGGGTACGTCCCCCAGGACACGTTCCTGTTCTCGGATACCATCAGGGAGAACATCCGTTTTGGGGCGCCTGACGCGACCGACGAGCAGGTCCGGAAGGCGGCGCACGTGGCCGGCATCGCGGACGAGATCGAGAGCTTCCCACAGGGGATGGACACCGTGATCGGCGAGCGCGGCGTGACGCTCTCCGGCGGACAGAAGCAGCGGATCGCCATCGCGAGAGCGCTCGTGACCGATCCGGCCATCGTGATCCTCGACGACGCGCTCTCGTCGGTGGACACGGCGACCGAGGAGAAGATACAGCAGGAGCTCGGGCAGGCGCTGGGCGGCCGGACGAGCATCATCGTGGCACACAGGATCTCCTCGATAAAGGGCGCCGACCAGATCGTGGTGCTCGACGACGGCCGGGTCGTCGAGCGGGGCACCCACGCGGAGCTTCTCAGGGCGCGGGGTCTCTACGCGAGCACGTACGAGCGGCAGCTTCTCGAGGCTGAGATGGACGAGGCCGACTTCGCGGGATGACGGGATGACGCAGGGGTTCCACGAAGAAGAGGTGCTGGGCAAGCCCTACGACGCGCGACTCGTGCGGCGGCTTCTGGCCTTCGTGAAGCCGTACGTGAGAGAGGTGGTCCTCGCAGTCGCGATGTTGCTCGTGGTGGCCGGGTTCGAGCTGGCGCTGCCGTACCTCACGAGGTCGGCGATCGACGACTACATCGTCGCGACAGCGCGTCTCGTGACGGTCGATGCCGCGGACTCGGGATTCGCGTCCGAGTTCGTCCGGGCTCACGGTGCGGACCTCATTCCGGTCAAAGGGGTGGCCGGCCCGCAGGGACGGGTGGGCGATACGTACCTCGTCCGCTCCAAGGTGCTGTCGGAGTACGACCCGCGCGAGGTCAAGCGGGCCACCGGCGCCGGCCTGATCTCAGACGACACGTACTACATCGCGGAACGCGGGGCGGTCGAGAGGGCGGGTCTCGCCGGGTTGTCCGGTCTCCTCGACGCGCGCGAGCACGTTGGCATTCCCACGGCGACGCTTGCCGGGCTCTCGAGGGAACAGACCACGGAGCTCAGGCAGGGCGACTTCCGGGGCGTCAGGAACGTGGCCCTGCTGTTTCTCGCGATCCTGCTCCTCACGTTCCTCTTCACCCTCCTCCAGATCAACATGATGGAAGTGACCTCCCAGAAGGTGATGTACGACATCAGGATGAAGGTGCTCGGGCACCTGCAACGGCTCTCGCTCGCGTTCTTCGACCGGAACCCCGTGGGGCGCCTCGTCACCCGCGCGACGAACGACGTCGAGGTGCTCCACGAGATGTTCACGTCCATCGTCATCACCCTGCTGCGCGACGTCTTCACGCTGATCGGTGTCGTGATCCTGCTCCTGAACCTGAACTGGCGGCTGGCGCTCGTGAGCTTCGCGGTGCTCCCGGCGATGATCTGGGCGACGGCCGTGTTCAGCGTGCGGATCCGGGACGCTTTCAGGGAGGTCCGGATCCGGGTCGCCCGCATCAACGCCACGCTGCAGGAGAGCATCAGCGGGATTCGCGTGACGCAGATCTTCCGGAGGGAGCTCGAGAGCTTCAGGCGCTTCGCGCGCATCAACCACGACCTCTTCCGGGCGAACATGCGACAGCTCAAGGTGTTCGCGTTGTTCATGCCCCTCATGGAGCTCGCAAGCTCGTTCGCCATCGCCCTCGTGATCTGGTACGGAGGCGGTCGCGTCGTCCAGTCGACGCTCTCGCTGGGCACGCTCGTCGCGTTCCTGTCCTACGTGCAGATGTTCTTCCGGCCCATCCGCAACCTGGCGGAGCAATACAGCACGATGCAGTCCACGATGGCGTCGGCCGAGCGGCTGTTCCTGCTCCTGGACAACACGGAGATGATCCCGGAGCCGGCGGCGCCGGTGCGCCCGCGGGAGGTCCGCGGCAGGATCGTCTTCGACGGCGTGTGCTTCTCCTACGACGGCGCCGAGGACGTGCTAGAGGACGTCTCGTTCGCCGTCGAGCCGGGCGAGACGGTGGCGATCGTCGGGGCGACCGGCGCCGGCAAGACGTCGATCATCAGCCTCCTCGAGCGGTTCTACGACGTCCAGAAGGGCAGGATTACGCTGGACGGCGTTGACATCCGGGACATGGAGAAGGCCTTCCTCAGGTCGCACCTCGGGCTCGTGATGCAGGACGTCTTCGTCTTCGCGGGGGACATCAAGGGGAACATCAGGCTCGGGAACGCCTCCGTGACGGACGAGAAGCTGAGAGAGGTCGCGACGCACGTGAACGCCGCCGGGTTCATCGAGCGGCTCCCCGGCGGCTACGATGAGGAGGTCCACGAGCGCGGCTCGACCCTCTCGACGGGGCAGCGGCAGCTCCTCGCGTTCGCGCGGGCCCTCGCGTTCGACCCGAGGATCCTCATCCTCGACGAGGCCACGTCGAGCATCGACACCGAGACAGAGGCGCTCATCCAGGACGCGCTCGAGAAGCTCATGGAGGGCCGGACCTCGATCGTCATCGCCCACCGGCTGTCGACCATCCAGCACGCGGACAAGATCCTCGTGATGCACAAGGGGCGGGTCCGGGAGGTCGGCACGCACCAGGAGCTCCTCGCGAAGCGGGGTTACTACTACCGGCTGTACCAGCTCCAGTATGCCCAGTAGGGCCCGGATCCTGCGGGCAGGGGAGGCCTGGACATGGGCCCGGGGGGCCGGGCCGCAGGGAGGCCGGGAAGTCCTGGGGTTTTGGGGCTTGACAAGAAACGGGGGCTGTGTCATAATTACAGCTAGAGGGCCTCGGTCACAAGACTGGCTCTTGGGGATCCATAAGGCAAGGAGGACGCAGGAATGAAGTTGCACGCGGTTGTCTGGACAGCGCTCTGCGCTGTGGCCGTGCTTGCCGTCTTTCTCGTGCCGTCGCCGGCGCTTGCGTACCACGGCGTCCTGCTCAGCACGAACTCGGAGATCATGGGGACCGGGACGTGGCTCGTTCCAGGGCCGACGTCCATCGAGTGGTGGGTGACGCAGAACCAGGACAACTCGTGGCACTACCGCTACCTCTTCAGCCATCCGGGCGGCGAGACGAGCCACTTCATTCTCGAGGTCTCGCAGTCCTTCGCGTCGGAGGACATCTTCGGCTCGAGCGGTGACTTCGGCAGCATGGATCTCGATTGGTTCGACGGCGGTCCCGGGAACCCGAACATGCCCGGCCCGATGTACGGGATCAAGTTCGACGAGACCTGGGGCAACGACACATCGATCGAGTTCGACAGCTCGCGCGCACCCATGTGGGGCGACTTCTACGCCAAGGACGGCGCCGCAACGGCGCCGCCTTCGAGCGACTACAGACTGCCCCCTGTCTACAATACCGCCTGGAACGCGGGGTTCCTCGATGCTGACCCCGTGGCAGCCGCGGCGGACGGATCCTTGGAAGCGCACCTCCTCGTGCCCGACACGCAGGAGACGCCTCCGCCCCCGGTGCCCGAGCCTTCGACGCTCCTTCTCCTCGGCAGCGGGCTGGTCGGAGTGGTCGCCGCGACGCGCAGGCGCCGCGCCTAAGTCCGACCATCTTGGCGACAACACGCGCCCGGCAGATGCTCTGCCGGGCGCGTTGCGTTGGGGACCGGGAAACGGGGAGGTGGCATCCCCGGTCCGGCGGTGCTAGGGTCGGGACGTGCTGCCTCGCGAGCCTCTCTGGTCCCGACGGGAGGTGGTCCCCATGAGACCGGCAGTCACTGCTGCCCTCGCCGTCCTGCTTCTCCCCGGCGCGGGTGGAGCCACGATCGTCCATGTGCCCGGCGACCATCCCACCATTCAGGCTGGCGTCAACGCGGCTGACCAGGGCGACACGGTTCTGGTAGAAGCCGGCGTCTACTACGAGAACGTCCGCTTCGGCGGCAAGGCGATACGGCTCACGACGTTCGCCGGGGGCGCGCCGCCCGGCGGCGCAGCCGTCATCGACGGGAGCTACCCCGCGAACCCCGACAGCGCCGCCACCGTGTACTTCGTCGACGGCGAAGTGGAGACGTCCGTCATCGAGGGTTTCACGATCACGCACAACGCGTTCCGCCGGGGCGACGGGCGCGCGGACGGCGAGGGCGTGGTCTGCGACCTGGCGAGCCCGACGATCAGCGGGAACGTGATCGTCGGCAATACGCCGCACGGGATCTGGTACCGCGACCAGGGCGAGCCGCGGATGCTTCGCGTGCTGGGGAACGAGATCCGCTGGAACGCCTCGCCCCAGGCCGGAGGCGGCATCTTCATCGCGGAGAGCGTCGGACCGGGCGGGAGCAACGCGCTGATCGAAGGAAACCTGATCGTCGGGAACAGCGCGCACGAGGGTGGAGGCGTGTACGCCCTGTTCACGCAGGGCAACAAGATCGTCCTGCGCGGGAACGAGATCCGATCCAACAGCGCCCCGGTCGGCGCGGGCGTCCGGACGGAGAAGTGCCAGAGCGACCTCACGATCGAGCACAACGTCTTCAGCGGCAACCAGGGCGCCGCGCTCTCCATGTACGACTACGCGCCCGGCACGAACCTCCTGCTTGTCAACAACACGATCGAGGGAAACACCGCGGGGGTCGTGCTCGAGGACGCCAACGACGCCGTCCTGAGGAACAACATCATCGCGGGCAACGGCTCGGGCATCACGCTGGTCTTCCTCCAGTCGTACTCCGGGACCTACAACGACGTGTGGGGCAACAGCGGACACGACTACGTCGGGTGCGAGCCGGGCGAGGGGGACATCTCCGAGGATCCGCTGTTCGTCGGTGGCATCCCGTTCGACTACCACCTGACCGCGATTTCGCCGTGCATCGATGCCGGTGATCCCGCCGACCCTCCGGATCCTGACAGGAGCCGGGCGGACATGGGGGCGTTCTACTACCACCACCTGGCAGGCGTCCCAGAGGAAGGGGCTGCCGCTCTCTCGCTCGCGGTCTGGCCGAATCCCTCGGCGACGGCCGTCCACCTGATCGTGGCGGTTCCGGCGCCCGTCCGTCGCATCGAGGTGAACGTCTACGACACCGCCGGGAGGCTCGTGCGACGCGTGTACGACGGGCCGGCCGACGCAGGCGAGGTGCGCGTGAGCTGGGACGGGCGGTCCGAGGGCGGCCTTGAGGTTGCGGCAGGCGTCTACGCCGTGATCGCGAGGGCACCGGGTCTTGTGGGACGCGCGCTCGCCGTCCGGACCTGACCCGTTCATCCCCTCAGGCCCGGTCCCTGGACGGCCCGGGTCCCGAGGGTCCAAGACAGCGCGCCCGGCAGACTCTCTCTGCCGGGCGCGTTGCTTCGATCACACTCCGTGGGGCGGGGGCCTCTATCTCAGCAGCGCCGCCTTGCTCCAGAACGACCTGCCGCCGGCGTAGTACCTGACGAAGTACACGGCGGAGGCCAGCTCCTCGCCCTGATCCGACCGGCCGTCCCACGCGAGGGAGTGCCAGCCGGCGTCCTGCACCCCGTCCACGAGCGTCCTCACAAGCCTGCCCGCGACGTCGAACACCGCGATCCTCACCGGCCCGCGGGCCGCGAGCGAGTAGCGGACCGTGGCCATCGGGTTGAACGGGTTCGGGTAGATCCTCTCGAGGCTGTACGCGAAGGTCTCGCCCGGCTCCTGCTCCGGCACGTCCGCCAGCACGTCGACAGCGATGCGGGCATGCTCCATCACGACAGGGGCGGCCCTGCCCTGGGCCACCCAGGCGTCGTAGAGGTCCTGGCCCGCCGAGTTCGTCGTGTTCGCGTCCCTCAGGAACTCCACGTACTCCTTGCTGGTCGTCTGATAGTACAGGGTGACGTAGACGCTCTCTGCCGATGCGGGCAGGACGTAGTCGGCGTCGTCCCAGTACTGGCCGTCGGCGTACGCGTGGCCCACCGGAGGCGACTGGATCGCCGCGAAGCCGGCGTTCGTGAAGCCGCGCGGCGGTATGCGGTTGTCGTGGTACACCGTGTCGCTGAGCACGAAGTGGAAGGACGGCCCGGCCGGCATGCCGAGCGCCGACGCGAGCGCTCGGCTCAGGCCCGGGTGGACCTCGTACACCGTCGCCTGCTCATCGTGGGTGAGGACGCCCGTGGCGGCATCGTACGCGCCGGACTCGAAGACCTCCTGCCCGGCCGAGTCGAACGCGCGCACATTGAGCCAGATCCTCCTGCCCTCAGGGTAGCCCGACGGCAGCTTGTGCGCCGTCTCGTTCGTGACCCTCACGGTGACGCCGAAGTCCCCGGGGGTCACGGCCAGCGTGGCCGCCATCTGGAGCATGGCCACGGCGCGCGCGTCGGCCGCCGCAAGCTGCGCCGCGTTGACCTCGCCGGGGAAGAACGACGGGAGGATGTCCGTGACGAACGTGTTCCCGCCCATGAGGTCGTGCAGCGGGAGGTCCGTCCGCGTGGGCGTCCCGACCTCGTTCGCCCCGGCGCCCGTCACGTCGCGCATGTGGCAGTCCTGGCAGATCGAGACGATGCCGTCCGGCTTGTTGCCCGCGAACTGCGGCGCGTACACGCCCGTCGAGGCGTACTCGCTCTGCGACCACTCGCTGTAGGTCCGCTCGACGGGGAACATGTTGCGGATCGCGAAGTCGGGGTGCGGCTCGTCGAAGTCGTTGGGAACGTAGTCGCCGGTCCCGGCCTTGACGAAGACCGGATTGCTCACGTCGTGACAGAGGCCGCACATGTCCGCGGAGCGGTGGAACGGCGACTGCACGAACTGGTGGCTGGCGAACGCGTCGGAGTAGGGGCCCCTCATGAGAGGTGCCGGGTCGTTGATGAACTGTCCGTTGCCGTACTGGAGCGGCAGGGGACTGATGTTCGCCAGAACGCTCACGTCCTGGATCGGACTCACGCCCGCGACGTAGTCGTAGTCGACCGCCCTGTGGCAGAAGTCGCACTGGACGCCGTGGCGGTCCTTGGTGTTCAGAAGACCGCCGCTCGTGTCGACCGAACGGCCCTCCTGCCACCCGCCGGGCGTGTGGCAGCGGATACAGAGATCGCCCACCGAGGGCGCGTCCTGCTCGGCGACGGCCATGCAGGCGAAGAAGAACGGGTCCCTCGCGGCCTGCCCCATCATGCTCCCGCGCCAGTTGTGCCAGGGCTCGACCGCGGTGTCGTAGTTCCCGTGGCACGTGGCGCACGTGCCGTCAGGATTGTCGAGGACCGCCCCTTCGTGCGGCTGAGTCCCCGGCAGGTCCATGTCGCGCAGCGTGCTGGGCACGATGCCCGGGGGCGTCGCGGTGATGGTGAACGAGGTGTTGCTGTCGTCCTGGCCCACATTGCCGGCGATGTCGTGGGCGACGACGCGGATCCTGTTCGCGGTCCCGGGTCGGTTCGGAACGAACCAGGAGTATCCGCCCGTCGGCTGCTCGGTCCGGGCGATCGGCTTGAACGTGGCGCCGCCGTCGTCCGAGAGGTACAGGTCGACGTGCGACACACCGCCCGCGTCCGTGGCCGTGTAGGTGACCGAGTACGTCGACTCGGCCGCGATGGTCTGGCCGCCGTTCGGCGTGATGACCGTCACGTCGGGCGGCGTCGTGTCGGGACCGCCCTCAGGCGTGAGGAACGACACGATCTCGCCCAGCGGGATGTTCGACGTGCTCGTGTAGTTGGTCAGCGAGAGGCCGGGGAACG